>OLNW01000448.1_pt1 | contig 49228 bp, 46 predicted proteins | sample 1672121 | NCBI WGS metagenome assembly OLNW01 (sample SAMEA3136648, study PRJEB25190) | human gut metagenome
CCACGTTCGTGAAGCTGTCCCATTCCCAAGAATGATCAACAGAATGCAGCCATAAGCGCATTAGCTGTTTTTTAACAAGAATAAAAGCTAAAATAAAAGAGTGGGTTAGCTCACTCTTTTATTTTTTTGTGAAAGAACGTGAGAAAATGGCAAGTTACAATTTTTACCGGCAGCTGGGTGTGACCAGCATCAGCAATGGCTTGATTGCCTACTATGCCCGCCTGGGCTTGACTGAAGCGGAACTGGCCCTGGTCTTGCAGCTAGAAGCTTTTTTTCAAAGGGGAAATTACTTCCCCAGCAATGAAAAAATCGCGGCCAATACCAACTTCAGCGTCAGTGACGTCACCCTCTTGATCCAGAGCCTGCTGGACAAGGGCTGCCTGTCTCTTAGGCAGGCCAAGGACGCCAGCGGGAAGATCAGCAGCCGCTACAGTCTGGATGAGCTCTATGACAAGCTGGACCAGTATTTAGACCAGCATGTCCAGGTCAAGGACATGAACGGGGAAGTGTTAGAAGAAGCTAAAGACAGCTTGAATAACGATCCAATGAGTGACCTGGCCCGGGAGTTTGAGATTGAATTTGGCCGCTACCTAACCCCGATTGAGCGGGAGGAAATCCAGGACTGGCTGAATTTGGACCACTACGCCCCGGAGATTATCAAGTTGGCCCTGCGGGAAGCAGTCTTGTCCCGGGCGATGAGCTTCAAGTATGTTGACCGGATCCTGCTGAACTGGCAGAGAATGAATTTGAAGACCGCCAGCGAGGTCCAGCAGTATCTGGAGAGAAACCGTTAGTAAATTTTTGGGAGGATTTTAATGGAAAAAGACGAAAAGCTCTTGAGTGATGAAGAAGCAAGAAATGTTTTGAAGCGGATTGACGCCATGTTTCCGGAAGCAAAAGGGGAGCTGAACTGGGACAACCGCTTCCAGCTTTTGTGCGCGGTCCTGCTCAGCGCGCAGACGACAGACAAGATGGTCAACAAGGTGACCCCCCAGCTCTTCGCGGATTTTCCGACCCCGGAAGCCATGGCGGCGGCCAGCCAGGAGGAGATCGAGGCAGATATTTCCCACCTGGGCCTCTATCATTCTAAAGCCAAGCACCTCAAGGAAATGGCCCAGACCCTGGTCGCTGAATATGGCGGCCAGGTGCCGGGCAAGAAGGAAAACCTGGTCAAATTAGCCGGGGTTGGCAACAAGACGGCCAATGTCGTTTTGGCTGAAGGCTGGGGAGTTCCGGCAATCGCGGTCGACACCCACGTGTCCCGGATCGCCAAGAAGTTCAAGATCGTGCCGGAGAAGGCAACGCCTTTGCAGGTGGAAAAGCGGCTGGAGGAGCTGCTGCCAAAGGATGAGTGGATCCATACCCACCATGCCATGATCTTCTTTGGCCGCTACAAGATGCCCGCCCGGGCCAAGAACCCGGATCCTTACAGTTATTTAGATTAAGCTGAGAAAAGCAAAAATTTTGCAGGAGATAGCCATGATAAAATTGATTGCCTTTGATATGGATGAAAGCTTCATGCCGCGGAAGGGATTTTATGAACGTGAGCGCTGGGCACGCGATTTTGACCTGCTGCGCGCAAAAGGCATCCGCGTCTTGCCTATTTCGGGAGACCAGTACCAGCAAGTAGCGGACTTCTTCCCGATGAAGGATGAAATGACGATTGGCGGCTTGAATGGTTCGGTGATTTTTGAAAAGGGCCAGCTGATTAAAGCAGACGAGATTGACCGGTCCATGGTTCAAAAAATAATGCAAATAATTGCGGAAAACGGCCTGGCACAACGGACCATGCTCTGCGGGATCAACTATTGTTATTTTTTGGAACAGGCTGATCCGGCTTTTCGCGAAAGAATGAATTTTTATTTCTCACATAATCAGAATGTATCTAGCTTCCTGCCTTTGCCTGATGACAAATTCACAGAAATCGTGATAGTGCCAGGCACTGACCGCATGGACGAAACTGAGGAGAAGCTTAAGGCAGTCTGCGCGGAAAAACTGCAGATTTTTAACTCGGGAGTAACCAGCATCGACATTCTGCAGCCCGAAGTGTCAAAAGGTAATTCGCTTAAATGGCTGGCAAGCCGCTATGATCTTTCGCCTGAGGAAATCATGGCTTTTGGTGATGGCCTTAACGACATTGAAATGCTGAAATTCGCGGGCCAGTCCTACGCGATGAAAAATGCCCGCGAAGAGGTCAAGGAAGCAGCCAAGTTCGTAACAAAACTGCCGGCTGCGGAGAATGGCGTCCTGGATACGATTGAAAAAGAAGTTTTGGGAATGTAAAAAGACCGCCGGAGAAGGCGGCCTTTTTTATATACTAGGCTAAAACATGTTTAATGAAAGCATCCAGTTCCTTTAAAACAGCTGGGGAGGTGAATTCTCCGCCGTCGTGGTCAGCACCCTTGATCAAGATGTAGGAGGCTTCTTTGCCGCACTCCTTTAATTTCAGATAAAGGTCAGTACTGCCGATTGTGTTGACCGTCCGGTCTTTCGTGCCGTGAATGATCAATACTGGCGGAATGTCGGTATCCTTGCTGATATTGCACTCAACTGACAGTTTCCGGCGCAGGTCAGAATTCTCTCTTAAGTCAACATGGCCCATTTCCATCCCTTCCGGACTGTCAGCCTGCAAGTGGTTGATAGTTGTTGGGTTGCTGTCTTCACGCATGACGGAGACAGAGCCGTAAAAGTCGACCACGCCACTTACTTTGGCGGTTAACATCTGGGTAGAGATTGTCTTCACCTTCCGGGAAAAAGCTGGCGTAAACGGCAGTGTGATCGCCAGAAGAATTGCCCGCTAAAATAACCCGCTTTGGGTCGCCCTGGTATTCGGGCTCGTGCAGCTTCATGAAGCGTACGGCCGTTTTGGGCATCAAGAATCGGCTTCGGGGAGGAAGCCACGTCGCTGCCCCGGTATTCAACAACCACAACAACATAGCCAAGAGCGGCGATTTTTGCCATCTGGGGCAGGTCGCGGTAAACATTTTGCTTCATCCAGGCTGAGCCTTGGACGTAAACAAAGATCGGGTAAGTCAAGTCATCCGGATAAGACCATTTCTTAATTTTCATAATTTTTTCTCCTTTTCACATGTTACTTCCATTGTGATGGTAGGAAAAAGGATTGTTCCAGCAAAAAGTTAGCGTTTTCAATAAAGATATAATATACCAAAAAACACCGGCAGAAATTAAACTGCCGGTGTTTTCGCGTTGATCAATTCAGTAAAAATTACAGGTTAACGATGCTTCTTGGCCGGCCGCCCTTGGCGATGGTCAATTGGTCAGTCAAGCAGATCTGCACCATGTTGCGGATGGAAGTTTCCGTGTAGAAGGCTGAGTGCGGAGTAATGACAACGTTTGGCATCTTGGCCAGGGTCTTGTAGTCTTCTGGGATTTCGCTGTCCGTCAGGCCAGTGTGGCCAAAGTAGCTGGATTCCCCAGCCAAAGTGTCCAGGCCGGCACCGGCGATTTCGCCATCTTGCAAGGCCTTGATCAAGGCTCCAGTGTCGACTAATTCGCCCCGGGCACAGTTGATCAAGTAGGCAGACTTCTTCATTTCCTTCAGCTGCTTTTCCCCGATCATGTTTTCCGTTGATGGGAAGAGGGGAGTGTGGAGGGAGACGATGTCAGCTTCTTTCAAGACCGTGTCAAAGTCGGTGTAGGTCAAAAATGGTTCAAATTCCGGGTTGTAAGCCACGTCATAGGCGATGACCTTGGCCCCCATGGCTGAGAAGATTTCTGCCACGGCGCTGCCGATGTGGCCGACCCCGATCAAGCCGACAGTCAGGTTGTAGATTTCATTGCTGATCAAGTTACTTGGCCAAGTAAAGTCATGGTCATGGTCCATACGGTAGCGGAATTCCCCGATCTTGCGCAGGAGGTACATGGCCTGGGTAACCGTCATTTCAGCGATCGCCCGCGGGGAGTAGACCGGAACGTTGGTGACCAGCAAGTTGTACTTCTTGGTCCAGTCGAAGTTGATGGTGTTGAAGCCAACGATTCTGAGGCCGATGCACTTGACCCCGTATTCGCTCAATTTTTGGTAAACAACTTCTTCGTCAACCGGGCCAAGTGGCTTAAGGGAAACGCTGCTGCAGCCTTCAGCTAAATCTACAGTCGCGCTGGTCAAGGCCTGGTCGGTCGTCTTAATTTCGACATCGTTTTTCTTAGCCCAGTCTTCAATGTAAGGCACTTCGATCGGGCTGACATTATACATGGCAATTTTAGTCATAAAAAAACTCCTTTGTTACATAACCTTTTGTTTTCTTGCCTCTTATATTTTACCGCAAATGCTGGTCAAACCAGGCAGTAATTTCTTTTAAGCGGCGGATCCGGTGTTTTGGCTGCCCGCTTCTGGAGAGCTCGTGGTTTTCGCCTTTAAAGAGGCACATTCTGCTTTCCACCCCGTAGTAGAGTAGGGCCCGGAACATCTGCATTCCTTCCGGCAAAGGACATCTGTAGTCTTCCAAAGAGTGGATGAACAAGGTCGGCGTGGTCACGTTTTTTGCATATTTCAAAGGAGACTGCTGCCAGGCATAGTCCAGCTTCTCGTCCAAGTTATTTGCGTCAATGGAGTAAAGGTCATCCCAAGGACCCACGTCTGACATAAAGGCATCGCTCAGCCAGTTGGACATGGACCGCTGGCTGGCGGCAGCCTTGAAGCGGTCAGTATGGCCGATCACCCAGTTGGTCATGTAGCCGCCATATGAACCGCCAGTGATGCCCAGACGGCCGGCGTCAATTTGCGGGATTTTTGCCAAAACAGCGTCCGTGAACTTCAGCAAGTCCTCGTAGTCTTCCCGGCCCCAGTGCCCCCGCATGTTGGCGTAGTCGTTGCCCTGGCCGTCAGAGCCGTAGATGTTGGCAAAGAAGACAAAGTAGCCCTGGCTTGCCCAGACCTGCATCTCGTGGAAAAAGGGGGTCCCGTAAACTGTCTTTGGCCCGCCGTGGACATCGAGGATGGCCGGATATTTTTGCTTTTTAGCAAAGTCTTTCGGGTAAAGAACCCAGCCATGCTGGGTATTGCCGGCATAGTCTTGATAGTCAACTTGAACGGCGGAAGCAACATAGCGGCCCTTTAAGGCATCTTCGTTATAGCTAGAGTGCTTGGTCAGCTGGCCGTCCTTGTAGCTGTAAAGCTGCTGGGTCTCGTTGGCATTTGGACCAGTAAACCAGCAAGTGCCGTCACTGGTAAAGTCGAAGAATTCGATGGAAGGAAATTCAAAGACAGGAGTAACTTTTTCGCCGTCAAAGCATTCCAATACCGTGTGGTCGACCTTAGTCGTGGTGAAGTAGAGGCAGTCCTCAAAGACCCGGCTGGTCCGCACGTCCAACAGGCAAAGGTCGGTGTCTACACAGTCGCCCCAGCAGTCTTCCCAAGCCGCGGCCAAAGAAAGAGTTTTGAATTCCGGGTCATACTTGTAAAACTGGGGATTTTCTTCCGAGCCATAGCGCTTTTCATCAGTGGCCACCAGGTAGAGCTGGCCCTTTAAGACGCAGATGTCAAAAATTGACCACTCTTCTTTTGGCAAAAGCTGAGAGTATTCCAGGCTGTTTAAGTCCAGCTGGTAGAGGGCGGACTTGCGGGCCTTGGATTGAGTGTAAGAATCCCCGGTGAAGTAGAGGTCAGTGCCATCGACATAGTGGAGGTCAAAGTTGAAGTATGGGTCATCTTTTAAGAGTTCGGTCAACTCCTTTTTGGCGGGGTCAAAAAGAAAGAGGCGGTCGCGGAACTTGGAAATAATGCCGTCGCCATTGAAGTAGGCCGGGAACTCATCTAAGACCACATAGTCTTTTTCATCCGGATCCTGCTTTTTCTCAGCTTCGCGCAGGTCAACCCGCCGGCTGAGGAGCAGGCGGCCGTCTGCTAAGACATTTTCAACCGCGAAATCTTCTCCCTCTAAAGCAGCGATTTCCCTTGCTTCACCGCCCTTTAAAGAAAGCTGGTAGATAAAGGTCTTGTCCTTTTCCTTGGTCCGGTTGCCGGCAAAGCAAACCGTGTTTTCATCGAGAAAGACGAAGTCTCTTTCCTGGCCAAAGGAGCTAAGGGGGCTGACTTGCCCGTCTTGCAAGGTCTCTAATGTGTAGAGGTATTTGTCTTTTTTGCTGGCATCTGGCAGGCCCTTGACCCAGACAAGGTTCTGACCCTTGGCCTTGAGCTTGCCCAGGTTGGCATAGTGCAAAAAGTCCTCAATTTTAATTGCGTCCATGATTTCCTCTTTTCTATTTCTGTAAGTCTTGTTGACAGATATTCTTGTTTTTTATCCTGTTGCCATATATTTTAGCAGATAAAAAAGCCAGGGCCTTGAAGAAATCAGTTGCTCTGGCTTTTTCGATAAATTATTAATTCAGCAGCTTAGTTATCCTGCTTGTCATCATTATTGTTGTCTCGCTTATTTTCTTCAGTCTTCGGCGCCTCGCTGCTCTGGCTGGAAGAAGCTGCCGAGCTTGATGAAGCCGCGCTTGAACTTGAAGAGCTGGATGAAGACGAGGACTTCTCGCTTGAACTGGAACTCGAGCTGCTCTTCGAGAAGCTGGAACTTGAGCTTGATTTGACGCTGGAAGTCACGGCTGAACTGGAAGCAGTAGAAGTATCGCTGCTTGAGGAGACATAGTCAGCGTCAGTCGGCGAATGCCCCTTGACAAAGAGTTCCCAAGTGTAGGGCTGGCCAGGGGAGGCTACTTTGTCTTCAGTATTCTTGACAATCCGCTTCTTGACGACGGTTGCTGGTTTTTCCCAGTCTGTGCTGTCTTCGTCAGCCATCAAGTAGGACATCATGTACTTGTAGATCAGCTGGGCTGAGTACTGGCCGACTCCGGAGATCGTCCCGTCCTTCAAATTGTCATAGCCTGTCCAGATCCCGATTGAATACTGCTTGGTGTAGCCAACGAACCAGGAATCCTTTGGCGTTGAGCTGTAGCTTGGGTACTTAACCAGGTCCGAGTCAGAGTACTTAACCGTACCAGTCTTACCGGCCTCGTAGATCCCGCTGACCTTGGCCGTGGTCCCTGTCCCGCTGGTGAAGACGCCCTTGAGCATGTCGGTGATCATGTAGGCAGTTGACTTCTTCATGACCCGCTTGCCAGCAGAGTTATACTTGCGGACCTGCCCGTCAGCCGTTTCGATCTTGGAGACGAATTGCGGCTTTCTGTAAACGCCCATCGTCGCGAATGCTCCATAAGCAGCCGCCATCTGCAAGCTGGAGGCGTCAGCCCCGATCGCTGTTGAAAGACCAGCATTGGCACTGACGTTAACACCTAATTTTCTGGCAAAAAGCGAGGCCCGGGAAATCCCGACTTCATTCAAGGTTCTGACGGCCGGCACGTTTCTGGACTGAACCAGGGCATAGCGCATGCTCATTGACCCCTGGTAAGTGTTGTCCCAGTCATAAAGCTGGATATTAGTGCCCGGGTAGGTGTACTTGGTATCCTGCAGGATGTGGCTGGTTCCCCAGTTGAGGTATTGAATTGCCGGAGCGTAGTCTAAGACCGGCTTGATCGTTGACCCGGTTGACCGGCCTGTCTGGACTGCCCGGTCAAGACCCAGCTGGACTGACGGCAACTTCCGGCCCCCGAGGATGGCGATAACATGTCCGTTCTTCGGGTTGATGACCGTGGCCCCGATCTGCATCTTCTTGCTGGTAAAAGCAACGCTACCGCTGTTAGCCAGGGAGTAAAGTTTGTTTTGGGCAGCCTGGTTGATGTTGATGGTGATCTTCAGGTTGTCATTGTATGGGTCGTAGCCGTCAGCCTGCACTTCAGCAATTGCTTCCTTGATGTAGGCGTCGTCGACCTTGCGCAGCTTGGATTCAGTGCTGGTCGTGTGCTTCTTAAGGCCCTTCTGTACGTCTTCAGCCTTGGCTGCCAGGTACTGCTTCTTAGTAATCTTCTTGTTGTCATACATGGCCTTAAGAACCAGGTCCCGCCGGTACTTAGCCTTCTTTGGGTAAAGGTAAGGGTTGTAGGCCACCGGGGCGTTAGGCATCCCGGCCAAAAGGGCCAGCTGGGCCAGGTCCAGCTGCTTGAGGGACTTGCCATAGTAGTAGTTGGCTGCAGTCCCCATCCCGTAGGTCCCATAGTTCATGTAAACCTTGTTGATGTAAAATTCCAGGATCTGGTCCTTGCTGTGTTCTCTTTCCACCTTCATGGCCAGCCAGGCTTCCTGGGCCTTTCTGGACAGGGTCCGCTGGGAGCTGGCAGTTGAGAAGCAGGTCAATTTGACCAGCTGCTGGGTGATGGTGGACCCGCCGGCCACGGTGTTGGAGCTCTTGACGTTGGTCAAGAAAGACGACACGATCCGGAGGGGGTCGATCCCCAGGCTTTCAGAGTAGAAGCGCTTGTCTTCGATAGAGACGACCGCGTCTTTCAAAGTCTGGGGAATGGCCGAGTCTTTAGCATAGACCCGGGTCTGTGAATCCAGTGACATTAAAAACTTGCCGTCGGTAGTGTAAAAACTTGATGTGCCGCCGCTTTGCAGCTTGGAGGTGCTGATGCTCGGCGCGTCTTTGGCGTAGTAGGCGAAGACGCCGATGCCGGAGATGATCAGCAAGAAAAAGAGCAGAAAAAGCCATTTAATTACCCGCAGAACGGGCCGGGCCTTCTTGGCGCCGTCATTGGCGTGTAGGCGGGCCATCCGCGTGTTCTTTTGCTCTGGACTATTTGTTGCCATGTTCTTGTTTCCTATCCGCAATGATCCGGTCGACCGCCTCTAAATAGGGCAGGGCTGGACAGAATCCGCTTTTAATTTCAAAGGAGTTAGCTTCGATTTCAGCAAGAGTCATGGAACTCTTGCCGGCAGCCTTCCAGTTTTGCCAAGCTTGAATCAAAAAAGATGCCGGGGTGACAAAGTAGCGCTCCAGGGTCATGAAGCCGATAAGGGCAAAGCAAATCCCCTCCTGATCCAAACACTGCTCAAGGTGCAGGATCTGGTGCTCATGAAAGTTCTTTAAAGGAAAAGAAGTTTTGTTGCGCGTCTCCTTGGCTTCAAAATCAAGGTAGTAGCCTTGATAGACGCCGTTGTAGTCAGTCGTTGAGGCCTGACGAAAGTAGGCCTCACGGATGACGGCCCGCGATCTTTTTGGGTAGTCGACCTTGACGATCTGAATCGGGGTCGGCTTCTTGTGAACGACTGCGATGCCCGCGTCAAGGTAGTACTGGTTTGATTCATTGATCTGCTGCTCCAGGGTCATCCCGCGGTCAGAAAAGCTGGCCTTTTTAAGCAGGGCCTTTTTTCCTTGCCGCTGGGCTGCCCTGAGGGGCATGACAGATCCAGTTGGGTATTTGACCATAAAGCTCACTCCTGGAAGTCATTATAACAATAAAAACTTGAGAAACCTAATCAGATTATTTGCAAACTGACTCTGAAGCTAGATCATTCCTGCTTTTGCGGTTAATGTTACAATGTTTTTAAGGAACTGGCAAAGCAAAAAGTTTAAGGGAGGAATTTGCATGCAGCGAATTTGGATCAGCGGCTACCGGGGCTATGAACTGGGAACTTTTGGCGACAAGGATCCAAAAATCACGGTGATCAAGTATGCCATCAAGCAGTGCCTGACCAACCTGCTGGAAGAAGGGCAATTGGACTGGGTTATCACTGGCGCTAACCTGGGCGTTGAGCAGTGGAGCGCGGAAGTGGCCCTGGAACTAAGGCAGGACTATAACCTGCGCCTGGCAGTGATGCTGCCTTATCTGGACTTTGGCAGCCGCTGGAGCGAAAACAACCAGCTCAAGCTGCAGAATTTGAAAAATCAAGCTGACTTCTGGTCTGCAACTTCAAAAGGACCCTACCAGGGCGGCCGGCAATTCCGGGAATACCAGCAGTTTATGTTCCAGCACACCGACCGGGCCCTTCTGGTCTATGACCCGGAATACCCGGGCAAGAGCAAGTATGACTACGAGATGATCGAAAAATACCTGGAAAAGCGGGATGACTACCAGCTGGACCTGGTCGATTATTATGACCTGGAACAGGCCGCCAGGGATTATGAAGAAAATCAAAGGGAATGGTAAATTTTAACTCTTTCTTTCTTTTTTATGGGGGCGCTTTTTGATAAAATGACTTTAGTATAAAGGAGTCAAGAGTTAATGGCAGATTTAAACGATATTAAGTTGTCCGCACAGGACATTTTGAAGAAGAAGTTCAGAAACAAGGTCAAGGGCTATGATCCGGATGAGGTTGATTCTTACCTGGACCAAATCATTTCCGACTATGAAACCTTCCAGGACATTATTGAAGACCTTTACGGCAGGATTGGTGAACTGCAGGGGCAGGTAATCGACGCTGAGAAGCAAGTCAAGCAGGAAGAACAGGCCGTCAAGGAAATTCCGGCAGCCGTCCCGGCATCAGCAACTACTGAAAGCAAGGAAGAAGACGTTAAGACCTACGTGCCAAGCTCACAAAGGCAGCGGGCCGACTTCAGCCTGGATAACAGCAGCACTAGCGGCGAAATCTCAACTAACATGGCAATCATTCAAAGACTTTCAACCTTGGAGCGGAAGGTCTACAATCTGGAACAAAGAGTTTACGGAATTCAGGATTTACAAAAGTAAAGAAAGTTTGCTATAATAGTAATGTCGCAAATTTCGAGCAGTCGCGGCCGGCCTTGAGCCGGCTGAGGAAAGTCCACGCACGCACGGGCTGCGATGCCCGTAGTGATCGTATTCAGCCCAATAAGCTGGAGGAGGCCCCAGGCCTCACGGCAGAGAAAGCGCTAAAGCCTAGCCATGCGTGAATATCTTGAAAGTGCCACAGTGACGGAGCAAGCCGGGAAACCGGTTTGGTGGAACGAGGTAAACCCTGCGAGCGTGTAACCCAAAATTTGGTAGGGGCGTCTCAACTTAGGTAAATGAACCAAAAGTTGGACTACATCATGTAGAGATAGATGGCTGCTGAAACCAGCCGCGGCCGGCGGTTGGTGGAACAGAACGTGGCTTATAGAAATTTGCAAGGCAGAGAGTTGGACTTCGTTTGAAGTCCAACTTTTTTTCTTTTAGGAATAAGTCTGCAAATATAAAATCAGAATAGTAATTAGAATAAGGATCAGAAGGAAAAGAACGGAGATAGCGATGGAAGAATACCAATTGTACACGACCATGGGGGCGGGTTTTGAAAGCGTCGTGGCCAAGGAACTGCAGTCCTTGGGCTATGAAACGACGACGGAAAACGGCAGGGTCTTTTTTAAAGGCGGCCAGAAAGACATCGTCAGATGCAATTTGTGGCTCAGAACAGCTGACCGGGTCAAGATCCTGTTAAAGGAATTTACGGCTAAAGATTTCTCAACCTTGTATGATGAAACTTACGCTTATGACTGGGCCATGCTTTTGCCAGTCGACGCGGCCTTCCCAGTCAAGGGGCGCAGTGTCCGCTCAAAGCTGCACTCTGAACCGGATGTGCAGTCCATTGTAAAAAAAGCCATCGTTGACAAGATGGCGGCCCAATACCACCGGCGGGGCAAGCTGCCAGAAAGCGGCAGCCTCTACCAGCTGGACGTGCACATTTACAAGGACACTGTCCGCCTGTCGCTGGACACGACCGGGTCAAGTCTTTTCAAGCGGGGCTACCGGATTGAGCACGGGGGAGCGCCTTTAAAGGAAAACTTCGCGGCATCTTTGATCAAGCTGACGCCATATGACGGGACCCATCCATTTATTGACCCGATGTGCGGGTCAGGGACCCTGCCAATTGAAGCAGCCTTGATTGCCCGCAATATTGCCCCGGGCACTTGGCGGAAGTTTGCCTTTGACTACTTTGACTGGTTTGACCCGAGCCTGCACGAAGAGCTGCTGGAAGAAGCAAAGAGCCAGGTTAAGCCAGCTGAAGCGCCAATTTGGGCCAGTGATATCGACCAGTCGATTCTGGAAGTAGCCAAGCTGAATGCCCACAATGCCGGGGTCTTGCAGGACATCCGCTTTAAGCAGGTCGCGGTCAAGGACTTTACCACCGATCTGGAAAACGGGGTCATCGTTTCCAACCCGCCATACGGCAAGCGTTTGAAAGACAAGCAAGGAGCAGAAGAGCTTTACCGGCAGATGGGGGAAGTCTTGCGGCCGCTGACTTCTTTCAGCCAGTACTACTTGACGGCGGACCCGGATTTTGAAAAGTGCTTCGGGCAAAAGGCCAGCAAGAAGCGCAAGCTCTACAATGGTAACCTCCGGGCTGACTACTACCAGTTCTGGGCCAAGCGCAAGTAAAGAAGAGATATGCTGATAAAGGCGATTACGGATAGTGAACGGCCAGACTTCTGGCTGATCTCAGATCCCCACTTAATTGCCGATGACCTGCATGACTTTGGCGCCAGGTTTAAAAAGATGTGGCAAACCAGCGCTGGCAAGGACATTGCCTACCAGGACCTGGCTCTCAGGGCTTTTGTCAGAAAAGTTGTCAGGGCCAATCCGGCAGCCTTGATCATTACCGGGGACTTGACCTTTAATGGAGCCAAGCGGTCAGCTGAAAGGCTGGGGGAGATTTTTGCCCCCTTAAAAGAAGCGGGGATTGCCTTGCTGGTTATTCCGGGCAACCATGACATTTATGACGGCTGGGCCAGAAGTTTTAGTGGCAGTGAGGAAAGACGGGTTGCGCAAATTTCACCGGCTGACTGGAAGGAAATTTTTTCCGCCAGCTATGACTTAGCCGCAAGCCAGGAGCCAGGCTCTTTATCATATTCAGTCAACTTGAACCCGCACTGGCGGCTGCTTTTGCTGGACTCCAACCTGTACAGCAGCCAGTTTTCCTACACCCATCCTATGACCAGCGGGGGCACACCGATGATGGGGAAAGGCGGTGGCTGAGCCAGGAATTGGTTGAGGCCAAAAGACTGGGACAAGACGTCCTCTTTTTCATACACCATAACCTATACAGTCATAATTCAGTGGTTCATGACGGCTTTAAACTGAATAATGCCGGTGAAATTGTCCAGCTGCTCAGTCAGTACCCGGTCCGCTGCGCTTTTTCCGGCCATATCCATGCCCAGCACATCATGTCCGGCTGGGTTCCGGTTCCCGAGGTTGTTTCATCCTGCTTCGCGGAAAGCGACCAGGGCTATGGGGTAGTTGAGCTGACTGCTAATTCCCTCAGCTACCGGCGCCACGATTTTGACATTGACAATTTTTTAACGGCTGAAGAGAAAAAGCTGCCCGCCTTTTGCGGATTTTCACGCTTATCTGAAGGAAGTTTTTGACCAGAGCAATGATCTGCTTCTGCGCCAGCACTTGCTCAAGGGAGCAGCAAAGGACCTGCCGGAAGCCGCGGAAATGCTCAAAAAGATGCACTGGGACTTTTTCACCGGGCAAAGCTATAAGAGTGAAGCCGAGATCGCGGCAATTTCTTAATCAAGCGCTTACCGAACTTTGTTGGCAGCCATGCCCAGCATGAAAAGTTATATCAGCTCCCTTTACGAGAGCACCCAGTCAAGTCAAAAGTTAGGTTTGACTTGGTGAAAAGCCGATCATTTTTTTTATTTCTTTGCTTAAAGTCCTAACTATAACTTGATTACCGAATATTAAAAACAATGTTTAAAAATATTTTTCGTATTTTTTCGGTATTTTCCTGTTTTTTTGCTATAATCTAGATATCTAGTGACAAGGAGTTTTTCATGAAAAAACATTTGATCTTTTTAGGAGACCTTGGCGTCATTTATTACAGCTGGCTCTTGCTGGTGCTTTTCCTGACTGTGATCTTCTGTCTGGAAGGCAGCCAGTTCATCAACCTGCCGACTGTGATAACCGGCATCATCTTCCTGCTTCTGCTTGTTTTTACATGGAAAAAGTCCTACATTTCTTTTGACGGTCAGACGCGCTTGCGTTTGCCTTACCGGAAGGAGTTCGTCCTAGATGAAAAAACAGAATTGGTGACTAGTTGGCGTGGCTTTGAAGTCTACCGGGCACGGGTTTCCAGGCATCAAAGCATTGATTATCTTGTTTTTAGGAGGAAGCGTGACAGAAATGGTTAAATCAGATATCGAAATTGCGCAAGCAGCAGAAGAATTGCCTATTACTGACGTTGCGGCCAAGCTGGGCTTGACCAGCCAAGACCTTGAACCATACGGCTACGACAAGGCCAAGGTAAACTGGCAGGCAATCAAGCGCAGTGAAGAAAACGGCCACTTGGGCAAGCTGATCTTGGTGACTTCAATTTCACCAACTCCAGCCGGGGAAGGCAAGTCCACGATGACGATCGGGATCGGGGATGCCATCAACAACCAATTAGGCAAGAAGACGGTGATTGCCTTAAGAGAACCATCCATGGGGCCAGTCTTCGGGATGAAGGGCGGGGCTGCCGGCGGCGGCTATGCCCAAGTCATTCCAATGGAAGACATCAACCTCCACTTTACCGGGGACATGCATGCCTTGACCTCAGCCATCGACAACCTGTCAGCCCTGGTTGACAACTACATCTACCAAGGCAACGAACTGGGCCTGGACCCGGAAAAGATCGTCATTAAGCGCGGCCTGGACGTTAACGACCGGACCTTGCGAAAGGTAACGATTGGCCAAGGATCCAAGTTCAACGGGGTTGAACGCCCGGCCAGCTTCCAGTTGACTGTGGGTCACGAACTCATGGCTATTCTCTGCCTGTCCAAGGACATTGCTGACTTAAAGGAAAGAATCGGCAAGGTTCTGGTCGGCTACACTTACGAGGATGAACCAGTCTTTGTCAAGGACTTGGGCTTCCAAGGCGCCATCGCTGCCCTTTTGTCAACGGCCCTGAAGCCAAACCTGGTTCAAACTTTGGAACACACTCCAGCCTTCGTGCACGGCGGACCTTTCGCCAACATTGCCCACGGCAACAACTCCATCCTGTCAACCAACCTGGCTCTGCACCTCAGCGACTACGTTTTAAGTGAAGCCGGCTTTGGTTCAGACCTTGGCGGGCAAAAGTTCCTGGACTTCGTTTCCACCAAGCTGGAAAAGAAGCCAGATGCCGCCGTTGTTGTTGCGACTGTCCGGGCCTTGAAGTACCAAGCTGAAAAGTCAACTGACCATTTGAAGGAAGAAAATCTGGACTCATTAAAGGAAGGTTTTGCTAACCTGGACCGGCACATGAACAATGTCCGTTCATACAATATTCCAGTTTTGGTGGTTATCAACAAGTTCCCAACTGACACTGAAGCAGAGCTTGACCTGCTCAAGTCATTGATTGAAGAACAAGGCTTCCCATGCGAAATCGTGACTGCCCATGATGAAGGCTCCAAGGGGGCTAAGGCAGCAGCTGAAAAGATCGTTGAACTGGCCGACAAGAGCGACTACGAAATCAAGCGCAGCTACGACCTGGATGACGACCTGGAAACCAAGATTGAAAAGGTAGCCAAGCGGATCTACCACGCGGCTGACGTGGAATACACGGACAAGGCCAAGGACCAGCTTGTAAAATTGAAGAAGATGGGCAAGGACAAGCTGCCAGTCATCATTGCCAAGACCCAGTACAGCTTTACTGACAATGTCAAGGAATTGGGAGCTCCTACCGGCTTTACTTTGCATGTCAAGGGCTTGAGCCTCCGCAACGGGGCCGGCTTCGTGGTCGTTTCAACTGGCCACATTCTGGACATGCCAGGCCTGCCAAAGCACCCGGCCGCCTTGGATATTGATGTGGACGAAACCGGCAAGATCAGCGGTTTGTTCTAGAAAAGAGGATTATGCAGATAGTTGGATTAGTTATTGCTGCCTTGATCGCGGCAGCTGATCAAGCTTTGAAGTATTATATTGTCACAAATTACCGTTTGGGCGAAGTCCACGACGTGATGCCGGGGCTGTTCTCCTTTACCTATATTCAGAATAACGGGGCGGCCTGGAACATCTTGTCCGGCAAAATGTGGTTCTTTTACGTAGTCAGCGCTGTTGCCATTGCCGTAGTGCTTTACTACTACTTCAACAAGAATTACAGCCATTGGATGTTCAAGTCGGGCCTGGTTCTGGTTTTGGGCGGGATCATCGGCAACTTGATTGACCGCCTGCATTTGAAGTATGTCATCGACATGATTCAGCTGAACTTTGTGCAGTTCAATATCTTCAACCTGGCTGATGCTGCCATTACCGTTGGCGTGATTCTGATCTTCAGCTATCTGTTATTCATTGAAAGGGAGGACTAGGATGAACCGTGAGTATGAACTGACCGCGGAAGAAAGCGGCCAGCGGCTGGACAAGTATCTGGCAGGGGAAATGACTGATCTGTCCAGAAGCCGGATCAAGGAATTGGTCCAAGCCGGGGAAATCCTGGTCAATGGCAAAAAGAGCAAAGTTTCATATAAAGTGCAGAAAGATGACCTGATCCAGGTCATCGTTTTGCCGTTAGAGCCATTAAAGCTGGAAGCGGAAAATATTCCCCTGGACATTGTCTATGAAGACAAAGACGTCATCGTGGTCAACAAGCCGCAGGGGATGGTGGTCCACCCGGCCGCCGGCCACCCCAGCCACACTTTGGTTAACGCCTTGCTCTACCACACCAGGGATCTGGCCGACAGTCCGGAAGGCTTCAGACCCGGGATCGTTCACCGGATCGACAAGGACACCTCGGGCCTATTGATGGTGGCGAAAAACGCGGCTGCCCGGGAATCACTGGAAAAGCAGCTGGCCGCCAAATCCAACAAGCGCCAGTACCTGGCCATCGTCCATGGCAATTTTGCGGAAGAAGAAGGGACAATTGACGCCCCGATCGGCCGCAATCCCAAGGACCGCAAGCAGATGGCGGTGGTGGAAAAGGGCAAGAGCGCGGTAACCCACTTTAAGGTCCTGGAGCAATACCAGGGCTACAGCTTGGTTGAGTGCCAGCTGGAAACCGGCCGGACCCACCAGATCCGGGTCCATATGGCTTATATCGGCCACCCTTTAGCAGGCGACCCCTTGTATGGGCCGAGAAAGACCCTGCCCGGCCATGGCCAGTTCCTGCATGCCAAGACCCTGGGCTTTGAGCAGCCATCAACAGGTGAGTGGCTGGAGTTCTCCGTCCAGCCACCGGAAATTTTCCAGCAGACGGTTGCAGACTTGCGAAAGAAGCGGGTGAAATAGGATGAAACGCTACCTTATTCTTGAAGATGGCAGCTCTTATGCCGGTGACGGCATCGGGGCCATGATCACCGCTACGGGCGAATTGGCCATCCAGACCAGCAATTACGGCTATCAAGAGGTTTTAACTGATCCGTCAAACGCGGGCAAGATTATCGTCTTTACTACTCCGATGATCGGCAGCAACGGGATCAACGCGGTTGACTACGAAAGCATCCAGCCCAGTGTCCGCGGCGTCATTGCCAACGACATTGCCTTGAACATTACCGACAATGACACCTTCCAGTCTTTGGGCGACTTTTTGCAGGAAAAAAAGGTGCCGGCAATTTTTAACGTTGATACCCGGGCCCTGGTCAGAAAACTGCAGAATCTAGGTCCTTTAAAGGCCTCGATCATGGATACCAATGATGAACACGCCTTTGACCAGATCAGAGCTCTGGTTTTGCCGAAAAACAAGAGCTCCTTGGTTTCCACCAAGAACGCCTATGCTGCTCCTAACGTCGGCAAGACGATTGCTATTATCGACCTGGGCCTCAAGCACTCCATGCTGCGGGAACTGTCATTAAGACAGGTCAATGCTAATGTTCTGCCATATAACGCGACTGTCCGCGATATCAAGACCCTGCGGCCAGACGGGATTATTATCTCTAACGGTCCCAGCCAGGCCAAAGAGGTTTTGCCATACTTGCGGCAGATTTTGGATGAATATCTGGGCAAGCTGCCGATCCTGGGGGTCGGCCTGGGCTTTTTGGCGATTTCAGCCTACCTGGACCTCAGCCTGGTTGACCTGCCCCAGTACCAGAACGGGACCAATTTCCCGGTGATCAGGCAGAGCAGCGGACAGATCTGGCAGACGGCCATGAATATTGGCCAGCTGGTTTTGCCGGATGACACGGCCGTGACCTTTAATGAAGAGTATTTCGACCTGCACAATGAGCTTTTAGCCGGCTTCAGCAATGATAAGCTGCAGCTGCTGGCGGTGGCCTTCAACCCGGAAGGAGCCCCGGGGACGGAAGATGCCCAGGTGATTTTTGACGACTTCTTGAAACTGGTGAAATAATGCCACGCGAAAATGATTTAAACAAAATCTTGATTATTGGTGCCGGCTCAGCCCTGGTGGGCAATGTGGCCAATACGGACCTCTTGACCAAGAGCGCCATCGAGGCCCTCTTAGAAGAGAATATTCAGGTGGTCCTGGTCAACCCCAATCCAGCCAGCGTCTCAACCGACCCCTTACCGGGCTTGACCGTGTACCTGGAACCGATGACCTTGGACTTCTTGAAGCGGATTCTCCGGATGGAAGAACCCGACGCGATCATGACGGCTTTTGGTTCCTTGATGGCCCTGGACGTGACCAAGAAGCTGCAGGCTGACGGAATCCTCCACCAGATGGGGATCAAGCTGTTAACGATCAATGAGAGGGCCATTTCCATGTCCAACCCGCAAAAGAGGACCCGTTTCTTGGAAGCCAATCATCTGCCAGTCGGGCAGACCTGGTTTTTAGACAGCCTGGGTTTAAAATACGACGAGCACCTGCAAGAGCAGCTGGAAAACAAGCTCTCTTTCCCGATTCTTTTGACCAAAAAGTACTACTTTGAGTGCGATGACCACATCTCCTTTAAGAGCAGCCGGGATTTAGCCCAGTACCTGCGCCAGGAGAGCCAGGACCGGGACTTCCGCCCGGCCAGCTACCGGATGACGGAAGACTTGTCTAATTGTGAAGAGGTCATCTTGGACCTGCTCCGTGATGAAGACGGCAACCTCTGTTTTGTCGGAGCGACTGGGTCTTTGGAACCGGTCGGGATTGACTCAGGCGACTCAGTCTTGATTAAGCCGCTTTTGACCATGAACAATGACCAAATTCAAGTCCTGCGGGCAGAAGCTGGCAAGATAGCGGACAAATTGCAGCTGGTCGGCTTTTTAAGCGTCCACTTCGCCATCAGCCACCGGGGTACGGAAATGGTCTACAAGCTCTTGGCCGTTAAGCCACGCTTGACCAGAACCGCCGTCATGGACCAAAAGACCAGCCTGTATTCAATCGGCTATGTTTTAGCCAAGCTGGCAATCGGGCTGCGGCTGAATGAAGTCACTGACCCGGCCACTGGCCTGTGTGCGGCCATTGAACCGGTCTCTGACACCGTCAGCATCAAGATTCCTTACTGGTCCTTTGCCAAGACTGGCTACAACCACTACCAGCTGGGCAAGCACACCCAGTCAACCGGGGAAGCGGTCGGGATCGGGCGGAATTTTGAAAGTGCCTTTTTCAAGGCCTTGATTTCCAGCAATGATCTGGAAGTCTTGTGGTCAGCTTTTATCAAGGAAAGGGGCAAGAGCGATGAGGTGATCCTGGATGACCTCCGCCACCCTAACGAAATGCACCTGGTTCAGCTGCTGGCTGCCCTTAGCCAGGGCATCGACTACCAGGCCATAAGCAGCGTCTTGAATATTCATCCGGTCTATTACCAGAAGCTGCGCTACCTGGTCAAGATTGGCAGGGACATTGCCCATGCGGGTGAATTAGACCATGACCTCCTTTTAAAGGCCAAGATCCGGGGCTTCTCCAGCGACCTTTTGGCCGAATTGACTAAGATGGACGTCCATGACATATTTCCTTTGCTGAATGAAAAAGACGTCCGGCCAACATTCTCAGCGATTGATGACAGCGCCGGGGTCTACCAGCCCAAAGTCAAGGTCTACTACCAGAGCTACGGGGTGGAAAGCGAATTGGAATTTGCCAAGGATCCGGAGAAGAAAAAGGTTCTTTTGCTGGGGATGCCGCCCTTCCAGGTGTCAGTAACCAGTGAATTTGACTACATGCTCTACCATGCCCTGGCGGCCTTGAAGAAAGAGGGCTATGAGACGGTCCTTTTGTCCAATAACGCGGAATCTGCCTCGATGGACTACCACTTGGCTGACCGGGTCTATTTTGAACCGATCAACTTGGACAGCATCATCACCATCTGCGAAGAAGAAGGGATCACGGACGTGGTCACCCAGTTCTCCGGCAAGCAGATTTCCGCCTTGCGCCTGCCTTTGATGAGCCACGGTTTGAAGATTTTTGGCCAGCACGAGATCGACCGCCTTTTGCCGATCAGCCACTTAGACACGGCCAAGATTTCTGAGGTCAAACGGGTGCCATATTTGGCAACGACCGACTACCAGGCAGTTTTAGCCTTTGTGGCCCGGGTGGGCTATCCGGTCTTGGTCGGGGGCTATCACCAAAAGAGCAAGCAAAAGTCGGCCGTGATCTATGATCAGCCGGCCCTGGAGAAATACTTCCGGGAAAACCAGGTTGATAATTATACGATTTCCCAGTTTATCTCGGGGGTGAAGTATGAGATTACGGCGATCACGGATGGGGAAGACGTGACTATCCCGGGGATCGTGGAGCACTTGGAGCAGTCCGGGTCCCACGCCTCAGACTCCATCGCGGTTTTTGGCCCCCAGTATTTAAGCAAGGAGCAAGCGGAAAAGCTGCGGGTAGAAACAATCAAGCTGATCCGCAGCTTCAAGATCAGAGGGATCTTCAACCTGCACTTTTTGCTCAAGGGCAGGGAAATCTACCTGCTTCAGATCAAGACTTATGCCGGTCATAATCTGGCCTTCTTGTCCAAGTCCATGAACAAGGACCTGGTTGAATACGCGGTTAAGGTCTTAGCGGGCAGAAAGATTGCTGATTTAGGCTACCCGAACGAGGTCTGGCCGGTTGACGAGTTCATCCACGTGAAGATGCCAGTCTTCTCCTACCTCAATTACAGTTCAGACAATACTTTTGACTCCAGGATGAAGTCCTCTGATGCCGTGATGGGCAGAGACAGCCGCCTGGCCAAGGCCCTTTACAAGGGCTATGAAGCCAGCGACCTGCATATACCAAGTTATGGGACGATTTTCTTCTCAGTCAGCGATGAGGAAAAGCAAGAAGTAGCCAACCTGGCAAAGCGCTTTGCCCGCCTGGGCTTCAAGATCACGGCCACGGAAGGGACGGCCAATATTCTGGCTGAGGCGGGGATTACGACCGGGGTTATCGCCAAGATCCAGGAGGGGTCTAGAAACCTTTTGGAAAGAATCCAGACCCACCGGATCGTGATGGTGGTTAATGTCGTCAACCTGTCGGACTCGGCAGTGGAAGACTCGATCAAGATCAAGGACCAGGCCCTGAATACCCATATTCCGGTTTTCTCCAGCCTGGAAACAGTCCAGTTGATCCTCGATGTTCTGGAATCGCTGGCCTTGACTACCCAGCCAATTTAAAATATGCTATTCTAAAACAGAACTTTTTAATCCAAATTAAATTTATTTCTTATCCTGATCAGGATATAAGTTTCGCAAGCAGGAGGGCAAGCGATGAGAGCAATTTTGACAACTGTCGGCCAGGACAAGACCGGGATTATTGCCGGCGTAAGCAGCTTTTTAGCTGAAAAAGACATTAACATTCTGGACCTGTCCCAGACGATCATGAACGGCTACTTCACGATGATGATGGTCGTTGATGTCAGCGATGAGGCAGATTTCTCCGCCTTGAGCACGGAATTGAAGGAACTGGGCAAGAAACTGGGCGTGGAAATCAACATCCGGAATGAAAAGATGTACGCGGCCATGCATGAAATGAGCGGAGGTCTGGAATAATGGACTTGCGGCGGATTATGGAAACGGTCAATATGATCGACAACGAGAACCTGGACTTGCGGACGACGACCATGGGGATCTCACTTTTAGACTGTATTGACTCAGACAGTGACCGGGCCTGCCAGAAGATCTACGACAAGATCACGACTAAGGCGGAAAACCTGGTCAAGGTAGCTAGAGAACTGGAAACTGAATACGGGATTCCGATTGCCAACAAGCGGATTACTGTAACCCCGATTTCTTTGATCGCGGCAGCTTCAGGGGACAGCGACTACGTTAAGTACGCGGTTACCTTGGACAAGGCAGCCAAAGCAGTCGGCGTGGACCTGATCGGTGGCTTCTCAGCTTTGGTGCACAAGGGCTACCAAAACGGCGACCGGGTCTTGATCAAGTCAATTCCCCAAGCTTTAAAGGAAACTGAAAGAGTCTGCTCTAGCGTCAATGTCGGCTCAACCAGAAGCGGGATCAACATGGATGCCGTCAAGGAAATGGGCCAGATCGTCATTGAGAACGAAAAGATCAACCCGCTGAACAACGGCAACCTGGTCATCTTCTGCAATGCGGTTGAAGACAACCCGTTTATGGCCGGTGGCTTCCATGGGGTCGGCGAAAGCGATGTGGCTTTGAATGTCGGCGTATCCGGCCCTGGCGTGGTTAAGACGGCCCTGGAAAAGGTTAAGGGCGAATCTATGGACGTGGTTGCTGAGACCATCAAACAGACGGCCTTCAAGGTTACCAGAATGGGCCAATTGGTGGGCCAGGAAGCTTCTAAGCGCCTGGGCGTCGACTTTGGGATCGTGGACTTGTCTTTGGCGCCAACTCCTGCCCAAGGCGACTCGGTAGCCAATATTTTGGAAGAAATCGGCCTGGAAAGCGTGGGGACCCACGGGACCACGGCCGCTTTGGCCATGTTAAACGATGCTGTCAAGAAGGGCGGCATCATGGCCTGCAGCCATGTCGGCGGTCTGTCTGGTGCCTTCATTCCTGAATCAGAAGATGCCGGGATGATCGCGGCAGCTGAAAAGGGGATTTTGACGGTCGACAAATTGGAAGCCATGACCGCTGTTTGCTCAGTTGGTCTGGACATGATTGCCGTACCAGGCGACACGCCAGCTGAAACGATCAGTGCCATGATTGCTGACGAAGCGGCGATCGGGATGATCAACAACAAGACCACGGCTGTCCGGGTTATTCCAGTACCGGGCAAGGACGTGGGCGACTCAATTGAATTTGGCGGCCTCTTCGGCTATGCCCCGATTATGCCTGTTCACAAGGAATCAAGCGCGGCGATGATCAACCGCGGCGGCCGGATTCCAGCCCCAGTGCACAGCTTTAAGAACTAATTTTTTAGAATATATAGAAAAAGAACCGTACTACCATTTTGAGATAATACGGTTCTTTTTTGCATCTTAGTCAATCCGCTTAGCTAAAATCTTGTCAGCTTCCGGGGTAACTTCAATGGACTTCTGCCCGGTGTAGATGACGAAGCCAGGCTTGGCCCCGTTAGGTTTCTTGATCCGCTTGACCTGGATATAGTCAACCGGCACGTGGGCGGAATTTTTGGCCTTGGAGAAGTAGGCAGCGATCTCCGCGCTTTCTTGGATGTCGCTGTCACTTGGCTGGCTGTCAGTCAAGATAACGTGGGAGCCGGGGATGTTCTTGACGTGGAACCAGTAGTGGTTCTTGTCGGCCTTTTTCAGGGTCAGCCAGTCGTTTTGCAGGTTGTTCTTGCCAACTAAAACAGTTTTGCCGGAGCTGAGCTTGAACTTGTTTAGGCTCTTTTCGGTCAGCTTCGGCTTCTGGCGCTTCTTTTGTTCAGCTCTAAGATAACCTTGGTTGATTAGCTCTTCCTTGATGGCTTCGACGTCTTCTGGGTCAGCGTTGTCGATTTCCGTTTGAACGGAATCAAGATAGCGGAGGTTTTCTTCCGTAATCTCAATCTGCTCGGTCACGTGTTTGATGGAATCCCGCATCTTCTTGTAGCGCTTGAAGTATTTCTGGGCATTGCGCTGAGGGGAGAGGGCCGGGTCAAGTTTGATGGTCATGGGCTGGTTGCCTTCATAGTAGTTAGGCAGGTCGATTTTTTCCATGCCGGGCTTAACCTGGCTTAAGTAGGCGGTTAAAAGTTCCCCGGAGACTCTGAGATTTTCGGAGTTTTCAGCACTGTCCAGCTGCTTTTCCAGCTTCTTCAGCTTCTTTTGGAGCTTTTTGGTCTCATTAGTGACGACCCGGGTCACCTGCTGGGACCGCTGCTTGACCCAGTCCCGGTTGGCCTGGTAGGCGTAAAACTCGTCTAAGGCTTCATTTAAGTTAGTAGAGGAGCTTTCCTTGGTCATCTCCAAATGATATGGCAGGTAAGGGTAGATCCGCCGCTTGTGCTTTGGCGTCAAGAGAACGTAGGCCTTAGGGGAGGAGAACTGGTTGTAGAAGGTCTTCAGAGAAGAGAAGGAGTAGTCGTCTTCCAAGTAGCCGGTCAGTTCTTGCCGGTCATCGCCATCTAAACCGTCCATTTGCTTGGCCAGGTCAGCTGGGGTTGGGTAGTCTCTTTTCAAAGAAGAAAATTCTGATTCCGTTAAAGTAAAGCCGTTGATGCCGGGAGTCAGCGGGGGCAGTTCGTACTTGGCTTTAGGCAAGAGGAGGCGGGCCCGGTTTTCGTCAGGGTTGATCCGCTTTAGCAAGTCGATGATCTTGCCGCTTTGCTTGTCATAGAGGATGACGTTGCTGTGCCGGCCCATCAGTTCAACGGAGAGGATCAGCTGTATTTCGTCACCGAGTTCGTTACGGTTGCTGAAGGAGAAGTTGACGATCCGGCTAAGGCCAACCTGGCTGATTTCCTGGAGGACTGACCCTTCCAGGTATTTACGCAGGACCATGACGAAGAGAGGAGCAACGTTAGGGTTGGAGAAGGACTCCTTGCTCAGGTAGAGGCGGGGATATTCAGGATTAGCAGAAATTAAAAGCTGCTTGTTTTTGCGGTCCTTCCTGAAGACCAGGACCAGGTCGTTGTTAAAAGGCTGGTAGATCTTGTGTAAGCGGCCAGCAGTAATCTCATCTTGTAATTCATTAAGCAGGCTATGAATAAATAAGCCGTCAAAAGCCATTGAGCACACCTCATTCGTAAATTGAAAATTGTTCAGTAAACTATTTTATCATAAAGTACGGGCTTTATCAGATATCTTGATTATAGGGATGCAGATAGTTATTCTATACGCAAACAGGCATGATCAAGATCCTTCTAGTTTAGCTGGGGCAAGTATGCTATAATTTTCATGTTAAAACGTTAAATACGGAAGGTTTAATATGAAGATCGCATTAGTTACCGACAGTACGGCCAATTTGTCCGCAGCAGAAATTGAAAAGTATAATATCAAGGTCATTCCTATTCCGATTTACATCGATGACAAGGAATACCTGGAAGGAATCAACATCACTTCTGAAGAGCTTTTTGAATCGCAGCGGAGTGGCTCCAGCTTCCCGACCACTTCCCAGCCGAAGATGGGGGACCTCATCACGACTTTTGACAACTTCAAGGATGAGGGTTACGAGGCGATCATCTACATTTGCCTCTCCAGCGGGATTTCAGGTTCCTACAGCACCTTGATGGGGATCGCGCAAAGCAACCCGGACTACCACCTGTACCCGTTTGACTCACAAATTACTGTTCGCCTGCAGGGTTACCAAGTTCTGGCAGCAGCTAAGATGATCGAAAAGGATAGCTACAGTCCGGAAGAGATCATCGCCAAGTTGGCTGAAATCCGGTCAACTGTTGACGAACTCTTTATCGTTGATGACTTGAACAACTTGTGCCGGGGCGGCCGTTTGAGCAATGCCAGCGCCTTTATCGGGTCACTCTTGAACATCAAGCCTTTGCTGACTTTCAACGATGAAGCTAAGATCGTGGCTTACGACAAGGTGCGGTCAATGAAGCGGGCAGTTAAGAAGATCGAAAAAGAATCCCTGGAAAAGATCAAGTCATTGGACATCCCAGAAGACAAGCTGCGGATCTTGATCCTTCAGTCAAATGATGCCGCGCAAGCTGAAGAAGTCATGAACTACCTCAAGGCTGAAGTGCCAAAGGCTGTCTTTGAAATGGACGAATTTAGCCCGGTTATCGCGACTTACCTGGGCGAAAAGTCAATCGGCATCACTTGGATGATTGACGTTGAACAGATGGAATTCTAGTTTTTTAGAATTCAGAATTTGCTGTGTTCAGTAAAAGAAGAAAGAAATTTGGAAAATGAGAATCAAAAAGTGGGCCGTTATGGCCCTTTTTTGCGGTATTTTTTTGACGGGTTGCAGCAAGCAGACCGCTTCAAAAGAAGCAAGCAATAGTTCAAATAAAAGCAGTCAGAGCAGCAAGTCTAGCGTTAAAAAGACCAGCAAAGCTTCGTCAAGTTCAGCTAAAGCAGTAAAACTTGATGCGGCAAAACTGACGCCGCAGGAAAGCGGCAGCTTGATTACGCTTTACTGTGCTGACCGCTTTGGCGGAGAATGGTCTAATTTGCTTCAAGCAGGGCAGAATGGCTCTTTGACTATTACCCTGCACAAGACCAGCGACTACGAATTTAAGCAGCCGGGCAGCGGCTATGCTTATGAAGCCGCGGCGTCCGGACAAACAGGGACGACCTATTATACTCTTAGCGGAAGCACTTTTTACTTCTACCAAGGAGTAAAAGTAGCAGGCAGTGGCAGCTTTTTGGGCCAGGCAACTAAGCAGGAAATGGCTGACTATATCGTTAAAAAATATCAGCTGGCTGAATTCAAGCAGCTGGCCAAGAAGGTCGAGATCGTGGATAAATCTGGACAAACTCAGCGCCTGTCTGACGGGCGGAGCGGCTACTTTACTATCCCCGCGGAAATGCAGGGAACCTGGTATTCTGCAAGCAACTATGATGGTGAGACAACGCATTCTAAGTACGTCTTTGGCCAAAGTACAATTTTTATTCAAGACGACAAGTACGATACAAATGGAACCACAACTACCCTGTACGCTAGGTCGAGTGATTTCAAAATGCCGTTACCGCCAACCGAAAAACAAATGGATCAGGTAAAAGGCTGGGGCTTGGGACACCTGTACCAGCAGGACGGTTTAAACTACATGAATGTCATGGGTTGGTACCAAACTGCCGGAAGTGGTACATCTTTTGCCGTTCATACTGAAAATATCGCTGGCAATAATGTGCAAATATTGGTTTGTGCTAGTGGTGCCCGTCCTTGGGTCGATGGAATTGCCTACCGCAGCCAGGCAATGGCTGAAAAGATGCAGGACCAGCATTTTGATGATCTGCACTATCGTGATGATGAGTAATTAAATATTACCGAAAACTAAAGTAAAACAGCGCCAGCAGGAAAATCTGCTGACGCTGTTATTTTTCAACCCGGGATTTGATTTTGCTCCGCGGGGTCCAATTGAGGACGAGTACGGCAAAAATAATCATCACAGATGCCGCGTAATCCATAATTTGCGGCTGAAAGTGAAAGACGATGATGGAGCCAATCATGGAGGCCAGCGGTTCAAAGGCATCCATAAAAGCCACAGTCATCCCCGAAATATGGCCTAAAGCATGGTTTTGCCAAAGCGTCGGGATGATCGTGCCCATAACGATGACGACTGACAGGTTGAGATAGACGGTCGGTGAACTCGGCAGGCTGGGCCAGACTGGATGAATTGCCGTCAAAATCAAACCGGAGATAAGCAGGCCCCAGCCAGTAACTGAAATAGTGGACTGCCTGGTCACCAGTGCTTGGGGAAGCAAGCTGTTGGCCGCTGCCCCAACCGCTGACATAATGCCAAAAAGGAGGGTAAGAGGCGCGATCCTAAGGTCATGGATATTGCCATGCGTTGACAGGAGAAAGACTCCGCCAAAAGCCAGCAGGCTGGCCGCGACATCAATCAGCCGCAGAGCCTCTTGCTTGGTCAAAGTCAGATAGGCCAAAACAAAGAAAGGACCGATAAACTGAATGACCGTCGCGATTGCCGCGTTAGCCTGGGCTACTACCAAAAAGAAGCAGTACTGGAAGGGCAGAACGCCGATAACTGCATATGCCAGAAGCTGAACCGCGCTCTTCTTGTCTTTCCATACCTGCCAGGGATGCTTGCCCGTCAGCTGGGCCACAGTTAACAGGATCAAGCCTGAGCAAACCTGCCGCATTTGTGTAACCCAAATCGGCGTGATGCGGGGGTCCAAGTTAAAGAGGCCCTTGGCAAAGAGGCCAGAAATACCCCATAGGATGCAGGCGGCAGCTGCCAGGCCGGCCCACTTGCTGTTTGATTTCATCTTTTCTTTCTAACTTTCTTTCTAACTTTCTTTCTAACTTTCTTTCTCTCTAGATATAGATTTCATCATTATTCGCATATTTTCAGAAAACAACCTTCTCCATTTTACCACACTGCTGGCAGGACTCTTCAACAAAGTCAAAAAATACCCTGGAAGTCGCGATCAACAACTTCCAGGGTTTGTTTCAATGGTAAGGATAGAGAGTCAAAGTTTAAAAAATCATCTATTTCTTGTGAGTCAAGATTCTGACGCGGGTAACAGCCGGGATCTGTTCCAAGTTGGGCACCACCTTGTCTTGGGTCGCCTGGTCGATCTCATCGATGTCGATCATGGTGTAGGCGTACTTGTCCTTGGCCTTGTTGACCAAGTTTTCAATGTTGATGCCACGGCCAGCCAGGTAGGTTGAGATCTGCCCAATCATGTTTGGAATGTTCTTGTGAATCAAAGTGATCCGGTGGTCACTTTCAAACGGTGCTGACACGTTCGGCAGGTTGACTGAGTTGATAATGTTCCCAGTTTCCAAAAATTCGATGGTTTGCTTTGCTGCCATCCGGGCACAGTTGATTTCCGCTTCAATCGTTGATCCGCCGATGTGGGGCATGATGACGATGTCATCGTTGTGCAAAATCGTGGCATCACTGAAGTCGGTGTAGTACTTGCCCAAACGGTGTTCTGCCAAGGCTTCAGCGACAGCCTTGTTGTCAACGATCCCCAGGCGGGCAAAATTGAGCAAGATAGTGTTTGGCTTCATCTGCGCGATCTTGGCGTCAGCAATCAAGCCAGTCGTCTCCTCGTTCTTTGGCACGTGGGCGGTCACAAAGTCCGCGTCCTTAACGGCGTCAGCGATGCTGGTGGCCCGCTTGATATGGTCTGACAAGCGCCATGCGGCTTCAACCGTCAAGTATGGGTCATAGCCCCGACAACCTTCATCCCCAAATCAAGGCAGGCATTGGCTACCAGTGAGCCGATGTGGCCTAAACCAATCACGGCCACCGTCTTGCCCAGCAATTCAGTCCCGTTGAAGCTGGTCTTTTCCTTTTCCGTCCGCAGGGTGATGTCCGCGCCCGGCTTGGCGTTAGCTGACCAGTTGGCGGCAGCCACGATGTTCCGGCTGGCGATGATCATAGAAGCCAGTACCAATTCCTTAACGGCATTGGCGTTGCCGCCGCCTGGAGTGTTGAAGACCACAGCCCCATTTCCCAGGGCCTTGTCCAAAGGTACATTATTGTAGCCGGCCCCGCAGCGGGCGATGGCCTTCAAATTCTTGGGAAATTCATGGTCATGGAGGTCAACTGATCTGATTAGGTAGGCATCTGGATTGTCAGTTTGGTTGATACGGTAGTTGTCGCCAAATTCGTCTAAGCCTTCTTTAGCAATGGCATTGTAAGTTTTAATTTGGTACATGGGGAATCCTTTCAAAAATTAGTGCTTGGCGTCAAAATCCTTAATAAAGTCACAGAGGGCCTGAACCCCTTCCAGCGGCATGGCGTTGTAGATGCTTGCCCGCATCCCGCCAAACAGGCGGTGGCCTTTCAAGTTAAGCAGCTGGTGGGTGGTTGCCTCTTTGACAAACTCCGCGTCCAGGTCCGGGTCGCCGCTGACAAAAGGTACGTTCATAATTGACCGGCTGTCTGGATCAACCTTGCTCTCAAAATTCTTGGATTCAGCCAGGCAGTCGTAAAGAAGCTTGGACTTTTCCTGGTTGATGGCCTCAATGCCGGCCACGCCGCCTTTTTCCTTGAGCCACTTAAGGGCCAGGCCAGCCACGTAAACCTGGAAGACTGGCGGGGTGTTCAAGGCTGATTCCTTCTTGGCTTCAGTAGCAAAGTCAAATAGGCCAGGCAGGTCGTCATGCTTGACCAATAGGTCCTTTCTGATGACCAAAACGGTCAAGCCGGCAGGGGCCAGGTTCTTCTGTGCCCCGGCGTAGATAACAGCGAATTTGCTGTAGGCGTATTCCTGGCCCAGGAAATTGGAGGACATGTCAGCTACCAGAGGGATATCGGTCTTAGGAATTTGGTCGTCTCTGTAGGCCGTCCCCATAATAGTGTTGTTGGTCGTGATGTGGAGGTAGTCGTAGTCCTCTGATCAAATTCAGTCGGGATTTTCGGGACAGCAGTGTAATTGTTGTCCTTGGCGCTAGCGACGATGTCAACGGTTAGGCCTGGCACTTTGGCCGCGTCTTCTGCTGCTCTTTGGGCCCAGTGACCACTGTCTACGACCGCGATCCGGTGGTACTTGCGGGCCAGGTTCAAAGGAATTGTGCTGAACTGCTGGGTTGCCCCGCCGCTCAAGAAGAGGACGTCGTATTCTGCCGGGTCAAGCTTCATAAGTTCCAAGAGGTTGGCCTTGGTTTCCGCGTAAAGGTCCTTGTAAAGGGCTGACCGGTGGGAGATTTCCATGACGCTCATGCCGCTGTGGGCATAATCTGGCAAGTCTTGTTTGATTTGGGCAATTACTTCGACCGGCAGCACGGCTGGACCAGCCGCGAAGTTGTAGCATGTCATAAGTAAAGAATTCCTTTCCGAAAAAACAAAGGGTACCCGCCTTGCGTGAGTGCCCTTTGCCATGAGATGTTATGTTGGAGTTGTTGTTTCGGCCTCACTGTTTTAAACTGTGCTGAAGGCCATCACAAATCGCAGCCTTCTTAAGTGGAAGAAGACTGGGAGGAGGAAAAAAGTTTGTTTTGCATTTGAATTGTCTGTAAAGTAAACATTTTTTCGCTCCCTTCGTGTGATTAATTTCATTATAAGTCTAAAATTATAAATGTCAACACAATTTTAATTTTGGTATAATATTTTGGTATAATATTTCTTAGCAAAGAAAAGAGAAAAAGAAAGTCTAGAAACAATGGAGGACCAGCATGACCACATTCTACTTTATCCGGCACGGGCAAACCTTTGCCAACATGGCGGGCTTGAAGCAGGGGACCATCAATAACCCCAACACCTACTTGACCGACCTGGGCAGGGAGCAGGCGCAAAAACTGGCTGACCAGTTCGACATCAGCAATTTCGACCGCCTTTTCGTTTCCCCCTTGGTCAGAACCAAGCAGACAGCGGAAATTTTGAACAAGAAGGCCGGCCTGCCGGTTGAAACGGACGACCGCCTGCTGGAGATTTCCTACGGGGACTGGGACGGGCAAAAGTACAGCGAATTGATGGCTGAATACCCGAATTACTTTTCTCCCCTGGTCAATGACGTGACGGAAGACTACGTGCAGGCAGCCCCAAAGGCGGAAAGCTTTGCCCATGTGGAAATGCGGACTGCTGAATTCGTGGCGGAAATCAGCCAAAAGTATCCAGAAGACCAGATCGTGGTAGTGACCCACGGCTTCACGGTCAGATCTTTTGCCATTAATGCCACGGGCGGCCAGGGCCTGCAGATCCTGGAACCAGACAACTGCTCCGTCACCAAGATCCTCGTTGACCCCCTGTCATTTAAGCAGCACCTGGTCTACTACAACCGGACAGTGACTGCTTTTTAGCAATATTTGTTAGATATAGAAAAACGGAACCGCTTGGCTCCGTTCTTTTATTTGATCTTTAATCGACAGACTTTAAAGCATCAAGCATGTTGACGGACTTGATCTTCTTGTGCATGATCAAGGCGACTAAAGCAGTGATCCCGGCCAGAATCAAGGCTGAATAGAGGAAGTTGCTGATCTTCATCGCCGGGTCAAACATGGCGTTGTCTGGCGGCAGGCTGGTGATGATAGAGGATAATCGTTTCCCGGTAAATGTAGAGGGTGGTTTCCTGATCAAAGAAGCCGAGCACCTTGATGGTCGACAGCTCTCTGATTCTTTCCTCAACATTGATGTTGTACTTTTTCAATCACGAAGTTGATGTCCCGGTTGGCGTAAACTGTCGTGTCACCGGACTGATAGGTCTTCGTATTATGCTTCACTTCAATAAGTGCCATGATAGATTACTTTAGCCATAAAAAAGAGCGGACCGGAAAATGGCCACGCTCTTACAAGTTGCTGACAAATTAATGATGAGAGCAACTCTTGCCGGTTAAATTTCGTTGATGCCGATCCGGTCCAGCTTCTGGTCGCGGATGGTCAGTTCTTCTTCAGTTTCGCCGATACCAACCCCGCAGACCGGCATGAAGCCGGCTGGCAGGTCTAGCTTCATAACTGTTTCTGGGTGAGCGGCCAGAGCAGCTGCCGCGCCAAAGAGGTAGCAAGCCCCCAAGCCCTTGTTTTCAGCAGCCAGAACCATGTTGTGGGCAATAATCCCGGCACTGGCATAGGCCATCTCGTCCTGCTTCTTGGCAGAGACCAAAATCAAGGTCGGCACACCGTACAAGGGATGTGATTCCAGATCGCCAAACATCATGGCTGCTTCCTGGTCGATCTCCTTTAAAAGCTTTGGGTCATTAATGATCGTCAGCTGGTAGTTCTCGTATAAGCCGCAGGCTACTGGAGCCAGTTCAGCTGCTTCGATGATCTTCTTGACCTGCTTCTTGTCAGCCGGCTTGCCAGTATAAGTCCGGATTGACTTACGTGATTTCAACAATTTCGTAAACTTCATGGATGATTTTCCCTCCTGTCAATCTAACAAAACACATGTCTTTAGCGCGATTATACCGCAATCACTTCAGTAAGCGGTTGAAAATGGTTTTAAACTTTTTCTACAAAAAAATTACCTGCTTTTTCGATAAAAGAGCTTGATTTAAAGGGCAAAAGTCTTTACAGTTAAGGAAACATATGAATGACCTTTAAATTTAGTCCCGTGAGGCTAAGAAGGCAGCTCAAAATCCAGATATAAACAAGAAATTCTTGGCAAACATTCGAATTGACAGGAAGACCGGGGAGGAAGCTTTCCGGGCAGTTTAAGTAGACTTTGAGAGACCATTTTAGACACGGAGACTGAGTGTATAAAATGGTCTTTTTGCTTAAGTTATTTTCGAAAGGATGCCAAATCATCATGACCACTGTTAGCTCCACCCAAAGGAAGGCCAGCACCTGCAAATGGGCCTGGTTAACGCTGGTGACGGTTCCGGCCAGCACCCATCCCAAAGCATGCTGGACATGATGACCATCTACAACGAATTCGGCCGCTTCGACGGCTTGAAGATCATGATCGTCGGTGACTTGACCAACTCCCGGGTTGCCCGGTCAAACATGGAAATCTTGAACACCCTGGGCGCGGAAGTCTACTTCTCAGGTCCGGAATACTGGTACGACGCTGAAGAATTCAGCAAGTACGGCACTTATGTCAAGAACATTGACGATGAAATACCAGAACTGGACGTCTTGATGCTGCTCAGAGTTCAGCACGAACGCCACAACGGGACAGAAGCCAAGACTGAACAGCTTCTTTGATGCCAAGGACTACAACGCTGCCTACGGCCTTAACCAACGCCGCTACGACATGCTTAAGGATGACGCCATCATCATGCACCCGGGCCCAATCAACCGCGGGGTTGAATGGGACGGTGACCTGGTTGAAGCACCTAAGTCCCGCTACGCTGTCCAAATGCACAACGGGGTCTTTGTCAGAATGGCCATGATTGAAGCTGTTCTGCGCGGACGTAAGTTGGGAGGCCTTGAATAATGGCTATTTTGCTGAAAAACGGCCTGGTTTACCAGGAAGGCGAATTCATTAACGAAGACGTCAACCAGCCAAGCTCTTTGGCCTGGACGCTGGTGTCCTGGCTCCAGGCAAGGAAGCCGACCTGGCCGTCTTTGACCTGGACCACGCCGAAAAGCTGGCTGAAGAAGACTACTTGTCCAAGGGGGTTAACACACCTTTCACCGGCTAGGAAGTCTACGGCATGACCGCCTTGACTTTTGTCAGCGGCAAGCTGGTTTACAAGAGCAAGCACTTTGCTGACTAGGCAAATGGCAAAATAAAATTTTTACCACAGAAGAAAATAACTAGCAAAAGACGAAAATAAGTCCTTCTCTAATCAGAGGAGGACTTATTTTGTTTGGCGCTGGCATTGAGGGAGGCCCGTTGCTCTCTTTGGTCAACGTGGGTGTATAGGTCGGTGGCTGAGGTGCCTTTTTGCCCCAGTTGCTGGGCGACCATGACCTGGTCCTTGGTCGCCTGGTAGAGTTCAGAAGCGACCGTGTGGCGGAGCTTGTGGGGGGTGAGAGGGTGGCCGAAGGCAGCAGAATACTTGCCAACCATTTTTTCGATGGCATTCGTCGTCATCCGCCGGCATTCCTGGTGATATCTGGTTAAGAAAAAGGCCTTGTTAGTGGCTGGGGCCTTGTAGCGGTCTGCCCGGATTGCCAGGTACTTTTCCAGGTAGGGGAGGGTCCAGTCAGCAACTGGCACTGAGTCTCTCTGTCCGCCCTTCCGGGTGATATCTAAAGTTGCCTCTTTTAAGTTGAGGTCCTTCATGTCAACCCCGGCGCATTCAGAAACCCGGATTCCCGTGCCTAAGATCAAAGCGATGACTGCCATGTCCCGTTCCTTGTTTTGCTTAAAAGAAGAAAGGGCGCGCCCGCTGCAGAGGCCGGCAAATTTTTGGTCCAAAAAGTCCATGAACTGGTATTTCAAGTTGCCGGTGTACATGTGAGCTTCTAAGGCATGAGCCCGGTAGTTCAAGGTGCTTGTATAAGGAAGGAAATTGATCTTGAGCATAACATTGCGGTCAAAATAAGGCTCGCCATTGTTCTTGTCAGCCGTGATCGTCAAGTACTTGTACAAGGAGCGCAGGGCGTTGAGCGACCGGTTGACGGTCGTCGGGGAGTTGAGGTGGCCCTGCTTGTTCTTGCTGTGCTCCAGTTTATCCAAGTAGAGCATGACATCGCTCCGGCTCAATTTTTCCAGGTCGCTTGGCAGCACTTGGCTGGGGCTTTTCGCCTGGGTCAAATTTTCAGCGATCAGCCAGGAGAAAAAGCGGCGGATTTCCGTTAAGTACTGGTAGCTGGTGGTCAGAGAGTGCCTTGTTTCCAGCTGGTATTCCTTGACGAAGTCCGGCATCTGGGCCATTTCCCTGTCGATGAGGGAGAGGTATTTCTTGGTTTCCATATGACTCCTTATTCTTTCTCCAAAAAGTGGTTCTTGTACTCGTCTTCAATGATGGTCAGCATTTCTTCTAAGATGCCATAATTACCAATATTTTTCCGTTAGCTTAATTATACTAGAAAGAAGTCGAACCGACAGCTAGTTGATCAGTTGACTGTCTTTCAGCCAGGCGGCTTTTTGCTTGGAAAAGCGGTAAAATAGAGCTGACTATTGGAAAAATGAAAGAGGCAGAAAAATGCTCAAGTTTATTACAGCCAGCGACAGTTTCAAGGAAAGCTTGTCAGCCAAAGCAGCCTGCCAGGCTATGACCGACGGAATCAAGCGGGTCTTTCCCGAGGCCGAAGTCATCCAGGTTCCCATGGCCGATGGGGGCGAGGGGACGGTCGATGCAATCTTGTCCTGCATCCCCGGGGAAAAAGTGGAAAAGATGGTTACCGATCCCGATGGCAGAAGGCTCTTGGCCAGCTATGGTCTGATCAATGACGGGGAATGCGCAGTGATCGAGACAGCCGCGGCCAGCGGCCTGGGCTTGCTTGCGAAAAAGGACCGCGATCCAATGACGGCAACTACTTTTGGGACCGGGGAGCTGCTGCTTGACGCGTTGAAGCGGGGCGTTAAAAAGATTATCGTGGGCTTAGGCGGCAGCGCGACTAACGATGGCGGTGCCGGCCTGGCTCAGGCTCTGGGGGTTAGGTTTTTAGATAAAAATGGCCAAGAGCTGCCTTTTGGCGGAGGAAGTTTAGACCAGTTAGCCAGAATTGATGCCAGCGGCTTGGCTCCCCGCTTAAAAGAAGTTGAAATCATCCTGGCCAGCGACGTGACCAATCCTTTGACCGGACTCAATGGAGCATCTGCGGTTTTCGGCCCGCAAAAAGGGGCGGACAAGGAGATGGTCCAGAAGCTTGACGCTAGCCTTCACCATTATGCGGCCGTGATCAAGGAGCAAGTTGGGAAAGACGTAGAGAACGTTCCTGGCAGCGGGGCGGCTGGCGGCCTGGGAGCGGGATTTTTGGCCTTCAGCAAGTGCCAGATGAAGGCGGGCGCCCAGATCGTGATCGAGGAGAGCCATTTGGCGGAAAAGATGCGGGATGCTGACTATGTCTTTACGGGCGAAGGCGGGATTGACTTCCAGACTAAGTTCGGCAAGACACCCTATGCCGTGGCCCAAGTTGCCAAAAAGCTTGGCATACCGGTTTTTGCCCTGGTTGGCCAGGTCGGAGATGGAATTGACAGCTTATATGAAGCAGGCTTTACGGGGATTTTTGGCATACTGCCAGGCATCTGCAGCTTGCCGGAAGCTTTAGCAGGCGGAGGAGGTAATTTAGCCCGAACCAGTGAAAACGTAGCCCGGGTGATTAAGGCCGCCAGAGTAAATTTACAGTAAAGGCTTACTGTTAAGGAAAAATAGCATTTTTTTGTCTTTCAGCCGATTTTTTTCGCATATGCTCTGTAATTTTTTCAAAAGATTGTGATAATAAGAATAGACGCGGAAAGCGAATTCAAAAATGAAAGGGTATAAAAAGATGAAAGAATACTATTTAGACTATCGTGAGCAAGTGCGGAACATCTTGGATGCTTTGGACGACAGCAGTACATCCTTGCGCCTGGGAGCAGTCGCGATTGAAAACCTCTTGACCCTGGCCAGAGTTGACCTGGATGATGAAGATGAAGAAGATTCTGATGACTCAGACGCCATTGAAGAGGCAGATAGCGGCGGGGACCTAGCAGATGCGGAAACAGAGGACAAGAAGCAAGTTAAAATCATCCGTCATGAAGAACCAACCGCCAGCAGCCATTACCAGCTCTGCCGCTTTTCCCGGGCCTTGAAGGGCGGGAGTTTTTACACCGAGCAGGGGGACCTGGTCAGCGAGATCAATGAGCTGGCCGTCAGAAATCTGAACGTGGAAAACGGCGATTTAGTCGAGCTGGACCTCAGCAGCCAGCCGCCCCGGGTAGTCCGGATAGTGGAAGCCGGAAACCTGCCTTCTAATATCGCGACTATGTCATATGGGATCGTAGAAAGGGATCCTGCCGGCGACTTGTATGTTAGCCGCAGCGCCATGGGCGAGAGCTTAAGTGAGTGCGCGGGCATTGACCGCTATGAGGTGCCGGCGATCATTGATGCTGGGCAAACCGAGACAGGTTTTGTCCATGAAGGAGACATCGTTGACTTGGCCTGGTATAAGAACAGCCCCAGCAATATGATCGTCCGCTGGGTCAGCCAGACTAAGGGAGAAGAAGTTCCAAAGAAGGAAAAGCCGGCTGAAAAGAAGGTAAAAAGCGAAAAGGAAGACAAGGATAAAGAAGAGAGCGTAACGACCTTGAATTTCGACCTGCATGGTCGCAGCGTGGCGGTGGTCATCGGCAATGAACTCCGCAGCCAGGAGATTCAGAAGATGGTAGGTGAGCACCACGGCCGCTGCAAGGTGATTGACGCCTTCAAATTTTCCGATACGGAATCTTTTTACAAGCACGCTCTCAAACGGGCTGACGTAACGGTCATGGTGCAGAATTTGAACAAGCACTCAACCAGCAAGGCTCTGCGCAAGTATGCCAAGCGGCTGGCCATCGCGGATTCGGCGGGCCTGTCTTCAATTGAGCGGGCGATCTACCGGGCTATGCACGGCCTGCCGGCTTATGAGACATCTACCCAGCCGATCGCGTATCCGGTCAAGGAGCTGGCACTTAGTTAATTTTTAGAAAGGTTGGCGGTAAAGATGGCATTTTCGGACAAAGATAAATTCGTTGAGATGGATAAAAACGGCGCGACCTGGCTGGACCGGGGGGCGGAAGCCTACCGACAGGGGGACTATGAACTGGCCCTGCAGTGCTATAAAAAGGCAGCTGACTACGGCAATTCCCAGGCTATGTGCAATTTAGGCTACATCTATGCCTTTGGCCGGGTCGGTGAAGCCGACCAGGAGCAGGCTTTTTACTATTTTACTCAAGCATCTTTGGCCGGCAACCCGAATGCCTTCTATAAGCTGGGGGATGCTTTCCGTTTTGGCAATTTTGTAAAGAGAAACGACGAGATTGCCTTTCAATATTACAGCATGGCGGAAAGCGTCCTGCAGGAAGGCGACGAAGACCTGATTGCTGAGATCGACTACCGCCTGGCCCTTTGCTACGCCAGAGGCTGGGGGACGGGCCAGCGCTGGGACCTAGCCTTGAAGTATATCAATGAGGCTCAGCTTTATGCCTACCGGAACAAGCAGCATGGCGAGTACAACTGGCAAAAGACGAGCCAGCGGATCAATAAGCTGCATGATGAGATAGTAAGCGAAATGTTTTCATAAGTTTTAAGCAGCTGCTTGGGGCGAACCGGGCAGCTGCTTTTTTTCTGATTTATCCAAAACAGCTATTTTCTTTGGCCCTGCAATCAGCTTGGCTTATAATGATATATGCAAAGATAATAATAACTTAAAAGCTATAAAAAGTGATAGATAGATTATGGGTGTTTAACCAGCATGCTGCTGTCAACCTGCTAGACTACTATACAACTATTGAGATAATTATTTCATTATTTATTGCTGGCTTGCTTGCCTTGGTCTACAAGAACATACACTACAGCAAGCAACGGAAACGCAACAGCTACTGGTCTTTAGGCCTCTTGCTAATCATCAATTTAATTGAGTGGACTTCGGTCATGTTGGATGGCTTCTCGGGCCAATACAGAATATGGTTGGTAATCAACAAGTTTTTAAACCACAGCTTGATACCATTTCTAGGCTACTTCGTTATTCATATTTGGGTGCGGCATTCAAAGTATGACCGCCTGCTGGCAGTATTGCTGCCGGGGAATGTTCTCTTCCAGCTTGCGTCAATTGCTACCGGCTGGACCTTTTCGATTGACCAGAATAACCACTATCATCAAGGCCGTTATTACTACGTTTATTTCATTATCTGCATTATCGTGATGTTCGCGATTGTATCTGCCTATCACCAGTTTGAGCAAAAGACTTTCAGCGACGACCTCCTCTTTATGTTCTATACCTTTTTCGTGGTTTTTCTGGGGATCGTGATCCAGGAAGTGAGCGGGGGAGCTTTGCGGACGACATCATTGACGATTACGATCGGGATGTGCTTTTTGCTGAACCGCTTTAACAATTTTACCCAGAAGGTCAGCGATCTGAAGATTAGCCGGGACAATGTCGTGATGCGGACGGATATGACGGATATTATGACGGGGATAGTAAAAGCAGGAGGATTGACAGTCCGCGCCTGCTTGGGTTACCTTAAACTTGTATTCAGGGGATAGAGGACAAGTTGGGGGCACTATTATGTTTACGATTTCGTTTTTGATTTTACTGATATTTTTAACTATTGTGGCCGTGCCGGTGGCGATCGCCGCTTTTCTGCTCAAGGTCTCGTTTAAGATCCTGGGCTGGCTGATCGGCATCTGCTTTACTTTGGTCCTGCTGATCAGTTTGCTATTGATTAGCGTGATGTAGGGAAAACGCTTCTTGGAGACCCGGGAGGCGTTTTTTGATGGAAAAAGGAGCTGACAATGAAAGTTTGGATGAAAGTTAGGCGCGACAAGGAAATGAATTCTGGATGTGCCGCACAGTATTAATATCGCTACAGCAATGTATGGCTTCCGGGAATTAGGCGCGGAGATCGTACCATATCACTTTATAGACGAAATTGAGGGGCAAATTGGCCCAGAGGACATAGTGCTGGACTATATTGAGCAATGCCAATGGGTCTTTAAAAAATTCGGTCATCCAACTTATATGGACTGCTATCCAGAAAGATTGAAGCCATTTTTAAAGAGAAAGTGGGTCAGCGATCCCAAGGCTGTCCCGGCTGCCGAAAGTTGGGTCAGCCACGATCTTCAAGACGACGTCATCCATACTTTATCTTGAGCCAGATACGCCAACGTATGTGTCATGGCGGTGGGTGATAGAGTACTTAACAGTACTTAACTTCTGGCCGGTCGTTCAGCCATGGCAGGAGCAGAGTAGTGTAGTCAAGACCGGAATCTTCCAAAAGCTGGTCGGCATTGACTGGAGAGCTGCCTTCTAGGTTGCCGCCAAAGCAGAAGTCCCGGTTCCACTTGCCGAATTTACCTGGAACTTCATCATAGATGCCTAAAAGGCTGGTTTCAATCACCCGGCTGATCTTATTCGCTTCGGCCGCCGCGATAATGTTTTTGGTTGGGCGGTTGTTACTAGCGTCGTCATGGTCAACGACAGCTGAGAAGATCATGTCACAGCCCTTAGTCGCGTCAACTACGTCTTGTTTGTTGTTGATGTCACCATCGACCAAAGTTACCCGGTCTGGGTAGCGGTCTTTTAAGCTTTGCAAGCGGTTGGCCTGGCGCAAAAGCAGGACCAGGTCGACATCCTTGACTTGTCTTCAGTCAAAATTCTTTCTTCAACAATGCGGGCAATTTGACCGTTAGCTGCCAAAATCAGTAATTTCATGTTTATTATTTTCCTTTCTGCTTGTCGGATTCTCTTGATGCTTTTATGATAGCGGGGTGCAAGCTTCTTGAAAAATACTCAATGTGCAAGATAGTATGCAGGAAGGACATAGTAGATATCAAATACTGTAAATTCTGATGTATATAAAAGATCATGATTGCGGATAACATAGGATAAGCCCTTTTTTCAGCCCTATTTTTTCGAAAATAGGCAATAAAGGTTGATCAAAAGGAAATGCTTTCACTTCAGTAGAGAAAAAGTTAAAATAGTATTTATAATGCAATACAATCAGAATCATTAGGTAAGTTGCTGTTTAGGGAAGAGGAAAGCTATGACTTTAGAATCACAACTGGAAGACGACCTAATCGCGCAGTTGACGCAGGATGTCCATCAGTGGAAGTTCCGTGATGATTTACGCACCGTAGATCAGCTTTGGGACAACTTTTTCCGTATCTTGGAATCAAACAATAAGGATCAGTTAAATGACCATCCGTTGACTCCTAACGAAAAAATGACGGTGAGAACGGCGATCGTTAAACCGACCTTTTACCGGGCAACGGAGTTTATGGTCGGGGCCAACCGGCAGGTTCGCTATCACTTAAGAAGAGAAGATTCTTCTATTCCCGACGCTGATCTGCTGATATTAGACAATACCAACATTGCTGGTGGGAACTCAGTTTATGAAGTTGTACACCAGGTTCAGCTACAGAAAAAGACCGCGCTTAATCGAGACCGTCGTTTCGACGTTAGTTTGTTGATCAACGGCTTGCCGGTGATTCACATTGAGCTTAAAGCACCAAATGTTCCTTATAAGAAGGCTTTTAACCAAATTCAAAAGTATATCGATGAAGGGCAATTTACTGACATTTACAGCTTCGTAGAAATGTTTGTGGTAACTAATGGTACTCAAACAAGATATATATCTGCTGGGAAGAATTTGAATGCCAAGTTTTTAACGGCCTGGGTTGATAAGAATAATAAGCGGGTAGACAATTATCTGAGTTTTGCTGAAGAGGTCTTGTCAATTCCTGCTGCTCACCATATGATTGCCGACTATGTGGTCTTAGACAGCGAAAACAAGAGCGTTATCCTGCTCCGTCCTTACCAGATACACGCGATTCAAGCGATTTTTAAGGCTTCTAGAGAGAGTAAGTCGGGCTATATTTGGCATACGACAGGGTCAGGTAAGACGTTAACTTCGTACAAGGTTGCCCGTAACTTGTTGCAAATTCCGTCAATTGATAAGTCAATCTTCCTAATCGACCGTAAAGACCTGGACATGCAGACTACAACTGCTTTCAAGATTTACGCCAACAACGATACGATCAGCGTTAACGAAACAAATAGCAGTTATGACCTTGCTGACCAGCTGACTGATGGCGACCGGACTGTAGTAGTTACTACCCGCCAGAAGATGCAAAACATGTTTAAGCGGATTGATGAATTGGATCAGTTGCCTAGACGGTATGAGAATTTAAAAAATATGCGGCTAGCCTTCATCGTCGATGAATGTCACAGAACGATTACCCCTAGCCAAAAGCGGGAGATTGATAAATTCTTTAACCGCAAACCGCTGTGGTATGGCTTTACTGGTACGCCAATTTTTAACGAGAATGCCCGGGCAAAGAATGGTCAAGACGCGCGGACGACTGAAGAATTATATGGGCCAGTCCTGCACAAGTATACGATCGGGGATGCAATTAGAGACAAGATGGTTTTGGGCTTCTCCATCGATAATCAAGGTGGCAGCAACGAGGATGGAAATGAAGAAGATACCAAGAAAATGGATAAGATTTACCGGTCCAAGGCCCATATGCATTCAGTTGCGACAGCAGTAATTAAAGCGGCGTACCGCAAGCAGGGCCTTATTTCTGGTAAGAAATACTCAGCCATTTTGACGACTTCGTCAATTGAGAAAGCCCAGAAGTACTACCGTATCTTTAAGAAAATCATCGATGGGGAAGACGAGGAATTCAAGATTCCGGAACGAATCAAGAAAGTGGCACCAGACTTCCCAAAGATCGCTATTACTTACTCAGTTAGTGAAAACGAAGATGATTCAGAATCAGTGCAAGACGAGATGAAGCAGTCGCTTGCGGACTACAACGCCGTTTATGGAACGAACTTCTCAATGGCTGAGCTGGATCAGTACAATCAAAACGTTAATGCCCGGCTGGCCCGCAAGAAGGCTCAATACCAAGCTGACAACCAACGCTTAGACCTAGTGATAGTTGTTAACCGTTTGTTGACTGGCTTTGACTCACCAAGTTTGTCGACTTTGTACATTGACCGGCCACCAATGAGTCCGCAGGACATGATCCAGGCTTTTTCTAGAACCAACCGGATTTTTGATAAAGACAAGACTTGGGGACAAATCGTAACTTACCAGTATCCAAAGACCTTTAGTGAAAAGATCGATGACGCAATCGTCTTGTATTCTAATGGCGGGGAGAAGTATGCGGTTGCTCCAAGCTGGGAAGAATCAAAACAAAGCTATGTATCAGCCCGGTCTAAAATTGACATGTACAGCTTCGACGCAGATGGACCGTCAATTTATGATGCTTCCAAGGAAGAAAAGAAGAAATTCGTTAAAGCTTTCCAAGAATTTGACAAGGCTTTGGCTGCAATCAAGACCTATGATGAATTAGATACCGAAGAAGGCCTAATGCAATTAGGTGTGAGTGACATTACACCAGATGATTGGGAAGCCATGCGGGGAGTTTATGAGGATATTCTGGACGATCTGCGGAAAGATCCAGATGAAGATCCTGATCACAATGACGACATCGATGATGAATACGAACTTGAGTCATTTGGACAAAAGGAAATCGATGAGCGCTATATCATGAATTTGATCCAGGCGTTCTTGCCAGAAAGTTCTGACAATCAAGAAAAAGCTAGTGGCAATGAAATCTCGCCAGAAACTGTCAAGGAAATCAATGGCTACATTGATGAACTGGCGAAGACAAACGAACTTTTGGCAGAAATCATGCGTAAGCTTTGGCAGCAGATTTTGCAGGACCCGGCTAAATACGCAGGCAAGCAGGTTGATGAGCTCCTTGAATCCTTAATTGACCAGGAATTGCAATCAATCATGCGTGAGTTTGCTGATAAGTACAAGGTTGACTACGACCAGTTCCGGTACGTTATGGCTAACTATGACCCTAAGTTAAAGGGAAATAAGCAAAAGGGGATGAACGACCTTTTGCACAAGGAACGTTTTGTCGACTACTTGAATGACAATCCGGATTCTGACTTAAATAAGCCGTACCGCTGGAAGAGTGAAGTTCGGGAACAGGCCAAGCAATACTATGTCGATAAGATTGGACCGTTAATTAACAGAGAAGCATAGAAGGAAGAAAAATATGGCAGAAGAAAATTCAACAGTTAGCTTGCAGAGTGGCTTATTTGCGGCTGCAGACGTCTTGCGTTCAAAGATGGACGCCAATGAGTATAAGAACTATCTTTTGGGGACTGTTTTCTATAAGTACCTTTCAGACCAGCAGCTTTACAAGCTGGCTGAAGACGCCGGTGAAGATGACGTTACTTTAGACAAGGCTCAGAAAATCTATGAGGAAAACCTTGAAGAAGAAGACCTACTGGAAGAGGTTAAAGACGAGCTTGGATATTTGATCGAGCCGGAATACACCTACACCAAGATCTTAGATAATGCCAACGATGGCAGTTTCCAACTCAATCAGTTAGGGGATGCCTTTAACAAGCTAGAAAGTCAAGGCAGCAGTTTTGAAGGCTTGTTTGACGACTATGACCTGTATTCAAAGCGGCTGGGTCAAAACTTGCAGAAGCAGACAGATACAATTGCCGGAGTGATTAAGGCGATCGGCAAATTAGAACTGGTTAAGACTCCTGGTGACACCTTGGGGGATGCTTACGAATACTTGATCAGTCAATTTGCCTCAGAATCAGGTAAGAAGGCCGGTGAATTCTATACTCCACAAGAAGTTTCTGAACTTTTAGCACGGTTGACTTTAGTCGGTAAGGATTACTCTTCTGGGATGAGCGTTTACGACCCGGCGATGGGATCAGGTTCACTGCTGCTGAACTTTAGAAAGTATGTTCCAAACTCATCAAGAATTACCTATTACGGGCAGGAAATCAACACATCAACCTTTAACTTGGCTAGAATGAACATGATTTTGCACCACGTTGATCTGGCAAACCAGAAGTTGAGAAACGGGGATACGTTAGACGAGGACTGGCCAGCTGAAGAAACCACTAACTTCGACTCAGTTGTCATGAACCCGCCATATTCACTTAAATGGAACGCGGACAAGGGCTTCTTGGATGACCCACGTTTTTCTAAATACGGTGTTTTGCCGCCAAAGTCTAAGGCGGACTATGCTTTCTTGCTTCACGGCTTCTACCACTTGAAACACAGTGGGGCAATGGCTATCGTTCTGCCACACGGGATTCTTTTCCGTGGTGCAGCGGAAGGAAAGATCCGGCAAAAGTTGCTTGAAGAGGGCGCGATTGATGCAGTAATCGGTTTGCCTGCAAACTTGTTCTACTCAACTGGTATCCCAACTACTATTGTCGTTCTTAAGAAGGACAAGCAGGATCGGAGCGTGCTGTTTATTGACGCATCTAAGGAGTTCGAAAAGGTTAAGACTCAGAATAAGTTGCGGCAAGAAGACATTGATAAGATCTTGAAGACATATGAAGAACGACCAGTAGATGTTGAGAAGTATGCCCACTTAGCAAGTTTTGATGAGATCAAAGAAAATGACTTCAACTTGAACATTCCTCGTTACGTTGATACTTTTGAGCCAGAACCAGAAATTGATCTGCGGGACGTGGCTAAGGAACTACGGGATATTGACCAACAGATCAATGAAAACGAGAAAGAATTGGTAGGGATGCTTAAGGAATTGACTTCAAGTGACGATGATATTATGGCAGGATTGCAGAGCATCATCGAAGATTTTGAGGAGGAAATCCGCTAATGAAAGACGAAAAAAAGGCCCCTAAACTGCGGTTTAAAGGCTTTACTGACGATTGGGAGCAGTGTAAGTTATCCGATATTTCGGAAAAATCGTATGAGAAGAACACGGACAACAAATACTCCACGGTTTTAACTAATTCTGCTGAATATGGTATCGTTAAACAACGCGATTTTTTTGATAAAGATATTGCTAATTCAAGCAATATTTCAGGCTACTATGTAGTTAGAAAGAATTATTTTGTATATAATCCGCGTATTTCTAATCAAGCAAAGTTTGGGCCTATAAATCGAAATAAATTGGATGAGTCCGGCATAATGTCGCCGTTATACTTAGTATTTACGGTGCACGATATTGATGAGTCTTTCTTAGAAACACTATTCCAAACTACAACTTGGCATAGATTTATGTATCAAAATGGCGATACTGGTGCAAGAGCAGATAGATTTGCGATCAAAGATTCTACATTCATGTCTATGCCAATTAAGGTCCCATCACTAGAGGAACAACACAAACTTGCTTTAGCTTTTCAAAAGTTGGATCAAACCATCACTTTACATGAGGAAAAGAAACGCCAACTTGAGCGCTTAAAAAGCGCTTTACTGCAGAAAATGTTCGCTTATAAGAGCGGGTATCCAGCTATTCGGTTTGAAGGATTTAGTGACGAGTGGGAAGAGCGTAAGTTATCTGATATTTCAGATGTTACTAAACTAGCTGGATTTGAATTTACAAAATATGTTAGATACCAAGAAACAGGAAAAATTATTGCATTAAGGGGATTGAACGTTAAAAATGGAAAACTAGTATTAGATGATGTTAAGTATATTGATGACAGTGATTTCTCTAAACTAAATAGAAGTAAGCTATACAAAAACGACATACTACTCACATATGTTGGTACTGTTGGTGAATTAGCGATTGTACCAGAAGATGATAAATATTTTTTAGCTCCTAACGTTGCTAGAATTAGATTGCAAGATCATGTAAATTCAATTTTTATTTGTCAAATGATGAATAACTCAATTTTTTATAATCACATTATTTTACCGTTGATTGCTACATCTTCACAACCAGCTCTAAGTATGGAAAACGTTCGAAAATTTCAACTATTAATGCCTGATTATCAAGAACAACAAAAAATCGGATCATTCTTTAAACAAATAGACGACACTATCGCTCTTCATCAGCAAAAAATAAATAATATAAACTCAGTCAAAAAATCATTATTACAAAAGATGTTCATCTAATCTAAAATCTCCCTAGCAAGATATTTGCTAAGGAGATTTTTATGCGTAAGAAACAAATTTTACTACATGACTATTTTGCTCAATGGATTGAGGTATATAAGGATGGAGCAGTTCGAGAAAGGACTCTAGATAAGTACTGGCTTTCCCACCGCCACTTACAAGAAATTGCGCCTAATCTGAAATTAGTCGATACTACAAGACTTGAATATCAGCAGATCTTAAATACTTTTGCTAAAACTCACGAAAAAGCGACAGTAATGGACTTTCATCATCAACTGAAGGCAATGCTGTTGGATGCGTATGACGAAGGCTATATTCATAAAGATCCAACAAGGAAAATCGTGGTTAAAGGAAAGGAACCTTCCGAAAAGAAGGCAAAGTATTTGAATGAATTCGAATTGAAGTTATTACTTCGTCACTTAGATTTGTCAACTTTCCCCAATTTTGATTGGATGATACTTTTAATTGCTAAAACAGGCTTGAGATTTAGCGAAGCTTTAGGTCTCACTAAAGAAGACATAGATTTAGAGCAACAAACGATCAATGTGGATAAAACTTGGGACTATAAGAGCTATACAGGGAGTTTCAAGCCAACCAAAAATGTGTCATCAGTAAGAAAAGTTCCCATCGATTGGAAGCTTGCCATGCAGCTCAACCAAGTTATTCAAGATTTGCCTAATGGAGAGCCTATTTTTGCCCAAAAGCGAGTTTTTAACTCAACTGTTAATAATTTTCTGAAGAAGCACTGTGAGGAATTAAATATCCCTGTTATCTCTGTACACGGGCTACGCCACACCCATGCTTCGTTACTTTTATTTGCCGGTGTTTCTATCGCAAGTGTTGCGAAGCGTTTAGGACATGCTGATATGACGACAACACAGCAAACTTACCTGCACATCATTCAAGAACTGGAGAACAAAGACAACACCAAAATTATGCAGCACTTAGCTGCATTGTAAATAAAAGGATAGCGGCTTGGTATCGCTATCCTTTTAAACTATATAAACATATTTTGGAGGAGGAAACTTTTTATCTTATTTAGAATTTCTAACTTGTGCTCATATAAAGTGATGGCGTGATCCAGTCCAAATAAGACAGAAGATATTCTTTCTTGTTCTAAATGATTTATGGGGATAAACGTTCTTGCATTTGAGACCAAACCCCAATCAGATCTAGGCATTTTCGAACCAGATGATAGATTAGCTATGTATTGAAATCCCGGCGTTTGAATTAAACTATACGTAAATCCATGATCAATCTTACTTGATGTTAGAACCCAAAAGTCTCCAACAGCCACTCCTTCAAAACAAGCAAAAAGCCAATTCTTTAAGTAAGGACGTAATTTTCCGAATAGAACATCTCCTGGATTGAAGTAAATTCCTCGCTTGCTTATACCTTTACTTTTTGGTTCCTTATTTAGAGTACCCATCCCGGGATTAATGTCGTCGTATTCAACGCTTGGTAGAGTAGGCGTACTAACACCCATTTTTGACCTTCGTTGAAATATCTCTCCATACTTTACTTGCTCCCACTTGTCACTAAATCCCTCAAACCGAACAGGTGGATACCCGCTCTTGTCAGCAAACATTTTCTGCAGTAAAGCGCTTTTTAAGCGCTCAAGTTGGCGTTTCTTTTCCTCATGTAAAGTGATGGTCTGATCTAACTTCTGAAGGATAGTACCAATTAATGATTGTTCAACAGGGGTTGGTACTTCAAACTTGATTTTGAAGAAATCTTTCTTATTAATATTGAGCAACCCATCCATTCTAGCCCCGGATGTTACTAGTCTTGCCAATTCCCTATCAAGTTTCTTGGTGGCAAAATAATACTCGACGTAATAAGGATTATTCTCTGTCTTCATTTTGAAGCTATGGTAAACACGAGGAACTAGTGCTTGATCATATAGATTCTGTACAAAGACAGTTCCGTATTTTGCTTGCTTTGAATTTCCATGGTTATATGCTAAATGACCTTTTTTTAAAAGAGTATATTTTTTCAATTCATTTCCGGCGATTACTTGAGAAAAACGGTCTTTTTGATTCATCCAACCATTTGCAGCAGATATAGTTAAAATGGGTAAACCTTTGACATTGCCATTATTTCCAGACACTTCTTCACAAACATCCCCCAACTTACACTGCTCCCAAGCAAAAATTACATCCCTTCCGCCTGTTCTTGCATGACCTGGCAGAAGGCGAGGACCAGGGAATCTGCTTCATCTTTCCGGCAGACCAGGCCATAGTCCAGCGGGGCGGGGTAGTTCAACTTTACCGCCTTGATCTCATCTGCTTTTTCTATCGCCACAAAACTTGGCATCACGGTGATTCCTAGACCCGCCTTGACCATTAAGCTGACGATCTCAACGTCGTTAACGTAGCTGATGTCCAAGTCATCGACCTTCTTTCTGATCGTCTCTTGTAGCTTCAGTTGTTCTGGCGGGCACCAGTTGTTGTCTCACCTCGGCTAGATCAGTGATATCATCATGTGTTGTAAAAATTACATCGCTATCATGGTCAATCAAGTGGTGTTTGAGCCGGTTATGATCAAATCCCTCAAGAAAGATCTTGCAATTTAGGTATTCCCGGTGAAAAGCTTTGATCATCTCTGGCAGAATTGCTTGCTCTAGCGGTGTATCCGTAATCCCAATTGTTAAGTTCTTAAACTTCCCACTTGCAAACGTGGGCTCGTACCTTGAAAATTCAATAGTTTAG
>OLNW01000450.1_pt1 | contig 49122 bp, 49 predicted proteins | sample 1672121 | NCBI WGS metagenome assembly OLNW01 (sample SAMEA3136648, study PRJEB25190) | human gut metagenome
GGAATGAAAGCAGCAAAATTAGAAGAAAGATTTGCAGAATTAGATGGATGGAATGCAGAATCAGATGCAGCCATGCTTTTAAATGATTTAGGAATAATTCCAGAAAATCATTACAAAATGATGAGTGAGCTAGAAGCTAGAGAAAAAGTAAAAGTATTACTTGCACAAGCATTATTTGGAAATCCAGATGTATTACTATTGGACGAGCCTACAAACGACTTGGACTTAAAAAGCATAAACTGGTTGCAAGAATTCTTAATAAATTTTGAAAATACAGTAATAGTAGTATCACATGATAGATATTTCTTGAATAAAGTATGTACACATATTGCAGATGTTGACTTTGGAAAAATTAAAGTATACCCAGGAAACTATGATTTCTGGTATGAATCAAGCCAATTAGCATTAAAACAAATGAAAGAACAAAACAAAAAGAAAGAAGAAAAAATTAAAGAATTACAAGACTTTATTGCAAGATTTAGTGCTAATGCATCAAAATCAAAACAAGCGACATCAAGAAAGAAAACTCTTGAAAAAATTGAGTTAGATGAAATTAAACCATCAAACAGAAAATATCCATATGTTGATTTTAAACCAGATAGAGAGCCTGGAAAAGAGATTTTACAAGTTAAGAATATTTCTAAAACAATAAATGGAGAAAAAATATTAAATAACATATCATTTACAGTAAAAACTGGTGATAAAATTGCATTTTTAGCAGATAATGAAAATGCTAAAACAGTGTTATTCCAAATAATTGCTGGAGAAATGGAACCAGATGAAGGGGAACTTATCTGGGGAACAACAATTACAAAATCATATTTTCCAAAGGATAATAACTATTTGTTTGACACAGACGAAAGTTTAACAGAATGGTTAAGAAAATATTCAAAAGATCCAGACGAAACATATGTAAGAGGATTTTTAGGAAGAATGTTATTCTCAGGAGACGAAGCTTTAAAATCAGCAAATGTAATTTCAGGAGGAGAAAAAGTAAGATGTGTATTAGCAAAAATGATGTTATCAGGAGCAAATTTCTTAATATTTGATGAACCTACAAACCATCTTGATATGGAAAGCATTACATCTGTGAATGATGGAATGAGCAAATTTAAAGGAAATATTTTATTTACATCACATGACCATCAATTAACACAAACAGTTGCAAATAGAATCATTGATATTAAAGAAGATAAAGTTATTGATAGAGAAGTTACATATAATGAATATTTAGGAATTGAATAAATATAAAGAGTCGAACCAATTAAAATATATGATTTTGGGAACGACTCTTTTTTGATGTGATATAAACGACATTTTTATAATTGTGAAAATTAAGTGAAAAGGCTTTACAAACTAAAGATAAAATGTTAATATGGGCTAAGAACATAATAATGAGGAGGAAAAATTCGTGATTCAAGTTGAAAATATTACAAAAAAATACGGAAGTTTTACTGCCGTTAATGACATCAGTTTTGAAATTGAAGAGGGAGAAATTGTAGGATTTTTAGGACCTAATGGAGCTGGAAAAAGTACAACAATGAACATGATTACAGGATTTATAGAGCCAACATCAGGAAAAATAATTGTAGATGGATATAATATTTCTAAAAAACCTAAAAAAGCCAAAAGACAAATTGGTTATATGCCAGAAGGCGTGCCACTATATACAGACTTAACAGTAAAAGAATTTGTAACATATATGGCAGAACTTAAAGGTGTACCAAAGAAAGAAAGAAAAGAAAAGGTAGAAAAAGCTCTTGAAGATACAGGGTTAATAGATGTAAAAAACAAGTTAACAAGAAATCTTTCTAGAGGATACAAGCAAAGAGTAAGTATGGCAGGAGCACTAGTAAGTAATCCTAAAGTAATAATACTTGATGAACCAACAGTTGGACTTGATCCAAAGCAAGTTACAGAAATAAGAGCACTTATAAAGAATTTGGGTAAAGAACATACTGTAATCTTAAGTTCTCATATATTATCAGAAGTAAGTCAAATTTGTAATAGAGTTATTATTATAAATAAAGGAAAAATTATTGCAATAGATACACCAGAAAACCTTGAAAAGAAGGTAGTAAGAGATAATACAGTTTATGTAACAGTAGAAGATCCAGAAAATAAGATGGATTCTGTAAAAGATAAATTAGAAAATGTACAAGAAATAAAATTAATTGAAGAAAACGAAGATAAAACTAAAAAGTATAAAATAACTGCAGATGATGGAGTGGATTTAAGAAAAAATATTTTTGATACATTTGCAAAAGAAGAAATTACGATATTTGAAATGAAAAAATCTGATGTTACTCTAGAAGATGCATTTATGCAACTTATTAATTCTCAAGATGAAAATGCAGAGGAGCAAGAAAAACAATTAGCAGATGAAGCTGATGAGAATGAAGAAAATAAAGCAGAAGAGAATGAGACTGAAGAGAGTGAAACAGAGGAAAACGAAGTAGAAGAAAAAGAAACAGAAGAAAATGCTGTAACAGAAGATGAAGAATCAAAAGAAGAGGAAAAAGAAGACGTAGAAAGCAGTGAAGAAGAAAATAAAGAAGAGAAAAAAGATGAAGGGGGACAAGAATAATGTGGGCAGTATTTAAAAAGGAATTAAAAAGCTACTTTTTATCTCCAATAGGCTATGTTGTAGTTGGAATACTTTTATTAGTAGCAAGTGTATTCTTTTATTTGACAACAGTAATGTATAGTAGTATAGATTTAGGTGGTTTATATTTTTATACAGCACTTTATGGTTTACTTATAGCAGTACCATTGTTAACAATGAGAATGTTTTCAGAAGAAAGAAAAACAGGAACAGAGCAATTAGTACTAACATCACCAGTAAGTATTACAGGAGTTGTATTAGGAAAATTTTTAGCAGCTATGGCAGTTATTACAATTGCATTAATAATTTCATTTATGTATTTTGGAATATTGTGCTATTTTGGAAGTCCAAATATATTAGTAGTTTTAGTGGCTATGTTAGGATTTTTATTAATAAGTGGAACAGCAGTATCAATAGGAATGTTTGCATCAAGTATAACAGAAAGCCAAGTAATTGCTGGAGTTCTTACAATGGGATTTTTAATAATAACATTATTTGTTCCAGACCTAGATATAGGTCTTCCAGACATAGCAATAATGAGTTTCTATCAAAACTTCCCAAGTGGAGTTATTAAATTAAGTGATGTTGTAGGACCGGTATCATTAGCATTAATGTTCATAGCATTTACTATAATTGTAATGCAAAGAAGAAAATTAGTAAAATAGGATAGGAGAGGGAAAAGTGAAAAAATTTTTAGAAATCATAAAAAATAAATGGCTAATAAAAGGTACGACAACCCTTCTTTTAATAGCTATTATAATAGCATGCTATGTGCTAATAAACTGGGGAGTCGACAAAATTAAGGTTGAAGACATAGATGTTACAACTAAAAAATTATATTCTTTATCAGATGAGACAAAAAATAGATTAACAAAACTTGACAGAGATGTAACTATTCAATTAATTAATATGACAAGCTCAACTTATGTGGTTGATTATGCTGAAAAATATGAAAATGCAAGTAAAAGAATAACTGTAGAAAATATAGATGATTTATCATCAAGAGTTGATTTACAAACAAAATATAATATAACAAGTACAGGAAGTTTAATTGTTATAAAATCAGGAGAAAAAGAAAAAACATTAACAACAAGTGATTTATATACATATGATTATTCTAATTCAAAACAAATAGATAAAACAGAAGAGGCTTTTACAAATGCAATTGTAGAAGTAACAACAGATGAGAGACCTCATATTTATATTTTATCTGGAAAATCATATTATAATACAGAACAAGCATTATCAACAGTTATACAAGAATTAAAAGATGAAGCAAATGATGTGGATTATTTAGATATATTAACAACAGGTAACATACCAGAAGATTGTAAATGCTTAGTTATAACAACATTAAACAAAGATTTAGATGATATAGAAAAGGACAAAATAATAGAATATATTAATAATGGTGGAAAATTAATGATAATGTCATCTCAAAATATGTTGGAATTTGAAACACCAAACTTCAATCAAGTATTAGCTCAATATGGAATAAAAATTGGATATGGTGCAATATTTGAACAAGATGGAAGCAAGATGTTACAAAATTCACCAGATATGATTATAGAAAATGTTAGTGCAAACTTTATGAGCAGTTTAGATATGAGCTTAAAAGCATGTTTTATAGATGCTGGAAAAATTGAATTTGAAGATGCTGATAAATTAAGTGATTTAGGTGTTGAATATGAAACAATTGCTTCAACAAGTGATAAAGCTTTTGTAAGAACAAAATTTGATGCTAAAACAACATCAAGGACAGAAAATGATGGAGAAGAAGGTTCAGCAATTATAGGTGCATATGTAAATAAGAAGATTTCAGATGAAAAGAATTCACAATTGATAATATATTCAAATGAAATATTTGCAACAAATTTAACATTACAAATTTCAGCATATTATACTTATGCAAGTGAATTATATAATAATAAGGATGTTATTTTAAATTCAATTTCACATTTAACAGAAAGAGAAGATACAATAACAATCAGAAAAACAAATGAAACAGAAAAATATACAGTTACAGATCAAGAAGATGTTATTATAAAAACAATAATATTTGTTGTTCCAATATTAACAATATTTACAGGAATTGTAGTTTGGATATTTAGAAGAAGAAAAGCAAAGAAAAATGTAATAGGTTAAAAAGATGTCAATAAAAAGACATCTTTTTTTCATAAATTTTTCTAAAGTTAAATATTATTAACAAAGAGGTGTATATGGAAGAAACAATAACAATTGTGTTAGTAATAATAGGAGCTTTGATAGGAGCTGGATTTGCTTCTGGGCAGGAAATTTATACATTTTTTTATTCACATGGAGTGGTAGGTCTAATTGGAATATGCATCACCTTTTGTATGATGGGAATTTTGATATATAAAAGCCTAAAAATAATATATAACCATAAAATAGATAATTATGATGAATTTTTGGAAGTATTTATAAAAAATAAAAAGATAACTCAAATAATTAATATAGTTATAAATATATTATTGTTGATAATATTTTATGTTATGATAGCTGGGTTTGGAGCATATTTTGAGCAAGAATTAAGAATAAATAAAATAATAGGAAGTTTAGTGCTTGCAAGTCTTTCTGCAATAGTATTTTTTTTAAGTGTAAAGGGAGTTTTGAAAGTAAATGAATATATTGTACCAATTTTAATTATATTTATTATTTTTATAGGATACAAAAATTTATTAGCAATAGATGTGGAAACACAATTTAGAATTCCGAATGAATTTTTCAGAATAAATAGTCCATGGTTGTTAAGTGCTTTAACATATTGTAGTTATAATTTTATTTTGCTGGTGCCAGTTTTAATATCATTAAGAAAACAAATAAAAAATGTAAATAACATTAAATATATAGCGATTTTAAGTGGAACAATTATGATTATATTATCAATCATGATATTTATGATATTAATGAGGATTGATGTTGATATAAGAACTTTAGAGATGCCTGTTGTATATATAGTAAGAGTATTTTTTCCAAAATACAAGTTAATATATTCGTTTATCATATTAGCGTCAATACTTACAACAGCAATATCTATAGGAATAGGATTTTTACAAAATGTGAGCAAATCTCAGAAGAGTTATACACAGTTTGTGCTATTTATGTGCATAACTAGTTTAATAATTTCAAATTTTGGCTTTTCAAAATTAGTAAATTTGGCATATCCGATTTTTGGATATTTAGGATTTGCACAATTACTCATGTTAATTTTCGGACGGTGCTTAAATTTACGGCTTCTATTGACAAAAAAGAGCTGTATGATATAATAGAAGCAAATATCAAAAGATGAGGAGAAAAGAATGAAAGATTTTTGGGCTGAAGAGCTACAGAATCAAAGAAAAGGCAAACTGCTGAAAGTTGCAATATTAATAGTAATTTTGTTAATAATAATTGCATTTGCAGTATTGATTGTGGTATATTTTCAAAACACTGATTTTAGAAAATGGTGTGATGAAAATATTATAAAAAAGGAAATTCAACAAGAAAATACCAAATATATAGATATTGATGGAGATGATAATACTAAGGTTTATGCATATGATAAATATATTTGTGTATATAGAAAAAAAATTTTAGAGTTTTATAATAGAGCAGGTGAAAAAAGTGGCTCAATAGAATTAAGTATAAATAATCCTATGTTTACAACTGCAGGAAGATATCTTGCTATTTGTGAAGAAAATGGTCAAAAATTCTATCTTATAACAGGAAAAGAAAAAGTTTTTGAGAACGAAATAGAAGGAAATATAAAACAGATAAATGTTAGCAAAAATGGGTATGTTTCAGTAGTTATTTCAAATACAAGCTACAAGTCAATTGTAGATGTATTCGATGGTAGTGGAAAAGAAATATTTAAGACTAATTTAATGTCAAGAGTTGTGGATATAAGCATTTCACAAGACAATAAATATTTAGCAATTGCAGAAGTAGATTTGTCTGGAATAATTATCAAGTCAAGAATACAGATAATTTCTATTGAACTAGCAAAAACAGATTCAGAAAAAGCAATACAATATAAGTATGAGGCAACAAATAACAAATTAATTATGAATATAGAATATCAAGAACAAAATAATTTGATATGCATGTATAATGATAGTGTTGATATATTACAAGAACAAAACAATAAAGAGATTGAAAGTTTTAAAAATAAAAAAATATCATTTATGACAGTACAATTAAACAATAGAATAACATTACTTGAAGAAAAGTCTACAGGAGAATATACAGCAGATACAAAAGTCAGAATAATAGATCCAGTAACATTAAAAGAAAAAGAATATACAATAAATGGAGTAGCTAAAGCAATTACAACTTCAGAAAATAGGATAGCAATAAATTTAGGGTCAGAATTACATATAATTAGTAAAAATGGAATTCTATTGCAAAAATATATTTCTAAGACTGAGATAAATGATGTAGTAATGACAGATGGAGTTGTAGGAGTAGTATATAGGGATAAGATACAGATTATTGATTTATAAGGAGAGAGGAAAATGGGAATAATTTTAGATATAGTATTAATTGCAATAATTGCATTAAATGTATTTATTTGTTATAAAAAAGGATTAGTAAAATTAGCAGTTGGCTTGATTGCTGTGGTAGCAGCGATTATACTTGCTTTAGTTTTTTACAAACCAGTATCTAATTTGATAATTGAAAATACAGAACTTGATGAAAACATAGAAAAGGCAATAATCAATAACTTTACGAGTGAAACTCAAGAAGGGCAAGAGGTTAGATATGTTAGTGTTTTAGATTATTTGCAAAAATATGTAGATGATGCTGTAAATAAAACACAGACAGAAATTGTAACACAAACAGCAGGAATGATGGCAGTAAAAATTATTAATGTAGCTGTATTAATAGGAATATTTTTACTAGTTAGAGTAGTATTGTTATTATTAACGTTTATTTCAGATATAATAACATCATTACCAATATTAAAACAATTTAATGAGGTTGGAGGCGTTTTATATGGTGCTATAAAAGCATTATTGATAATATATATAATATTAACAATTGTGTTCTTTATTATGTGTTATACAAGCAATTCTACTATAGCAGATGCTATTAATAGTTCATATGTAACAAAATTCTTCTATGAGCATAATTTATTATTAAACATTCTATTTAAATAAAAATACAAATAGTGCCAATAAAATGGCACTATTTTTTTTCTTAAAATACTGTGAATTTTTTGTGAAAAATTTAAAAAAATTTGAATAAATGTTGAAAATTACCAAGAAATTTGCTATAGTAAACTAGTAATACTATAAGTAGGAGGTTGAAATGACTAAAAAGAAGAAAATCAAAAGAGAAAAAAAGAAAAAATCAAAAATATTAAAAAAAATATTACTATTCTTATTAATTGCATTAATAATATTAATAGGATGGATTGCATATAGAACACAAAAAAATGGAGGAGGAATGCAAGGTTTATTATCAACATTAGTTGGACATAATGAAGAAACTTTGAAAAACTTACAGCCAATACAAGTACTTTTAATGGGAGTTAGTACAGATAATGGTGGAAAATTAACAGATACAATTATAGTGGCAACATATGATCCTAAAAATCAAAGTGCATCATTACTATCAATTCCAAGAGATACTTTTGTTGGAAAAAATCCACAAACTGGAACAGCTATGGATAAAATTAATACATTATATCTAAAAAGCCCTGAAAAAACTTTAACAAAGGTAAATGAAATAACAGGTTTAGACATTAAATATTATATGGTTATTGATAATGAAGCTTTAATAAAATTAGTTGATGTAATAGGTGGAGTTGAATTTAATGTACCAATAGATATGGTGTATGATGATGATTCTCAAGATTTGCATATTAATTTAAAAGCAGGAATGCAAAAGTTAGATGGAAACAAGGCTGAACAGCTTTTGAGATATAGACATGGAAATTTGGATAAAAAGACAGGAAGATATTTAGGAACATATCCAGCGGAATATGGTGGAAATGATTATGGAAGAATGAGAACACAAAGAGAATTTATGATAGAGACAGTAAAACAAACAATTCAAGCTAAAAATATTCTTAAGGTTAAAGAAATTATAGATATAGCATATGAATATATTGAAACAAATTTATCAATTTCAACAATAAAAGATTATGTACCATATGCTGTTAATATAAATATTGATGCAATTCAAAGTGCAGTATTGCCTGGTGGTTCATATGGACCTACAACTAAACCATCTTATCCATTATGGTTCTTTATTCCGGATAAAAAAGAAACAGCAAAATTAATTAATGAGTTGTATAGTAATAATAGTGAATCAGAAGAAGAGACAGAAACTGATAATAGCTCAACAAATACTACTAACAGTAATGTTTCAAAAACAGAAGCATCTAAAATAAAAATTGAAATATTGAATGGTTCTGGGTCATCAGAATCATTAGATAAGTTAAAAAAAGCTTTAAGTACAAAGGGATATAAAGTTACGAAAACAACTTCAACAAATGACACAGCCAAAACAACAATAATAAACAAATCAGATATAGATACAGAATTTATTGACAATATAAAAAGTATATTAGGAACAGAAAATGTATCTTCAAATTCAGTAAGTTCAAGTGATGTTGATATAACAATAATACTTGGTAAAGATTACAAATAAAAAGAAGCCTTTCTTTTGAAAGGCTTCTAAATAAATATTTAATTAAATTTATAAATTGAATCAGAATTTTTTTTACGATTTTTATATTTTTTTCTTTTTGTTTTTTTAGTAGTGAACAATTTGGTCAAAACAAATAAAATAAATAGTGCGAGAGCAATTTGAGCAAGTGTTAAAGGTACATTAAATTCTTCTACATAATTTTTAGAAATTAAATCAGAAGTGTAGTCAATTCCATCAATATGATAAGTAATTTTTCCAAGAACTTCTCCTTCAGCAATAGGAGCAGAAATATTTTCATTAAGAGTTATAGAATAGTCTAAATTATTCAAATCAATTGATGATGGTGTTAAAGCAATTATTGTATCTTTTTGCAATAAGGATAAGTTTTTTGTTTCTTTTGTAGCGTTTTCCACAGTAATCTCTTGAATTGTGGATTTAGAAGTTGCAATTTGCTGTAATTTGTAATTATTAAATCCAAATTCAAACATATTTATAGTATCAGAATATCTATCTGCTTGGGATTTTGAACCAAGAGTCACAGCGATTAATTCTAAATTATCTTTTTTGGCATCTGCAATCAAGCAGTTTTTTGCTTGACTTGTATAGCCAGTTTTAATTCCGATTGCATTTTCATAATAATATTTTTCTTTTTTTAAAAGTAAGTCATTAGTATTTTTGAAATACCTTTTTTCAGATTTATCAGTAGCTTCTACAGTGCAAGAAGGTTTTGAAACGATGCTTATAAAGGTTTCATTTTTCATACAATATTGAGCTATAAGAGCCATATCATAAGCAGTCGAATAATGATTTACATCATGTATTCCGCTAGGATTTGTGAAATGTGTATTTTTACAACCTAAAGCTGAAGCTTTTTGATTCATAAGATTTGCAAAGCTAGTAATATCACCAGAAATATTTTCAGCAAAAATATATCCCACTTCATTTGCAGAATGAATTAAAAATAAATTTAAAAGTTCATCAACAGTGAGCGTTTCGCCTTGCTTTATTCCGGCATTTGAGTACCCTGATGGAATAGCCATTACAGCAGAATTGCTTGCTGATAGTTTATCAGTTAAATTATATTTTTCAATAGCAATAATTGCTGTTAAGATTTTTGTTGTACTTGCAGGATATAATTTTTCATCTTCATTTTTGCTTAATAAGATTTTTCCTGTTGAAGTTTCCATTAATAAGGCAGCTTCTGATGCTATTTCAAAATCTTGATTTGCAACAGTAGTTGTTGCAAATGAAATATTACTATATATAATACTAAAAATAGTAAAAATTAACATTATTAAAATAATTTGCTTTCGCAATTTCATTTGTTATTCTCCTTAATTTTTTCGTGTAATCTTATCATACAGTATTTGAACATTATTTTCAAGATATTTTTCCATAAAATTATTAAAGTTAATTATTGAAGGGAGGTGAGAAGTATGATAAAGAGTTGGTTTAAAAAGTTTATATTCAAAAGAAAAAATAAAGGAATAATTGTAATAGCTAGCATAATTGTACTTATTGCAGTATATAAAATTGCAAGAGAGGCAATCAGAGATTATAATACTCAAAACAATTTTGATATTGTTTCAACAGAAAATAGTATAAATGATACTGATAATATAACCTCAAATAAGTCTAAAGAAAACGATACGGAAGTTGCCCAAGAAGAAGGAAAGCAAGATGAATCAATGCAGGATGAACTAATTCAAGATGAAGAAATTGAAGTGAGCAAAGATGAAAATAAAAAGGATAGCATAAAAAATAAAATCTACATATATGTTTCTGGAGAAGTCAATAATCCAGGAGTGGTTATATTGGATGAAGGAAGTAGGATTATAGATGCAATTGATTTGGCAGGCGGAATTACACAAAATGCTAATATTACTAAAATTAATTTGGCATATGTTTTAGAAGATGGTACCAAAGTAAATGTACCAAGTAATAAGGACTTAAAAAATGATTCTAGTTTTGATTATATTACGCGAAGTCCTGGAGATGGAAATGAAGAAGAAAAAAGCAGTATAAAAGATGAGGGACAAAAAAGTTCAAGCAAAATTAATAGTAAAGTTAATATAAACACTGCAACACAGACAGAACTAGAGACATTGCCGGGAATTGGTCCTTCACTTGCATTAAAGATTATAAATTATAGAAAAGAGAATGGAAAGTTTTCTAATATAGAGGAAATTAAAAATGTAAGTGGAATAGGGGATAGTAAGTATGAAAAATTAAAAAATTATATTTTGATATAAAAAGAAATGGCAGGGATTTTCCCTGCCATTAAATGGAGTTAGATAACTACTTTTTCGTACTTTTGAATAATTTCTTCCAGCTCAATTTTGCTAAGCATACCTTTTTTAGAAAGTTCTTCAGCCAGAGCCTTTACTAAATCTTTATGTTCATTCAAGAGATTAGTGGCTCTTTCTGTAGCTCTATCAATGATGTTTTTAATCTCACCATTAATCATGTTTGTGACTTCATCTGTTTGCATTTTATAGTTGTGGTCATTGAAATAGATGCGATTTTCACCAAGTTTGGTGGACATGCCATATTTTGTGACCATATCATATGCAAGCATTGTAGCAGTTTCTAGATCACTGCTTGCCCCAGAATTGTTTTGAACTCCCAAGAAAAGCTTTTCAGAAATCCTTCCAGCAAGACAACTGGCAATTTTATCAATAAAGAAATTTTTATCAGAAGTAGGTTCACAATCTGTTGGATCAAAAACATTAATTCCCAAATAATCAGTTGCTGGAATAATGGAAATAGCGACAACTTCTTTATCAGTCAAACGGCCGGAAAATCTCTGGATAATAAAGTGTCCAGTTTCATGATATGCAATTTCATTAATCATTGCAGGAGTCATATTATGAAATTTTTTGAAATTGAAATCAAAGTTTTTCATAATAGATTCTCTATCCACATGGTCTTTACCATCCATTTTTGCTGTTACCATGGAAAGATCAATTAAATCTTTAGTTCTATCAGGATTCTTGGTGTTGTAATTAAAGCAAGAAGAATAGAAAATAATCGCATTTACCATTCTTTTAGAAATTTTAACGCCGTGGAATTCTTCAAGTTGTTTAATAGAATCTTTTAACATTGCATATACTTCAGTAGTTTTAGGTTCTTTAATAGTAATATTGCGGAACCTACGTCTAAGTGCACCTTCCATTCCAAAGGTCTTTTTATATTCTTCAGTGGTGGTTGCACCAATAATAATTGCTTCATCACCAGCAAGAATAGGTTTCAGAGCATTTGAAAAGTCTTGCTCATTTTTCTCAGAAGAGGAAGAGCCAGCACCAACAATCATATGGATTTCGTCAATAAAAAGGATAAGATTTTCATAATCTTCAAGCAGTTCAATCAAATCTTTATATCTTTCTTCTGCTTGCCCTCTGTAGATAGTACCAGAAACGAGGTTATTTACATTAAGAGAGAGAATCAGAAAATCTTTAAACATTTCAGGACAAGTTCCATTAAGAATGTCGTAAGTGAGCTTGTAAACTACAGAAGATTTACCAACACCAGGTTCACCGATGAGAAGAACATTCCGTTTAGTTTTTTTCATCATCGTTTTCCAAATTTCTTTGCATTCATTATCTCTTCCAAGAATAGTGCAGTTAGGATTTTCACTGAATTTGTCATTAAGGATAGATAAACATCCACTAAGAGATTTGGGAATGGAAAAAGGAATGTCTTCTTCAGCAACAGAAGTTTCGTAAATCTCTTTGAACTTAAAGAGATCTGTAGATAAATACTCAAACACATCAGCGATATCATCAGATTTGTTGTCAATCATAGAAAGTATAATGTCATCAATTGTAATTTTAGAACGCTGCTCTTCTTGAACAACTAAATTTGCATAAGAGAAAATAATTGCTAACTCTTGTGAAAATTTGATAGTTTCATGATATTTGATATTTGCTTCTTTTAGAACTTCCTGAAAAATTTCTTTTTCACCTTTAGACTCTACTTCTTTATCAGATAAATCACCTGATGTTAAAAGTTCGTTTAAGTAATTTAATATTTCTGTTTTGTTGCACATAGAGGCTTGTTCTAAAGCATTAAAGAAGATCCGGTCTACTAATAATGCTTTAAAAAGTACTACCGAATTGAGTTCGTTAAGTTTGAAATCCACGGATATTTTTAACATTTCCAAAATAATTGTTTTGACATCGTTGGATAACTTGATACTCATAGTATATAACTCCTTTCAAATAGTTATGACAACTATTATAACACCATTTGCCTGGGTTTACAAGAGTATACGAAAAAAACAGTTAGAAAATTCTAACTGCTTTAATTAATATTGGTTGCGGGGGATAGACTCGAACTACCGACCTTTGGGTTATGAGCCCAACGAGCTGCCAACTGCTCCACCCCGCGATGTCAGTACTTATATATTATATACAGGTTTTTAAAAAATGTCAATACATTTCTATAAAAATTTAAAATATACTATTGACAATCCAATATATATTCGTTATACTGGTAGTGCAACCAGAAAACAAAATTAATAATAACTGCAATTTATTATTAATTAGAATAAATACGTAAATATTTATCATAAGAATTATAACATACAAAGTGGAAAAAATCAATTTTTCTGGTTGCAAATTTTTAGAAAGGAGGAAAAATATGAAATTAGAGGAGGTATCACAAGTATCAATAGGAATATTAACAAGTAGAGAAGTTACAGAAATTGGAGAAAATGAGTACAAACTATTCAATCTAAAAAATTATGACAATCAGGAAGAATATGAAGATGTAAAAACATTAAAAAATTTTGACGACAAGCTTACAAGAAAAGGAGATCTTTTAATAAGATTAGTATATCCAAACAGAATAATTTACATAGATGGTGACATGGAGAATTTATTAGTGCCATCACAAATGTGTATAATAAGAGTTGATCCCAAAAAAGTAGATTCACAATATTTAAAATGGTATTTGGAAAGTGAAAGTGGAAAAGAAAGAATACTTGAAAACATTACGGGATCAAGTATTCAAAAGATTTCAGTATCAGACTTAAGAAAATTAGAAGTACCAATAATTGCATTAGAAAAGCAAAAAGGCATAACAGACTTAGTGAATTTATGGAACAAACAAAAGCAAATATCAGAAGAAATTATCAGGCAAAAAGAAGTATTATACAATACATATATTAATGAAATTATAGAAGAGGAGTAAATTGTGGAAATAGATTATAGCAGTCAATCAACTATTAACAAAATGTTGTGGGACATATGTCAAGACTTTAGAGAAGAAACAGACATAAAAACAGATTATATAAATTATATATCAGCATTATTATATATTGTTTTTTACAAATCATATTATTTAGATATTTTATATGATATGAGAAAAAATTATTATATAGCAGATAAAATAGACAGTTACTTAGAAGAAATAAAGCTTAAGAATAAAAGCTTATTTAGAAGAGTATGTTTTAAAGGCATCAAAATTTATCGAAGCCTTGGTGAAGAAAATATATTAAGCAAAACAGTAGGAAATTTATATAAACTAATAAAAAAGGTAGAGAAAAACAATGATGATGCTAAATATTTAATTGGAGAAGCATATAGAAAAGCATTAATCGATGCTATGTTTAATAAAGACATTTCTTTTAGAAGTGGAGAGGCATATACCCCTAGAGGAATAGCTAAATTGATAAATAGAATTACAATAACAAATGAAAAAGGATTGGTTTATGATCCATTTTGCGGATGTGGAAATCTTTTATTAAATGTGCCAACTAATGAAAATATTGAAGTTTGCGGAGAAGAAGAAAACGGAAATCTCTATGATATATGTATGACAAACTTATTTTTACATGATGTAAAAAATGATAAAATAAAATTAAGTGAATATAGTCCTAATTTTGAAAAAGAACAATATGATTATGTAATATCAAATCCACCATTTATGGAAAAAAAGTTGAAACCAAGAGAAGCATATATGCAAAGGTTAAATCAAAAATATGGTGAAATTGAAAATGGAGTAGGCGACTATTCATATGTGATGATGATGTATAATTCGCTAAAACCAGGCGGAAAAATGGCTGTTATATTACCACATGGAGTTTTATTTAGAGAAAATGAGAGAAATAGTAGAGAAATTCTTTTAAAAGAAAATTGTATAGATGCAATTATAGGATTGCCAGAAAATCTATTTATAGGAACTAGAAATTCTGTTATAATCATGGTTTTAAAAAAGGATAGAACAGATAAAGATGTATTATTTATAGATGCAAGTCAGGAATATAAAAGCATAAGAAGAGCAAATGTTATGTCTCAAGAAAATCAGAATAAGGTACAAGCTGCTTATTTTGCAAGAAAAAATATTGATGAATTTGCAAGTGTAGTTTCTAGAAAAGAGATAGAAAACAACAATTATAATTTAACAATAAAAAAATATGTAATCAAAAAAAGACCAGAAATAAAGGTAGATAAAAGAAAAATTGTAGAAAATATTCAAAAACTTGAAAGAGAGAATGGAATTCTTGAAGATAATATAAAAGATGTTTTGGAAAAGTTGGAAATAAAAGATGCTTTTGTAACCTACAAACAACCTAGAGAATTAGGGGAAGTAGATTATGAGAAGATAGGAGAAAAACTAGCGGCAGCAAGAGTGAAGGCAGGAATTCCCTTGTTTAAAATGGCAGAGGATTTGAACATGATGGGTGGTATTATAGTAAGACTTGAAAGAGGAGTTGGAAAAGTTAGCTTAGATACTATTGTGAAAATCTGCAATTATTTGAATGTTTCTATTGATAAAATTATTAATGATTAAAATTAAGCCCAAAAGCTTGGAATGTGAGGATTCCGGTGCTTTTGGACTTTTATTACATTATTTTATTTTGGATAAAACATTAGGGTTATTAGTAAAATCTTTTAGCCAAGCATTTAAATCTTTTTGATGTTTAAAAATTAAAACTTTCTCTTTAGGAACATCTTTTAAATAATCTAAAATAACAGGCCTTTTCTTTTTATTATAAGTAAGAACATATTTTATGAATTCTGGTTCCAAGCGTTCTTTACATCCTGGAATTTCTGGACGTTCAGAGTTACGAGTTGTAAAATATCTTTTTAAAATTCCATGTAGTTGTTTTAAAGTTGAATAATCAAGCCAAATAATTAAATCAGCTTTATCAAAACGTTCTTTTAAAGTCTTATTATAATTCCCATCAATAACCCATTTATCATCTTGAGCCTTAGAAAGAATCATATTATCACGTTCTGTCTTATCAATTTCAACCCAGTTTGGTTCATAGTTAATTGCATCTAGATGGATTGCAGGTAAGCCTAATTCTTTAGAAAGAATATTGCACAAAGTGCTTTTGCCACTACCAGAGCCGCCAACAATAGAAATACGATTATACATTTTTTACCTCCCTATACTTTGTACATTTTACAAGAATTAGGAAAGAAAATCAATATTTAAGTGGAAAAATCTTCAAAAATATGATATATTGTTGGCAAAATAAAAATGTTTATGAATTTATTGCGTAAAAAGGAATAAATGATCTATGGATTTATTACGTGAAGTGGAATAAATAACTAAGAAAAATATTGTATATTGTGCAAGGAGGAAAATATGAGAATTATATTAGCATCAGGTTCACCAAGAAGAAAAGAATTATTGGGAATGATAACATCAAATTTTGAAGTACAAGTAAGTGGAGTAGACGAAAAATTAGAAGAAGGATTAACTCCACAAAAGCAAGTTGAAAGATTAGCAAATATAAAGTCAAAAGATGTTTTTGACAAAACATCTGGAGACAGAATTGTAATTGGGTCAGACACTGTTGTAGCTAAGAATATGAAAATCTATGGAAAACCTACGGACAAAGCTGATGCAAAGAAAATGATAAAAGAGCTTATTGCTGAAGATGGAGTTCACAGTGTTATAACAGGTTTGAGCATACTGATTGAGGAAAATGGCGAGATTAAAGAATACACATCACATGATGAAACTAAAGTTTTTTTGAAGAAAATGTCTGACAAAGAAATTGAAAAATGGGTAGATTCAGGCAAAGCTATGGACAAGGCAGGAGCTTACGGAATTCAGAATGAGTTTTGCGTTTTTGTAGAGAAGATTGAAGGCAATTACAATAGTGTGGTTGGCCTTCCTATACATATGGTTTATGATGTGATTAAGGAGTATGTGGATTAATGAAAACATTAGATGAATTATTAGCAGATAAAATTATTGATTTAGTAAATTATGGACTTTCTAAGATAATAAAGCCTGATATTGAGGTTGAAAAAGTTACTGATTTGGATGCGAAGATGATTGATGAACTAAAAGAAAAATATGGCATTGAGGGCGTTATTTTGGATGTTGATGAGACTCTGAGAAATGATATGAAGAGAATTCCTAAGTGTAATGAGGATTGGATTGAACTTTTGAGAGGCAAACTTAAAGTTGTGATTGTGAGCAATGGCTTTGATAGAAATTTAGAACGCATTTTTGATGAGAAGAAAATCAATTATATTATGTTTGCGCATAAGCCTTTGAAGATGAATTTTATTAAGGCGTGCAAGCTTATGAATCTTCCTCCTGATAAGGTTTTGACTGTTGGCGATAGCTTGCTTGATGATATTCATGGTGGCCATAGACTTAATATGCACACTGCGTTGGTTAAGGATGTTTGGGATGACGTAAATGTTAGTGCTAGGTCTAATTTAAAAGATGAGGAGGAGAGGTAAGGATGAGTTTAAAAGAAAGTAATGAAATAACTGTAAAAATAAAAGGTAAGCTTGAAGATTTTTATAAAATAATAGAAGAAAAAGGATTTTATATTGATCATGAATTTTCAATGAATGATGCATATTTTATACCTGAAAATTTGGAATTAGATAAAATGAGTACAAGAGAAATACTAGCCAAAGCAGTATTAGTAAGAAAAATCATTGGAAAAACATCTGGAAAAATAACAAAACAAATAGCATTTAAAATCAAGAAATTTGATGAGGATGGGAATATACTAGATCAAAAAGCAGTTAGTTGTGATGTTTTAGACATAGAAGATGCTAAAAATTTATTAACAGCGATTGGTTACCAAAAACTTATGTGTATAAAAGAAGATGATGTGTTTTATGAAAAGGATGGATTCCAATTAGCAATAAAAGATATACGCAATGGAGATAAATTAATAGAAGTTGAAACAAATGAAAATGATGAGTTTGATTCAATTGAGAAACTGATAAATAGAGTTAATCAATTGGATATTCCTATTTATACAGATAATTATTTTGTGAAAAAAGCCGAGATAGAGTTAAATAAGGTATTGAAAAGATAGGATAGGGGAGAAAGTGTAAAAAATGTTTGAAGAATATAAATTTCCAACAGAGGAATTATTAACTCATTCTGAAAGAATTCAAAAGCAAGAAGAAAATTTAGTTGAATCTCAAATAATAGAAAAAACATTATGTGATTTTGGAGCAAGAGGAAAAGTTGTAGAAGTTTTTAAAGGAAATTTAATAACAAGATTTTGTATTAAACCAGAAAATGGAGTGCAAATAAAGAAAATAAAAAGTTTAAAATTAGAATTACAATATATGCTTGGTGTAGAAAAGGTTGAAATCAGTATAATTGGAGAGAAGCAGATAGTTGCTTTAGATATAATTAATAAAAAAAGTGAAAAGAATTATTTGGGTGATTATATAAAAGAATTAAAAAAATCAAATTATACTATTCCAATTATTATTGGAAATAATTTAAATGGTAAAACGATAGTTGAAGATTTGACATGTTTTCCTAATATGATAGTTACAGGAACAACTGGAACAGGGAAGAGTAATCTTTTGAATACATTTTTGATAGATATTTTATATACTTTTGAACCAAAAGAAGTAAAACTTATTTTAATAGATACAAGAAAAGTAAATTTTACTAGATTTAATAAAATTCCACATTTATTATTACCTACTATAGTAGATGTAAATAATGCAATGGAAGTATTAAAATATTTAAATGTAGAAAGCTCTAACAGAAATAAAATGTTTATAAATGAGAAAGTAGATAATATAGAAAGTTATAATAAAATTTCTGAAAATAAATTATCGAGAATTGTTGTTATGATAGAGGATTTTTGTGATTTAATGTTAGGAACTAATGGAAGAATTGAAGAAGAATTAATTAATCTTGTTAGTCATTCAAGACAAACGGGAATTTATATAATAATTTCTTCTTTTAGATCTTCAACTGATATAATAACAGGAAGAATAAAAGCTAATATACCAGTTAGAGCAACATTTAAGCTTCCATCTCAATTTGATTCTCGAACAGTAATAAATGTTGCTGGAGCAGAAGATTTATTATTTAATGGAGATATATTGTTTAGTGGAACAGGTGGATATTATCAACAGAGGATACAAGTACCATATGTAAGTGAACAAGATATAGAAAATGTTGTAAAATATATAGAAGAAAATAATAGTGGAGTAGAATATGAAAGTTGGAAGATTGAAGATATTTCAAAAGATAAAGATAATTATGAAGAAGATCCGTTATTAAAAGATGCAATAGAATTGGTTACAAATGCAGGGTATGCTTCAACATCACTAATTAAAAGAAATTTTAAGATAGATTATAATAGGGCTGGAAGAATAATAGATTTGCTAGAAGAGAGAGGAATTATTTCTGAATATCAAGGTGCAAAGCCGAGAAGTGTTTTGACTGAAAAGAAAAAAATTGACGATGATGAGGATAAGAAAAATGAGATGACCAAGATAGAACAAGAAGCAAAGCCATATACTGATGATGACAAAATAATAAATCAAGAAAAAATGGATGATTTTTATGATAATGCTAAATATTTTATTTATTCTATTTTTGGAATAATAATTTTATATTGGATAATAAGGTTGTTTATGGGGTAGAGCTCATAACCCGAAGGTCGTAAGTTCGAGTCTTACCCCCGCAATCAAGATTTAAACTTAGAGTCGCAAGAGATTGTGGACTCTTTATTTTTTGTGTGAAAGTGGATTTTAGGCTATCTTGGGGGACGGCTTGGGGACACAAGCTACTTTAAATAGCTATAAATAGCCTAAAATTTCACAATAAGACTTAAAAAAAGCAATTTTTGTAATTTTATTGAAAAAAGATTATTAGTTGTTACCTATTAATAGGTCTTGTAATACATATGCTGCTTTTCTCATATTTTTTTCTAATGGATGCACATAGTATTTTATAGTAGTGTTAATACTTGCATGTCCAAGTCTTGCAGATACTGTTGCTATATCAACATTATTAGCAATCATGAGAGTCGCATTTGTATGTCTAATACAGTGAAATTTAATTGTAGGTAGTCCTAATTCTTCAATATAAGGTTTAAACCATTTTCCAATGGTATCTGGATGCATAGGTTTCCCATTATCTTGTACAAATAGTTTATTAGATTCAATCCATTTGTCTCCACAGATGTCTTTTTGTTCATCATACCATTCTTTATATTCAAGAAGAGTTTTTGTGATATAATCCGGTATTGGAACAATTCTATTAGAACTTTCTGTTTTAGTATCTTTATCAAAAATTCCATTTTAGGTTTCTTAGTTTTTGGTGGTTTAACTCTTCTAGCAGGATTAGAGGGTGATAACTGCCAGTATACTGCATTTTGTAACATGGCACTTATTAGTCTATGGTGCTCTAGAATTGTTTTTTGGAGATAATGGTTTTAAAGTTCTTTGACCATTATTTTTTGATATTCTCTTTATCTGAGTATCATTTTCTAACATATCATAAAAGTTCATTAAATCTGTTGGCTTAATTTTGTCTAGTGGAAATGAACCTAAATATGGAAGAATTCGAGATTTTAAGATTCCAATATATCTTGAATAAGTTTTTGGTGCTAATTCTTTTGAAGCATATTTTTCATCCCAAATATAAAAGAATTCTTCAAAGGTAATTGACTTCCCTTATGGAACTAATCCACGATTTACTTCTGTAATAAACTCAGCTAGAGCAATTTCAGCATCTTTTCTTGTACTATGTATAGTTTTTGTTTTTTTACATCTAGTACCATCAGGATTTTTACCACCTGAAACGACTAACCTATAAGTATTTTCACCTCTTTTTTCAATACTTCCAGCCATTGCTTTTTTCACCTCCTTTCAGCATACTTATGGGTTGAAGTTTGTTAATATTTAATTGTCATGATTATACTACAATTTTAATGCTAATTCTAGCAGTTTTTCTTTATTTTTCAAGTGTTACAAAGATTACACAAAAATTCATAAAAGAAAATATATAGGACAATAAAATACTAGATAAAATGTAATATAAAAAATATTGAAATTTTATTGAAAAAAAGCATAAATAAGTATATAATATGAGTAATTATTATATAAAAGAGAGGTATTATATGGAAATGTTAGATATTATAAGTGTTGGAGTCGATATTATAGCTGTGGGAGTGGCTGTTTGGTCATGCTTAATTGCTAAAAAAGCTAATAAAAAATCAGAAGAAGCTATAAAAATTTCACAATCGGTCCGAAATAATGTTTCGCAAATAGGGGAGAACAATTTATCGAATTCTGGACAGTTGTATGGTAATATGATTGGAGAACAACATGTCAACAAATAATCTTGAAAATACTGGAACAGTATTAGGGGATATGATTGGAGAACAAAATACATATATAATGCAAATGATTTGTCAAAACAATTATACTAAGATACCAACATTATTAACTGATTTAATAAAAATGTTAGCAAATGTTAATGAAGACGAATTAGATGAAGAGTTTTTAGATATTATACCGTACAAGACAGACGAAAAAATAGAATATAATAATGTAAAGAAATATAAATATATTATAGTAGAATATTCAAAATTTTATAATACTTGCGAGAACATATTAAATACTATGGATAATTATAATGTAGGAAGCAAAAGAAAAATATTGGATAGCATTAAAATACAATATAATAAAATATTAGGAGATTTATTATTAAGTAGCAATAAATCTAGAATAGAAACTATAAGGGATAATGCAGACAAAATTATTGAAAAAGTTGAAAACATATTAAGAAATCGAATAGAACAACAAGTAAATGAGAATTTAACACAAGAAGAAATAGATATAGGGTTATTGATTATAATATGCTATGCTTTTAGTGAATGTAAAATACTTGATAAACCAAAGAGGAGAGAGAGATGTTAATAAATATAGAAAGAGAACCAAAATATTCATTATTTTATATAGGATATGAAATTTTAGCTTTTTTGAAGAATAAAAAAAATGGAAAATGTATTGAAGAAATTTATGAATTAATAAAACAAAAGATAGATGAAAAAATAAGTATAGATTATATTTATTATGCGTTGGATTGGCTATATTTAATATCATCAATAAGACTAGATGGAGAAAGGGTGTTTTTATGTTATTAAAGAGATTAATAATATCAAAGATGCATCCAGAATATGAAATAATTAGAGATGTAAAATTTAATTTAAATGGATTAAATTTAATAATAGATGATACAACCAACAACTTAAGTGATACAGGTAATAATGTTGGTAAAACCACTTTTATAAAAATCATAGATTTGTGTTTAGGAGCAAGATCAGTAAGAAGTTTATATCATGATGATGATACCAAGAGTGATAATGAAAAAATAAAGAAATTCTTAAAGGATAATAAGGTTGAAGCACAATTAGAAATGCTGAATGAAAATACAAGCATTGCATATAAAATTAGGAGGCAATTATATAATAAAGGAAATAGATACATTGATGATGTTGAATATACTTATGATGACTTCTTAGATAAACTGAAAGAGATTATATTTGGCTCAACAGAAAAATATCCGAGATTAAGAGAATTAATGCCTAAATTTGTTAGAGTGGATAATTTTACAACTGATAATATGATAAGATTTTTAGGAAATTACAGTAAAAATCATCAATATGATAGTGTATATCAATATTTATTTAAAATTCTGGATGAAAAGCTAATAAATGAAAAAAATGAATTAAATACATATAGAACTGAATATTCAAATAAAATAAAAATATTAGAAAGTGATAGTAATATTACTTCTTTGGATATATTAAAACAAAAACAAAAAGTTATAGAGAATGAATTAGAAAGTCTTATAGAAGATAGAAAAAAATTAGACTATATAAAAACATATAAAAATGAATTAAATAGAAAAAGAAATCTTACTATTCAAATTAATGATTGTGAAGAAAAATTACAATTGTTGGAATTTGATTTGGACTTATTAAATAATAATATTGATAATTTAAAAAAAGATAAAACCAATATGGATTTAAATAAAATTAAAAAAATATATAAAGAAACACAAATATATATTGATAAAATAGAAAAGAACTTTGAAGATGTGGTTGAATTCCATAATAATATGATTGAAAATAGGATAAGTTTTTTTAATAAACAAAAAGTTGAAAAAGAAAAAGAAAGGAAAATATTAATAGACAAAAGGGATGAATTACTAGATGAAAAGAAAAATATTACTATTGATATTCTTGATGAAGGGTTACTTTCAGATTTAAATGTATTAAATTCTAAAATTGAAAAACTATCTATTCAAAAAGGTGAAAATAATAAAGCAATAAAGATCTTAGAAGAAAATTTAAAAAATAAGCAAATTATAGATAATAAGATAAATATATTAAAAGATTCTTTAAATATCGAAAAAATAAATAATAATATAGAGTTATTTAATAAATTTTTTACCGAATATAGTCAAGAAATGTATGGTGAAAAATATTTATTTGCTTACAATAGTAATTGGGAAAAACAAAATGGTTTTCCAGTTCAAATATCAAATTTTAATGGAATTGTCGGGACAGGAATGAAAAAAGGAATGATTGTAGCTTTTGATTTCGCTTATTTAAAATATTCTAATTTCAAGAATATAGAGTGTCCTAAATTTATAATACATGATAAATTGGAAACTACACACATAAATCAATTAAAAACTATATTTAAAATTTGTGAAGAAATAAATGGACAATATATAGTGCCAATATTAAGGGAAAGGATTAAAGAAATAGATCAGAGTATTATAAAAAAAGCTACTATTCTTGAATTGAGTCAAAGTAAAAAATTATTTAAAATATAATAAGAGCATTTTAGCTCTTATTTATTTTTTGCTCTATTTTTATAAACATTTGCAACATTTCTGCAAGAAGGAGTGTCATACTCAGCATTCAAGTTTTTAGCAATAAAAGGTTTGCCACAATGTTTGCAAATTTTAACCTCTTTTCTATCATTAGTTTCATTTAAAGCTAAAATAAGTTCTATAGCCTGTTTTAGAGAATTAAAATTCCAATGTAATATCGCTTTATCTTTTAAATCTAACTCAAAACCTATGCCAAAAGGTCTAAAATCACTAACTAAATTAGCATAAATTGTTTTTTTTTCTAAATCGCCTTCAGCAAGATATTTTTCAGTATCACTAAATACATCATAAAGTAATCTTGCATATGTAATTATAAAAGCTATTTTTTCAGAATATTTCTTTGAAAAAGCTAATCCATAAATATTATCTATACCTAGTTCTAAATAAGGATTATTGTTTCCATATAAATTTAATAAATCTTCTTGTGTTAAAGGCTTATGAAAATCAATATTATTTACTGATTTAAAAAATGGACTTATATAATCTTCTAAAGATATAGATTGAACATTGTATGGCTTTTGTAAATATACTTTTCCTTCAGTAACAAAAGTATTATTCATAGGAGCATAAGTTATATCTCCAAGTAAACCGTATTTTTTAACAAAATCTAATACCATATCTTGAAAAGTTTTTTCAGCACTTAACAATTCACAGTATATATCTGATCTAGAATATGAAAGTCTAGCTTCTCTACCAATTAATAAAAAATTAACTAATAAATCCTTAGAATAATCAAAAGGATTATATATTTTATAATCTGAATCAGTAGTTGGCTGTATATAAAATTCATTATCATATTTTACAATTTCATAATTATCATATTTAACCCATCTTGTACTAAAGTTGGGATTTTTTTCTTTAAGCATAAAAACACCTCAAAATTTTATAAAAATCTATTGACTTTTATAAAGAAATATTACAACATGTTATTAGCTAAGTATACTTACGCAATAACAATGGTAAAAATGTAAGTTGCTAACTCTATTAACATTATACCTTAAATGAAATGTATAAGTCAAGTAGAGTAAAAATAAAACCGAAAAGGGAGGTGAGAATATTGGGATATCAGAAATTCAAAGAACTACTCTAACAATGAGGGAGGCAGCAGAATATTTAGGAATTTCATACTGGTTAATTAATCAACTAGTAAAAAGAAAACAAATACCATGCTCTAAAGTTGGTGGAAAATTCTTATTTAGAGTAAAAGCATTGGAAGAGTACCTAAATGAAAAGGAACAAGCGTCAGTACGATAAATGAAAGGAGGGCTAATATATGATCCAAGTACAATGGCTTAAAATTTATACAGATATATTTGATAATGAAAAAATAAAAAAGCTATTAAAAAATAGGGGTGGGGACACCTATTGTAGAGTATGGTTTCAATTGCTAACATTAGCTGCAAAAAGTAATCAACATGGAGCTATATTACTTGGAGAAAATATTCCAATGACAATAGATGATCTAGCAAGAGTTATGAACAAGACAGTGAATAAACTTACAACGATTATACAACGATTATACAACAGTTATGCAATCTTGGCATGATAATTGTAAAAGAAGATACAATCTATATAAAAAATTGGGATGTATATCAAAGTACTGATAAACTTGAAAAAATCCAAGAAAATAACAGAAGAAGACAACGAGAATATAGAGAAAGACAAAAGAAAAATAACGTTACACAAATGTTAGGTAACACAGAAGAAAAGATTAGAGAAGAAAAGATAAAAAATAGAATAGAAGAAGGGACACAATTTGAGAATGAAAGTGGATTTAAAGACTAAAAAAGCAAAAGTAATTCATGAAAAAAGAAATAAAAAAACAAGGAGGAATATAAGTATGGTCAAAACAGAAATAATAAAAGAATTAAAATGTGAGTTTTATGGAAAAGGATTAAGACAAGAAGTTAACACTTGGGTAGTAGGAGGTAAAGAAATTTGTATAAAAAGAATACCAGAAAGATGCAATTGTAAACAAGCAAAAGAATATTGGAAAGAACAAGATGAGCTTGAAAGAATAAAATTATTAACTAAATTAGAAATTGAAAGAAAAAAGAATATAGAAAGACTATATACACTTAGTGGTATGAGTTCTAGATTAAGAAATTATAGTTTTGAAAATTATAAAGTGGGTAATGAAAACAAAACAGCATATTTTAAAGCAAAGAAATATGTAGCTGATTTATTAGCGGGTAACAAATCAAATAGTTTATTTATTACAGGGAATATAGGAACAGGAAAAACACATTTAGCAGCAAGTATAGCAAATGAACTAATAAAAAATGGACAACCAGTAATTTTCGGAACATTAATTAATCTATTAACTGAAGTAAAAGATTCATACAGTATTGATGGTAAATATGAAAGTAAAATTATAAATAAGTATTCAAAAATTGGTTTGCTGATAATAGATGATTTAGGAAAAGAAAGACCTAGTGAGTGGACTTTAGAAAAGTTATTTACAATTATAAATAATAGATATGAAAATAACTTACCAGTAATAATAACAACAAATTATAACAGAGAAAAATTGAGAGAAAGGTTAGCTTGTAATAAAAATTATGAGATAGCAGATTCAATAATTTCAAGATTATATGAAATGTGTAAAGGAATAAATATTACTGGAAAAGATAAAAGAAAAGAGTTAGTATAAGTCGCCAAACAAAATACTAACTCAACAAATATTCTAAATTAATTTTAATATAAAATGGCTAAAAAGTAAAGTTTTTAGTACAAAAAAACAAATAATAAGGAGCATTAAAGGTACAAAAAAGTACCTTTAATAGCTCGAATAAAATAAAAAGGAGAGTGCAAGTTATGGATATAACTTATAGAAAAATAGGAGATTATTATGTACCAAATATAAAAGCTCCAGAACAAATAAAAGGATTTAAATTAGAAAAATATAGTACATTAAGATTGCAATATTTAAAGGAGCATAGGCTTGGTGAATGCACATATTTATTGATAGAAAATAAGTTACAAAGTCATCTGTTAGATGTACAAAAAAATGCAAAAAAGGAATACGAAATGTTAATGAAAGAATTAAAAATAAAAGAAAATATTACAGAAGAATTGAAGGAAAAAGATCAAATGAAATGGGTAGGTCTTATGAATAATATTAGTAATATTGCAGATGAAATTGTAATAAAAAAATATGTATATGAAGAATAATGATGACTTAAAGTGCTTAAGTTTCTGTATGAAATTTAGGTATTTTCAATATCTGAAGTTTTATAAATTATGTCTTAGAAAGCAATGAATTTCATCAGTCGAAATTCAAATATGGGGAAAATTCCCCAATCCCCTTTTTAAGAGAGGAGGAATAAGAATGGCGACTACAAGTTTGTGGAAAGTAGACAAAAGATTAGATCATGTAATTGATTATGCAACAGATAAAGAGAAAACTAAAAATAAGAAAGTAGAAGAAAGTGATTATATAATTATGCAAGCATTAAACTATGCAACTAACCCAGATAAAACAGAAAAACAATTCTTTGTATCAGGAATAAATTGTGAGCCAAAGACAGCTTTAAAACAAATGATAAAAACTAAAAAGAAATTTAACAAATATAAATACAGTAAAAGAAATAAGATAATGGCTTTTCATGGATATCAATCTTTTGAAGAAGGAGAAGTTACTCCAGAAGTAGCACATGAAATTGGAGTAAAACTTGCTGAAGAAATGTGGGGAGATAGATTTGAAGTTGTAGTATCTACTCACTTAAATACAAAACATATTCATAATCATTTTGTATTAAATTCTGTATCTTTTGTAGATGGAAAAAAATATTACAGTAATTATGAAAATACTGCACTACTTAGAAGAACATCAGATGATTTATGTGATGAATATGGACTTAGAGTTTTGAAAAAAGGTCAGTATAAAAATTACAAGGTGAATTTTGATAAATATTATGAAAGTGCAATACAAAAATCAAGTTATTATACTTTTGCGAAAGAAGATATTGACTATGCAATAAAACAAGCATGGAGTTATAAGCAATTTGTAAATATTTTAAACAATATGGGATATTTTGTGAATATAAGAGCGGAAAAAATTAGTATAAGGAGAGAACCATATAAAAGAAATATTAGAATTGAAAGAGCATTTGGAGAAGAATATTCTTTAGAGAGAATAGAGTATAGAATTTTATATACAAATCCAGAAAAAGAAATATATCCAAAGCCCCAAACATGGAATACAAAATTAAAATATAAAGGAACTTTAAAAACAAAACCTAAAGCAAAAGGATTAAAGACATTATATTTGTACTATTGTTACTTATTAAAAGTATTTCCAAAGAAAAACATGCAACACAAATTGACTCCAGAGATGAGAGAAGCAGTAAAGAAAATGGATGAATATTCTGAACAAACAAGATTGCTATGTAAATATAATATAACAACTCTTAGTGAATTAAATACTCGTAAAAACCATTTTAAAGAGGAATTACAAGTATTAATAAATGAACGAAAGAAATTATATTACACAAGAGAAAATTGCCTGAAAATCAAAATAAAGAGGAAATATTAAAGGATATTATAACAATAGGAGAAAAAATTACAAAAGTTAGAAGAAATATTAAGTTATGTGACAATATAGAAAAACAAAGCTTGGAAAAATTAGAACAAATAAAAGCTTTTGAAAAAAGACAAAAACAAGAAAAGGAACAAAAGAAAAGCAAGAAAATAGATAAAAAATATGAAAGATAAGACTGGCACACAAATGTGCCAGAAAAATTTTAAGGAAAAAAGTAGTAATTTGTTGAGAAATAAGCAAATTTATGATATAGTACAATTGAAACTTTATAATAAACGGAAGGAGCAATAAGATGAAAAAAATAAATGAGATATTAAAAAATTCAAATTATGATGATGCACAATTTTCGGAAGAAGAATTAAATCAATTTGAAGATAAAATTTACTATAAAGACGAAGTACCTTATGTACAATGTATTATTAGGGAAAGGAAAATAAAGTTAACACCCGAAGAAACAATAAGACAATTATATTTGAATAAATTAATAAATATATATGGATATCCAAAGGATAGAATAACTTTAGAATATCCAATTCACTTTGGAAGAGAAGTAAAGAGAGCAGATATTGTGATTAATGATATAAATGATCCACTTGTTCCATATATAATTGTTGAATTAAAAAAACCAAAATTAACTGATGGAAAAGAACAATTAAAATCTTATTGTAATGCAACAGGAGCTCCAATAGGAGTTTGGACAAATGGAGAGCAAATTTCATACTATAATAGAAAAGATCCAAACTATTTTGAAGATATTACAAATATTCCAAAGGTAACTGAAAAATTATCGGATATTATTAATGAACAAATAACTTATGATGATTTAAAGAAAATAGATAAATTACAAACTGAAAAAAAATCACTTAAAAATTTGATTCAAGAAATGGAAGATGAAGTTCTTGCAAGTGCTGGAGTGGATTCTTTTGAAGAAGTATTTAAATTAATATTTACTAAATTATATGATGAACTAATGGCTGCAAGAGATAAAACAGCATATTTAAAATTTAGAAATAGTGGTTGTACAGAAATGGAATTATATAATAAAATTTCTGGTTTATTTGAAGAAGCAAAAAATAAATGGAGAGGTGTTTTTGATGAAGATAGTAAGATATTATTAACACCATCACATTTATCTGTCTGTGTTGCGTCATTGCAGAATGTAAAATTATTTAATTCTAACCTAGATGTTGTAGATGATGCTTTCGAATATTTAATGAGCAAGTCTTCAAAAGGAGAAAAAGGACAATATTTTACGCCAAGGTATGTTATTGATATGTGTGTAAAAATGATGAATCCAAAAGAGGATGAATATATTATAGATACTGCAGCTGGAAGCTCTGGATTTACAGTACATAGCATTTTTCATGTATGGGATGCAATAAGAGAAAGAAAAGGATTACCTAAAGGAGAGAATTTTACTGCTGAAGAAAGAAGTAATGATGAGATAAAATATGTTGAAGATAGGGTATTTGCTATAGATTTTGATGAAAAAGCTGTTAGAGTTGCAAAAACTCTTAATTTAATAGCAGGTGATGGGAAGACAAATGTTATTAATCTAAATACATTAGATTATTCAAGATGGGACGAAATAACCAAACAAGATAGGTGGCAAGATGCTTACTTTGAGGGATTTAGAAGATTAAAAAAAATAAGGCCAGCTGGAGCAAATGATTATAAAGAATTTAATTTTGATATTGTAATGGCAAATCCACCTTTTGCAGGAGATATTAAAGAAAATCAAATTATTACAAGATATGAATTAGGAAAAAATTCAAATGGAAAATGGCAAAATAAAGTAGGAAGAGATATATTATTTATTGAACGCAATTTAAATTTCTTAAAACCAGGTGGAAGAATGGCAATAATTTTACCACAGGGAAGATTTAATAATTCAAGTGATAAATATATTAGAGATTTTATAAGTGATAGATGTAGAATTTTGGCTGTTGTTGGATTACATGGAAATACATTTAAACCACATACTGGAACAAAGACAAGTGTGTTATTTGTACAAAAATGGGATGATAAATTATGTCCAAAAGTTGATGATTATAACATTTTCTTCGCTACAATGCAGAAACCAGGAAAAGACAATTCAGGTGAAAAAATATATGTTAAAGATGCAAATGGTGAGAATATTTTAGATAATCATGGACATTTAATTGTAGATCATGATTTATATAATCATGAAGGGTTAACACAAGATGGAATTGCAGAGGCTTTTATAGAATTCGCTAAAAAAGAAAAATTGAGTTTTTTTTAAATAGCCCGAAGCCTTACGATGAATACAAATATAATAGGCTAAAAGAACGGGCTTGAAATATCTGAAATTACATTAAAAGAAGTGCAAGATGAAAATGATATATATAGACTTGACTCTTCTTTCTTTAATAAAACTAGTATAAATATAGAGCGTAAGATAAAAGAACAGGATTTTATGCATTTGAAAAAAAATGAAATTGTTAGTGGTCCATTTGGGTCAACGATTCCAAGTAATTATTATTTAGAATTAGGAGATATTCCATTTATTAGAATAGAAAATATTAAAGATGATTTTTTCGTTAATAGAAAGAATATGGTATATATAAATATAGAGAACAATAATAGAATAAAGAATTCTCAATTATATGAAAATGATTTGATAATGTCGAAAGTTGGAAATTCTATAGGGCATTTTGCTATGGTAGATTCAGATATGAATACATGTAATATTAGTGAGAATAATATCGGAATCAAATTAAAAGCATATAACAAAGAATTTAAGTACTATTTATGTGCATATTTAAATTCTAAAATTGCTAATAATTTAATTTTAAGAAGAATAAGTGGAAATGCACAACCAAAATTAAATGTAGCAGATATGATGAATATTCCTATTCCAAAGTTTTCAAATAATCTATATAACCATATAGCTCAAAAAATTGCTTTAGCATATAAATTGCAAAAGGATGCTGATAATATTTTTAAAGAATCCATAGAATTACTAGAAAATGAGTTACAGTATAACTGTAAATATGTACCAAATAATAATATATCAACAAACAAATTAAGCAATGTTCTAAAAAACAATTTTAGAATAGATGCAGAGTTCTATCAGGAAAAATATCAATATTATAATGAATTAATAAGAAAATATAAAGGTGGATATGACACAATAGGAAATAGTTGCATAATTAACGATAAAAATTATTTACCAAAAAATGAAGAGAAATATAAATATATTGAATTAGCCAATATAAAAAATAATGGGGAAATTGATGCTGTAGAAGAAATACAAGGATCTAAATTACCTACAAGAGCAAGGAGAAAAGTCACAACAGGACAAGTAATAATTTCTTCTATAGAGGGCTCTTTAGAAAGTTGTGCGCTTATCAATCCTCAATATAATGACTCAATTTGTTCTACAGGATTTTATATAATAGAATCAAATAAAATAAATAGTGAAACATTATTTATTTTATTTAAAACAAAGATCTTACAAGAAATATTGCAACAGCAAGCATCAGGAACTATTTTAACTAGTATTAGTAAAAAAGATTTTTGGAATATTAATATACCAATATTTGAAAAAAATATTCAAAAAACAATAAGGGAAAATGTTCAGAATATGTTTATTCTAAGAAAAAAATCAAATAGTTTACTTGAGATTGCAAAAAAACTCGTTGAAATAGCAATAGAAAAAAATGAAGATGAAGCAATAAAATATATAAATCAAAGTGAATAAAATAAAATTAGAAAAAATAAGAGGAATAAAGAATGTATAAAGATTGGATATATAAAATTGATATAGAAATAGACTATTTTTCAGCTTTTATAAAGGCATGGATTGCTTTTAATTCTTGGTATAGAACAAAATATAACGATAAACAAGATATAAAGATAATAGAAAAAATAAAGTCACAAAATAATGAATTTAAAAACTATATTAACTCATTATTAGATTCTTTGAGTGATGAATCAATAAAATTTAAAGAAAATATAGGAAATTTACATAGGGCTCTTACAAATGCAGCTATTATGACTCGAGAACGATCTTCAAAAGTTATTCAAATATCATTTGCAAATATAGCAATGGTAAATACAAAAAATAATTGTGATGAAACATATAGAATGTCAAGATATATTTTAATGAGAACAAATAATTCTATTGAAAGTAAAATAGTAAATAAAAATAATGTAAATAATGTAGAATTTCAATTATTACAAGAAAGTTATAACGAAATAGAATTGGAAAATAATAGTGATTTTAAAAGATTATCAGATGAGAAAAAATTTCAGTTAAAATATTTTTATGGAGAAATTAACCCATATACAATTGAAAGTGTTTTAAAAAAGAGTGTATCAGATAGAGATAAAAATATATTTTTAAATATACACTTTATAGATAATAATGAAAAAATATCAATGGCATTAGTAGATATATTATACTTATTAAGATGCTCTTTAATGCATGGTGAAGTCTCACCAGATAAGAATGCTATGGAAGTATATAAGTATGCATATGAAATACTAGCAATGATATTAAAAAAGATGATATAAGAGGTAATTATGAGTAAATTAGGAAAACTTGAAAAAGTAAATTTAAGAGATATTTGGCCAAATGAAGAATATGATTTTTCAGTATGGTTAAGTAAGGAAGAAAATTTAAAAGAATTAAGTAATACAATAGGAATTGATATAGTATTAGAAGAAAGAGAATCTGCAGTTGGGAAATATAGCGTTGACATTTATGGTAGAGAAGAAGGAACAGATCGAAAAGTTGTAATAGAAAATCAGCTAGAAGATTCTAATCATGATCATCTAGGAAAGATAATTACATATGCTTCAGGTAAAGACGCAAAGACTATTATATGGATAGTAAAAAGAGCTAGAGATGAACATAGACAAGCTATAGAATGGTTAAATGCACATACAGATGAAGAAGTTGGTTTTTTCTTATTGGAGATTGAAGTATGGAAGATAGGCGATTCTTTAGCTGCACCTAAATTTAATATAGTATCAAAACCAAATGATTGGGGAAAAACTCAAAAAGCAAGTAATGGACTTGGAAAAGCTCAAAAATTACAAGGAGAATTTTGGCAAGCTTTTGGAGAATATGGTGCAAGTAATGAAGAATATTCAAAAGAGTTTAACAAAAGAAAAGCATTGCCACAACATTGGTATGATCTGCCAATGGGAAATTCTGAATATCATATTTCGTTAACATGTGCAACACAAAGAAATGAAATAGGAATAGAAGTATATATAAACGATAATAAAACTATATATGATTTATTTTATAAAAATAAAGATGAATTAGAAGAAAATACAGGTTTAAAATATAAGTGGCAAAGATTAGATAACAAAAAAGCTTCAAGAATAAAAGCAATAAAAAAATGTGATGTAAATAATCAGGAAAATTGGGAAGAGTGCTTTAAATGGTTATGTGACTATTCTTTATTAATAAAAAAAGAATTTAATAAAATATATAATAAATAACGAAAGAAAAGCAAAATAAAATGTTTTTTAGACATGATTATTTTGCTTTTGTTATTATAAATGGAGAAGAAATATGGACGAATTAAATGAAATTGTAAAAATATTTAATAGAGTGTATATAAGACTAATAAAAAAGTTATTAAAAAAGCTAGAAAAAAGTAATCTGAAAGACTCTTGTAGAAACAACCTTATAGCATCAGGAGAACTAATTATTGATATTTTAAAGTTAATGGAAAAACAAAAAATAAATGTAGCTTTACCATGCTTAAGAAATGTTTATGAAATGACTTTAAAATCAATTGCGTTAGAAGATAATCAAGAAATAAAAGAGTCATATGATAAAGTAATTAAAAATGTAGAAAAAGATAGAATGAGCGAAGTTAGAAAATATATTGCGGAAAATTTTAATAAATATTTCAGTATCATAGAAAAAGATGAAATATTTGAAAATACATTAGGAGAAGGAGTTTTAACATATATTTATAAATGTCTATGCAGATATTCACATGCCACTAAAGTAAATGAATTTGTATATTTAATAGAAAAAGAAAATAATTTAAAAGAATTATTTAATTTATATTTATGTCTTTTTCTTGTTTATCAAATTATATTGGTATATATAGATGCAGTTTGTACAAAATTAAAGTTAAAAAAATTAAATAATGAAATATTTTTAGTGAGTGGAATAATTTTTTAAAATACAATAAATGTTTTTGCTATATTAAAAAGTAAAATTGAAGATATAGAAGATTAAAGTGAAAAGATACTAGGAGAACCGGATGATTTATTTAAAATTAGAATTGAAGAAGAAAAAGAATTAAGTACTTTTTTTATAGAAGACATAAAAACTCAAATAGAAAGCATTGATTTACAAAAGGAAATAGTAGAGAACTATTGTAATAGAGTTTTAAAAAAATATTTTACTCGAAAACAATTAGAGAAAATAGACGAAGTAATTAAAAGAATAAAAGAAGGAGAAAAAATATGAATTTAACAGAAGAACCAATTATTTTAAATAAAGAAAACGATTTCTTAGGGAGTTTAGAAAAGGTTAATGCAATAGCAGAATTTATTGAAACTGATAGTGAATTATTATCAAAAAATAATATGATTGCAATTTATGGAGAATGGGGAAAAGGAAAATCCTCTCTAATGAAAACTATTGCTGAAAAGTTAGAAAATGATAAATATGAAAAAATATGGATAGATATGTGGAAAGAAGAAAGTGATTATAGTAATTTAAGCATAAAAATACTGAATACAATTCTTGAAAAAATAGAATTAGACCATTCAACACGAAAAGGATTATTAAAAGCATTCATAATATTAGGAAAAGGTATGAATGTAAATATTCCACTTATATCATATGATATGGAAAAAGCTTTTGAACAATTAGAAAAAGAATTTGATCCCAATAATAATATAGATTATTTTATGAAAACATTCCAAGAAAAAGTTAAAAGATACATAAAAAATCAAAATAAAAAGATTGTTGTTTTTATTGATGATCTAGATAGATGCAATAGTGAAAATATGCTTAATATTATCTATAATATTAAATTGTTAATGTCTGTTCAAGATGTTATTTTTATTTTTGGAATAGACAAAAATGCTGTAACATTAGCATTGATGAATAAATATAATAACGAAATAAATAAAGCAGAAAGTTTTTTGGATAAAATATTTCCAATATCTTTTAATATGCCTAATAGAGCGATAAACCTAAGTTTATTTTTAAAGACAAACTTTGATGGACTTGAGGATAGTAAAATTAGTGCGATAGAAGGATTTTTTATGGAGATTAATTTTATAAATCCAAGAAAACTAAAAAAAGTATTTTTAAGATATTTTCTAATTAAAAATTATTTGATAAAGAAAAATATATTAAACGAGCAAAATGAATGGCAAATTATCTGGGTATTATTTTTTATAATAGAAAGTGAATTTGAAGAAAACAATTATTTATGTATGATAGAAAATAAAAAAATGGATATATTAGGGAGTAAATTGGAATTTGATATATCAAAAATTTCAATAAAAAATAAACCAGCATTTAATGAATATAAAATATCATTGAGAAAATCAACACGGGAAAAAAAATACATTTTTACCTATTGAAGTATTACAATTTATATTAAACCCAAATGATTTATTAAAAAACAAAATAGATATATATGGAATGGATGAAAAATTAGGAGTAGTAGTAGATCTAAATTTATTATTAGAATTATATAAAGATTCAATAAGTAAGAGATTTGCACTTTATTTTAATAAGAATTATAGTAAATGTATACAAGAAATGGGAAATAATCTAGATAATTTCTTAATTAAAAGAAAAGAAATGTTGGAAGAAATAAATAAATGGTTATAGTAAAAGGCGAGATTAATTCTCGCCTTTTACTATTCATCTATACACCCAATAACTAATTGTGAACCATCAACAAATCCATTTCTATAATACTTTTCATTCCAATAGCATATATAGTCCATAAAATTTTTATCGAGCCTATCTAATTGTTTCTTAACATATTTTTTATTTTGTTTTGGAACATTTTTTAAAACATTTTCAACTATTTCGTCAAAATTTATATTATGTTTTTTATCTTCGTTAGTTAAATATCCTAATTCAGTTTCTTCTCTATAACTTAACCATTCTCTTAAAATATCATTATTTACTTTTCTAAAATTACTCATAATTTCCTCCATTAATTAAAAAAATCTGTAAGTGATTTTAAAATTATAGTCTTATAAAATTTGGGGACACATGGGGGACAAAAGTACCCAAAATTGACTTAAAATCACTTAAAAATACATAACTTATAAATCAATAAAACCATTGAAATATAAGAAAAAACTATCAATTTCAATAAAATTCAAAAATTGCTGATAATACCCTCATAACCCGAAGGTCCACAATAATTTTTTATCTCTAAATACATATTTATATTTAATATCAACGCAAAAAATAAAACTCCCAAAAATCAATTTATAAAAACATTCCTGAAAACACAAACCTCTCCGCAAAATCTGTCTCAATTTTCAAATAATTAACAAATATTTGAAAAATATTAAAAAACTATTTGACAAAATTCGACAAATATGGTATTATGTTAATGAGAGGAAAGAGAAAAAATGGATAATAAGAAAGATAATTTCAAAAGGATTGCCGAAAAAAGGACAAATAAAATAATTGAATCAATTTCCAAACTTCAAAATTTAACCAATACATACTTTTATGAATATACAGACGAACAGATAGAAGCAATATTTGAAGCAATACAAGAAGAACTAGATAATCAAAAGAAAATATTTGAAGATAATAAAAAGAAAGAAAAGAAGAGATTTGAGTTATGATAAGTGATTTATTTTTTTATGGAAAATTAAAAGATGCGGACAATTTAATAATATATGAAGAAGAATTTGTATTATTATATTTAACTATAAAACTAAAATATTATACATATTTTGAAAAAGAAGATGTAGAAAGAGTATTAGTAGAATTTTATGGCGAAAAAAATATAAAAAGCAAAAAAATTCCCGAAGTCTGTGAAAAATTTTTCAATACATATGGGAAGCAATATTGTTTTAAAGAAGAACATAAAGAAAATGAATATTACCAAAAAAGCTTTTCATTTTGGGAGGAAATAACCAAAAATTCTAATATAGATTCAGCCTTAATATATAGTGGAATAGAAAATGAAGTGTTAGATAATAATATCAATTTCGAAAATAAGTTAAAAAAATGTTTGTTATACTATGAGTTAAGAAATGATATAAATGTAAAAGAAGAATTTATATTAATATATAAATATTTTCATATATTAAAAAAACACTATGAATTATATAGAATTATTGATAATAGATTAGAAAAAATACCAGAGATATTTGATTCAATAGAAATAACAGAATTAAGCTTAACAGAAAAACAATTAAATCTGTTAATTTCTAACAATATTTTTTCTTTAAAAAATATAAAACAGCTTCCAGTTAATTCTTTAATTTGTGTATTTAGTGATGATATAGAAACATTTGTCAATGAAATTGAAAGATATTCTCATTCAAAAGAAGAAGTGCTAGATAAGCTAAGCCGAAAATTTAATGAATTAATAAAAGAAGATTCAGTAAGTATTATACTACGAAGATATGCTTTGGAAGAAAGCAAAAGAAAAACACTTGCAGAAATTGGTGACGAATCAAACTTAACAAGAGAAAGAGTAAGGCAAAAAGAGAAAAAAGCTATATCAACCCTAATGCAAAATAGTGATGAAATTAGTGAAATAATATATTGCTTTTATAAAGATATAAATAAACAAAATAGGGAATTCATAACAATAGAGGAGTTTTTACAATATATAAAAGATGAGCAATTAACAATATATTTGACTATTATAATGAACTCAGAAAAGACGAGGCTGGTTTATGATGAAAAATATGGAATTATATATGACAAAAGAGAAATTACACTAGAAGAAATAATTGAACAAGAAAAAGAAGATTTGAAAGATATATTTCCAGTTTCTGAAATGGAAAAATTAGATAAAGTCCAAAAAATTATTATAAAAAATGAATATAGAACTTATCAAGAAAAAATATTAGTAAGAAAAGGTATAAATATTGCTAGTATTTATATTAACGAAATCAAAGAAAATTTTGCTAGTGGATATTATATAGGAAGTGATGAAGATTATAACAAGCTCATAGACATTATTAAAGACAAATATGGAGAACTGGAAATTCCAGTAAAGCATGGAATACAGGCAATAATTGATAGAAATAACTTTACTCAAATTGATAATGGAAAATATATTCCAAGAGAATATGCTGTAAATTTACCAGAAGAATTAACAGATAAAATACTGGATTATATTATTAACAATGATTCGCCAATTATTGCGTATAATACAATTTTTGAAAAATTTAAAAATGAATTAGAAAAAATAGGGGTATGCAATAGATATTATTTAAAAGGATTAATTGATGAAAAATTACCAGAAGAATTTAATACAGGAAGAGACCATATTAATACTAATTCGGATAATACTATTTCCTTAAGTGATGTTATAACTAAGATTTTTAGGGGGTTTGAAGCGGAATTTACATTAAATGATGTAAAAGAGAAACTTCCTGGATTGAAAGACTACACATATAGAAGTTATATATATTTGGAAGAAAAAAATGGATTAATTAAAATGGCTACTAATACATATATCTATATAGATAAGTTGAACATAACAGAAGAAACAAAAAAAGAATTAAAAGAATATATAGATTCATTATTTGTTACATTAGATTCTAAAATAATAACCTCAAAGAAGCTATATGCCAGTCTTGCAATAAAAAATAAAGAACTATTAAAAAAATTACATATAACAGCAAGATTTGGTGATTATGAATTGTACTTTATAATCAAATATTTGTTTAAAAATGATTATTATTATAGTAGACCAATAATAAGTCAAGAAGAAGATGCAACAGTAAGTGAATATGCATTACTTCAAGAATATGTAAAGAGATTGGACAAGTTCTGTTTAGAGGATGTAAAAAGTTATTTGCGTAAAATGAATTTTAGACAATTATACAGTTACTTAAATTTTATGGAAGATATGAGTGAATCATTTGTGCAGATAAATAGAGATAGTATGATAAAAAAAGAAAAATTAAACCTTACTAATGAAAAATTGAAAGAAATACATGATTTTGTTGAAATGATAGTAGGAAAAAAAGAATTAAGACTTGATAACTTTGATGGATATTTTATGCTTCCTAAAATAGAGAAGCCATGGAATAAATATTTGTTAGTAGGAATAATAAGAAGTTATTTTGATGAAGAATTTGAAGTAGAGAATACTACAAATCAGTATTTTTCTACAGATTTTATAGTAAGGAGGATAATATAATGGATTTTAAAGAAAATTGGAGATTTGCAGGAAATAATTATACAGCAGAAAATGGGTTGGATACTGCAGATATGGAGACATTTAAAAGAGACCCAATTGCTTCCCTAGCGAGAGAAACATGTCAGAACTCTATTGATGCCAAAAAAGAAGGAGAAAAAAAGGTAAAAATTGAATTTAAAAGTTTTGAAATACCAAGAGATAAAATTCCAGGATATGATAGATTAAGAGGAGAAATAGAAAATTGTAAAAGTTATAAAGAAGGCCAAAAAGACTATGAACAATTAGTGCAAATGCTAAAAGCTATAAGCAAAGATACAATTTCATGTTTAAGAATAAGTGACTACAATACTACTGGATTATTTGGAGATAAATTTTATCTTTTAACTAAAGGAAGCGGAATAACAGATAAGACGGGAAATACAGGAGGTTCAAAAGGTATTGGAAAATTTGCTTCATTTGTTGCAAGTTCGTTTAATACAGTTTTTTACTCTACCTATACTCAAGATGGAGAAAGAAAAAGTTTAGGAATTTCTAAATTATGTTCTGCACCTATGATTGATACTGATGAAAAAACAATAGGTACAGGCTATTATGGAATTAATATGAAAAATGATCCAATTACTGAACAATTAAGTTTAGAAGAAGGATATTCAAGAGAAACATCAGGAACAGATTTGTACATATTAGGATTTAAAAAAGAAGAAAATTGGAAACAACAGATTCTATCTATGCTTTTAGATAGTTTTATAGTTGCAGTATACAAAGACGAATTAGAAATTGTTGTGGATGATATAAAAGTAAATAGTCAAAACTTAAAAGAAATAGTTGAAAATGACAATATAATAACCAAAAACTTAAGGAAAAGTATAATTTCTCAATATTTGTTAATTTGTGAAGGTGAAGGGGTTTATGCAAAAGAATTTGACATATTAGGTTATGGAAATGTTAAAGTTTTTGTCAAAGGATTTGGAAGAGAAAATTCAGACCTAGCTACAAATAATTGTATAATGATCAGATATCCATATATGAAAATAAAAGCTATCACTGGAATATCAAACATTCCATGTTCAGCAATGTGTATCATAGAAGAAAATCAATTAAATTCGGAATTAAAAGATGTTGAAAATCCTCAACATACAGATTGGGAACCAAAAAGAAAAGATGATGAAGCTTTGCGCTCTGAAATAAGAAATATATTATATCAATTGAAAAAGCAAATTATTGATTTTGTTATAGAGGTATTATCTTCAAGTGAAACTGAAGAACTTGATATAGAAGGAGCAGGAGATTTCTTACCAGAGAGTGATGCGATGAATAATGATACTGTTGGAGGAGAACAAGAAGACGTTGTAGTAAAAGATAAACCAATTATTGTAAAGAAAATTCAGAATAAAAAATATGCTAAAAATCCAGTAATTGAAACAGACACTTTAGATGGTCTTGTGCCAGATATAGGTGATCATCAAGATGAAGGTGATGATTCTCCAATTCCAACAGGACACAATAATGGTGGACATGGAGAACCTCATGAGACTGACAATTTACAAGGAAGTACAGAAGAAGGCGATAAAGATATAATAAAAAGAGTTCCATTAACAGATATGAGGAAAGTATTTTTTGTATCAAATAAAGAATCTGGAGAATATGTAGCAATTATTGATTCCGTATACGAAGAAAATGACTGTGAAATAGAAGTTAAATATTTTGATGATGCAGGAAATCAATATAATGCAGAAATTGTAGAGTGTTCAGTAAATGGAGTAAAAACAGAAATAGAAGATGGAAAAGCAGTAAAATTTAAAATATGCCAAGGAAAAACAAAAGCAATAATAAAAACAAATTTAAGAGATTATTATAGATGTGAGGTGAAACTATATGCAAATAGGTAATAAATTATTTCCGTACCCAACAATAAATAATATTGGATTGCGAAATTGCTTTAAAGAAACAACATATTCATTTAGATGCAATGATTATAGTGATGGTCAAAAATATGTGCTAGAAAATGCATGTGTAGAAATTAATAATGAAAATATAAAAAAATTAATAAATGAAGGATACTTAGGAGTAGGGCTAATAATTGAATGTTCTTCTACTGTATATAGAAAAATGTTTGAAGTTTCTATTGAACCACGTACAATAAATATCCCAATAGGGGATTTAAGAGATAAAGTAGAAGTATCATGTTATATTTATGCCAAAAAAGATATAGATGATTTTATGGATAGTGATTTCTTAGAAGATTATGCGGGATATAGTTTCAAACTAGATAAAAATGACATTATTGCTATTGATGATGGATATACGACAAGTATAGATTATGATGAAAATATTAATAAAAAAGTTTCTTCAATATTTCAAATAATAAGAGATAAATCAGCAGAGTGCATGATAATTGAGAAGAAAGCGAAGAAAATAGTAGTAAGTTTGCCAGAACAAGAGTTTAGTAATTACGATATGTTGAGAAAAAATGATAATTTTCAAAATATTATTTTTGCAATGATTGCAATTCCTGCCCTTACATATTGTTTAAAAGATTTACAAGATAAAATGAAAATAGAAGAATATGATATGGATTCTATTGAAATGGACTACTATTGGTTTATATCTGTAAAAAATGCATATAAAAAACAATTTGGAATTGAATTAACAACGGAATTATTTAAAAATGCAGAAGTTTCAGTTTTAGCACAGAAATTATTAAATGATGGTAGTTTAAATGGAATAAAAGATTTATTTGAAATAGCAATTAAGAAGAGATTAAATGGAGGGGATGAGGATGAATAAAATAAATATAAGTTTTATTACAGAAGAAGCGTTAGAGACTCTATACAAAAATAGTGAAGAAGTAGCATCATATTTAATGAAAGAAAATGATAATTCTAATTGGTTAGAAGAAATATATAAAGGAAAATTATTTGAAGAAAAGAAATATAAAATTGAAGATATAGAACTATTAACGGATGATAATTATTCGAATGTAGATTTCCAAAACTCCATTAAAATATATGAGGCATTAAAAGGGTTACCAAGATATATTCTAACAGATGAAAGATTTTGGTGTTGGTTTAACTTTACTATAGGATATAAAGCAGCATTACAGGCAATGAAAATAAAATCAAAAACAACATTTGAAGATCATTGGCTATTTAAACAAGGAAAAAGAAGAGGAATATTCTTTAATGTTTTAGCAAGATGTTATTTTAGAGTTGAACTGTCAGTTGATGAAGAAAATGAAGAAGACAAATACCATTTAACTAGATTTGTAATAGAAAATCCAGAACGATTTAGGTCATTAAGTTGGAGATCAAATTCAAGTGAAAAAACTGTAGTACTTGGGGCATTAAAAGCAGAAAAGGATATCGTTGAAAAATACAAAGATGTTATAGATGTAGATAAAATAAAATACGATGACGGAAAGAGAACAATTTATACAGAAGTAGCAAAACAAATTTCATTATATGCAAGTGTAAGATTAATTGATGCCGCATCACAAGAAGATATATATAATTATGTATACAATAAAATGGAAGAAATGGTAATAAAAAGATTAAATGAAGGAGTATAAAAGGAGAAAAAATTCTCCTTTTATTTTTTGGAAAAAGTATCTAAAATAATTGTAAAATGAAAAAATGTATGATAGAATATAGAAAACAGATGACGACAAACAAAGGTTCTTAAAATAAAAATAGTTTAGACTCAAAAGAGGAGAAAATATATGAAAAAAAGTAAGTTAGTTATGCCTGTATTGAAATGGGTTGGTGGAAAAAGACAACTACTTCCAGAAATAAAAAAATATATGCCAACGATTAATAAAAATACCACATATTATGAGCCATTTGTTGGTGGAGGAGCTGTGTTGTTTGAAATACAACCAGAAAAAGCTATAATAAATGATGTTAATCATGATTTAATAGATGTTTACAAAGTTATAAAAGATAATGTTGAGGAATTAATAAAAGAATTAAAAAAGGAAAAATATGCCAATACTTCTGAAGCATTTTATGATATTAGAGAGTTAGATAGATTACCTAAATATAATAATTTAACAGGAATTGAAAAGGCAGCAAGAATATTGTATCTTAATAAGACTTGTTATAATGGATTGTATAGAGTAAATAGTATAGGAGAATTTAATACGCCTTTTGGAAGATATAAAAATCCTAATATTTTAAATGAAGTGGGTTTAAGAGCTGTAAGTAAATATTTTAATGAAGCGGATATAACATTTTTAAGTGGAGACTTTGAAAGTACTGTAAAGGGAATAAAAAAAGGTTCAGTTGTATATTTTGATCCACCATATGCACCAGTATCTAAAACCTCAAATTTTACAGGATACAATGAAAGCGGGTTTGGAGAAGAAGAACAAAAGAGATTAAAAAGATTATGTGATAGATTAACAGATAAAAAGGTTAATATTTTACTTTCAAACTCTGATTGTGAGTTTATTAGAGAATTATATGGAGATAGTGAAAAGTACCAAATTATATCAGTAAAAGCAAAAAGAGCAATAAATAGTAATGGAAATTCAAGAGGAGAAATTGGTGAGGTGTTAATAAAAAATAATGTATAGATGTTCAACAAATAAAGAAGCATGGGAGAAAATCTTTAATGAATATGATGTTTTAAACAAAATACAAGAACAAGGACTTTTTGAAATATCATCTAAAGAGATAAATGAATATAGAGAAGCAAGATTAATGACAAAGTTTGATAATAGTGAGAGTATTCCAAAAATTTTGAGTGAGAATAATTTATCAATTTTGCCAATTTCTAGCAATAAATATATGATTGCGAGATTTAAAGCGTATAAGAAATTTGGGAGTGAACCAAAAGATATTGAAAGAGTTGAATTTCCACCATATATAGAAAGCTTAGATTATAATAATATATCTAGTGAGGCATTAGCTTTAAATTGTACATATATTACAGGGATTTTAGAAGACTTTTTAGATGAAGAAGAGTTAGTACCTACTGTAAGTGGAAAAATGGGTTCAGGTTTATTTAAATTCGAGATAGCACAAATTAATGATGATAAAAAAATAAATGTTACTGTTGAAAATTCTAGAATGGAAATAGATGGAGGCTATGAGGGTGTTAATAGTTTAGCATTGGTAGAAGCAAAAAATGTAGTTGCTGAAGATTTTTTGGTAAGACAATTATATTATCCATATAGATTATGGAAATCTAAAATTACTAAGAAAGTAAGACCAATATATGTTGTATATTCAAATGGAATATTTACAATATATGAATATAAATTTAATGATATTAATGAATATAGTTCTATTGAATTAGTAAAGTGCAAGAAATATAGTATAGAGGATACTAATATTGATTTAGGAACAATTCAGAATTTGATAGAAAATATTCAAAATTATGTAGAAGAACCTAAAATATCATTTCCTCAGGCAAATAGTTTTGAAAGAGTTATAAATCTATGTGAACTTCTTGAAAGCTCAGAAAAAGGAAAACAAGAAATAACAGAAAAATATGAATTTGATCCTAGGCAAACAAACTATTATACAGATGCAGCTATTTATTTAGGATTAGTAGTAAAAAAAGGAGTTAGATCTAAAAGTTTTGAACTAAGTAAACTTGGAAAAAGAATATTAAGCTTAAACTATAAAAATAGACAAATCGAATTTGTAAAATTAATATTATCTCATAAAGTTTTTCATATGACAATAAAAAGGTATTTTGAAAAATTAGAAATGCCAACTGATAGTGAAATAGTAGAAATAATGAAAGAATGTGAGTTATATAAAATTGGTAAAGATAGTACTTTTTATAGAAGAGCATCTACTATAAAATCGTGGGTAGATTGGATAATTAATTTAATAACAGAATAGTATTCAAGCAACAAATAAAAGAAAGAGGAAAAAGCATGATACAAGTAGTAGCAGGAATCATATACAAAGACGGAAAAATACTAATAGCGAAAAGAAACTTACAAAAAGACCAAGGAGGAAAGTGGGAATTTCCAGGAGGAAAAGTAGAAAAAGGAGAAACAAACGAAGAAGCATTAAAAAGAGAAATAAAAGAAGAATTAGATGCAGACATAGAAGTAAAAGAATACGTAGGAAAAAACGAATTTCACTATCCAGAAAAAGATGTAAAACTTATATTTTACAAGGCGGAACTAATAAGTGCTAAAGTAAAATTGTTAGAACATGAAGATTACAAATGGATAAAAATAGAAGAATTTTCGAAATATGATTTTGCAGAAGCAGATAAAAAAGTGTTCGAGTGGTTAAAATAATAAAAAAGGAGGTAACTATGTGTACAGCAGCGACATATAAAACAAAAGACTTCTACTTTGGAAGAACATTGGACTATGAATTCTCATACAAAGAAGAAGTAACAATAACACCAAGAAATTACGAATTTAAATTTAGAAATAAAGAAGCAATCAACAATCATTATGCAATAATAGGGATGGCATATGTAGCAGAAAACTATCCATTATATTATGATGCTATAAACGAGAAAGGCTTAGGGATGGCTGGACTTAACTTTGTAGGGAATGCTCATTATAATGAGACAGAACAAGAAAAAGATAACATAGCACAATTTGAATTTATTCCATGGATTTTGAACCAATGTGCTACAACAAAAGAAGCTAAAACTTTGATAGAAAAAATCAATTTATTAAATGTTTCTTTTAATGCTCAACTACCATTAGCACAATTGCACTGGATAATTTCTGATGCAGAAGAATCAATAACAGTAGAAGCGGTAAAAGAAGGAATCAAAGTATATGATAATCCAGTAGGAGTATTAACAAATAATCCACCATTTGATAAGCAATTATTTGCGTTAAATAATTATATGAATTTATCAAATAAATCACCTAAAAATACATTTTCAGCAGATTTAGAACTACAACAATATAGTAGGGGAATGGGAGCAATCGGACTTCCAGGAGATTTATCATCACAATCAAGATTTGTTAGAGTTGCATTTGTAAAAATGAACTCTGTATCTGGTGAGGATGAAAATGAGAGTGTAAGCCAATTTTTTCATATACTTAATTCAGTTGACCAACAAAGAGGATGTTGCCAACTAGATGATGGAAAATATGAAATTACAATTTATACTTCATGTTGCAATGCAACTAAAGGAATATACTATTATACAACGTATAATAATCATCAAATAACAGCAGTTGATATGCATAAAGAGAATTTAGATGGAAATCAACTTATTAGATATCCTTTAATAAGTGGTGAACACATAAATTTTCAAAATTAATATTAAATATCCGCAAAAGGTATTCTTTTGTGGATATTTGTGGTATTATAAATAAAAAAAGGAGGAGAAAAATGGATATTACAATTGATGTAGAAGATTACAAATTAAATGTGAGAGGTTCAGTGCTAATTGAACACAATGGAAAGATTTTAGCACATAGAAACATCAACTCAAATCATTATGCATTGGTAGGAGGAAGAGTAGAGATAGGCGAGGATTCAGAAACTACAGTAAAAAGAGAGATAATGGAAGAACTAGGCAAAAAGATAGAAGTAACTGGATATGTTGCAACAATAGAAAACTTTTTTGAGATGAAAGGTTCAAAATATCATGAGATTTTATTTGTACATAAAGGCGAATTTGTAAATGAAGAAGACAAAAAAATAGAGTATACTTTGAAAAATTTAGAAGGCAAAGATTATTTACAATATGAGTGGCTAGATATTTCCAAAATTGATGAATATCCATTGTGGCCTCTAGTGATAAAAGATGTTATTAAAGAAAACAAATTTCCAGTGCATAAAATATTTAAAGACAATAAATAGGGAAAAATATGGGAGAATTTTGGGATATATATGATGAGAATCGAGTGAAAACAGGTAGAACTGCTGAAAGAGACAAGTATGAATTTAAAGAGGGAGAATATCATATTGTAGTAACTGGAATAATTTTGAATTCTAAATATGAAATTTTGATAAGTAAGAGAGCACCATGGAAAAGACACGGAAGTTTATGGGAATGTAATGGAGGTTCGATTTTATCAGGAGAAACAAGCTTAGAAGGAATTTTGCGAGAGTTAAATGAAGAGTTAGGCATAACATTTTCAGAAAAAGATGCAATATTTCTTAAGGAAGTTAAAAGAAACAAAAAGGTACCAGATTTTAAGGATTTATGGCTATTTCAAAAAGATATTTCAACAGATGAAATTTCATTCCCTGATGGAGAGGCGACAGAGGCTAAATGGATTACAATTGAACAATTTATGAATATGTATAAAAATAATGAAATTGTACCTACTATAGATTTTAAGGATGCAGAATATAAGATGGCTGTTGAAGTTTTAAAGAAGATGAAGTCTGAAAAGTATTATGATAATACTGAATCAGATATGCCTAGAAAAAATGTGAAATATTTTATAGAAAATATGAAAATTCAACCAGGAAAAGCAATTGATATAGGCTGTGGGGCTGGAAATGATACTGTTTACCTAATAAAAAACGGTTGGAGCGTAACTTCAATTGATAAAGAAAATGTGGAAGAAAGAATTTCAAAAAGATTAAACAAAGAAGAATTAACAAGATTTAATTTTCAAAAACAAGAACTTGAAACCATAAAATTGAAAATGTCTGATTTAATTATTGCAAATTATAGTTTATCATTTTGTAATAAACAGGAGTTTAATAAAATGTGGAAAACTATAGAAGAAAATATAGTTCAGGAAGGTTATTTTGTTGGGAATTTTTTTAGAATAAATGATTCTTGGAATAAAGCTGAATCTAATATGACATTTTTTACAAAAGAGCAGGTAC
>OLNW01000455.1_pt1 | contig 48902 bp, 47 predicted proteins | sample 1672121 | NCBI WGS metagenome assembly OLNW01 (sample SAMEA3136648, study PRJEB25190) | human gut metagenome
CAAAGTACCAACTTGCGTCTTAGTGACGCAACGTTTTATATCTTACTCGCTTGTTTGATTCTTGTCAACAAGTTTTTTGATATTTTCTTTTCCGTGTCTCCGGCGAATTCCTTCTTCGCCGCGACAACAAATATTAGTATACTCGTTATTTTTGAAAGGTCAAATCAGCCTTTTCATTCGCTTTATCATAGATACAGCCGGCAGAGTTGTGATAGGGCGGGGCCTGGTCTCGTTCGGGAATATCAAGACTAGTAGTCATTTTCACTTTATTTCTGCTTTCTTTGTTCGGAAAAGATAGATTTTTAACTGATATTTTTTCTAAAAGTTTTTTTCTTTTTGAATTACAAAAGCGCTTTCTTACTTGTTTGCTCCTCGACAATCTCAATCGCCAATTGGCAGCGGTCATAAACATCCCGCGCACTTAGCTGTAGGCCTTCAGCCAGCCACTCGTACAGGATCGCGTAGATGATGTGGGCAGCATTGTTCAAGGTCTTAATCGAATAATCCCCGCTTAAGGAATGAGCATCAACATAGCAAACTGTCTTCTTTCGCAGCAGCCATTCAACCTTCTGCGGAAACCGGGCCGCAAACTCTTTGCCCTTGATTTTCCCCTTCTCCGCATCAATCAAGGCCAGCAGGTTCAAAATGAAACAGCGGTCTTTTTCCATATAAGTCAATAGCCTCTTAAGGCCATTGCTATAATCACTGGTGGCAAAGTACAAGTGCTGGTCTAGCTTCTTTAATAGTAATTCCGCACTGAGCTGCCGCATGCTGCCATAGTGGGCGTAAAAGGTTGGCCGTGAGCAGGCAGCTAGCTTGCAGAACTTCTTGACGTTGATCTCACTGCCCCTCTCGCTGTCCAAGACCTGGGCCAGGATCTGATTAGCTTCCAAAAGTTTGATACTTGTAATCATTTTTACTACCTCCGTTCGTGACACATTATCTGTGCCAGGAACTTTTTTTGCAGCCGGCAGCGGTAAAAGCATGGTCTGGCGCGATTTCGACTTTATTACGATTTATTCATAATGAAAAAACGGCAGCGCTGCAGCCGCCAGCCCCCCTTTTCTTTCCGAAAACAAAAGCCAGCCCTGACCCTTCCTTGTCAGTGCTGGCTTTCTAGTGCTGTGTTGTTGCGTTTTATCTTCCGCTTTCGCCTCAGTCGCTGTGTTCTACTCACTTTTCACCTATTATCTTATCATAAAATTTATACAAAGCTTAGCAAATTCCTATGCTAATTTTGCTAAGATTTTTTCTTTTAAGAAAGCCCCCTCATCCTTTGCTTCTCTAGCCCTCCTTCCCTTTTGATTCACTTTGAACATTATTTCCCACCTGTTATTTTCCCGAAAAAAAGACCCACCCGCCTTGGGTGAGTCAAAATCTTTAAGCTTGTGGTTCTCTCCATTCACCGCCTTGAGCTAGCTGCTGCTTGCCAAGTTCATTAATGATCACGGAGATGTGTTCCTTTGGTGCGCCAGTGTCTTCTGAGATCACCCGGGTCACGTCCTTCATCATCTTTTCCAGTTGTTCTGGCGTCCGGCCAGCCAAGAGTTCAATGTGTACAAATGGCATTGTTTTGCTCCTTTTTTTAAAAACAAGTAACTTTTCCTACATTATACCTGCTTTTTTAGAAAAAAGTACCTGCCAAAGCTATTTTGCCAAAAGTTCCTTAATTGCCTGGTCCAGCGGGGCCAAGCCGCCCAGAACTTCTTCCAGGTCGCTGCTTTCTTCCGTCAATGAACCATCATCAATTGGCTGTTGGAAGGCAGCGTACATTGCCGCCGTGTCATGATCCAAGCCCAGGCCTTACAAGACCTTCACATATTCGTCCTGGCTGACCTACTTGGCTGCTGCTTCTTCACCAGTTGCCACGTTCAAAGCCGCTGCCAGGTCCTGGTAGCTCCGCTTCGGGCCGGCAAATTCGTAAACTTCCTTTGGATCATCACTGGTCAAAACCTTAACCGCTGCCGCGGCATATTCACTTTCCGGTGCCCAGCCGGCAAAGTTGTTAGCCCAGTAGATCCGGTTGGCCGGACCTGGAGCCAGGAAAGTCATTTCGTTTTCCAGGTACCAGTTGTTGCGCAGGAAGGAGTGCTTGAGGCCGCTCTCCTTAAGCAGCTTTTCCGTCAGCTTGTGGTCAGCTGCCAGCCAGTTGTCGCTTTCACTGGCCTTCGGGAAACTGGTGTAAGCCACGTAGCCAACGCCGGCATTCTTAGCAGCTTCAACCACATTCTTGTGCTGGTCAGCTCTAGTTACTGCCCCGCCTGGCGCAACTTGTCTACGCCAGCCAGGGCCTTTTCTACAGCTGCTTCATCGCCGTAGTCAGCCTGGCGGATTTCAATTCCAGCTGGCAAAAGCTGCTTCCCCTTTTCTTTGTTGCGGACGATCGACACTACATTTTCTGCCCCAACTGCATCAACCAAATTCTTGACCGCGGTCTGGCCGAAGTTGCCAGTAGCCGCTGAAATAGCGTACTTCATAATTGCCTCCGTTAGTTTCTTTTTCTCTTTTTTCTATTTCATTCGCTTGTTATTTTTAAATCTACACCAATTCCAGCACGTGTATTTTTAAAGTCAACATCTATTTCCATAAAAAAACGCCAGCTTTCGCTGACGTAATTAGGCAAGCTGCCCTTCTTCTTTTATCTGATCGACAATTTCCCGCAGGCTGATCTCCCGCATCTTGGCAAAAGCCGCCTCTTCCACTTCCGCGTAGGCCTTGGCCAGCGGCCCTTGAATGTTGCCGCCAACCGGACACTTTTGCTCCGTGTCTTCATCAACGTGCAGCAAGTGGTGCTCCATACCGACTGCCGCGAAGATATCGTAGAGGCTGATCTCTTCCGGCTTCTTGGCCAGTTCCGGCTCAGCGCTCCCCTGCTTGGTCTTCAAAAACCCTGCCTTGCGTAGGTCCATCATCAGACTCCGCACCATGCTGGGATTGGTCACGATGCTACGCGCGATCGCCCGGCTGGACAGGTCATCATCGGGAAAAATCTCGATGTAGGCCAGCAGGTGGACCGCGTCACTCAATTTATGGGAAAATTTCATTTTTTACCAGATCATTTTTAAAAAAGCCTGTTTCCTTAATCTTAACAGCTTTTCCGGCAATTTGCCACTTCCGCTGTGTTCCACGTGAAACTACCGCTGGCATTTCTCCCGTAAAAACTTGATCAAGTCCGGGCTGCAGTTTTTCTTCAAAAGCAGCATGCCCTGGTCCGGAGCCGGCATCATGATGATTTCCTCGTCAGTTTCAACATAGCGGGTGATCTGGTCATAGTGGTATTCCCCGTCCCCCCGGTTGGTCAAAACCAGGAAGTGATCCGGGTAGAATTCGTAGCGCACGTAGTCATCCTTGATGGCTGGCATGCCCGCGTAAATCTTCTTCAGCCGCCGCTTGTAGAGGTAGACGATTGCCGCCGGGTAAAAAGCAATCACCAGGGCAAACATGACAGTGAAGTCATACTGCTTCAAGGCGAAAGCCACCGCTCCGGCCGCGATCCAGATTGCTTCCGCGATCATGATGATCCGCCGCCGGCTCTTTTCCGTCACCTTCATGGCCATCCTGGTGTACTCGTTCAAGTCCATGTGAATCTCGCTGATATATAAGGCATGTGCCATCTGCCTCACGTCCTTTCTATTAAAAATTATAAGCTATTCTTCCCTGCCCGTAAAAAAAAGACGCGCCATCGCGCGTCTAATAATACTAATACTTGTCTTCCTTGCTCTTTTCATAAGTTTCGGCGATTGCCAAATTGTAGTATGGCATCAGCCAGATACCCAAAATTCCCAGGGTAAAGGCGGTCAAAATGTACCAGCCTAAGAAGGATAAATTAAGGCAAAGCAGCTTCCAGACCCGGCCCTTGGTCAGCTTCCAGCCAGCCCCGATTTCTGCCCAGACTGACCGCTTCTGCCCGGTCCGCACATCATCGTCGATCACGTAAACGACATAGGTCAGCCGCAGCTCAATCCAGACCAGCAAAACGACCAGCAAGATCAAAAGAATGATGCTTACAGCTACCGATACTTGCGGAATGGCTGACCCAACCACCGCGGCCGCGATCGCCACGGCCACGGTCCCGATGATCAAGGCTTCAATCACCCCATAAATGAGCAAGCGGGCAATGTGCTGGCCGGTTAGGCCGCACCAGGCATTTGGCTCTTCCCCGCCCTTTTGGATCTTATTCCGCCAGCGATCAAAGAAGATGTAGCCGTTAGCCGTCAAAAGCGCGGCCGCGATTTCCAAGAGAAAGAAGATGATATTAGCTCCAACCCCCGACTTGGAATCAGTGGCCTGGTCAACGACATTCGGTATGATATTTGCCAAGACCAAGAGCAGGCCCATCGGAATGTAGAACTTCTTCGGGATCTGCTTCAGGTTTTCCCGGGCCAGGGCCCGGATTTCCTTCGCTTTCATTGTTCTCTCCTCTGTAAAAAAGTTTTTATTATTTTTGCCATTATTATAGCACTGATTGTTTCACATGTAACATAATTCTTTTCCTATCTTCCCCGCTGCTCCCTTGTGTTATGATGGTAAAAAATCTTTCCACAGTGAGGTAAAATCCATGGAACTTTCCCCATTGAGCCCGCCCCGGCTCGTCAGCAATCAGCAAGAAAACATCTGGCAAACCCTGCGCCGGCAGCTTCTGACCTGCCAGTCCTTTACCTGGGCCGTGGCCTTCATCACCGCCGACATGCTGCCCCCTTTCAAGCTGGTCATGGAAGACCTGCAAGCCAGCGGGATCCGCGGGACCATCATCACCGGAACCTACCTGGCCTTCAACCAGCCCCGGGTTTTCGCCGAACTCTTAAAAATTTCCAATCTTACCGTCCGGATCGCGGACGGTCCCTTCCATGCCAAGGGCTATCTTTTTGACCATGGGGACTGGCAGACCGCCGTTATCGGCAGCGCCAACTTCACCCGCTCCGCCCTCCTGGCCAACCAGGAATGGTGCCTCAAGGTCGATTCCCAAACCGATTCGGCCTTGCCCCGGCAACTAGCCGCGGCTTTAGCGGACTTGACGGGCAAAAGCCAGCCCCTGACTTACACCTGGCTGGCTGACTATGAAAAAAGCTGGCAGCCGCCAGCCAAGCCTGTGTTACACGTGAAACAAGAAAAGATTGTTCCCAACCAGATGCAGGCAGCCGCCCTGGAAAATCTCCAAGCCTTAGTCAAAAGCGGCGCCCGCCGGGCCCTTGTCGTTTCTGCTACCGGGACGGGGAAAACCTACCTGGCGGCTTTGGCGGTCAAAGACTTTGCCCCCCGCCGCTTCCTCTACCTAGTCCACCGGGAAGAGATCGCCCGCAAGGCCCTTGAGACCTTCAAAAAGGTTATCGGCGGCAAGGACAGCGACTTCGCCCTTTTGACCGGGACCAGCCACCAGCAGGCCCGCTACACCTTCGCGACCATCCAGACCGTTTCCCAGGACCAGTTCCTGGCCAGCCAGGCAGCTGATTTTTATGACTACATCTTGATCGATGAAGCCCACCGGTCCGCCGCGCCCAGCTATCAAAAAGTCCTCAACCACTTCAGCCCGGCCTTTTGCCTGGGTCTGACAGCCACGCCAGAGCGGATGGACCAGCAGGATATTTTTGCCCTCTTTGACTACAATTTAGCCTACGAGATCCGCCTGGCCGATGCCCTGGAAAGCAAAATGCTCACGCCCTTCCACTATATCGGTATCCGCGACTATGAAATTGACGGCCAGACTTCTGATGACTTCAGCGACCTCCGCTGGCTGGGCGCGAAAAAGCGGGTCAGCTACCTCCTTAAAGAACTAGATTATTACGGCTACAGCGGTCCCCGCCCCTGTGGCCTGGTCTTCTGCAGCCGGCAGGAAGAAGCCCGGCAATTGGCGGAAGCTTTTATTCAACAGGGCCAGCCGGCCCAGTCCTTGACCAACCAGGATTCCCCAGCTGTCCGCCGGCAGGCGGTCAAGGATCTGGAAAGCGGCCGCCTTCACTACTTGGTGACGGTCGACCTTTTCAACGAAGGCGTGGACATTCCCGCCCTCAACCAGATCGTCATGCTCCGGGCCACCCAGTCAGCCACGGTCTTTATCCAGCAACTGGGCCGGGGCCTGCGCCTCTACCCGGGCCAGGACTTCGTCACCGTCCTGGACTTCATCGGCAACTACCAGAACAACTACCTGATCCCCCTGGCCTTAGCCGGGAAAAAGCTCTCCCGCGACCAGCTGAAGTACCAGCTGCAAACCGTCAGCTTTGCCGGCCTGTCCACCATCAACTTCAGCCGGATCGCCAGCCAGGAAATCCTGGCCTCCCTGGACAAGGTCAAGCTGGACTCGCTCAAGCAGCTGCGGGAAGCCTACGCGGACCTGGCCCAGCAGCTGGGCCGGGCGCCCCTTTTGCTGGATTTCGCCAAAAAAGGCCAGGTCTCACCCCGCCTCTGGCTGGACAACAAGTCCCTGCCCCACTACGGAGCCTTCCTGGAAAAAATGGGCCAGCCCTACCAGCTGTCCTCTTACGAAAGCCAGGTCCTCTCCTTCGTTACTAAGGAACTGGCCCCAGGCCAGCGGCCACATGAACTTTTGCTTTTGCAGGCCCTTTTGCCAAAAGGCCAAATCAGTCAGACAGACTTCCAAGCTCTGTTAAAAAATTACGGGGCCTACGACTCACCCGCCTTGGAAAAATCTCTGGAAGCCATCCTCTCCTTGGACTTCTATGATGTCAAAAGCGGATCAACTAGCCAAAAGGCCAAGTACGGCGGCAAGCCTATCGCCTGCTTAAAGGACGGCTGCTGGTCCTTAAATCCTCAGATCGTCCAAGCTAGTCCCGACTTCCTCCGTCTGTTTAAAGACGCGGTCGAAACCGGCCTCTTCCTCGCCAAAGAAAAAGACCCAGCGCAAGACTTCACCCTCTACGCGGCTTACGACCGCAAGGAGGTCTGCCGCCTGCTCAACTGGCCACTAGACGTCAGCCGGCCCATGTATGGCTACCGGCTGAGTGGCAATGTCTGCCCGGTTTTTATCACTTATCAAAAAACTGACCAGGAGCAAAGAAATGCCCGCTATGACAACCAGGCACGCGGCCAGCGCCTGGCCTGGTATACCAGAACTCCCCGCCACCTGTCTTCCCCGGAAGTCCAGCAGCTTTTGCGGGGGACGGAATCTGGCCAGCAAGTCACCCGGATTCCGGTCTTCGTCAAGCGGGCGGATGCCTACGGCCCAAAGTTTTACTACCTGGGCTCAGCGAAAATCGACCCTGCCACGGTCCGCGAGGTAAATCTCAAGGGCAAGAGCGCGGTCGGCCTGGATTTGGTTCTGCCCGATCCCCTGCCAGCCAAAATCGCCGACCAACTTTTCAGCAATTAAAAAAGGCTTCCCAGCCGGGAAGCCTTTTAATGTGCCCGCTTCATGACGCGTACGGTAATATCTTTCAAGGCAAAGTAGAGGATCGGCGTGCAGACCGCGGTTGAACAGGAGTTGATCACCGTGGCCAGCAGGCTCAGGAAGGCCGCGACCAGGGCTGGCTGCAATGCCGTCCCGGCCATCAAGGCAGCCACGACCATCGTCGCGTAAGAGGTAAAAATCTTGGTTACCCCGGCGATGACCGCCAAAATAATGATGTTCTTCTTGCTGTCGTTGTACTTCATGCCCTTGTAGACCGCGGACAAAATGGCAGCCACGACTACGACTTCCAGCATAGTCAGCCAGCTGGTAGCCGCGTAGCCGTTGAGGATGTCAAAGCCGCCCAGGCCGATGATCCCCGCCAGGGCCCCGTTACGGAAGCCCAGGTAAAGAATGGCCACGGCCGTCAAGGTGTTGCCGAAGTGGATGAAAGGCCGGCCAACGACTGCCGGCAGCGGGATCCGCAGGACCCAGATGCCGATATAAATCATGGCCGCGAACAAGCCGGTCATCACGACTGCTCTTAAAGAATTCTGTTCATCGCGCATTATTTCTCCTCCTTAAGATAGATGATCAATGCACTAATTGTGCAATTGCTGCAAAAGCCAAGGCAGGGCCGCCGCGTAATTAGGGCCAAAGCGCTGGTCCTGGTCCAAATCAGTTGCCAGGATTGCCTTGGCCACGAAGTCCCCGGCCACGCCAGCCGCCTGTTCCAAGTCCAGCCCGTGAAGCAGGCCGGCCAAGAGGCTGCTGGCAAAAAGGTCCCCCGTGCCAAAATAGCTGTGCGGAATCCGGTCCTGGGTCCTTTCCCAAACCCGGCCACCCCGGCTGAGCCCGTAAACCCCGATCCGGTTGTCGGCTAGGGGCACCCCGGTCAAAACTACCTGGGACAGGGCAAACTTCTGGGCCAGGCGCTGGGTGATCACGCAGGCCCGGTGGCTGTCAACTTCAGTAAAGTCCACCGGCTCATTCAAGAGCAGCAGGGCTTCGGTCAAGTTGGGCGTCAAAATCGTCGCCTGCCGGGCCAAGAGCTGCATCTGGACAACATAGCTGTCATCAAAGCCGCGGTAGAGACGGCCGTGGTCAGCCATAGCCGGGTCCAGCAGGATGAGTTTCCCCTGCCGGCTGTATTCTTCCAGCCCCTTCTCCCAGACCCGGCTGGCCGCCTGGCCCAGGTAGCCCAAATAGATGGCGTCAAAAGAGATATTTTCCTTATCCCAGTGCGCCCAAATATCTGGCAGACTGGCCGACAGGTCCAGGAAGGTGTTCTCCCCGAACCCGCCCGTATGCGTTGACAAAATTGCCGTTGGCAAAGCCGCGGTCTGCAGGCCGCTGGCCCCTAACACGGGCAAGGCGACCGCCAGCGAGACTTGACCAACACAGGATAGATCTTGACTGATCAAGACTGATTTCACTTTGGCCCCTCCTTATTGCTCAGTAGCTCTATTATATACTTGCTTAAAAAAATATGAAAGTGATTGCTACGAAACTTTTTTCTAATCTGGTAATAACTAGTATAACACGGGCATTTTCATTTTCAGAGCACAAGAAAAGCCAGTTGCTTAGAAGAACAACTGACTTTGGTTAGGAATGTGTTGTGTATGTATAAAATTCAATGCAATGTTACATTGAGGAAAGAAAAATAAAAGAAATTTGGATGTTGCAACTTGCGGCTCTCCACAACCTCAAGCTACGAATCTAATATACAAGATAGTTGTGATGAAAATATGATCTTTTCCTTGCGAATTTCAAAACAGCTATTTTTTTAATTATTTACTTATACATCTTACTTATTACTTAGTAAGCATAATTTAAGCAGTCAGAAGTTCGTAAACGTAGCTGGTCTCGTTTTCCCGGTAGACCCCGTGCAGGGTGCCGACCCGCTTAAAGCCGCTCTTTTCGATCAAGTGCTGCATGGGCAGGTTATCCTCATGGGTGTCGACTCTGACGGACTTGATGTCATTGAAGCCACTGGTGAAGTAGTTGATCACTGCCTGGTAGAGTTGAGAAGCATAGCCGTTGACCAGTGTGGTCGGAGTGGATGGCCACCCGGTGGATGGTAACGTAGTCATTGGTATCTACCTGCCAGTGCCCGTCCAATTGATCATAAGCGTGGTCCGGCGCTGGAATAATGGTCAAGGTCCCGACGTTTTCCCCGTCGTCGGCCTTGGCCAGGTAGGCATAGCCATTCTCGATGTCCTGGCGGACGTGGTCAGGGTTCGGGTAGTCCCCCCTGCCACTGGTCAATCCCGCTTTCTGCCAGCTGGTTGCGCCCGTCCTGCAGGATCGCCATCACCTGGTCAAAATCTTTCAATTCTGCTTTTCTAATCTGCATTTCCTATTCGCTTCCTTATTTATATTACTGGTTCAATGACAACGACAAAGGGTATTTTACATAAGTCGGCAGGCAAGCTCAAACGATCTGCTTAAAGGGAAAGTGCTAAAAACTGTAATATTATTTAAGAATTAGAAAAGGTTGTGTCAAGGTTTTGTAACATTGCAGTTATATAATGAGGATTGTCGCAAAACAAACCACTTATTTTGAGCATTTTCAATCACACACTTTTTTAATGGGAGTACCAGATACATGAAGTTTAAACGCCTTAAACTGCTTGCCTTAGTCTCCACATTGACGGCAGCTGTAAGCATGAGCTTCGCCGGCCTAACACAGGCCAGCACGACCAGCGCCAGCAGCAGTTCTTATGGGGTCGACGTGTCAAGCTACCAGCCAACCAGCACGACCGAGTACAGCAAGGCGGGCGCTCAGTTCGTCATTGTCAAGGTCAGCGAAGGCACCAGCTACCGGAATCCAAACGCCAAGGCACAAGTAGCCAGCGCCAAGGCCAACAAACTGTTGCCAATGGCCTACCACTTCGCCAACTTCGGTTCCAGCTCATCCAGAGCGAAGAGCGAAGCAGACTACGCTATCGCCAGCGCCAAGGCAGTCAGCCTGCCAGCAGGCTCATACCTGGCTTGTGACTGGGAAACCAGCAGCGGCAACTCAACCAGCGGGAGCAGAAGTGCTAATACCAGCGCCATCATGGCCTTCATGAAGAAGGTTAAGGCAGCTGGCTACCAGCCATTGCTCTACTCTGGTTCCTACCTTTTGAACAACGCGATCAACATGAGCACGGTTACGTCAACCTACCCTAACTCATTGTGGGTAGCCTACTACACCAGCTCAGGCCGGATCGACGCGCCAGACTTTTCATACTTCCCGTCAATGAACGGGGTCATCATCTGGCAGTTCACTGAAAACTGGAAGGGGCTGAATGTTGACGGGAACATCTCAATTCTGCCTCTGTCAATCAGCTCCAGCTTATCATCCAGTTCTTCATCAAGCCCATCTAAGACGCCAGCCAGTCAAGCTCCTGTAAGCAAGACTAAGAAGAAGATCATGTCTAAGTCTTACGTCTACACTTCCGCCGGTAAGAGAACCGGTGCTTACAAGAGCGCGTACACTTACGTTTACGTGATCGGCGGGATCGTCAAGATCGGCAGCAACAACTACTACAAGATCGGGACCAACCAGTACATCAAGGTCAACAACGTTGATGGTACTGCCCGCAAGCTGGTTCACAGTGCTTGGACTTACAATAGCAAGGGCAAGCGGGTGAAGTCAGTTGCTACCTTAAAGAAGGGCAAGCAGGTCTTCACTTACGGCGGCAAGCGGAAGATCGGTAAGACGCCAGCCAGTCAAGCTCCTGTAAGCAAGACTAAGAAGAAGATCATGTCTAAGTCTTACGTCTACACTTCCGCCGGCAAAAAAACCGGTGCTTACAAGAGCGCGTACACTTACGTTTACGTGATCGGCGGGATTGTCAAGATCGGCAGCAGCAACTACTACAAGATCGGGACCAACCAGTACATCAAGGTCAACCACGTTGATGGTACTGCCCGCAAGCTGGTTCACAATGCTTGGACTTACAATAGCAAGGGCAAGCGGGTGAAGTCAGTTGCTACCTTAAAGAAGGGCAAGCAGGTCTTCACTTACGGCGGCAAGCGGAAGATCGGTAAGAAGACTTACTACCGGATCAACGTCGGCCGTTACATCAAGGCAGGCAACGTTAAGTAAGCCGGATCGCGAATTAATTTTAGAAACAAACAAAGCTCTAATTGCTACAGAGGCAGTTAGAGCTTTTTTCATGAAAAAATTGGTTCAGTATAAATTCTTGTGTAAATAGAAAATAGGCAATAAAAAAAGAAGGGTTGTCCCTTACAATGTTAATAACGACAAAAACAGAGGGGCCCTTCTTACTATGAATTATACAGAACTGTCAGTTACTACTCAAGATGTTATGCCTGACAAAGGTGTCTTATTCTTTAAATCTGGTCTTACCGACTTTATTCAAGTTGGTGAGCCAATTCAAAATGATGGTGGATTAACCTTCGTACGTAAGCTAGATGAGTCTGGTGACACTTTCTGTCCTAATTGCTCAAGAAATCTGGTTAAAAATGGATCTTTAGAATCTACTCTTAAGCACGTCGCTATTGGTGGAGTACACACCAATATCAGAGTATCCTATGCACGTTTTCGTTGTATTAACACTGATTGCCAATTCAACACTAGAAGCCAGTCTATCCCTTTTAAAGCTGATGGTTATCGCATCACCAAGCCTTTAAAAGAATACACTGAGAAACTGTTAAGCTATGGCCTTACTCTAAAGGCAGTGGCTTGGCTTACTGGCTTGGACAAGATGACTGTAAAGTCAATTCACAAGTCTCTTCTACTGTCTAAATTTACAACTGATGGCAAGACACTTATAAAGCCTGAAAGGCAGGCAAAATACTTAGCCATTGATGAGTTTAAGCTTCACGATGGCCATAAGTACGCCACTACAATCATAGACTGGGAAAATGGGTATATTCTCTACTTAGCCCATGGTAAGAAGAAGGCCGTTGTTTTCGAGTTTATGGATCATGTTGGCGATGAGTGGATGTCAAATGCTAAAGCGGTCGCGTGCGACATGAATTCAGACTTCGAAGAAGCCTTTAAAGAGCGCTATCCCAAGCTAGACATCATCTATGATCGTTTTCACATTATCAAGAATTTCAACGATAAAGTGGTTTCAGAGATCCGAAAAGATGAACAAAGACGGCTGGCTGAGGAAGGCTCTCCAGAGGCTGCTAAGTTACTTAAGAATTCACGTTACATCTTGATGTCTAAAAGATCCACATTAGTCCAGAAGGACGAGGACGCCCGCAAAGGCAAGCTAGTGTCTACTGCTGGTGAAATATTCAATACACCAGAAATAAAGGCTCATGGCGGTAATGAAGTCTGGTATGACGAGCTATTGGAAGAAAACAAGCTTTTCTTCACAATAGATCTCGTTAAAGACCTGCTAGACCAAGCATACAACTCACATGACGAAGTAGAAATGTGCGTCAGACTAGAAGAGATCATAGATATCTGTAAGGCAACTAAAAATAGTCACTTTATTTGGTTTGCGCGTCTCTTATACCGCCATTTGAGAGGAATCTACACGTTTGCCAAATACGGGATATCAACTGGCAAACTTGAGGGTATTAACAATAAGATCAAGACCGAGAGACGTAAAGGGTATGGGTATCCAGATGATGAATACTTCTTCCTGCGGTTAATGGAACTATCGCGGAAAGCTTCCTAAGTCTCTCAGTCATTTACACAAGTTTTTATACTGAACCAAAAAATTAGCGGTAATACTTGGTCAGCAAAAGGAGGAATAATTCGACAATCGCATTGCTTCGATTGCATCACTTTCTGATAATCATCGCGCTTCGATTGTATCAAGCCATGCACTCATCGCTACTCATAACTTAGGCATCCTCCAGTTACTTCTTACTCCTTTTAAAAGATCTGACGATTTGCGTGCTTACAGCAATGACTATCACCGCGACAGTGTAAATGCTACTCCAAATCTTTTCGCTTTCCCAAAACATTTCAGTTGCTGCCGCGGAATGCTCACCAAAAATCATCATGCCATAACTATAGTAGAGCGAATGGAGAGTTATGAAGACCAAGCCTACGCCTACTACTATGATTAACAGTACTTCTGCCAGCCAGGTAAAATATTTTTCTAACATCGCTACTGCTCTTCCCGCAGCTGGCTCCGCTTGTTGAAGTAGTTGCGGTAGGACAGGTAGCCCGCGATCACGGCGCCCAGGCCAGTCGCTGACAAAAGCATGAAAGTGACCATGATCTGGTACTTGATTGCATAAACTGGATCCACGCCGGCAAAAATCAACCCGGACATCATCCCCGGCAGGTTGACCAGCCCCACCGTCTTAGCTGAGTCGATCGTCGGCTGCATGGCAGTCTTGATGCTCCGCCGCAGGATGGTCATGCTGGCCGTCTTCACGTCAGCCCCGAGGGCGATTTTTTCCAAAACCTGCTGGCGCTGGTCATGGAAACCCGTGGCTAAAACCTTATAGCACAGACCCATAGCCACCATCTCATTGCCGGCGATCATCCCCGTAATCGGAATGATCTGCATCGGCTTCAGCTTCACCGTCTGAGTCAGCAGCAATACGCCCAAGGTGATGTAAGTCCCGATCAAAAGGGCCATGATTGACTGCCAGAGCTGGCGGTTCGGGTTTGGATCCCGCTTATTGGCGTTCCAAGCCGCGTTAAAAATGATAAATAAGGTCATCAAGAGGGTCAAAAGGGCATTGTTGACCTGCATGATGAACTTCAAGACGTAGCCGACAATGACCAGCTGGACGATAGCCCGGCCCACGCTGTAAAAAATGTCCCTGGTCAAGCCCAGCTTTTCCTTCCAGGAAATCGCCACGGGTACCAGGACCAGGGCAAAAGACAAGATTAATGACAGATCGCTGACAGCTATTGATTTCATTTCAAAACTCCTCCTTTTTCCATGTGCAGGAGCTGCTTGGAAGCGGCCAGCTCCTCTTGGTCATGGGTCACCTGCACGATCGTGGTTCCCTCCTGGTGCACCCGGGCGATCAGCTGATAGACGATTTGCTTGCTCTCTTCATCCAGCCCGGTCGTCACTTCGTCCAACAGGAGGAGCTCCGGCCGGAAAAGCAGATTACGGATCAAAGCCACCCGCTGCTTCTCCCCGCCAGACAGGGTGGTAATCTTTTTATCCAAATAGTCAGCTGGCAAATCTACCTGCTTCAAAGCTTCCTGGGCCCGCTTTTCAGCAAAGTCCTGCTTGCGGATGGCAAAAGGCAAGGCCAGGTTGTCCTTAACCGTTTCGTCGAACAAGGTTGGCTGTTGAAAGCAGTAGGACACCTGCCGGCGGTACTGGACCAGATCCAGGCTATCAAGATTTTGCCCCTTGTAAAAAATCTCCCCCTTATTAGGTGAGATCAAGCCCGCGATTAGCTTCAAAGTCGTGCTTTTCCCGCTGCCCGATGGTCCGGTCAAGGTGAGGTAGTCCCCCTCCTCCACGGCAAAGGAGACGTCTTGCAGGATTTCCTGGTCACCTGCCCGGTAGGACACCTGCTTGAGTTCAATGAGTGCCATTTTCTTCCTCCTGATTTCTGTAATTTTTATACTGCAGTTACATTATAGTCCAAACCGGATGAAGCAAATTTTATAAAAGATCGAAGAATTTTGGGCAAGAAAAAACCGCCACCCTGCAGGTGACGGTTAAAATATGCTGACTAGAGGATTCGAACCTCCGACCCCTTCATTACTAGTGAAGTGCTCTGCCAACTGAGCTAAGTCAGCGACTCTTGTGCCTTAACACAGTTATTAATTAAACCATAAAAACGTGTCCTTGACAAGAGCTTTCGCGAAAAAAGTTGATTTTTTTAGGCGGACAACTACTTAAACAGTTTGAAAAGCAGACTGCCGATCCCAAAACTGCTGACGTCATGCCCCGTGCAAAGAATGCTGAGACTGCTGGCCGGCGTAATCTCCTTACGGGACAATTGCTCAGCCTTTCTTTCAACCATTTTTTCAAAATCTAAAATTACATTGTTCATGCTTCTCCCTCCTTGCCTGTCAAAGCGGCAGCCAGCTGAACTCATCGCGCTGCCGCAGGTCTTTCAGCAGGGTCAACAATCCCGCGCTCCCGGTTGAAAAGTCCAAGCTCAGCTTGTAGCCGTATTTTCCAGGCGCCAAAATTTCGTCATTGTTAGAGACCAAATACTGGTTCAAAGCAGCTAAAGCGTAATCCAGCAGCGCATAGTCACCATCACCAGCCAGACTCTTAGCCAGCGGAAGTACCCCGCTGTAGCCCGATACCAGCGTCTCCATGTAAGTGCAATAAGTCAAACAGGACTTTTTCAGCTTATCGAACGGGAGCTGATATCTCTGCTTAAAGGCCGGGTCCTCCCTCATGAATTTATGCATCAGCAGGGCCAGGCCGAAGTTCCCGTTTTCCAAATATGGAAGCAGCCTTTCAAAGCCGCGCGATTGATCGCTAATGGTCAAAGTCTCTGCTTCTTCAGCATGGTCCCGCAAAATCCGCGAAACGATTTCTTCCGCCACTTCTTTTTGCCCTAATTGCCAAAAAAGCCAGCTCACGCCGCCCCATCCTGTCAGCAGGCCAACATCCTCATCCGCGAAATTGGCAAAATCCACCTGTTTCCATCTGCCGGCCAGCTCTTCCGCGATTTTTTCGCTTACTTCCGGCTTCTCTTCCCGCAAGGCCAGGGCAATCCCAGTCAAACCCGTGGCCAGCGAATTGTCCGCCATATTCAGATCAACTTTTTGCCGCAGGATTTGCCGAAGTTGCTTGGCCAAGGCCGGAAAATCCCGCTTTTCCAAGACACTTGCCAGTCCAGCCAGACCGTTGAACAAGCCGGTTGCCTCAGACTCTTCCGCAATCTTGATTATCTTCCCTTGATTTCTTGCTACCCAGGCCTGCAAGTCCGCATTCTGGCCAACTGCCCATAAAATGCCCGCGGCACCGCGAGCTAAGTTCAGCAGTTCCATAGGATCAGCATTTTTCTCATGCAAATTTGGCACTAATCCTACCTGGTCAAAGCGCGAATGCCGCAAGATCCCCCTAGTTAAGCCATCTGTAAAAAAGTCCACGGTCTGCCGGCTCAGATCTTTCTCGGGGATAGCCAGGGGCTTTTTCAGAAAAATCGGTTCGGACGCCTGCATGTTTCCTGCAATTTTCCGTAAAAACTGGACCAGGTCCTGGCCAAAATAGCCCCCAATCCATTTTTCCTGCTTGGCAATTATATCCGGCGCCAAATCAGCGACTGGAATGACCGGCAGGAAAAGATAGTAGGCAATCCGCGCCAAGGCAAAATCGTCAGCTTCCGCGTAAGTCTTGGCCGCCCGCGAAACAAAGCCAACCGTCGTCAAACCCGGGACATACTTCTCCGTAGCCTTGCCCGCGTTTTCAAGGTCAATCAAACGGACATCCCCGTCTTCTGTAACCAGGATATTGCTTAAGGACAGGTCGCCAACGGCGAGACCGCGGGCGTGAATCTGCTTTAGCAGCTCCTTCAGCTGCTCTAAAATTTTGATCGCCTTGGCCTTATAGCGGGCCTTTTTTTCAAGATCCCCAACGACAAAGGGAAATTCCGTGGCCAGAAGCTCTTCCAGGCTTTGTCCAGCAATATATTCCTCTACCAAAAAGTGGTGCCGCCATGAGGTAAAATCGTCCAGATAATTCACCACGCCTGTCAGGTCCGCCAACTGCCGCAAGATTTCCGCTTCATTTTCAACTCTGGCAAAGCCGTCCTTCAGATTGGCATCCAGTCCTGCCTGCTGGCGTCCTTCCTTTAAAACTACTTTTTTCCCCTCATGCAAGGCCAAATACACCCCGCCAGCATTGCTGAAGTGCAGGGCTTCTTTGACTTGATACTCCTCTAAAGGAGCGAAAGCCTCCTGCTTTGGAAAAGTGTTTTTACCAAAAATTGGCAGGTCTTTGACAAAATCGGCTTGCTGGTAATAAGGCAGCCGCTGGTCTGCTACTTTGTTTCCAGCCGGGTCATATATTGCCGGAACCCGCTCGCCAGCCGCGTTGACCAGATAAAGCGGCTTAAAACCGCCGTAACGGAAATAAACGTTGCTTTCCTGCCAATTTTGGTCGCTCAAAATATACGGTCCCAGAGCAAAAGTTTCCGTTAGCTTTTGCAATTCTGCCAGCAGGCAAGCAAATTCCTCCTCGCCGCGTGGGTAAACCGTGATAAACTTCCCGCTTTCGCCGCGGTCAGCGTACTTGGAATTCGATTCAACGTATTGCTCCAGGCTGCTTTGAAACTTGAAAGAAACTTTCTGCTTGATCAGGCACGGCGCCACCGCATCCAGCATCCCCTGGGCCTGCTTAACCGTGGCACTCAAGTGAATCTTCCAGCCCTGGACCGGCAATTCATCTGGCTCATACAGGACGTAATGCCAATTAGCAGTCTTTTTCTCCAGCCAGGCCGCATCCGGCCGGTCTTTAAGCGTAAAAAAGTGCTCTTCCTCTCCTTTTTGCCGGGTGTAAAAGAGGCTGCCGCTGTTCCTGGCCGCATCCAAATACTTTATCTGCTCCTCCAACATGCATGCCTACCTCTTTTCCTTGAGCTGCTGTTCATGAACATAGCGGCGATAGTCGGGAACTTTTTCCAGCAGTTCCTCATGACTGCCGCTGGCAACAACTGTTTTATTCTTGATGAAATAGATCCGGTCGCTGTTGGCGATCGTGGCCAGCCGGTGCGCGATCGTGATCTGGCCGCAGTTCTTGGTCCGCTTCAACCGGTCCAAGGCGGTCATGATGATTTTTTCAGTATCCGCGTCTAAATTTGACGTTGCTTCATCTAAAAGCAAAAATTTAAAGTCGCGCAGGCAGGCCCGGGCAATCTGCATCCTCTGCCTTTGCCCGCCTGACAGCTGCTTTCCGCTCTCTCCCAGCAGACTGTCTAACCCTTTCGGCAATTTTTTCGCGTATTCCTCCAAACGCACCAGAGCCAAAGCATCCCAAAGCTCCTGGTCTGTCACTTTTCTGTTTAAGCCCAGGGTCAAATTATCACGAATGCTCCCCGAGATAATCGTGTTTTCCTGCAGCACGACGCTGAAAAAGCCCCGCCATTGCTCTAGGGAAAAATCCGTGCTGGCCTGGCCGTTTAAACTGATCCGGCCCGCGGCAACTGGATACAAGCGGGTGATGACGTTGGCCAAGGTGGTCTTCCCAGCCCCCGTCGCCCCAACCAGGGCGATTTTTTCACCACTCCTGGCTTCCAAATCGACCTTTTCCAAGACTGGCAGATCCTGGTAGGCAAAACTGACCTGGTCAAGCCTCAGCAGACTGCTGCCTGGCGCGACGGCCAGCTGCTCCTTGCCAGCCGTTTCTTCAGCGGTTTCGTTAATGATTTCGCTGATCTTGCGCGTGGCACCCAGCATTTGCTTTCTGTCAGAATAAAAAAGCGCGACATTGTTGATTGGGCCAATAATTTGAAAGAAGTACATCATAAAGGCCCCCAGGGTTCCAGTCGATAGAGAGCCGCTTTTTACCCTCAGTGTCCCATAAAGAACGACGGCCATAATCAGACAAAAAGACAGCATTGACTGCAAGGGCCCAATCATCGCCGCGATCCGGTCACCTTTCAGGGACAGGCGGTAGAGCTTGTTGATCTCCCTGGCATTTTTGGCAAAAACGTCCTCTTCCGCCTTATTCAATTTAACAGTCTTGATCTGCTTGATGCTCTCACTGGTGACCCCGGTCAGAGCAGCCAAGCTGCTTTGGGTTTGGTCAGCGATCACTTCGCTGATTTTTCCTAAAGGAACGGTCACTAGTCCGTCAATGGGAAAGACCAGCAGCATGAGCAGAGTCAGCTTCCAGTCCAAAGAGAAGGTGATAAGCATCGTGCCCAAGATAGTCAAGCTGCCGGTAACCACCGCCGGGATCGTTTCGGTCAAAAAGCTTCTCAGCACGTTGACATCATTGATGATCCGGCTAGTCAAATTGCCGCTGATCTGCTGGTCAAAATATTTCTGCGGCAGGCGCAGGACCTGCTTTTGAAGACGCAGGCGCAGCTGGCGGACTTGGCGGTCGCCTTCACTGCTGATCAAGTAGTCGCTTAGGCTGCTGACCAGGAGGTTGCCGATCAGGATCAGCCCGCCCAGCAGCAAGACTTTTTTAGAAAGGCCGGACCAGGCGAACTGCTTAAGGTTGATAAAATGGCGAACCAGCAGGGGCAAATACAAGTTCAGCAAACTGGCAATCATGCTCAGCAGGATCCCCCACAGCAAGCGGGGCGTGATCTTTAGCAGCTTCATGGCTTAACGGATTTTAATCGAAAAGATCGAAAAGTGGCTGTCGCTGTTTGGGCACATGATGCTGATATGGCTATGGGCATTTCGCCAATTCCAATGCTTGCTTCTTGGCTGCTCCAATTCCTTGAAGGCTTGGCTCAGTTCTTTTTCAATCATCAAAATGTAATTTCCCATGAGATTGCCTCCCTTAAAGAATTAGCCCAAAATGTTAAAGTTGATGTGATTGCACAGAATGCTGATATTGCTGTTGCTTACTCTCGTTTTTCTTCTATGCTTTTTAGCCCGGAGACTTGTAGCAATTCCTTGTAAGTTCTTCAATGCTGGATTATTTTCTGTTTGAAAATTTTGAGTATCTGTATTCATAGTTATTTCCTCCCTTAAGATCTATGCTTCCTGTTATATGCCTTTCCAGCCTCCCGCGAAAAAATAATTTTTGAACGTTGAATTTCTGGCCTTGAGCGTTGCTGGCGTTGCACTTTGCCGGGCACTGCTTTAACATAAATAACAACTATTCTGTAGCACGTGTATTTTCAAGGAAATAAAAAAATGATCAACAGCCTGTTCAACAATCTAGCTTTCAACCCTTACCTTTTCTCGGTCCTCCTGGCCTTTACCCTTGCCGGTGTAAAACGGTCTGACCTGCTCCTCTATCCTCTCTTGTTGCTCCCGGTACTCTTTGGCTACCAATATGTCCTAGCGGCCATCATCGCTTTGCAATTAATCTCCCAGCTTTTCGCGCGCGGGCAGGCAAAAAGCTTAAGCAGGCTCTTTTTCTACTATTTAGTCTTGATCCTTTACCCTATCCTGGGTGAGCTCTTCGGCTGGATCGTCCAGCTGCTCTTCTACTTTTTTACTCACCACCTGCTTGATCACGTGGCCATTAATTTAGTTTGTTTCCTTCCGGAAATCTTGATCTGCCTGCTCTTTTGCTTTTTGAAAAAGCACTTTGCCATAAATCTGGAAAAAATTGCCGCTGACGTCAAGGGCAACCCCCAGTTTTTAAACTTGCTAGTTTGGATCGTTTGGTCCTTCCTGCTGGTCACCCACGTGATTTGGTCCATGATCGAGGTCTTCAGCATCGCCCCCTTGGTGGAACTGGGCTTGATGACTATCGTGCTTTTGCTGATCACGGTCCTCTTTTTCAATCTCTACCAGGCGATTCAAAAAAACCAGGAAATTATGGCCACACGGATTCAAAAAGCGGAAATCCAGCAGATCCAGGAGTATTCCTCCCGCTTGGAAGAGGCAAATATCTCCCTGCGCAAGGCGCGGCATGATTACAAAAACAGCCTCCTGGCGCTAAACGGCTACCTGCTGACCGCCGATGTCGCCGGGGCCAGCAAGTACCTTGAAGAACTGGTCGCTGACAGCAACCGCCTGCAAGAAGCGGCCAACTCAATGACTTTGGAACTGGCCAATTTGCAGATCAAAGAACTGAAGTACTTGATCATCGACAAGCTGCAGCAGGCCCAAGACCAAGGCATCAAGACCAAGGTTGAGATCAACAAGCCAATTGCTACTCTGCCCGTAAATATCGTAAGCATCATCCGCTGCGTTGGCATTTTTTTGGACAACGCGATTGAAGCCTGCCAGTCACAGGCAGATGGGCAGATCAGCGTTCTGCTGACCAAATACTCGGGCAATAACTATTCCCTGATCGTGCAAAATACGATTTCCCAGCCAGTCAATCTTGCCCAAGTTCTGAAGCCAAGGGTAACGAGCAAGCAGAATCATGATGGACTGGGGCTTGATAACGTCAACGAAATCGTTAACAGCGACCCATATTTGTCCTTGGAAATTGAGCAAAGCGTCAGCGAAATTTCATTTGAATTAGTTATTCAGAAGGGATAGAAAAAATGCTAGCCATCATCATTTTGGAAGACAATACTGCTGAACGTGAAATCATTCAGCAAATGATTGAAAACAGAATTCAGATCAACGAGACGCCTGCTGCTTATGATGCCCGTGTCGTCTTGAGTACCGGCGATCCTCACAGCGTATTGGCTTATATCGCGGAGCATCAAGATTTGAACTACCTGGCTTTTTTGGATATTGACCTGAAGACCAGTCTGGACGGCATTGAAGTCGCCAGCCGGATCAAAAACATCGGCATTTTGAGCCAAATTGTCTTTGTCACCGCCGACGCGACGGCCTTACGGCTAACCATTGAGCGGCACGTTGAGCCATTGGACTATATCACCAAAGACGCGGCTCCCTTAGAAATCCAGCACAGAATCTATGAAACAGTTGATACCGCGTATAAGCGCTACCGGCTGACCATGACTTCGGCAAAGCAGACAAGCTATTTTACCTACAGCAAGATCCGCAATTTTGTTGAGAAGATTCCACTTGCTGACCTCTATTACATCAGCATTCAGCCGAAGAAGTACAAGACTTTACGCGTTTACGCCAAAAACAAGGTCTTCGATTGCCTGGGCACCCTCAAGGATTATGAAAAAAGGTATCCTAGCTTGGTCCCAGCTGACCGGCAAAGCTTGATAAACCTGGATGCAGTACAAAATTACGACGAAAAAAAGGGCATCGCCTATTTTGATCAAGGCATTGCCCATTCCGTTGCCGTCCGTCGCCGGCGGTCTGTCATGTTGAAACTGAATGCAACAAAAAATGACCTTGCTTAAACAAGGTCATTTTCTTTATGTATGCTGATCTATGCTCGCAAGGCTACTTCCCGGTCAAACAGGTCCCGCTCTTCTTTAGTCAGATTGTGCGCGATCAAAACCACTGTCTGTTTAGACTGGAGCAATTTGTCCAGGATTTTCCGGCCAGCTGCTTGGTCGATCGCGCTGGTCCCTTCATCAACCAGGAGAAGCTGGCTGTCACGAACTTCCGCGCGGGCTCCCCTGCCAAGTCAACCGGCGTTTCCAGGCCTTGAGGCCAACTATCGACTGCCTCAGCCAGCTGGGCATCGACCACGCTGGCCTTTGCCTTTGACTCAAGATCTGGATCAAACATGGTGATATTGTTCATGACGCTGCTTGGCAATAAGACCGCCTGCTGAGGCAGATAGCCGATTTTGGTCCGGTCAGGCTTCACCTTTTTTCCAGCTTGGTCAAAAATGTCCTCCGCTGGCCGCTGCTTCCCCTACCAGGAGCTTAAACAGAGTCGACTTGCCAGTCCCGTTGGCCCCAGTCAAAAGTACTTTTTCACCCGGCTTGACTTGGATGTCTGGGTACTTGATTTCATGTCCATTGGCAAAAGCCAGCCGCAGATCCTTTACAGAGAAGGCAGCTGGCGCTGTCCCCCCTTCTTCTGCTTTAGTCAGTGGCTGCCGCAAGTCCAGAATCTTTTCCTGCAAGCCGCGGCTGACAACCAGCTGTCCCCGGTAATTGGCAATATTCATCAGAGAGCCAAACAGGTACAAGCTGAAGTCATTTACCGAGGCAATCAAGCCGAATTCGAGCTGCCCACGCGCTACCAGATAAGCAGTCAGCAGGAAAATCAGCATGTTCCCCAAAGAATAAATAGCTTGATTAAGGTATTCCAGTTCCTGGTCAGCTTTCTGCTGCTTTACATAAGCAGACTCTAACTCGCGGGCATCAGCATGAATAATGCTTAGGAATTTTTCCCCGACCGCGTAGCGGCGCAAAGTATCAATGCCATTGAGCCAATCGGCCAGAGTCTGCAGATATTTCCGGTTGCTGGCCGAAATTTTGTCAGTAGCTTTTTGCAGTGGCTCATCAAGTACGCGTGGCAAGTACATCTGCAAGGTGCTTACGGCAATAACCAGTAAGAGCAGGCTCCAGCGGAAAGACGCCAGAGAACCGGCAACCAAGGCCAGCAGGACGGCCGAGTGAACGATGCCGCCAATAGAATCAGCATACTGGTCCTTCAGCATTTCCAGGTCATTGGTCAATTCACTTTGAAGATTTTCCTTTGTCCCAGCCGCTTCAGCATAAGCGTGGGCAAGAACCTCCTGCCGGATCTGGTGAAAATACTTTTCAAGGTGAAGTTACCAAAAATAATCGGTCACTTGATCCAGCAGGCTGCCAAGCAAGAGCAAGAAAAGCTGCAGAACCGCAAACAGCAGAAATTGCTGAAAATGCCGGTCTTTTATCGCGCTGAACTCCCAGGTCAAGACAAAAAAACTTTATTTATCTTTGCAAAACGCTGATAAATAAAGTTTAATCGTAAACAAGAATCTGTATAATGCTGACTAGAGGATTCGAACCTCCGACCCCTTCATTACTAGTGAAGTGCTCTGCCAACTGAGCTAAGTCAGCAACTCTTGTGCCTTAACACAGTTATTAATTTAATCATTAATTGCAGACTTTTGCAAGTCTTTTTGGAAATTTTTTATTTTTTCGGCTTATTTGCGCCGAAAGAACTAAAATCAGCAAGGAGGAAAAATATGGAAAAATTTACCGGCATACCTGTCAGCTTTCAACTGGTCTGGCTTCTGCGGATCCTGCTATCCGCCTTTTGCGGCGGCCTGATTGGCTTTGAGCGGGCAACACAGAGAAAGAGCGCGGGCCTGCATACTCACGTCGTGGTAGCCATTGCCTCCACCCTGTTTTCTATCGTCTCCAAGTATGGGTTCTACGACATGCTCACTTTCAGCAACGTTTCTTACGATCCATCGCGAATCGCTTCTTTGACGGTCACGGGAATCTCCTTTATCGGTGCCGGGACCATCATGGTCCATAAAGAGCAGATTTCCGGATTGACGACCGCCGCGGGACTCTGGGCCACTTCAGCCATCGGAATCGCGATTGGGGTCGGCCTTTACTGGGTTGGAATCGTGGCCGCCGTCCTGCTCCTGCTCGTGCAGCGCTTTTTGCGGGAAGAAACGGTCCTCAACCTGCTCCGCAAGGTCAGCATCAGCCTCTTGATCGAAGCCAGAAACACGCCCCATATCCTGGAAACCATTCAAAGCGAACTGGAAAAAAACGAGGTCCACCAGCTCAGCATCAAGATCATCAGCGTCTCTGACGACCATGTCCTTTTCAGCTGCGATGGCGAAATCGCCAGCCGGATCGATGAAAACCAGATCATCATGAACCTGCGCAAATACCCGGATATCAAGCGCATCACTTACTCGCCCGGCAGCAAGTAGCCCTCACGTGAAAAAAACTGACAGAGTGATAAAATATTTCTCTATAAAGACTTAGCTGACAAGGAGGCATTAACAAGATCTTGTACTAAAAAAATTGAAATCATGTGTTTTTAATCGTGAATCGGGGCAAAGAAGTAGAAGATTGCCGCCAAAATCACCAAGTACCCTACTTGCACGCCAGCCGCGAGCTTAAGCGTCTTTTCCATCCCCTGCATGGCCGGATCCTGCCGTTGGCTGTACAAGTACACCAGTGGCAACCAGCCCAACAACGGCAAGATGAAGCTTAAAACCAAAAGCAGAGTCAGCCAAATCGGCTTAATCGTTTCGATTTTCATTCCGCTCACTCCTTAGAATTGGACGCCGACAGTTCTAGTATCGCTAGAAATAGGAACGTATGCCCATTGCGTCCCAACTGCACACTTGTCAGTAGCCTGCCCCATCAAGTGCATCCCGCGAGGGGTCTTATACGTCCAGTGCTTCTTATTAACAATCGTGTTAAACATTGCACTACCGGATGTGATCCAAGCTGAAGTAACCTTCCCACTGTTTGGATATGAATATCCTTTTCCGTGCAAAGTGAACCAACCGGTCGTAATATTTGCTCTTGACTTCCACGTACATGTCGCTTGTCTAGAAACAAATGCTGCATCAGCTTTCTGTTCATTTAAGTTTGCAAAGACTGCAAAGACTGACATAGCCGCGGCTAAACTAATTAGCCCTTTTGCTTTTCTTCTCATAAAATACACTCCTAAAATCATCAAATAAAGAGAGATAACTTACTATACACTTTGCTTTCGCTTAGTGTACAATGTCATTATATTACTCTGCCGATAAATTGTTAAGATAAATATTGAAAGTAAATTTGTGTATAAAAGGATATATTACAATGGATCTATTAAAAATTGAGGGACTTTCCGTTAAATATAGCGAAAAAACTATTTTATCAAAAATTAGTTTTTCATTTTTGCCTGGCAATTTTTATTTAATTAAGGGACCTTCAGGGATCGGTAAAACTAGCTTAATAAATTGCCTTGGATTATTAAAAAAGCCGTCTAGCGGTTCTGTCTTCTGGGGAGAGAAGAATTTATGGGAATTGTCTGATAACGACCGTGCCGATTTTAGACACTCATATATTAGTTTTGTTTTCCAAAAAAATAATCTAGTGGAAAATATGTCTGTTAAGAACAACATCTTGCTTCCATTAGCAACGTCTTCTGACTACAATAGTGATCATGCTATAAAAAAATTATCTGAAATTACGCGATTGCTCAAGATTGAAGACTTGCTAGGCAAATTTCCAAAAGATTTGTCAGGGGGAGAGGAACAAAGAGTTGCTATCGCCCGGGCTCTTATCTCTCAATCAAAAATAATCTTAGCTGACGAACCAACAAGTTCACTAGACGAAACAAATGCTGACAATATATACGGCTTTTTGTCCAAGCTAGCACATGATTTTGGCAAAATTGTCATTGTCGTTTCACACGAAAGCCTGCCTTCCAAATACGCGGACAGTATATTAGAAATAAGAAACCAATCCTTGCTTATGGTAAAAGATGATACCCATTCCTTTACCAAAGATGAAGAGCCAATAAAAAAGACAAACGACTTAACGCTTAAACAATCTTTTAGTTATAATTCAAAGCTCAAGAACCATATATCTTCTCTTTCCTGTATTCTATCTGTCGTTGTCGTACTCCTCATGTTACTTTCTTCGTATCTGCCAGCACTGCCAACGATTCTTGTAAACAAGCAGGAAAGTTCATTCTCAGCTGTTATGGATAAAAACATCTTTGTGGTTAACGATGTTGCGAAAGTTAACAGTCCACAAGACCTTGATTCATATCGCGCGTTTAGCAGCAAGACTACCAGTAAAATCAAGAATGCCTTCTTAGGCGCAAAAGTATATCCCTTTATCAATTTTACTTCTTACGGAATCACCCCAACAAATGTGCGAACTGCAGTCCCAAAAAGCTATTCGATCTATTTAGGAAACAAGCAGCGGACAATCAGTAACGATTTTTCCATTCAGCCTATCTATCCTGAAGATCTCAATAAAAAATATTTCTACGAGTTTGGTAAGCCTTTAAAAAATTCCAAGAATTTTGTCGTATCACAAGATTTTCTATCACAAAATGGACTTTCAGTAAAAAGCGTGATGAACAAAGTCATAACGTTAAAGGCCTACGTTCCCTACTTGCTGTATATAACTGAAACTGAGCTTCCTAACGATAATACAAAGAGCATATCTATTGATGGCGATGTCTATAAAGTCGTAACCATTAAAGCTAAGATTTCCGGAGTATATAAGAGCAACTACCCTTATCACCGTTCTGAGCAGGGGAATGTATTTTTCATGGACTACAAAGCGATGAAAGACATTCAAGATAAGGTGATTTCCAAGTCTGATATTCATAAGCGAGTGTTTAAGTCTTTCAGTCAAAAGGCTTGGGCTCCGAGTGCTTATGTTCTGGCCATGAAAAATATCAATCAACTGAAAAGCGCACCTAAAAAGCTGTCCTCTATTTCTAAAGATATCCGTACATACTCTACGTTGCAAAACGTAGATAATGTCAAACAGCAGCTTGAACAAACTAAGCGCGCGACATACAAGTTTACATTTTTCATTGTTCTGCTTGTTTTTCTGGTTCTCTACGTTATCTTTAATATTATCTACAAGCAGCGGACTTATGAATTCGGGATTCTTAAGTGCATCGGCTTCTCAAACAAAGATGTCTTTAAGATCATCACAGCGTACTCTGTAAAGATCGGCACTCTATATGCCCTTCTCGGTACGATCATCACAGTAGTAAGCTACTTCATGTTAATCTCAAAGAATACGGCCATCGGTATGCCTATATTCTTTGAGGCACTGTTGAGACTTGTTCTGCTTTGCTATGTACTTACTTTCTTAGCGGTTTTGCCTACTTTTGCCAAAATAGCAAAAATTGATCCAATTGATGTTATTACCGAAAGCAGAACTGCAGACCTATAAAACAATTATTTTACGGCACTCATTAGAGTGCCGTATTTTTATAAAAAGCCTTCCCCGCCCCGCTTTTTGCGCAATAATGTACAATGTTAGCTAAGGAGGTTTTTGCCATGGCATCAACATTAGACTATCTGCGCTGGCGAGGCGATCTGCCTTTTCAAGCTTGCCCTTTCAACAGCCTGGATGCTTCCTTAATGGCATCCCTGGCCTACCTTCCCTTTGACAGCAGTACGGTTGGCCACAGCCTAGGCGAGGTCTGCCAGTCCATCTACCAACGTGAGCCTGACCGCTGGCAAAATCTGGACAAAACTGAACTCCTGCTCTTGCCCAAGTCTCCCCGTCTGGCTGACTTGACCGTTCTGGACTGGGTCAACAAGATGGAGATTGAGCCTGAACCCATCCAGTTCAACGCTGGCGCCTTCCGCCTGGACGATCGGACCATCCTGGTCGCCTACCGGGGCACCGACCAGTCCATGATCGGCTGGAGCGAGGACATGGTCATGGATTATACACCGGAAATTACCGGACATAGGCTGGCCGCTAAGTATCTTAACCAGATCGGCCAAGCTTACCCAAATGACCGGATCTATATCACCGGCCACTCCAAGGGGGGCAACTACGCCCACTACGCTTTGGCCTTTGCTGATCCGCAGATTCAAGCCCGGGTCATCAAGTCCTACAGCTTTGACGGACCTGGCTACCGGCACCAAATTTACGGAACCAGCGGCTTCCAAGACAATATCAAAAAGATGAAGACCTACATCCCGGAAAGCTCCATTGTCGGCTGCATGCTGGACCATACTGAGCGCGTCTTGGTCGTCAAGTGCAACCAACCAGTCCTCAGCCAGCACGACTCAAGAACCTGGAGCGTTGGCCGGGATAGCTATGTTTTGGCGCAAGAGGGCCTCACGACTACAGCCCGGGTGATCCGCCACTCCCTAATCGCCTTCAACCACCAGATTCCCGCGGAAAAAAGAGGGCAGATGTGGTCCGCCCTTTTTGAGGCTTTTGACAGCCTGGACATCACTAAGATCAAACAGATCAGTGGTTTTACCGGCACCTACCGCTTTGGCCGGGCATACTTTGCCATGGATCCGGAAATGCGGGCTATCTTCAGGCAGATTTTTAACAACATCATTGAAACGGCCCGGCAGAGCCTTACCCTGCCCTTCAACAGGAGCGATGATCCTTACAAGAACCGGCCGAATTTCAATGACTCAAAGAAAGGGCCAATCTTCTTTGATGCCTACGACATCAAGCAAGAATAACAAAAAGCGCGAATCAGCAACGATTCGCGCTTTTTTGCTGTCTTTCCCCTACCCCTGGGCCTCATGGCCTGTGTCCAGGTTGGAGAAGCGGTTGTAAGGCTTGGAGAACATCAGCTTGGCTGATCCCCGCCGGCCTGACCGGTTCTTTTCAATAATAACTTCAACTTCAACGTTTTCCGGATCTTCCTTCGGTTCCTCGCCGTCAGCATCCTCATCCCGGTAGTAGTCGTCCCGGTAGAGGAAGCCAACGATGTCGGCGTCCTGTTCGATTGACCCTGATTCCCGCAAGTCTGACAAAATTGGCCGCTTGTCCTGCCGCTGCTCAACTGACCGCGACAACTGCGACAGGGAGATTACCGGCACGTGCAATTCCTTGGCCATCTTCTTGAGCTGGCGGGAGATCGCGGAAACTTCCTGCTGGCGGGACTCAGTCTTTGGCCCTTCAATCAGCTGCAGGTAGTCGATCACGACCAAGCCCAGGTCGCCCAGCTCCTTTTGCAGGGCCAGGCACTCGGCCCGGATTTCGCTGATCTTGATCCCCGGCGTGTCATCGATATAGATCGGAGCCTTCCGCAAGACACTCGCTGCCATGTCCAGCTGGTTCCACTCATCCCTGTCCAGGATTCCCGTTCTGAGGTGCTGGGAGTCGATCAAGCCCGTTGACGCCAGCATCCGCTGGACCAGCTGCTCACCAGACATTTCCAGGGAGAAGACCGCTACCGGCTTTTTCTCAGTAATGCCCACATTCTTGGCGATGTTCATGGCAAAAGAGGTCTTCCCGACACCCGGCCGGGCCGCCAAAATGATCAATTCGTCATCATGCAGCCCCGTCGTCATCTCGTCCAGATAGGCAAAACCCGTCCGTAAACCCGTGACCGCGTCCTGGTTCTGGGCATTATTTGAAATCTGCTCAAAGGCTCCGGCAACCAGGTCCTCAATCTTATGAAATCCCCCGCTCCCCTTTTCATTGGAGACGTTCATGATCTCATTTTCAGCGTTACTGAGGATCTCATCCACGCTGTCGGACCCTTGAATGGCACTGGAGATAATCTTCTGGCTGGCATTGATCAAATTGCGCAGCTGGGCCTTCTGGTGGACGATGCGGGCATAGTCCTTGGCGTGAAAGGCAGTTGGCGTTGCCAGCAAAAGCTCTGACACGTAGGCCATGTCGCCCAGTTCTTCCAATTGTCCCCGCCGCTTGAGCTCCTCTTGCAAGGTAACCAGGTCGATTGACCTGCTCTCGTCATAGAGGGCCAAAAGGGCGCTATAGACCAGGCGGTTGGCATGTTCATAAAAGTCAGCCGGCTCTAAGACCGAGCTGACTTCGTTGATGACTTCGGGATCAATGAAAATCGCCCCTAAAACGGCTTTTTCAGCAGCAGAATCATGCGGGATCTGCTGCGTGACAAGATTATCCATCAACCACGGCTTCTTTCAGCTTCTTAATTTTCTTGGGTAACGTGGACCCGGACCTTTGATTCAACGCCCTTGAAGAGCTTGACTGGGACATTAGTGTAGCCCAGAACCTTGATTGGTTCCCGCAGTTCCAGCTTGTGCTTGTCCAGCTTGATGCCGAACTGCTTGTCCAGGCCTTCGATGATCTTCTTGCTGGAGATTGAACCGAAGAGGCGGGAGTCGCTGCCGGCCTTGGCCTTCAGTTCAACCACAGTTTCGTCAGCTTCCAGCTGCTTCTTGATCTCTTGGGCAGCTGCCTTTTGAGCTTCGTATTCAGCCTTTTCATTGGCTTCCACCCGCTTCAGGGTGTTTAGGTTGCCCTTGTTGGCTTCCTTGGCCAGGCCCTGCTTGATCAGGTAGTTTTGGGCGTAGCCGTTAGGCACGTCCTTGACCTGGCCCCGCTTGCCTCTGCCCTTAACGTCTTGCATAAAAATAACTTTCATCGTTCATTGCTCCTTTTCTTCTTTAACTGTTTTCTTCCAGATATTCGTCAATTGCCGCCAGCAAGCGCTGACTGGCTTCTTTGACCGTAATATCCTTGATCTGGGTCGCCGCGTTGGACAAGTGGCCGCCCCCGCCCAGCTTCTCCATAATCACCTGGACGTTAATGTGGCCCATCGACCGGGCTGAAATCCCGACCTTGTCCCCGCTTCTTCTGGTGATGGCAAAAGATGCCGACACCCCTTCCAAATCAAGTGCCATATCGGCTGCCTGGGCCGTCAAGATCGGGTCGATCACCTTGTCCTCCGGCCCCTGCATGACCGCCATCTTCGGCCGCAGCATCTGCAGGCTGGCCACCAGGTGGCTCTTGACCAGGAAGCTGGAAATGTCTTCCTTCAAAAGCTCACTGACCACCGAGGAGTCCGCCCCGATCGACCGCAGGTAGCTGGCCGCGTCAAAGGTTCTCGTCCCCGTGCGCAAGGAGAATTCCTTGGAGTCGACCGTGATCCCGGCCAGCATGGCCGTGGCTTCCAGGTTGGTCAAAACACGGTTGTCCTCAGCCGGCTGCTGGTATTCGACCATTTCCGTCACCAGTTCGCTGGCTGAGGAAGCATATGGCTCCACATAAGTCAGCATCGGGTTCTCCGGGAATTCTTCCCCCCGCCGGTGGTGGTCGATCACCACGATCCGGTTCCTCAAGCGGTCATAGAGGCGCTGGTCATAAGTGATGGAGTACTTGGAGTGGTCTACCATGACCAAAAGGGAGTTGTCCGTCGCGACCGCGTTGGCCTCATCCGGACTAACAAAAAGGTCCAGCTGGGGGTCTGCCGCTTGCATCTTCTTGACCAGGCGGTCAACGTCATAGTTGCAGTGGGCCGTGTCTAGCAAAAAGTGGGCCTTGACCCCGTGCAGGCGGGCGATCTTGACGACCCCGATCCCGCTGCCGACAGAGTCCATATCGGGCCGCTGGTGCCCCTGGACGAAGACCTGGTCAACATCCTTGAAGAGCTCGCCCAAGGCCTGGGAAACCATTCTGGCCCGGACCCGGGTGCGCTTCTCCATTGGGTTGGACTTGCCCCCGTAGAAGCGGGCTACCTGGCCCAGTTCCCTGAGGACCACCTGGTCCCCGCCCCGGCCAAGGGCCAGGTCCAAGTTGGCCTGGGCCTGGTTGGCGATCTTTCTCAGCGACTCGCCCCCGTAGGCAATCCCGACCGACAAGGTCAAAGGAGTGTTGTTCCGGCTGGTTTCCAGGCGGATCTTGTCCAAAACTGAGAACTTGTCTTCTTCCATGGCTTCCAGGTCCTGCAAGTGGGCCAGAAGCAAAAAGTGATCCTCATCAATCCGCTTCAAGTAGGCCTTGAACTTCTCGGCATAGTCGTTCAAAGTCGTCTGCAGGTAGGTGCTGGTTCTGGCCAGTTCCTGGTCGTGCATCCGCTCGCTGAGCTCGTCGTAGTTGTCGACAAAAATCTGCCCGATAGCCAGGCGCTCAGCCCGGTACTTGTCGGCCAGGTCGGCATAACGGGTAATGTCGATCAGGTAGATGACCCCGATGCTGTCTTGGACAACCATTTCAAATTGGTGATCCCCCCACTTGACCACCTTGCTTTCCGAAGTCTGGGCCTCAAGGGCTTCTTCAACCAGCTTGCCCAGTTTCCGGTCGACCGCCGTAATCGTCTTGCCGATGGCGTCCTTGTCGCCCAGATAGAGCTGCAAGTAAGGGTTGACCCATTGAATGTGCCGGGACTCGTCGTAAAGGAGGATCCCCAGCGGCATCTTGATCATGGCCTCCTGCTCCCCCCGTTTAATCCGGTAGGAGAGGTTGGCCGCGTAATTGTTGGTATTTTTCGCGAGAATGTAAACGCCGAAAACGACCCAAAAGACATCCACGATCAGGACCAGCAAAAGCGCCAACCCGAAGATCCGGTTGATGAAGAAAGCCACAACCGTGCTCAGCACCGTCAAGAAGACGATGCTGGAGAAGGCAATGATTAATCTGGAATCCCGGACGAATTCTGGCAATTCAAGTTTGCGTAAAAAGTTTTTCATAAAATTCTTCCACATCTTTAAAGCAGATTAAACTACTCCCATTATAACCTATTGCCGCCCGCCACAAAACAGAAAAGAAAAAGAGACCGGGAGGAGTCCAGCTCCTTTCGGTCTCTTTATTTGCTTATTGATCCTGCTGCTTAGTCTTCAGCTACGAATGGCAGGAGGCCCATAATACGGGCTCTCTTGATAGCGTTAGCAACCTTGCGTTGGTTCTTAGCGCTAGTACCAGTGACACGACGTGGCAAGATTTTACCTCTTTCTGAGATAAAATGTTTCAACAGATCAACATCCTTGTAGTCTACGTAGTCGATGTGGTTGGCTGCGATTAAGTCAACCTTGCGGCGACGACGACCACCTTTTCTTTGTTGAGGCATGTCTTCAGATCCTTTCTTGTGTAATTTTAAAATGGAAGATCGTCATTTGAGACGTTGATTGCATCGTCAGAGCTGTCGAACGGGTTGGTGTTCGTGTCTCCGCCGGCATCTTTCTTGTTATCTTCATTGAATCCGGCATTAGCTGGCCCGTTTGACTGGGCCGGGCTGCCGAAGGCGTTGTTGGCGTAACCGCTGCCGCCGCCAAATCCGGTGTTGAAGCCGGTGTTTTGGCTTTGACCTTGGCCGCCAAATCCGCTGTTTTGCTGACGGCTTTCACGCTCGCGGCGTGATTCGAGCAGTGAGAAGTTGTCCACGAGGACTTCTGTCACGTAAACTCGCTGGCCGTCCTTGTTATCATAGTTTCTGGTCTGGATCCGGCCCTGGATGCCCACCAAACTGCCCTTGCTGGTGAAGTTGCAGAAGTTCTCCGCAGCCTTGCGCCAAATCACGCAGCTGATGAAGTCCGCTTCTCTCTGGCCTGATGCATTGGTAAACTGCCGGTCAACGGCCAAAGTGAACGTAGCAACCGAGATGCCGCTCCCAGTAGTACGTAATTCAGGATCACGTGTTAAACGGCCAACAAGTACAACGTTATTGATCATACTTATTTCCTTCCTATTCCTGTATTACGGGAAACTACAATTACTTGTCTAACTTGACAGTCATTGAACGCAGAACTGAGTCGTCGATCTTGCTCAAACGGGCAAATTCGTTGACAGCTGCAGCGTCTTCAGCAGTGAAGGTCATGATGTAGTAACTACCTTCACGATACTTTTCGATTTCGTATGCGAAACGACGCTTGCCCCAGTCCTTAGCTTCAACCATTTCACCACCATTGTCAGCGATCACCTTAGTGTACTTGTCAATAATGGCCTTCTTTGCTTCATCGTCAACGTCTGGCTTGATGATGTAAGTAATTTCGTACTTGGTTGTCATAGACTATTGCACCTCCTTTTGGACTAAATGGTTCTTGCTAAAATCAAGAACAAGGAGTAATTGATCTAATTACTCGCAATGTCTAATTTTAGCACAAAATTAAAAAATTACCAAACATTTTCTACACGTGATCCGGGATTTTCTTCCCACTAACTATTACGCCAAAAATGCTGGTAATTTTTTATTTTATCTTACTTTTTTCTGCTTCTTTGCCGCTAAACTTCCGTTTCCGGCTCGCTTTCGCCTTCAGCTTCAGCCGGCACGACTGCCATGCTTGCCACGGCATTGCCGTCAGCTACCTTGATCAGGCGGACGCCCATAGTTGACCGGCCAGTCTGGGAGACATCGCTGGTCTTGAAGCGGATCATGATCCCGTCAGTGGTGATCAGCATGATGTCGCTTTGCCCGTCAACCACGGCCACGCCAGCCAGAGGACCGTTCTTTTCGCCGATCTTGGCGGTCTGGATCCCCTTGCCGCCCCGGCCCTTGACCGGGTATTCGCTAGCCGCGGTCCGCTTGCCGTAGCCCTTTTCCGAGATAGTCAGAACTTCGTCTTCCGGCTTCAGAATCCCTGAGCCAACCACGTAGTCACCTTCGCGGAGGTTGATCCCCCGGACGCCGGCCGCGCTTCTCCCCATGGCCCGGACGTCATCTTCATTGAAGGTCACGGCGTAGCCCTGGTGGGTAGCGATCAAGATGTTCTGCTGGCCGTCAGTGGTCAGGACGTTGGATAGTTCGTCGCCATCCTTCAAGGTCAAGGCGATCAAACCGTTGGTCCGGATATTTTCAAATTCCCGGATCTTGGTCCGCTTGACCGTCCCCAGCTTGGTGATGAAGAAGGCGTAGTCGTCGTCATGCCCTTGCGGCAGGTTGACCACGGTCTGGATGTGCTCGCCCTTGTCCAGCTGCAGGAGGTTGACGATCGGCAGGCCCTTGGCACTTCTGCCGTATTCTGGGATTTCGTAGGCCTTCTTCATGTAGACCTTGCCCTTGTTGGTGTAGAAGAAGAGGTAGTCGTGGGTACTTGAGTAGAGCAGGTGCTCGATGAAGTCGCCCTTTTGGACGCCCATCCCCTTGATCCCCCTGCCGCCGCGGTTTTGGGTCTTGAAGTCGTCGATCAGCATCCTCTTGACATAGCCCTGGTGGCTCAAAGTCAACAGGACGTCTTGTTCTTCGATCAAGTCTTCGTCTTCGATCGTGACCACTTCGCTGGCCGTAATCTGGGTCCGGCGCTTGTCACCGAAGCGCTTCTGGATGTCCAGCAGCTCGTCGTAGATAATCTGGTCGATTCTTTCAGGCTTGGCCAGAATGTCCTTGTAGTCGGCAATCTTGACCAAAAGCTCCTGGTATTCGCCTTCGACCTTGTCTCTTTCCAAACCGGTTAGGCGGACCAGACGCATGTCCAGGATAGCCTGGGCCTGGCGGTCGTCCAGGTCAAAGCGGCTGATCAAGCCCGCCTTGGCGATGTCGCTTGATTCAGAGTTCCGGATCAAGCTGACGATTTCGTCGATATGATCCAGCGCTACCCGCAAACCTTCCAGGATGTGGGCTCTGGCTTCAGCCTTTTCCAAGTCAAACTTGGTCCGGCGGGTGATGACGTCTTCCTGGTGGGCCAGGTAGTACTGCAGCATCTGCTTCAAGGTCAGGAACTTCGGTGCCCCGTCCACGATCGCCACCATGTTCATGGCGAAGTTGGACTGCATCTGAGTTTCCTTGAAGAGGTTATTCAAAACCACGCTGGCGCTGGCATCCCGGCGCACGTCAATCGTGATCCGCATCCCGCTCTGGTCGGATTCATCCCGCACCCCGGTAATGCCGTCGATCACCTTGTCGCGGGCCAGTTCAGCGATCTTCTGGACCAGTTCGGCCTTGTTGACCAGGTAAGGAATCTCGCTGACGATGATTCTTTCCCGCCCGCTCTTTTCCATTTCGATTTCGGTCTTGGCCCGGACGACGATATTGCCCTTGCCGCTTTCATAAGCGTGCAGAACCCCGCCCCGGCCCATCAAGATCCCGCCGGTTGGGAAGTCCGGCCCTGGGATGGCCTTCATCAGTTCCTTGGTCGTCACGTCCGGGTTCTTCATCAGCATGTGAATGCCGGAAATGACTTCAGACAGGTTGTGCGGCGGAATGTTGGTAGTCATCCCGACCGCGATACCGCTGGAACCGTTGACCAGGAGGTTAGGAATTCTTGCTGGCAGGACGGTCGGTTCATTTTCCGTGTCGTCGTAGTTTCTCTGCCAGTCAACCGTGTTCTTGTTGATGTCGCGGAGCATTTCCACGGCAATCTTGCTCATTCTGGCTTCAGTATAACGCATGGCGGCCGGCCGGTCGCCGTCGACGGAACCGAAGTTACCGTGCCCGTCTACCAGCATGTAGCGGTAGGCAAAGTCCTGGGCCATGTGGGCCATGGCCAGGTAGATGGAAGAGTCGCCGTGCGGGTGGTACTTACCCATGACGTCCCCGACGATTCTGGCACTCTTCTTGTAAGGCTTGTCTGGCGTCACGCCCAGCTCGTTCATCCCGTACAGGATCCGCCGCTGAACCGGCTTCAAGCCGTCGCGGACGTCCGGCAAAGCCCGGGCCACGATGACGGACATGGCGTAGTCCAAGAAGGAGCTCCGCATCGTTTGCGTCAGATCGACATTTCTGATCCGCCGGTCTTGTCCTTGATTTTCGTTATCCATTCCTACCTCCCATTAAGCATCCAAGTTTTCAACATATTGGGCATTGTCTTCGATGAACTTGCGCCGCGGGCCAACTTCGTTGCCCATCAGCATTTCAAAGACTTCATCCGCGTCCTTGGCGTATTCCGGGTCCACCCGGTCCAGGCGGCGGTTTTCAGGGTCCATGGTCGTCTCCCACAATTGCTTAGCGTCCATTTCCCCCAGCCCCTTGTAGCGCTGCACGATTGGCTTCGGGCTTGGTTGCAATGACCCCAGGTAGTCGTGGAGTTCTTCATCAGTGTCCAGGTACTTGATCAGCTTGCCCTGGCGCACTTGGTACAGAGGCGGACGGGCGATGTAAACATAGCCCTTGTCGATCATCGGCCGCATGTAGCGGTAGAAGAGGGTCAAGAGCAGGGTCCGGATGTGGGCCCCGTCGACGTCGGCGTCAGTCATGATGATCAGCTTGTGATAGCGGGCCTTGGAGACGTCAAAGTCTGCCCCAAAGCCGGTCCCCAGGGCCGTAAACAGAGTCCGGATTTCCTGGTTAGCCAGGATCCGGTCCATTGAGGCCTTTTCCACGTTCAGGATCTTCCCCCGGATGGGCAGGATGGCCTGGGTCAGCCGGCTCCGCCCTTGCTTGGCGCTGCCGCCGGCGGAGTCCCCTTCGACGATGAAGAGTTCTGAGATGTTCGGGTCATTTGAAGTGTTGTCGGCCAATTTGCCTGGCAGGTTGGCGATTTCCAGGCCGGACTTCTTCCGGGTAACTTCCCGGGCGCGCTTGGCGGCAACTCTGGCTCTTTCAGCCAGTTGCCCCTTTTCCACGATCTTGCGGGCCACCTGCGGGTTTTCCATCAAGAAAGTGGAGAAGGTTTCTGAGAAGGCCCGGTCAACGGCAGTTCTGGCGTCGGAGTTGCCCAGCTTGGTCTTGGTCTGCCCTTCAAACTGCGGGCTCGGGTGCTTGACGGAAATCACGGCCGTCATCCCTTCCCGGATGTCTTCCCCGGACAGGTTGTCGTCGTTTTCCTTCAAGATCTTGGCCTTGTGGGCGTAGTCGTTGACCACCCGGGTCAAGGCTGTCTTGAAGCCCGCCTCGTGCATCCCGCCTTCATAAGTGTGGATGTTGTTGGCAAAAGTCATCAAGGTTGTCTTGTAGCCGGTCGTGTACTGCAAAGATACTTCAACGTCGATGCCCTCGTACTTGCCTTCCACGTAGATTGGCTCGTCAAAAAGTACCTCCTGGCCCCGGTTGAGGAAGGAGACGTATTCCTTGATCCCGCCTTCGAAGTGGTAGACGTCGGTTTCCGCCGTGTCCTTACGCTTGTCAGTGAAGGTCAGCTTCAGCCCCTTGTTCAAGAAGGCCAGTTCCCGGATCCGGTTCTTCAAGATCTTGTCGTCAAAAACCGTGGTTTCCGTGAAGATGTTCGGGTCCGGCCAGAAGTGGACGATGGTCCCGTGTTCAGTCAAAGGCACCGTGCCGACTTCCTTCAGCTCTTCAACGACCCGGCCGTGGTCAAAGGCGATGTAGTACTTCTTGCCATCCCGCATGACAGTGACGTTCAGCTTGGTGGACAGGGCGTTGACAACGGAAGCCCCGACCCCGTGCAGACCGCCGGAAACCTTGTATCCGCCACCGCCAAACTTACCACCGGCGTGCAGAACCGTATAAACAGTTTCAACGGCTGGCCGGCCGGTCTTCTTTTCGATGTCGACCGGAATCCCCCGCCCGTCGTCTTGGACAGTCACGCTGTTGTCTTCGTTGACGGTGACTTCGATCTTGGTCGCGAAACCTGCCAGGGCTTCGTCGATCCCGTTGTCGATGATTTCCCAGACCAGGTGGTGCAAGCCCTGGGAGCTGGTTGAGCCAATGTACATCCCCGGACGCTTGCGTACGGCTTCCAGGCCGCCAAGGACTTGAATCTGGCTGGCATTGTACTTGTCAGCTTCTTGTTCAAACTGCTTGGCCTTCTTCAATTTGTTATCTTCGTCTGCCATTTAATCCTTCCTCTTTTTCTATAATTTGGCCGGAATGGATGTAAAAAATTCGCGGCTGTTTGACTATTTCCTGGGAAATACTATCCAGATCGGTTGTCGTAATAAAAGTCTGGGTTTGACCATGGATGAAATTGAGCAGGGCTGCCTGGCGGTTCTGGTCCAGTTCGCTCATCACGTCGTCCAAAAGCAGGATCGGCTCTTCTCCCGTCAGCTGCTTGATCAGCTGGATTTCCGCCAGTTTCAAGCTGAGGGCAATGGTCCGCTGCTGCCCTTGGGAGGCAAACAGGTGGGCATTCTTGCCGTCCAGCTGGAATTCCAGGTCGTCGCGGTGGGGACCCAGCTGGGTCGTGGCCCGTCTGAGCTCATCGTCAGCGATCTCCGCAAAGCGGTCCAGCAGCTTCTGCTTGATCTGGGCCGGCTGGTCTGCAGCCGTAATCTCCTTGGCTGAAGGCCGGTAAAGGACCCGCAGCTCTTCTCTTTGCCCGCTGATGGCCCGGTAGGCCTCGGCCGCGTAGCGGTTGAGGTCAGCCAAATAGCGGTAGCGCCGCCAGATCAGTTCACTGGCCGCCGTGGCCACCTGCTCAGTTAAGACCCCGAGCAGGACCTGGTCACTGGCCTGCCGGCGGGCCAGCTGCTTGAGATAGTTGTTTCTCTGCTGGAGCAGCTGCCGGTACTGGCTGGCGAAATAGAGATATTCCGGATTGATCTGGCCGAATTCCAGGTCCATGAAGCGCCGGCGCAAAGAAGGGGCCCCCTTCACCAATTCCATATCTTCCGGAGAAAAGAGGATGGCGTTAAGGTGGCCCACATACTTGGACAGCCGGGCCTGCTCTACCCGGTTGACCCAGGCGCTCTTGCCCTTCTTGCTGATGACGATGCGCAGGTCAAGGTCCAGCTGGCGCTTGTGCACCCGGCCAGCCAGGCTGGCAAAGTCCTGGCCGAAGGCAATCATCTCCCGGTCATTGCTGGTCCGGTGGGACCGGCTAATGGCCAGAAAGTAGATCGCTTCCAGCAGGTTGGTCTTGCCCTGGGCATTTTCACCCAGAAAAACGTTCACGTGCGGGTCAAATTCCAGGTTAAGGGGAGCCAGGTTGCGGAAACCGCTCTGCTTAAACCGGCTCAGGTACATTAAAGTCCCTGAACCAGCTCATATTCCTTGCCGGCAACGGTCAAACGGTCACCAGGATAGAGCTTCCTGCCCCGGCGGTCTTCCTTGTCCCCATTGACCAGAACTGGACTGTCCTTGAGGTACCATTTGGCCTGCCCGCCCGAGGAAACGATACATTCATCTTTCAAAAATTGTCCGAGGGTGATGAATTCACCATTAATCGCAAAAGTTTCGATAGTCTTCACCTTCACCAATGTAAAACTAATATTCCACTTATAAATTATAGTCTTTTTTCCAGGGAAACTCAATCAAGAAGGCCTTTTTTAGGGCCTCAGAGCGCTTATTTACCAATTTAGTATCGTGGTACATAAAGCAGGTATTTTGGGCTTAAAGCCGTAAAAAACGCTTGTATGAAAAAATAGCCGAAAAAAAGCCACTCCGGAGAGTGGCTTTTGTGAATTATTGGCAGTCTGTTTTAGAAAGTTCGGATTGGGGTGATCAGCTGCACGAATTCAACTGACTGGTCATTTGGCACGACCGTGAATGGCCGCAAGCTTTCCGTGAAGTTGATGATGACGGAGTCAGTTACTGAGGCCCGCAGGGCAGCGGCCATGTAGTCCGGGTTGAAGGAAATGGTCAGGTCCCGGCCAGTTAAGCTGCTGAAGCCGACTTCTTCCTCAATCTTTCCGACTTCCGGGGAATTACCTGAAACCAGGACGGTTTGGTCAGCCACGTTCAAAGTCATTTGGACGGCGTTGGTCCGGTTGGCGTGGGTCAAGAGGCTGGCCCGGCTCAAAGTCTGCATCAAGTCAGAAACGGTGAACTGCACGCTGGTCGTTGACTCAGTTGGCAAAAGGCGGTCAACGTCCGGGTAGACCCCTTCCAAAAGACGGGTGTAGAAGGACAGGTTTTCAAATTCAAAGCGGATCTGGCTGTCGCCAAGGTAAACCTTGATGTCCTGGTCAGCGTCGCCGATGATCTGGGCTAGTTCCTGCAGGTTCTTGCCCGGGATAATCAGGGACAGGTCTTCGCTTGGACCGGCCGCGATGTCGACGATTCTTTGGGACAGGCGGTGGGAGTCAGTAGCCACGGCCTTGATCTGCCCGTTCTTGAAGCTGAAGTTGACCCCGGTCAGAGTTGGCCGGCTTTCTTCGGTGGATACGGCGAAAACAGTCTGGGTGATCAGTTCCCGCAGGGTCTTAGATGGCAGGCTGAAGGAAGTTCCGGCAATTTCCGGCAGGCGCGGGTAGGCACTGGCGTCCAAGCCGTTGATTACGTAGTCCGCCTTGTCAGAGGTGATCTGGATCTGGTTGCCTTCCTTGACTTCAAAAGTGAATTCCCTGCCTGGCAATTTGCGGACGATTTCGCTGAACAAGTGGGCGGTCACGACAATGGAGCCAGTTGATTCAACCCGTAAGTCATCAGAAACCGGTTGGCTCAGTTCAATGGAAATATCGGCATTGCTGCCAGTCATGATCAGTTCAGCTTCCGTCAATTCCAGCTTGATCCCGCTCAAAATCGGAATCTGGGCTCTTGAAGAAACTGCCTTTAAAACTGAATTCAAGTCATTGATAAAAAGATTGCGCTGTACAGTAAATTTCATTTGGTCCTCCTTGGTTAGTTTGCTGCTCTCTTTATTTAATTATTTATTTATATATAGATAGTTGTAGTAGTAGGTCCTGTTAATTCTGTTGATAACTAACCGGAAGCCCGGTAATCCGGACTTTTGCCAGTTGAAAAAATGTGGATAAATCACGGACTTGTCCTCAAGTTATCAACGGACCTATCTTTCCAGCATCTGCCGCAGGTCGGAAACAGCGGACTTGATTTCAGTGTCCGTTTTGATCTGCCGGGCGATTTTGTCGCAGGCATGCATCACGGTCGTGTGGTCCTTGCCCCCGAATTCCTGGCCGATTTTTGGCAGGCTGGCATCGGTGAGCTCGCGGGACAGGTACATGGCAATCTGACGCGGGATGACGATCTGCCTTACCCGCTTCTTTCCTTTAAGGTCCGGCACTGAGGTCTGGAAGTAGTTGGCCACGACCTCCTGGATCTTGGAAATCTGCAGTCCCCTGCTCTTCTGGACCAGCTTGAGGTCGGCTAAAGCCGACCGGGCTAAGCCAATGTTGATGTCCTGCTTTTGAATGGTGGCCTGGGCCTGGACTTTGACCAGGGCCCCTTCCAGCTCCCGGATATTAGTATCGACCTGGCTGGCCACATAGTCCAGGGTGCTTTCATCGATCTCCAGTCCTTCGGATTCAGCCTTCTTGCGCAGGATGGCGATCCGGGTTTCCAGGTCTGGCGGGGTGATTTCAACTTGCAGTCCCCAGGCAAAACGCGAGACCAGCCGTTCGGACAGGTCGGGAATTTCCGTTGGCAGCCGGTCACTGGTCATGACGATCTGCTTTTGATCATTATAGAGAGTCTCAAAAGTATGGAAGAATTCTTCCTGAATCCCTTCCTTCTTGGCGAAGAACTGGATGTCGTCGACCAAGAGCAGGTCAGCTGTCCGGTATTTCTCCCGGAACTTGTCCTGGGTCTTGTTCTTGATGGAATTGATGAAGTCGTTGACAAAAGTCTCACTTTGAATGTAGACAACCTTGGCATCTGGTCTTTCCGCCAGCATCTGGTGGCCGATCGCCTGCATCAAGTGGGTTTTACCAAGCCCCACGCCCCCGAAGATGAACAAGGGGTTGTAGAAGGTCCCCGGGTTGTCGGCAACCGCCAAAGCGGCTCCGGCAGCCAGTTTGTTGCCCTCGCCTTGAATGAAGTTCTCGAAGGTGTACTTCTCGTTTAAGCGCAGGTCCTTGGTGAATTCGCGGCCTTGCGGCCGGGCTTTCTCGGGCTTGGCCTGCGGCTGGGGCTCCAGCATTCTTTCGCTGCTGGGCGTCGGGCCGTTTTTAACGACGAAAACCGGGTAGATATCGATTCCCGCGTAGGCATAAGCCGACTGGATCAGGTTAGCGGAGATGTTTTGCTCCCAATACCCCTTTGCCACGGGGGTTTGGACGGAGATTACCAATTCATGGGTGTCCTTGTTGAAGGAGACGGGCTTGGTGTTTTTGAACCAGGCATTATAGGATACTTCGTTAAATTCGGACCGCATTTCAGCGTTGAAGCTATCCCAGAATTTTTCTAAATCGAACAAAAAACATTCCCTCCAAAAAATCGTTTAGCAAAATTATTTTAGCATTTACTGACCAGGTTTTCCACAGGTGGAAGAAATAAATCCAGAATCCACAGGCTGTGGACAAGAAATAAAAAGAAGCCTGTTAACTCTGCTGATAATTTTATCAAAATTGGTCAAAAGTGGATAAGTCTTGTGGGTAACTTTTCTTATAGTGGCAAAAGGAGAGCCTGGTTTTGACCAGACATATCCACATGGTGTTGAAAAAGTTTTTGACAGGGTGTGGATTGTGGATAATCATGCAAAAAAGCCTGTTGATTGCCGGGAAAAATTTTTTCCGCGGTCTACTTTCTGTCCACAGGCGGGGGATCATGCTCAGGCAGTCTAAGGAAAAAATCGGGCAAGTTTGCAAGAAAAAGCTTGGTTTTTTTCGATTTCCGTGCTATCCTAGATAAGAAATTGTGCACGTAGCACTAAAAAATGGAGGTGCAAATATATGTCAACTAAGAGAACTTACCAACCTAAGAAGCGTCACCGTTCACGCGTTCACGGCTTCATGAAGCGTATGGCTACAAGCAACGGCCGTAAGGTTTTGGCTAGACGCCGTGCAAAGGGTAGAAAGGTATTATCTGCTTAAGCCACTGAATCCCAGTGGTTTTTTTAATTTGCAAGAGTGTAAAGAGCTTTGAGAAAGTCATATCGAATTAAATCTGAACAGGATTTTCAGACCGTCTTTGAAAATGGCGAATCAGTTGCCAACCGGGCTTTTGTGATCTACGTCCTGCCTAGAAAGCAGAATAAGCATTTTCGCGTCGGCATCTCTGTCGGCAAGAAGGTCGGTCACACGGCCGTTGTGCGCAACCGTCTCAAGCGCTACATCAGGGCGGTGTTGACCGAGAACCGGGATCGGATTGCGCCGGACTTGGACTTCTTGGTGATTGCCAGACCCTACGCTCACGATTTCGATTGGGAAAAGACGCGGGAAAACCTGCTTCACGCGCTGAACTTGGCCCACGTCATTGAAGAAATGCCAAATAAAGAGGAAAAATAGTGAAGGACATTTTATCGAAGAAGAGTACCAAGCGCCTTCTGGCCGTTCTGGCACTGGTGACGGTTTTTGCCCTTGTTCTGAGCGGTTGCGCCACGCAGACCACCCAGAAGCCAACGCAGATCTCCCATAATTCCAGCAACTGGTGGGATGCCTGGGTAGTTTACTACCTCTCCCAGTTCGTGCTTTGGATTGCCAAAGTCTGCGGGGGCAGCTACGGCTGGGCCATCATCATCTTTACGGTTATCATCCGGGTGATCCTCCTGCCTTTGAACGCGGTGCAGATCAACAGCACCAGAAAGATGCAGGAGATCCAGCCGGAACTGAAGGCCTTGCAGGAGAAGTATTCCAGCAAGGACCTGGAGACCCGGAACAAGCTGAACGAAGAAACGCAGAAGCTTTACAAGGAAGCGGGCGTCAATCCTTACGCCGGCTGCCTGCCGATGGTGATCCAGTTGCCGGTTATGTGGGCCCTGTACCAGGCCATCTGGCGGACGCCAGAGATGCAGAATGGTAAATTCTTGTGGATGGACCTGGGCAAGCCAGACCCATACTACATCCTGCCGATTTTGGCAACGGTATTTACCTTCCTGTCCTCATACATCGCGACTTTGTCGGTGCCTAAGTCTTCCCAGACCACGATGACTAAGATGATGAGCTATGTCATGGCCATCATGGTCGGGATCTGGGCCATCGTCTTCCAGTCCGCGATCTCCCTTTACTGGGTGATCTCCAACCTCTTCCAGGTTGGCCAGACCCTGGTCCTGCAGAACCCATTCAAGTACCGCAAGGAGCAGGAAGCCAAGGAAGAAGCTGAACGCGAGCGCCAGCGCAAGATTCGGCGGGCTTACAAGCGGATCAAGCGGAAATAATTGAATGTTCATCTAAAGTTTTTTAGATAAAGTAGTGAAAGTGCTTTATCCATCATTTTTCATGGTGGAAATTGCGCTTTTTTTATTGGAAAAAACGAGGTAACGAGATGGTTCAACGTTTAACGGAATTTGATACGATCGCGGCGATCTCAACGCCGCTGGGAGAAGGCGGGATCTCCATCGTCCGCGTCTCCGGGGAAGATGCGGTCGCCATTGTCAACCGCTTGTTTAAGGGCAAGGACCTGGAAAAGGTTCCCAGCCACACGATCAACTACGGCCACATCGTGGACCCGGCAACCGGGCAGGTGATCGACGAGGTCATGGCCTCCGTCATGCTGGCGCCGAAGACTTTTACCAAGGAAGACATCGTGGAAATCAACTGCCACGGGGGGATCGTGGTCACCAATGACATCCTGCAGCTGCTCTTGGCCAACGGGGCCAGAATGGCTGACCCGGGCGAATTTACCAAGCGGGCCTTCGTCAACGGGCGGATCGACCTAACCCAGGCTGAAAGCGTGATGGACATCATCCGGGCCAAGACTGACAAGGCCCGGCAGGTGGCGGTCAAGCAGCTTTCCGGCGGCCTTTTGACGGAAATCCGGGCCCTGCGTCAGGAAATCCTGGATGTTTTGGCTAATGTCGAAGTCAACATCGACTACCCGGAATACGATGAAGAAGAAGTGACGGCCCAGAAGCTGCTGGCTTGCGCGGAAGCCGTCAGCGGCAAGATTGACCGCCTGCTGGAGACGGCCCAGGAGGGGCAGATCCTCAGAAACGGCTTGAAGACAGCCATTGTCGGCCGGCCTAACGTGGGCAAGTCCTCCCTTTTGAACTACCTGACCCAAAGCGACAAGGCGATCGTAACGGACGTGGCCGGGACCACCCGGGACACCCTGGAAGAGTTCGTGTCTGTCAAGGGGGTGCCCTTGGAGTTGATTGACACGGCTGGGATTCACCATACCGAGGACCAGGTGGAAAAAATCGGGGTCGAGCGGTCGAAGAAGGCCATTGCCCAGGCGGACTTGATCCTGCTTTTGCTGGACGGCAGCCAGGAATTGACGGAAGAAGACCGGCAGCTTTTGGAACTGACCGCCGGCAAAAAGCGGATCATCGTGCTGAACAAAACGGACCTGGGCCAGAAGCTGACCGAGGCTGAGATTGCTAAAGAAAGCGGCAGTGAAGTGATCAGCACCTCGATCATGATGAAGGAAAACCTGGACGAATTGGAAGCCTTGATCAAGAAGCTCTTCTTCAAGGGGATCGAAAACTCCAACGACCAGGTCCTGGTGACCAACCAGCGGCAGGCGGGCCTTTTGGCCAAGGCCAAGCAGCAATTGGCCGACGTGGCCAGCGGGCTTGAGGCAGGGATGCCGGTTGACCTGGTTCAGATAGACTTTACCGGGGCCTGGGAAAGCCTGGGGGAAATCACTGGTGACAGCGCCCCGGATGAATTGATCAATGACCTCTTTAGTCAGTTCTGCTTAGGGAAATAGCGAGGAAGGCAAGGAAGACGAAAAAAATGAAGACTTATGTTTCAAACGAATATGACGTGATCGTAGTCGGTGCCGGCCATGCCGGCTGTGAAGCAGCCCTGGCCAGTGCCCGGATGGGGGAGAAGACCCTGCTGCTCACCATCAGCCTGGACATGGTGGCCTTTATGCCCTGCAACCCCTCAGTCGGCGGCCCGGCCAAGGGGACCGTGGTCAGAGAAATCGACGCTTTAGGCGGGGAGATGGGCAAGAACATCGACAAGACCTACATCCAGATGCGGATGCTGAACACGGGCAAGGGGCCTGCTGTCCGGGCATTAAGAGCCCAGGCTGACAAGTGGGACTACCACGAAGAGATGAAGCGGACCATCGAAAACACCCCTAATCTGACCCTGCGCCAGGCGGTCGTTGAAGACTTGATCGTTGAAGACGGGGAATGCCGGGGCGTAGTGACCAACACCGGGGCCCGCTACCGGGCCAAAAGCGTGGTCTTGACGACGGGGACCGCGGCCAGAGGGCGGATTTTTATCGGGGAATTGAACTACTCATCCGGTCCGAACAACACGATTCCAGCCATTAAGCTGTCTGAAAGCCTGGAGAGACTGGGCTTCAAGCTGCGCCGCTTTAAGACCGGGACGCCGCCCCGCGTCAACCGGCACACCATCGACTATTCCAAGACCGAAGAAGAGCCGGGCGACAAGGAGCCCCGCCACTTCTCCTTTACCAGCAGGGATGAAGACTACCTAACCGACCAGACTTCCTGCTGGATGACCTACACCAACCCGAAGACCCACGAAATCATCAATGAAAACCTGGACCGGTCACCAATGTTCTCCGGTGATATCGTCGGGGTAGGGCCGCGCTACTGCCCGTCAATTGAAACCAAGGTCGTCCGTTTCGCGGACAAGGACCGGCACCAGATCTTCCTGGAACCGGAAGGGCGGAAGACGGAAGAAATCTATGTCGGGGACTTTTCTACCTCCATGCCGGAAGAAGTGCAGCTGGAAATGCTGCACACGGTCGCTGGCCTGGAAAAGGTTGAAATGATGCGGCCGGGCTACGCCATTGAATACGACGTGGTTGACCCCTGGCAGTTAACCCACACCCTGGAAACCAAGCGGATCAAGCACCTGTATATGGCAGGGCAGATGAACGGGACTTCCGGCTATGAAGAAGCCGCCGGCCAGGGCCTGATTGCCGGGATCAACGCAGCCTTGAGCGCGGAAGGCAAGCCAGCCTTCACCCTGGGCCGGGACGAAGCTTATATCGGGGTTTTGATAGATGACCTGGTAACTAAGGGGACGGAAGAACCTTACCGGCTCTTGACCAGCCGGGCTGAATACCGCCTGCTTCTCCGCCACGACAATGCCGACCTCCGCTTGACGGAAAAGGGGCATGACCTGGGCTTGATTGACGATGATCGCTATGCTGAATTTTTGGCTAAGAAGGAACTGATCCAGGAAGACCTGGACCGGCTGGGCGAAATCACCGTTCACCCGACCATTGCCGTCAACGAATACCTGGCAGGTTTAGGCCAAACTGACTTAAACGGCGGGGTCAAGGCAGACGTCTTCCTCAGACGGCCAAGGGTGACGGTTGAAGACGTTGAACGTCTGACTGGGCAGAAGCTGGCCGGGGACCGCTATGTCAAGGAACAGGTGGAAATCGACATCAAGTATGCCGGCTACATCAAGAAGCAGGAGATTCAAGTGGCCCGCCTGCGCCGGCAGGAAGCCAAGAAGATCCCGAAGGACATCGACTATGACCAGATCGAGGGCCTGGCTACAGAAGCCCGGGAGAAGTTAGCCAAGATCCGGCCGGAAACCCTGGCTCAGGCGGAAAGAATCTCCGGGGTCAACCCGGCTGACTTGGCCATCTTGAGCGTCTACGTGCAAAATGGCAAATACGCCAAGGTTCAGAAGTAAAGAGCAATAATTTTAGAAGGCAGACCAGAGATCCTGGCCTGCTTTTTAAATAATCGATGGCTTTCATACTTTTTTAAAAATCAATAGAAACTTTACCGAAAAATATTCTCCAGAAGTTAGCTACTTTTTCACAATAAAGAAAGGGAAGATAGCAAAAAATTTTTATCCAGAAAAAGCAAGTTTGTGAATTAACTAGCTTAAAAATGCGACTATCCTTGATATAGCGGTTTTTGATAGCACTTGCAAAAGTGAAAAAATGTGGTTTAATAAAGGGCTGCAAGTAATAATTTTTAAGGAGATTCACTTATGGCAAAAATTAAGGGCGCAAACGCCGTTTTAGATGTTATGTACAAGTGGGGCATTGACCACCTTTACGGTTTCCCAGGTGGTTCTTTTGACTCAACCATGAACGCGATCTACGAAATGCAAGACAAGGTCAAGTTCATCGAAGTTCGTCACGAAGAAGCCGCATCCTTGGCTGCCTCAGCAGAATACAAGCTTACTGGCAAGCTTGGTGTCTGCATGGGTTCAGCTGGCCCTGGTGCCATCCACTTGATGA
>OLNW01000457.1_pt1 | contig 48888 bp, 59 predicted proteins | sample 1672121 | NCBI WGS metagenome assembly OLNW01 (sample SAMEA3136648, study PRJEB25190) | human gut metagenome
AAAAGCTATTATGGAAATTGTACAGATAGATTAGAAAATATCTTTAAAGAAAAATTTGACAAAATATTTGCTATAGAACTAGGATTAAGTTCTGATACATATTTGGCAGATACAATATCTGAATTAGAAACAAGAACATTTTTAACAAACTCAGATGCGCATTCATTGCCAAAAATAGCAAGAGAATATAATAAGATGGAAGTAGAAGACATATCTTTTAAAGAAGTTGTTAAAGCACTAAAAAATGAAGATGGAAGAAGAATAGTGGCTAATTATGGATTAGATCCAAAACTTGGAAAATATCATAGAACATATTGCGATGATTGTGAAAAATCAATTGAAACAAAAGAACCAGTAGAGGTTTGCCCAATGTGTGGTGGAAAAAATGTAACATTTGGAGTTTTGGATAGAATTGAATTAATAAAAGATAAAAAAGAAACAAAAAGTCCTAAAACAAGACCACCATATATATATCAAATTCCACTTGGATTTATACCAGGAGTAGGTGGAAAAACAATAGACAAATTATTGAATACTTTTGAAACAGAAATGAACATATTACACAAACTTTCAAAAGATGACTTAGAAATGGTAGTAGGAGAAAAAATTGCAACAAATATAGATAATGCAAGAAATGGAAACTGTTATGTACAATCTGGTGGTGGCGGAGTATACGGAAAAGTTTCAGTAAAACCAAAAAAATAGAGTTCTAAAAAATCTCTTTATCGAATACACATTATGTTATAAAAGATAAGGAGATTTTTAATGAGAAATAGTAGTAGAAAGATAAAACAAATAATTATTGAGCATGTAGCAAACAATAAAAAAGAATATACAATAGTTATACTTATATTTATTATAGGGATATTCTTTGGTGTATTTTTTGTAAATAATATGCAAGAAAGTCCAAAAGAAGAAATACAGACATATATCAATAATTTTATTGAAAAAATGAAAAGCTTACAAAATATAGATAATGCAACTTTATTAAAAAATAGTATAATTCAAAACGCAATATTTGCAATATTAATATGGTTCTTTGGAACAACAGTAATAGGTTTACCAATAGTTTTTGGGCTTGTACTATATCGAGGATTTTGCTTAGGATATACAATATCATCATTTATTACAATACTTGGAATAGGAAAAGGAATAACTTTTATATTGGCAAGTTTGCTATTTCAAAGTTTATTAACAATACCAGCGATATTAGGGCTAGCTGTAAGCGGATTTAAATTGTACAAATCAATAATAAAAGACAAAGCAAAAGAAAATATAAAATTAGAAATAGCAAGACATACAATATTTTCACTTATTATGATAGCAATACTTTTATTAGCATCTGTAGTAGAAATATTTATTTCTACAAATTTAATGAAAATATTGGTAAAATATTTATAAAAATTTGTAAAAATGTATTTACAATTAACAAATAGTTTGATATAACATATATAGTTTATGTAAATAGATTATTTTGAATATAGGGGTAGTGAAAAGAATGGAAAGACAATTAAAAAACTTTTTTGATTTTTTAGAAAATGAAAAAAAATTATCAGAAAATACATTACAATCATACAAAAGAGACTTAAAGCAATTTAGAAGATACTTAGAAGCATGTGAACTTCATTATAATAGAGTAAAAGAAGAAGATATAAAAGATTACATAAGAGAATTGCAAGAAGATGGAAAGAAAGCTTCAAGTATATCTAGATGTATAGCATCTATTCGTTCTTTCTATCAATTCATACTAAAAAGAAAGAAAATAAAACAAGACCCAACAGCAAATATACAATCACCAAAAATAGAAAAAAGAGTACCAAGTGTATTAACATCAAAAGAAGTTGAACTATTATTAGACCAACCAAAAGATGTTGACCTAAAAGGAACTCGTGATAAAGCAATGCTAGAATTTGCATATGCTACAGGAATGAGAGTAACAGAAATAATCTCACTAAATATAGATGATGTAAATTTAGAAAAAGGTTATGTAACTTGTAAATCGGGAACAAAACAAAGAACAATACCATTAGGAACAATGTCATTACAAGCATTAAAAGAATATGTAGAAGATGCAAGAGACATTTTAATAAAAGATGAAAATGAAAAAGCATTATTTGTAAACATAAATGGTGGAAGACTTACAAGACAAGGATTCTGGAAAATAATAAAATATTATAAAGAACAAGCGCATATAACAAAGGACATAACACCACATGTTCTAAGACATTCATTTGCAACACATTTATTACAAAATGGGGCAGACTTAAAAGCAATACAAACAATGTTGGGACATTCAGACATATCATCAACACAAATATATATGCAATTCCAAGATGAAGGACTAAAAGATATATACAAAAAAGCTCATCCAAGAGCATAAAATAAATAGGGGCTAAAGAAAAAATAAATTCTTTGGCTCTATTTTTTTATAAAACCCTTTTTTTACTAGACATATGGCCTAAAAAAAGATATAATAACAATATCGAAAAAAACAAGAAAAAGGTGCAAAAAATGAAGAAAAAAGTACTATTTATATCAAGCACAGGGGGACACTTAAATGAACTAATGCAACTTGCTCCATTATTTGAAAAATATGAATATCATATAATTACAGAAAAAGATGAAGTAAGTAAAGCACTAAAAGAAAAATACAAAGAAAAAATATCATATTTACCATATGGTACAAGAGCAAAAATGTTTTCATATATATTTAAGTATTTCTATTTGTGCATAAAAACAATATATTACTATATAAAAATAAGACCAAAAGTAATAGTAACAACAGGAACACATACAGCAGGACCAATGTGCTATTTAGGAAAAATATTTGGAAGTAAAATAATTTATATAGAAACATTTGCAAATAGAGACAAAAAAACTGCAACAGGTAGGCTAATATATCCAATTGCAGATTTATTTATTGTGCAATGGAAAGAAATGCTAAAATTATATCCAAAAGCAGTATATGGAGGTTCGATTTATAAATGATATTAGTATTATTAGGAACACAAAATAACAGTTTTCATCGTTTACTAGAAAAAATAGATGAACTAATAGAAAAAAAAGTCATACAGGAAAAAGTTGTAGTACAAGCAGGACACACAAAATATGAATCAGAAAATATGCAAATTTTTAGTTTGATTCCACAAGAAGAGCTAGAAAAATATCAAGAAAAAGCAGATTTAATAATAACACACGGTGGGGTAGGTTCAATAGTAAGTTCAATAAAATTAGAAAAAAAAGTAATAGCCATACCAAGACTACATCAATACCAAGAACATGTAAATGACCACCAAAAGCAAATAATAGAATCATTTTCGAAAAAAGGATATATAATCGGAATAAATAGTGTAGAAGAGCTAGAAGAAGCAATAAACAAGGCCAACGAATTTGTGCCAAATAAATATGCAACCAAAGAAGGAGAAAATAGAATTATAAAAATTATAGAACAATTTATAGAAAATATATAAAGATAGGGTGCAATATATACATGCAAAAAATAGTAGAAAAAGAAGAAAGAAAAAAGGAAGAAACAAAAAACACTAATATAAAAAATGGAAAAGCAAAAGAAATATTATCAAAATTCGTGAATTCGATATGGTTTGTGATTGTTGTAGGAATATTATTGTTTGTAAAGACAATGTTTTTTTATGATAACACAATAAGTAATAGTGGAAAAATAGAAATGCAAACAATATTAGGAACAATAGGTTTTACAGTTATATTAGTTTGTATATTAATTATATTGCCAAATAGAGCAAGGATAATAACTACATTAACTAGCAATTTCATAGTGAGTTTAGTACTTTTCGGAGATAATATCTATTATATTTATTCAAATAGCTTTTTATCAATTGCACAAATAACAAATCTTCAATATGGAGAAGAAATATTAAGTACATTACCGGCTGTTTTTGAAATTAAGCATTTATTATACTTTGTAGATATAATATTAATTATTGCTACATGTAAATTGATGAAAATAAAATTCCAGAAAAAAGAAAACAAAACAAAGAAAAAAGTTTTGGCAAAAGCAATTTCAGGAATAGTTGGAATAGTGGTGTTTTGCATAGTAGGCGCAAGATATGTGGAAAAAGGAAAAGAAAAATCATATAACAAAGATATGCAAATAAGAGAGTCAACAATATGGGGATACCATATATATGATATAGAAAATTTATTAACACAAAAAAAGAATACAAAATATAAATCTTATAGTAAAATGGAAGCAGATTATGAAAAATTAAAAGAAGAATATAATGATAGATATGGCAAAGAAAAATATGATTTTAAAGGAATATCAAAAAACAGTAATGTAATTGTTCTACAATTAGAGTCTATTCAAGAATTTGTAATAAATAAAACAATAAATGGAAAGCAAATAACACCTAATTTAAATAAATTTTTAAGTGAAAACATAGAAATTTCTAATATGAATATGCAAAGTTACTCAACAACAGCAGATTCAGAACATTCAAGTATAACATCAATATATCCAATGGAAAATGGAATGTCATACAGTAAATTTTACACAAACGCATATGACAACCTATTTGAAATGTTCAATAGTGCAGATTATACAACATCATATATGCATGGAAATGAAGCAAAATTTTGGAATAGAGGAAATGTGTATAGTAAATTTGGCGTACAAAATATAGAGTTAAAAGATAAATTTGATGACACTGAATATATAAATGGATTTATGTCAGATGAAGGTTTATATAGACAGGGTGTAGAGAAAATAAAAAATTATCAAAACCCATTTATGTCATTTATAGTATCAGCATCATCACATACACCTTTTGAATTAGAAGGGCTACAAGATAGAAATAAAGTTAGAATTGATGTTGGAAAATATAAAGGAACATATTTTGGAAATTATTTAGAAGCGGTAAATTATGCAGATTATGCATTTGGAGTATTCTTAGAAGGACTAAAACAAGAGGGATTATACGATGACACAACTATACTAGTATTTGGAGACCATAATGGAATAAACATGTATAATGAAGAAATGCTAGAATTTTTAAAACAATATAATCCAGACTTAACAGATGTAGATATAAAATTAAACTACACCAAAGTGGCTTGTGGACTAAAAATACCAGGTGTACCACATATGAAAATAGAAAAACCAGTTAGCAAACTAGACATTAAACCAACATTAGTATATCTATGTGATTTAGAAGATAAATTTTCTTTAGGTACAAACATTTTTGCTAGTAAAGAATTTGTAAGTTTAAATAATGAAAGAATTATAACAAATAGATATTATTATGATGAAAATTGGTATGATATAAAAACAGGAAATCAATTAGATATGGAATCATTAGATGGTGATAAAAAAGAATTATTAGAAAGATATTATAATTACATGAAAAAGGAATTAGAAATTTCAAATTCAGTAACAATCAACAACTTGTTAGCACAAAATTAAAATATAAACAAAGGATGTAAGTATTAATGGAAGAAGAAAGAATAATTAGCCCAGAATTAGAAAACAGAAATGAAGAAAGACTAGAAAATACATTAAGACCACAAACTTTAGAAGAATATATAGGGCAAAACAAAGTAAAAGAAAATATGAAAATATACATAGAGTCTGCAAAAAAAAGAGGAGAGCCATTAGATCACTGTTTACTATATGGACCTCCAGGACTTGGAAAAACAACATTATCTAATATAATTGCGAATGAAATGAACTCAAATATAAAAATAACATCAGGACCTGCAATTGAAAAACCAGGAGATTTAGCAGCATTGCTCACAAATTTATCAGAATTTGATGTTTTATTTATAGATGAAATTCATAGACTAAGTAAAAGTGTTGAAGAAATATTATATCCGGCATTAGAAGACTTTACATTAGATATAGTAATAGGAAAAGGACCAACAAGTAAGTCAATAAGACTTGACTTACCAAAATTCACTTTAATAGGTGCAACAACAAAAGCCGGCTCACTTACAACACCACTTAGAGACAGATTTGGGATAATACACCGTTTAGAATTATATTCAGAAGATGATTTAGCAACAATTGTAAAAAGATCAAGTAAAATTTTAGGAATAAAAATAGATGAAAAAGCATCAAGAGAAATTGCAAGAAGGTCAAGAGGAACACCAAGAATAGCAAATAGATTATTAAAAAGAGTAAGAGACTATGCAATTGTTTTAGGAGATGGAGACATAGACTTAAAAATAGCAAAACATGCATTAAATAAATTAGAAATAGATGAACTTCGGATTAGACGATATAGATAGAAAGTTGTTAGAAACAATGATAGTTCAATATGGTGGAAGACCAGTTGGAATTGAAGCATTAGCAGCTACAGTAGGAGAAGAACTTGACACAATAGAAGATGTTTATGAACCATATTTAATACAAATAGGATTTATTGCAAGAACACTAAGAGGAAGACAGGTGTTGCCACCAGCCTATAAACACTTAGGTTATGAATATTTAGGACTTTAAAACAAACAGTAAGCCTTTAGAAGGGAAAAATAAAATGAAACAAGCATTAAAAATAATAATTACATATTTTGTATTAATATTAAGTTTTATATTATTGCTTACAATAAGTAGCATGTTCCCATCAAAATATATAAAAGAAAATGTAGAACAATCTTCAAAAATTTTAATACAAGAAGGAAATAGATTAAAAAAAGAAGTAATTGGAAGAGAAGAACCAATGGAATTTGATAATTATACAGATGCTTTAATGATAAACACTGCATATTCCATAGATAATAAAACACCATTATATTCAAGCTTTGTAGCAAGAAAAAACTATATTCCTGAAGTAACAAAAGAAATACATGAAGATACATCAGGAGAATTAAAATCTGCATCAAAATATAAACATCATAATGAAGTCGGAGAATTAGAAGATACTGTGAATGGTGAAAAACTAGAAAGCTTTGAATATGCAAGATATTGGCACGGATATTTAGCAGTATTAAAACCATTACTTTTAATAGCAAATCTAGGGGAGATAAGAATAAGTTTTACAATTGTGCTTTTCTTGCTATTTATGGCTTTTGCATATTTAATATACAAAAAAATAAACCTTACAGTAGCAGCAATATTTACAATGGGCTTAGCAAGTGTAGAATATTTCTACTTAGGATTTTCTATGCAAGGAATATTTGTATTTTTAATAACAATGATAGCTTCTATAATATTACTTGATAAAAATGGAAAAATAAAGAACCTAAATATATTTTTCTTTGTTATAGGAATGTTAACAAACTTTTTTGATTTTTTAACTGTTCCAATGGTAACATATGCAATTCCAATGATTCTGTACTTCTTATTAAAACAAAAAGAAGAAAAAGTTACAGTAAAAAATGTACTAATAGATATTATAAAATATGGAATGTTTTGGGGAATAGGATATGGACTAACTTGGTTTACAAAATGGATTTTAGTTGATTTGATATACAATAAAAATATAATAAAAACAGCAATAAACCAAGTGTTATACAGAAGTACAGGAACAAATGAGATATTTATTAAAGAAGCAATTGAGAAAAATTTTGAATATGAAAAAAAATTCTTTCCAATAACAACGGTTATAACATTTGTCATTATAGACATTCAACTAGCAGTAGGAAAACTAAAAATAAAAACTGATAAATTGGATATAAAAGAATATCTGATAAAAATTTTACCATATATAATAATAGGTGTAATGCCGATTATATGGTATACAATATTAAAAGATCATTCATATAAACATGCATTTTTTACATATAGAAACATATTAATAACAAATATTTGTACAAATTTATTGTTAGAAAAGATATTTGAAATGTTTACAAAAAAAAATGAAACAAAAATGATAGAAAGTAGGAAAAAATAAAATGAAATTATTGATGCATACATGTTGTGCACCTTGCAGTGTATACTGCATAGATAGTTTAAGAGAAGAAGGAATAGAACCAACAGTATATTGGTATAATCCAAATATCCATCCATATACAGAATATAAAGCAAGAAAAGACTGCTTAAAAGGATATACAGAACAAATAGGAGTAAAAGCCATATTCGAAGAAAATTATGGATTAGATGAATTTTGCAAAAATGTTGTAAAAGATTTAAAAAATAGATGCAAAAATTATTGCTATAGAGTCAGATTAGAACAAACTGCAAAATATGCAAAAGAGCACGGATATGATGCTTTTACAACTACTCTTTTAGTAAGTCCTTATCAAAATCATAAGGCATTAATAGAAGTCGCAAATGAAATGGCAGAAAAATATGATATAGAATTTTTGTATAGAGACTTTAGAATTGGATTTAGAAAAGGACAAGCTAAGGCAAGAGAATTAGGATTATATATGCAAAAATATTGCGGATGCATTTTTTCAGAAGAATATAGATATACTAATCCCAATCCACCTAAAATTGTATTGCCGGAAAATTTTGAATATCTTCCAGCAGAGAGAAGCATCATTATAAAAAAGGAAAAAGAAGATAACGAAAAATATATAGATTTACTACTTGAAGCAGACCCTAGCAAAGATATGATAAATAAATACTTAAAAAATGGAGAATTGTTTGTTTTAACATATAAAGAAAAAGTAGCTTGTATAGCAGTAGTTACTACATTGAATAATGATACATGTGAATTAAAAAATATAGTAACAAAGCAAGAATATCGTAGTAATGGATATGGCAAAAAAATGCTTAAATATTTAACAGATAATTATAAAAACAGATATAAAAAGATGATAGTTGGAACAACACAAAATAATATTCCATTCTATGTAAAGCAAGGTTTTGATAAGTACGAAAAAACAATAAAAGATTTCTTTATTGATAATTATGAAGAAGAAATATGGGATGGAGATTTGCTTTGTACAGATATATATTATTATTCAAAAGAATTAAAAAAGTGAGAGATAAGTAGTAATTTGAAAGTGAGATGATAGTACAAATATGAATCCAATAGAGAACTTAAAAGATTTAATAATTTATCAAAGTCAAAATAATAATATTTCTGTAGAAGTTTTATATGATAATGAAGATTTTTGGCTAACTCAAAAATCAATGTCAAAATTATTTGATGTAGAAGTAAATACAATAAATTATCATTTAAAAGAAATATTTAAGTCAGGTGAATTAAAAGAAGAATCAGTTATTCGAAAAATTCGAATAACTGCAAATGATGGAAAAAACTATAACACAAATTTTTACAGCCTAGATGCAATAATTGCTGTAGGATATAGAGTGAATTCAAAACAAGCAACAGATTTTAGAATATGGGCAACTAATACATTGAAAGAATACATAAAAAAAGGATTTGTATTAAATGATGAACTATTAAAAAACGGTCCTAAATTCGGAAAAGATTATTTTAAAGAATTGCTAGAAAGAATTCGTTCAATTAGAACAAGTGAACGAAGAATATGGCAACAGATAACAGATATATTTGCAGAATGCAGTATAGATTATGATAAAGATTCTAAGACAACAAAAAAATTTTATGCAACTGTTCAAAATAAATTTCATTATGCTATTACAGGTAATACAGCTGCAGAAATAATATATCAAAAAGCAGATCATACTAAAGAAAATATGGGATTAACTACTTGGAAAAATTCACCAGATGGAAGAATTTTAAAATCTGATGTTATTATTGCAAAAAATTATTTAGATGAAAAACAAATAAAAAGATTAGAGAGAACTGTTTCGGGATATTTTGATTATATAGAAGACCTAGTAGAAAGAGAAAACACATTTACTATGGAAGAATTTGCGAAAAGTATAAATGAGTTTTTGGAATTTAGAAAATATGATACTTTAAAAGATAATGGTAAAATATCAAAAAGACAATCAGAAGAGAAAGCAGAGAAAGAGTATAATGAATTTAATAAAAATCAAAAGATAGTTTCGGATTTTGATAAGTTGCTTATTGAATTAAATAGTAAAAAGTAATTAAGAATAAAAATCTAAATTATAGTATCTTTGATGGAAAATGACAAAGAATGCAAATTTTAATGAACAGAAAATAATAGGAGGCATGCAATTGAAAGTAATATTTTTAGACATCGATGGTGTTTTGAATTCAAACGATTATATAGACTATGCATTAGATAACAATATAAAAGGAATACTAGAAGACATAAATCCGAAAACAATACAAATGTTAAAATTTGCTATAGATGCTACTGATGCACAAATAGTTTTATCATCTTCATGGAGAGATACAAGTAGATTTAAGGAATTAAAAGAATTATTTCTAAAATATGGTATCAACCTAAATGAAAAAACGCCAGTACTTAATAATGAAAGAGGTTTAGAAATTAAACAATATTTAAAAGAACACATAAATATAGAACAATATCTAATATTAGATGATGAAATATTTGATTCTTTTGATGAAGAACTAAAAGAAAATCTAATCCTAACAAAAGAAAATCAAAAAGATTATAGTTTTGGGGAAGGATTACAAATTAAACATATAGAACAAATTATAGAAAGATTTGGAAGAGTAAAAAAGAAAGAACATGAATATGATGATGAGCGTTAAGATAAATAAAAGAAGGAAGAAATAAAAATGAACATTATAAAACCACAAAAGTTAAAACTAAAAGAATTAGAAGTATCAAGCATAAAAGAAATACAAGAAAATGAACCAAAAGAGTACTTGAAATTTGAAAATGAAGAATGCAGTGGAATACAATTATACGAAAACGAATTTGAACATTGTATATTTAGCAATATAAATATGCAAGAAGCAACAATAGAAAAAGCAACATTTAGAGACATTATATTTGAAAAATGTAATTTTTCAAACACTCAATTCATAGAAAATGCATTTATAAGATGTGAATTTAACAATTGCAAAATCTCTGGTTGTAACTTTTCAGAAAATAGACTATATAATATTACATTTAATGAAACCAATGCAAGCTATTTTAACTTATCAATGGCAAGTATAGAAAACATATTATTTAAAGATACAATTTTAAGAAACAGTTATTTTCAAGAAACAAAAATGAAAAATACATATTTTGATAACTCAGATTTAACAAGAGCACAATTTTTTAAAACAAGCTTAAAAGGAATTGATTTATCAAACAATAAAATAGAAGGAATAGCAATTACAATAGAAGACATAAAAGGAGCAATAATAGACCAGTTGCAAGCAGTAGACTTACTATATTTGCTTGGTGTAAAACTAAAATAGGCATAAACCAAAAGCCAAAAAATGAAAAAATTATATTATTAAAGTGATATAAAATATATTATACAAGGAGAGAAAAACTTTGAGTAGATTAGTATTAGTAGATGGAAACAGCATAATGAATAGAGCATTTTATGGAATAATGGGGAATAGAATGCTAACAACAAAAGATGGAAAATATACAAATGCAGTATATGGATTTTTAGCAATATTATTTAAACTATTAGAAGATTTAAATCCAGAATATTTAGTAGTAGCATTTGACCTAAAAGCCCCAACCGCAAGACATAAAATGTATGAAGGATATAAAGCAAATAGAAAAGGAATGCCAGATGAATTAGCAGAACAAATGCCAATAATAAAAGAAGTATTAAAAGCAATGAACATAGACATAGTAGAAATGGAAGGATATGAAGCAGATGATGTACTTCGGAACACTTTCACGCTATGGAGAAAATCAAGGGCTAGATGTAACAATTTTATCTGGAGATAGAGACACATTCCAATTAGCTACAAAAAAAGTAACAATAAGAATTCCACACACAAAAGCTGGAAAAACTGAAACAGATGAATATAATGAAGAAAAAATAATAGAAAAATATGGAATACAACCTAAACAACTAATAGATGTAAAAGGTTTACAAGGAGATGCATCAGATAACATTCCAGGAGTACCAGGAGTTGGAGAAAAAACAGCATTAAGTTTAATTCAAAGATATAGTTCAATAGAAAATTTATACGAAAAAGTAGAAAAAGATGAAGATGACTTAAAAGGTAAACAAAGAGAAAAAATAGTAGCAAATAAAGATTTAGCGGTATTATCGAAAACACTAGGAACAATAAATTTAGAAGTGCCAATAAAGGATACATTAGAAGACTTTAAAGTTGAAGAATGGGACAAACCAAAAGTTTTAGAATTATTCCAAAACTTAAATTTCAACAGATATATAGATAGATTTTCATTAAGGTCAGGCACAAATAATGAAGAGCCAAAAAAAGAAGAATACAAACTACAAGAAAAAAGTTTAGAAGAAATTATAGAACTAATAGAAAAACAAAAAGAAATGGCATTTTATTTAATAACAGAACCAGACAAAGAAATTGAAGAAAAAATAATCAAAGAAAAAATCGTTGGAATAAGTATATACAATAAAGAAAAAGAAGAAGTATATTGCATAAAAATAGACAGCATAAAAAAACTAAAAGAAATATTCGAAAATGAAGAAATAAAGAAAATAGGAATAGACTTAAGTAAAATATACATTTTATTAAAACAAGAAAATATAAATTTAAAAGGCATAAGCTATGATATTTCAATAGCCGCATATATACTAAATCCAACAAATAGCAAATTGAAAATAGAGGACTTAATAGCAAATTTCTTAGAAATAAATGTTGAAGAATATACAGGTGAGAAAAAAGAAGAAAGCAAACAAATAACTTTATTTGATGAGCTACAAGAAGAAAACAAAGAAGAACTAAACAAAGAAAAATATGGGCTATATGCATATTCAATAGGAAAAATAAAAGAAAAAACACTAAAAGAATTAGAAGAAATACAATGTCTAGAATTATTTAATAACATAGACATGCCAACAGTTGAAGTACTTTCAAATATGCAATGGAATGGAATGAAAGTAGATGAAGAAGAACTTAATGAATTTGGGAAAGAACTAACCCAAAAATTAGAAACAATAACAAAAATAATATATGAAATGGCAGGAGAAGAATTTAATATAAATTCAACAAAACAATTAGGAGTAATCCTATTTGAAAAAATGAAATTGCCGGTAATAAAGAAAACAAAAAGTGGATATTCAACAGATGTAGATGTATTAGAAAAGCTAAAAAAAGAAGATCCTATCATAGAACAAATATTAGAATACAGACAATTAATGAAACTAAACTCAACATATGTAGAAGGTCTAAAACCATATATAAACAAAAAAACAAAAAGAATACACTCATTTTTCCATCAAACAATAACAGCAACAGGAAGAATAAGTTCAACAGAACCAAACTTACAAAACATACCAACTAGATTTGAATTAGGAAAAAGAGTAAGAAAAGTGTTTAAACCAGAAGAAGGAAAAGTATATCTAGATGCCGACTATTCACAAATAGAACTAAGAGTTTTAGCTTCAATTTCAGAAGATAAACATATGATAGAAGCATTTAAAGAAGGTCAAGATATTCATAAACAAGCCGCATCAAAAGTTTTTAAAACACCAATAGATGAAGTAACAAAAGAACAAAGAAGCAATGCAAAAGCAGTAAACTTTGGAATAGTATATGGAATAAGTGACTTTGGATTAGGAGAGCAATTATCAATAGGAAGAAAAAAAGCAAAACAATATATAGAAGAATATTTAGAGCAATATTCAGGAATAAAGAACTTTATGGAAGGAATAACAGAACAGGCAAAAGAGCAAGGATATGTAGAAACATTATTTAAAAGAAGAAGATATATACCAGAACTAAAATCTAAAAATTATATGGTAAGACAATTTGGCTCAAGAGCAGCAATGAATACACCAATTCAAGGTACTGCAGCAGACATAATGAAAATAGCAATGATAAAAGTATATAAAGAAATAACTAAAAGAAACTTAAAATCTAAAATAGTATTACAAGTACACGATGAAATGATGCTAGAAGTACCAACAGAAGAAATAGAAGAAGTAAAAGAAATAATGAAAAACTCAATGGAAACAGCAGCAAGCTTAAAAGTACCACTAATTGCAGAAATATCTGAAGCAAACAATTGGTATGACTGTAAATAGAACAAATTACGAAGGGAGATACAAATTTGAAAAACAAAAAATTAATAATTTTTGTAATAATCATATTAATAATAATTGTTTTTCTAGGAATTTTTAAAGACAAAATCTTAAAAATTATATATCCAAAAACATATAGTGAGTTTGTAACAATATATGCAGAAAAATATAATGTAGAAGAAAACTTGATATATGCAGTAATAAAAGCAGAAAGTAACTTTGAAAAAGATGCAGTTTCTCATAGGAATGCATTAGGACTTATGCAAATAATGAAAGACACAGCAATAGATGTAGCAAAAAAATATAGTATAGATATCAACCAAGAAAATGCAAAAGAAGAAATAGTAAATGTCGAAAACAACATAAACATAGGAACAAAATACTTAAATGTATTAATGGAAAAATACAAAAACAAAGAATTAGCTGTTGCAGCATATAATGCAGGAATTGGAACAGTTGATACATGGATAGAAAAAGGAATAATAAAACAAGATGGAAGCGATATAGAAAATATTCCATTTAAAGAAACAAACAATTATGTAAGAAAAATATTAAAAAATTATGAAAATTACAATAAACTATATAAATAGTAAAACAAAAACTAGACAAATGATAAAAAATAAAATAAAATAAGTAAAAAAGCAAAAAGGGGAAACAAAATGATAATAGAACAACTAATATTCACAATTATAGCATTAGCAATATTTGTTTACATGTTTTTTAGAATGATAAAAAATAATGATACAACATATATAGTAGTATTAATATTAGAAGCACTAGGAATATTTCTAAACTTTGTAGAAGTGTTATTTGGAAAAAAATTAAACGCATTATTTGTAATAATAAAATATTTGTTAGCAACATTACTTCCAATAGGAATAATTATTCTTGAAAAACAAGACATATATTTATTAGAAATAGTAAACTTAGCAAAAGCAAAAATATGCTTATTATTTGGAAACAATAAAAAAGCGAAACAGGCATTATTAAGTATATTAGAAAAAAAACCAAATAGTTACAAAGCACATAAATTGTTAGCGCAAATATATGAAAGAGAAGGCGGAATGAGAAGAGCAATTGATGAATATGTGCAAGCAGTAGATTTAAATAAAAAAGATTATGAATCATATTACAAAGTAGCATTATTATTAAATAATTTAGAGAAAAGAGAAGAAGCATCTCAAATGTTATTTTCATTGCTAAATAAAAAGCCAGATATGTATGAAGCATCTTTACTATTAGGAGAAATTTTGATAGACAGTGAAAAATACAAAGAAGCGGCAAATGTATATCAAGAAGCCTTAAAATATAATCAAACAAGCTTTGAATTAAACTATAATTTAGGAATAGCATATACAATGTTAAATGATTTTCAAAGTGCAAAAATATACTATGAAAAAGCAGCAGAGCTAAACAGCTTAGTATATAACACTAAATATTCTTTAGCAGAAATTGCACTAATTTACAAAGAATTAGAAGAAGCAGAAAAAAGATTTTTAGAAGCAATAGAAGATGATGAACTATCAGCAGATGCATATTATGAAATAGCAAAAATAGCACTAATCAAAGGTGAAAAAGATAAAGCAATAAAATATGTAAATGTGGCAATAGACATTGACAGCAAAAAAATTGTAGAAAAAGTAAAAAAAGATCCAATATTTATACCAATAATGGCAAGAATTTCAATTCCTTTTAACTTAGAAAATAGAGAAGAACCAATAGTTAGAAAATTGAAAGAAAAAGAAATAAAAGCTAAAGAACATTTAGAAGAAACAGCAGAAATAACAAGACACCTAAGTTATAACGATATAAAAATGATGAAAATAGAAGAAAAGCAAACAAAAGAAACTGAACAAAAAATAGAAGAAAAAGAGCATAAAGAAAGACAAGACTAAAAAAAATTCATAAAAATCGCCAAAAATAATATAATAATATTATTGGAGGGATTTTATGAATACAAAATTTGCAGTAATAGGTGGAGACCTAAGAATAATAAAACTAGCAAAAATGCTAGCAGAAGATGGAAATGAAGTATACACATATGGATTAGAAAAAGCCGAAGAACTAAAAGAAGAAAAAAACATAATACCAGTTCAAAAACTAAGCAAAGCAATACCAAATGATGTAGAAGTAGTGATAGCACCAATACCATTTTCAAGCAATGGGGTAAATATAAATGCACCATTTAGCGAAAATGAAATTTCAATAAGAGAACTAATGCATTATCTAAATGCCAAAATTTTAATTGCCGGAAGTATAACACCGGAAATTTATGATATGGCAAACGATGAATATATAGAAATAATAGACATAATGAAAAGAGAAGAACTTGCAGTTCTAAATACTATTTCAACAGCAGAAGGAACAATAGAAATAGCAATAGCAAATACAAATAAAATATTGCATGGAAGTAACGTTCTAATATTGGGATTTGGAAGAATTGGAAAAGTATTAGCAAGAAAAATGGCAGGACTATCTTCAAAAGTAACATGTGCAGCAAGAAAAGATGAAGACTTAGCTTGGATAAAAGCATATGGGCATATGGCAACAAATATAAACTTCTTAGGAGAAAACTTATCCGAGTATGACATAATAATAAACACAGTACCACATTTAGTACTAACTGAAGAAAGAATGAAACATGTAAAAAAAGACTGTTTGTTAATTGATTTAGCATCAAATCCAGGAGGTATAGACAAAAAATCAGCCAAAGATAAAAATCTAAAACTCATATGGGCATTGGCATTGCCAGGAAAAGTAGCACCAATCACAACAGCAGAATTTTTAAAAGATACAATTTACAATGTTTTAAAAGAAATATACAAAAAATAATTTTGAGTTAAAAATAAAATTATGAAAGAAGGAACAAAAAATGTTTTTAGAAATTATAAAATCAGTAATATTTGGAATAGTAGAAGGAATTACAGAATGGTTACCAATAAGTAGCACAGGCCATTTGATATTAGTTGAACAATTTCTGAAATTTAAAGAAGTATCACCAGAATTTTGGAATATGTTTCAAGTAGTAATACAACTTCGGAGCGATACTAGCAGTTGTATTATTATATATTAAACAAATATGGCCTTTCACAAAAGATAAAAATAAAGCTATAAAATCAAAAGGATTATTATCTATATTTGATAAGGAAAAAATGAACTTGTGGGGAAAAATCTTAGTAGGTTGTGTCCCTGCAGCAATAGTAGGAGTTTTATTTGATGATGTATTTGAAGCACTATTTTATAATCCAACATGTATAGCAATTGCTTTAATAGTATTTGGTGTAGCATTTATAGTTATAGAAAATTGGAATAAAAATAGAAAAGCTAAAAAAGAAACAAATGAACAAATTACATATAAAGATGCCCTAATAATAGGATTTTTTCAATTATTAGCAGCTATATTCCCAGGAACTTCACGCTCTGGTGCAACAATAATAGGGGGATTATTAATAGGTCTATCTAGACCAAATTCAGCAGAATTTACATTTTATTTAGCAATTCCAACAATGTTTGGAGCTAGTTTATTGAAGTTAGTTAAATTTGGATTAGCTTTCACTGGAATAGAAATTGCAGTATTACTAGTTGGTATGTTAGTTTCTTTTGTAGTATCTGTTGTAGTAATAAAATTCTTGATGAGTTATATTAAAAAGCATGATTTTAAAGTATTTGGATATTATAGAATTATATTAGGAATTGTGGTTTTAGCATATTTCTTTTTAATAAAATAGTGATAAACACAAACCTTGATATATAAGCATTGAATTAATTTCGAATGTGCATGGGAAAAATTTAGAAATTCTTATGAAGTTTTATGGAAAGAGTTCACTTTTAGAGGAAGGGTGCCATAAAACAAATTAGAATTTCTTAAATTTTGTAATAAGCCGAGAAATTTAATGAAAAGCTTATATATCAAGAGTTGAATTTAAAAAATTATTCAATTTTTCTAGAATCTCTTCTATCCATTGTTGTACGGTTAGAAGGTGAATCGCACATTTTTTCATATTCTTTACATTTTATCTTATAATCCATTTGCATACACAAATATCTATAATAGCAGTATCCTTGCTCATACTGTAACATAAGCATAGGATCTTTATAAATTTCATTCATATCCATTCCCATATTCATATTAGGATAACCCATATTAAAATCCATAAAAGGTGAAGCATAATTATTATTAAAATCTTTTTCCACAAAAAATCACTCCTATAAAAATAAATTTAGTTTTTTAAAGGAACTATAACCTTATAAATCAAAATTAAAAAATGGAAATATGCTAATAAAAATATATGTATAAATACCAGCAAAAATGCCATGAAGAAGTTTTCCATAAATGTAAGGCTTTATTGATAAATCAGTTTTAGAAGTAATACTTAGTACTTGAAGTAATACTGAAATTCCACCAAAACCAAGCAAAAAAGCAGAAATGATAATATTAACAGAAAGTTTTTTATTAGGAATAGAAGAAATAGTGCTTATTCCATTAGTAATTTCTAGAAATCCACTAAGTAAAGGTTTTGCAAAAGCTGGAGATATATTTGCAAAGTTAAAAATAGGGCTAATAATATCTGCGCAAAAATTCAGAATGCCACTGGATTTCAAAATTGAGATAACACTTGCAAAAATAACAACAAATCCACCAATTAATAAAATAGTGGAAGTCGCACTAGTTATGCTTTCTGCAAGAACAGAACCCAAATTTGAAAAAGAAACAGTAGAAGAATTTTTATTACTAGTATGAGAAGAGGCTGTTTTATTAGAAGTAGATAGCGAAGATTTATATTTCCAAAATCTAAAAATGAAACCGACAGTAATACAAGCTAAAATATGTGTAATAAAGAGGAGAACTCCAATAGCAGTATTTTTAAATAATAAAATTCCAACAGTTCCGATAATAAATAAAGGACCGGAATTGTTAGTAAAGCTTAACAACCTTTCGCACTCTTCTTTGGTGCAAATGTTATGCTTCCTGAAATTTACAGCAATTTTTGCTCCCATAGGGTAGCCACTAATAATTCCCATTACAAAAGCAAACCCACCTTCACCACGAACATTAAAAAGTGTTTGCATAAAATTATTTAAAAGATTTCCTAATTGATAAATGATGTTAGTATGCATCAAAAGTTCAGTTGCCACAAAAAAAGGAAAAAGTGAAGGCACTACAGAATTTGCCCATAAAGCTAATCCATTTTTTACTGCCGGTAAGTTGGCGCTAGAAAATAATAAAAGACTAACAGTAAAACAAACAAAGACTAGTGAAAAAAAGTTTCGTTTTACTTTTACAACATAAAAATTTGGTTTTAATATCATTTAATACATTCCTTTCCATCTATTAGTTAATATATATGAAATAGAAATTAAAAAATCACAAATAATTGTATTTTAGATTTAGATTCAATTTACTTTAATATGAAAAATGAAAAACTTTTAATGTACCTGTTGACTACAATTTTTTTTATTTATATAATGTAGTCAAAATACAACTATAAGCATAAATAAAATATATGCAGAATATTTTTTAACTATAATGGAAATAATTTAAACTAGAGAAAAAGAAACAATAAATGAACTAAAGAAGGGAGCAGTTTTTATGCAAATAAAAACAAAAATAATGGGAATAGAAAAATCAGGAAATAATATAGCAGATAAAGTGAAAAACATATATGATTTAGAGGAAAATTGCGTTGAATATATAGCAGAGAGAAACAATACTAGTTCTACTGCTATTACACGAGGAGGTTGTTACTATGAAAATAGTAACGACAGAGCAAGCAGACGTAGTAGTTTTAGAGGTAATGCTTATAGTGACCGTACTTTTAGGCCTGTTCTTTATATAAAATAGAATAATTGCTATTACTAAAAAACAGTTATATTAGAGTTAACGAAATTCAAAAAATACCAAAACAGTATTAAAGTTTAAATTTGATACTGTTTTTTTAGTTCTCTATAAGTCGATAATATCATAAGTTATTCATAAAAACACCTTGTAATTTTGACATAAAAATGATATATTAAAATAGAAATTTTTAGGCAAAAGGAGTGAAGCAACATGGAATTAAAAGAGAAAATAGAAAAGGCAAATTTAGAAATAGAAAAAAGCAAAATATTATATAACGAAGAAATGAAAAAATACACAACATTTAAGATTGGTGGAAAAGCAGACTGCTTAATAAAAATAGACAATATAAAAGACTTAAAAAACATTTTGAAATTTGTAAATGAAAATGACATTCCACTAACAGTACTAGGAAATGGAAGCAATGTTCTAGTATCAGATAAAGGAATAAAAGGAATAACAATAATAATAAAAATCGAAAAAATAGATATAAAAGAAAAAAATGAAAAAGTAGAAATAACAGTTGGTGCAGGAGAAAAAATAGGAAAATTAGGAGCATTATTTTTAAAAAATGAAATAACAGGATTTGAAGAACTATCAGGAATACCAGGAACAATTGGTGGAGCAACAAGAATGAATGCTGGAGCACATGGAAGAGAAATAAAAGACATAGTAAAAATAGTAAGATGTGTTGACTACAAAGGAAATGAAAAAGAATTTACAAATGAACAAATGGAATTTGGCTACAGAACAAGTATATTAAAAAAAGAAAAATATATAGTAACAGAAGTAGAAATGGAATTAGAAAAAGGAAATAAAGAAGAAATACAAAGAAAAATGAATGAATATGCTAAATACAGAAAAGAAAAACAACCAATAGAATATCCAAGTGCAGGAAGTACATTTAAAAGAGGAAAAGATTTTATAACTGCAAAATTGATAGATGATGCAGGATTAAAAGGATACAGCATAGGTGGAGCACAAATTTCTACAAAACATGGAGGATTTATAATAAACAAAGGAAATGCAACTGCAAAAGATGTAATAGAATTAGTACAATACACAAAAGACCAAATATATAATGAATTTGGAAAAAAGATAGAACTAGAAATAGAGCTAATAGGAAAAATGTAAAAATATAACTAATGTTATAAAGGAAAAAGACAACAGAAAAGAAAAATAAAAGGTGTGCAAAAGGAGTAAAAAAAGATGAATGGATTAATGCAATGGTTTAAAGCTAGTAGCAAAATGAAAAGATGGATGTTACTAATTTTAGTAGGAATTATGCTTGCTTGTTATGGGTTAGCAAAAGTATTAGTAATGAGAGAAATATCTTTTAAAGAAGTTGGAGAGGTAATTTGCATATTTGTAATAGGATTTGTTGCAATTGTTTTAGGATTAATATTTTTAAATAAAAGAACTTTAGAAGTATTAATAGAATCAACAGATGAAAGAATGGAAAATAAAAATAATGTAAATGTAAATTCTTTAATATTCAATAAAACTGTTTATGATAAAGGACCAAATATAGTAGTAATTGGTGGTGGAACTGGATTAAACACTGTTTTATCAGGACTAAAACAATATACAAACAATTTAACAGCAATAGTAACAATATCAGATTATGGAGAAATGGCAAGCAATTCAAGAAAAGAGCTAGAAGTCTTACCTTTAGATGATGTAAAAGATAGTATAGTTTCACTTTCTGCTAAAGATGGAGAAATGGAAAAATTATTTAATTACGAATTCCAAAAAGGAAAACTAAAAGGACTTAACTTTTCTGACATTTATTTTTCAGCAATGAAAGACATAAATGGTAACTTTGAAGATTCAGTAGTTAAAAGTAATGAAGTTCTAAATATGATAGGAAGAGTAATTCCTGTTACATTAGATGAAATGAAAATTATAGCAGAACTTGCTAATGGATATATAGTAGAAGAAAAATCAAGAATTCCAGAAGTTGTTCAAGATAAAATAACAAAAATAAATAGAATATTAATTAGTCCATCAAATTGCAGACCAGCACCAGGAGTTGTTGAAGCAATAAAAAATGCGGACTGTATAGTAATAGGACCAGGAAGTTTATATACAAATGTTATACCAAACTTATTAGTTAATGGTGTTACAAAAGCACTAAAAGAAAGTACAGCAATAAAAGTGTATATAAGTAATATAATGACAGAACCAGGTCAAACAGATAACTACAGTGTGGCAGATCATTTAAATGCAATAATAGAGCATTGTGGAAATGGTATAGTGGATTATTGCATTTATGATACTGGAGAAATAATTCCAGAGTTTATAAAAAAATATAATCTAGAAGGTCAAGATTTAGTTGAACAAGACATAGAAAAAGTAAAAGGAATAAAATTTTTGCAAAGAAATTTATCAATGATATCAGACAAACATATAAGACATGACCCAAGTTTAGTAGCATCATCAATAATTGAACTTATTTGTGATGACCTAAAATATCAAGATAAACAAAATGATCCACAATATTTAATGCTAAATACAAAATTAAGAGAAGAGAAAAGAATTAATAAAATAAAGAAAAACATGGAAAAGAAAGCTAAAAAAGGTAAAACAGAAAAGAAAAAAACATGGAAAACAAAAAGCAAATTTAGTGATAAATATAGTGATAGAATAGCATCAATAAGAGAAGCAGATGAAAAAGCTAGAAAAAGGTCACAAAGAGAAAATGAAAGAAAACCTAAAAAGGCTAAAAAAACAACAACTCAAAAATCAACCAGAAATACAACAAAAAGCACAACAAAAAGAAGAGTAGAAAATGAAGCAAGAATAACTAGAAGAGAACCAGTACAAAGAAAGAAAACACCACAACAAATAAGAGAAGAAATGTTAAAAAAATTACAAGAAAGCAATCTTAAAGATAAATAAAATTGGGGGAAAATATGAGATTTACTAAAGAAGATTTAGAACTAGAAAAAGGTATAGAAAAAGAATGGATAATAACAAATGGAATAGGTGGATTTGCATCATCAACAATAATTGGAGCAAATACTAGAAAATACCATGGATTATTAATTGCGCCATTAACACCACCAGCAAGAAGAATGCTAATATTATCAAAATTAGATGAAAGCATTGAAATAGGCGGAAGTAAATATGACTTATATACAAACATTTGCCAAAGTTACATATCAAAAGGATATAAATATCAAGAAGAATTTGAAAAACTTTATGTACCTAAATTTAGCTATAAAATAGGTGATACAATAATAGAAAAAACAATTTGTATGGAATATGGCAAAAATACAATAGGAGTTTATTACAAAATAAAAAATGGAGACCAAAAATCAAAATTAACATTAGCACCAGTAATGAACTTTAGAGATTTTCATTCAATGAGTACAGCTCATGAATTTGACTTAAAGCAAACAATAAACAAGAATAAAGTGAAAATTATATTAGATGGAAACTCACAAACACCAGTGTACATGCATTTAACAGATGGAGAATATATAAAACATGAAAATGATACTTTTAAATCAATGTTTTATATTGAAGAAGAAAAACGTGGATTTTATCCAGAGGAGAACCATGTAGTTCCTGGAGTTTATGAAATAGAAATAGAAGCAAATGAAGAAAAAGAAATATCTTTTGTATGTTCACTAGAGGAAAACATAGAGGAGATAAATGTAAAAGAATTAATAGAACAAGAAGAAAATAGACTAGAAAAAATGGTTAAAAAAACAGGGCTGATAGAAGAAAAAGAAAAGAAAACTAAAACCGAAAAAGCAAAAAATGAACTTTTAAAAACATATTTAATTGCAGCAGACAATTTTGTTGTATATAGACCAAACTTTGGATTACATACAATAATTGCAGGATATCCATGGTTCTTAGATTGGGGAAGAGACACATTAATAGCATTTGAAGGCTTACTACTTGTAACTAAAAAATATGAAATAGCAAAAGAAGTATTAAAAACGATGGTAAGAGACGTAAAATATGGTTTAGTTCCAAATGGATACTCAGGATATGACAATAGGCCATTATACAACAGTTCTGATGCATCACTTCTATTATTTGAGCAAATTCAAAAATATATAGAATATACAGGTGACTATGACTTTGTAAAGGAAGAATTTTATGGAATATTAGAAAATATTATAGAAAATTATTGCAAAGGAATAGATGTAGATGACAACAACATTTATTTAGACAATGATGGATTAATAGTGTCAGGAACATCAAATACACAAAATACGTGGATGGATGCAAAATATGACAATGTAGCAGTAACACCAAGAAATGGAAAACCAGTAGAATTGAACAGCTTATGGTATAATGCTAACAAAATCATGGAACAATTAAGTAAAAAATATGGACATCTAATAAACGCAAAAAAATATCAAACCTTAGCAAGAAAATGTAAAACATCGTTTAAAAATAAATTTTACAATGAAAAAAATAAATGTCTATATGATGTGTTAGGAGATGAAAAAATAAGACCAAATCAACTATTTGCACTAAGCTTAACATATCCAATAATAGATGTAACATCAGATGAAGCAAAAAACATATTAAACACAGTTGAGAAAAAACTACTAAATAATTATGGACTAAAAACATTAGCAAAAGGAGAACCAAAATATGTAGAAATATATGAAGGTTCACCAGAATATAGAGATAAAAGTTACCATCAAGGAATAACTTGGACATGGCTTTTAGGACTTTATTATAATGCTTTGAAAAATATGGAGAAAGCAACAAAAAATAAAGAAGAAAAAAGCAAAATATCTGAGAAAAAAATGAAGTTTATTGAAAAAACAAGAAGAACATTTAAACAAGAAATAACTAAAAATGGTTGTATAGGAAGCATTGCAGAACTATATGATTCTAAAAAGCCACAACTACCAAAAGGAGCAATAGCACAAGCTTGGAGTGTGGGTGAAGTATTAAGAATAATACTAGAAAAATAAAAGGAGAAAAGATATGGTTTCAGTAGAAAATTTAGAAAAAGAACTAAAAAATAAACAATTAAATAGTATGTATCTTTTATATGGTGAAGAACTTTTTCTACTGGAAACATCTTTAAAAAAAATAAGAAGTTTATTTGGAGAAACAATAAAAGGAATAAACTACATACTAATAGATGACACTAATATAAATGAATTAATTCAAGATATGGAAACACCAGCATTTGGATATGAAAAGAAGTTAATAATTGCAAGAAACACAGGAATATTCAAAAAAGAAGGAAAAAGAAAAAACTCAGAACTAGCAAAACTAAAAGAAAAAATCAATGATTATATAGAAAAAAACATAGACATGATAAATGAAAGTTTAGTACTAGTCTTTGTTGAAAAAGAAGCAGATAGTAAACAAACACTATATAAAACAATAGATAAATTAGGAACAGTATGTAAATTTGATTATCAAAAACCAATGCAAATAGAAGCTAGATTAAAAGCAATATGCAATGGTTACAAAGTCCAAATAGATAATCAATCATTAAGATATTTTATAGAAGTTTGTGGAACAAATATGCAAGACCTAATAAATGAAATACGAAAACTGATAGAATATGCTGGAGAAAATGGAAAAATAGAAAAGGCAGACATAGATAAATTAACAATAAAAAAATTGGAAAGCATAATATTTGATTTAACAGATAACCTAGGAAAAAAAGATATTTCAAAAGCTCTAGAAATTTTGCATAATTTAATATATAGCAAAGAACCATTACAAAAGATTTTGATAACACTTTATAATCATTTTAAAAAATTGTATTTTACAAAAGTAGCAATGAACAATAATAAAGATATGGTTACAAGCTTAGGATTAAAACCAAATCAAACTTTTTTAGTAAATAAATATAAAACACAGGCAAGATATTTTAAAACAAGTGAGTTAAAAGAAATATTACAATCATTACGAGATTTAGACTATAATTATAAAAATGGACTAATAGATTTGCAAGTAGGAATGGAATCAATACTTTGCAGATATTGCTCATAACTAAAAATATAATATGTATCTAATTTAATATTTTATTGAAATATAAGAATTTTTAAAATAATTAGATATATATTATCTTTTTTTATATTTATTAAAAAAGATGCATAATAATAATTATAAAAGCCAAAAATAGTAAAAGAAAAATTTATTATTATAGGTGATTTTATGATAAAAAACAAAAAAATGATAATTATAGTGCTAATCTTAATAATATCTGCAATATCAGGAATTACAGCAATAGTATTAACACAAAAAAATAGTACAATAGAGACACTATCAAAATATGGTTCAAGAGGAAGCGAAGTTACTCAAATACAAACAAAACTAAAAAGATGGGGCTATTATAGTGGCAGTGTGGACCGGAATATATGGAACACAAACAGTAAATGCAGTAAAATACTTTCAAAGAAAAAATGGATTAACAGCAGATGGAATAGCAGGGCCAGCAACATTAAAAGCTATGGGAATAACAAGTAGCCAAAGTTCTCAAGGGACAAGTAGCAATTCAAGTAATGTAAATTTACTAGCAAGAGTAATATATGGAGAAGCAAGGGGAGAGCCATATACAGGGCAAGTAGCAGTAGGAGCGGTTGTTATGAATAGAGTAAAAAGTAGTTCATTTCCAAATACAATATCTGGTGTAGTATACCAAACGGGAGCATTTGATGCAGTGAAAGATGGTCAAGTGAATTTAACACCAAATGACACTGCAAAAAAAGCAGCTCAAGATGCTTTAAACGGTTGGGATCCATCATATGGTGCTATTTACTATTTTAATCCATCAACAGCCACTAACAAATGGATTTGGTCAAGACCTATGACTGTAACAATTGGAAAACATAGATTTTGCAAATAGATATAGGATTTTTTATTGACAAAAAAGGTTCAAATTGATAATATATAAATGATAAGTTAGTAAAGGTGGAAACGATGTTGATATATCCAAAAATATATATAAAAAGAGTAGAAGAAATAACAATAGAAATGCTTCAAAAAAACAAAATAAAAGCCTTGATTTTAGATATAGATAATACACTAATAGATTATGAAGAAAATATGGAAGAAAGTGTAAAACAATGGGCAAAAGACTTAAAAGGTCAAGGCACAAAATTAATAATATTATCAAACACAAACAAAAAATCTAAAGTAGAAAAAGTAGCCAAAACTTTAGAAATTCCATATATTTATTTTGCAAAAAAGCCATTAAAAAGTGGATTTAAAAAAGCAAAAGAGCAATTAAAAGAAACAGAAGAACATATAGCAGTAGTAGGAGACCAAATATTTACAGACATAATAGGCGGAAATAGATGCAAAATGTTCACAATTTTAGTTGAACCAATAAAAGAAAAAGACTTTTGGTATACAGCATGGAAAAGACCAATAGAAAACAAAATAAAAAATAATTTTAAACAAAAACAAACAAAGGAGAAAAAATAATGTATTTTAATGATGTGCACATAGCGTATTATGTAGTAGTAGCAATATTAGGACTATTTGTAGGAGAGTTTGTAGACTGGATGAACAAAAGACTTCCAGAATACAAAACAGTATTTTCAAAAGACATAATAACAGAATACAAAATGAACTTTAAACCTAATTACATATTGATGTTGGTAACATCAGCAATATACATATTTTTAGTATATAGATTTGGAATTGGAGCAACAATAATTTCAAATTTAGACTTAGTAAAATATATGATATTAACACCAATGTTATTATCTGCATTTGTAATAGATTATAAACTTCAAATAATACCTAATAGGCTAAACCTAACAATATTTGAAGTAGGAATAGTATTTGCATTTTTATATGGATTATCAAATGTGGCAATAACAATAAACATGCTGCTTGGAATGTTAGTAGGTGGAGGAATCTTTTTACTTATAACATTAGTAGGTGGACTATTTTATGGAAAAGAAGCAATGGGATTTGGTGATGTAAAACTAATGGGTGCATTAGGATTATATTTTGGATTATCAAATATAATAACAATAACATTAATGTCATTCTTAATAGGAGCAATATTAAGTATATTTTTACTTATAACAAAAATTAAAAAAACAGATGAATATATACCATTTGGACCATTTATAGTAATAGCAACATTTATTAGTATATATATACCATTTGAACAAATAAAAACAATATTAATGCAAATATTTACACTAGGATTATATAAAGGATAGGGGATGGAGCAATGAATCCTAAATTACAATGGTTAAGAAATACAATGTCAAGTTTAGACTTACAAGGACTAATAATATCAAACCCAACAAATATAAAATATTTAACAAACATAGAAGCAGAAGGAATTTTATTATTAACAAGGAAAGATAACATATATATAACAGATGGAAGATACATAGAGCAAGTACATAGCACATTAACATTGTATGATGAAATAATTGTGTATAATGTAAATGATGTTTCAAAAGATGACTATGAAAATTTCTTTATGTTTTGCGAAAATGTAGGATTTGAAGAAAACTATGTTACATATGCCAAATACAAAGAGCTAATTAGAAAATATAAGATTAATAATTTGGTAGAAACAGAGCATATAATAGAAAAGCAAAGAATGATAAAAGATGATGAAGAAATAAGCAACTTAATAAAAGCATGTGAAATAACAGACAATTGTTTCAGTTATATTTTAACATATATAAAACCAGGAATGACAGAAAAACAAATTGCAAAGGAAATTGAAGAATATTATAAAGCAAGAACAGATGGCTTATCATTTGAAACAATAGTGGCATCAGGAGAAAATACATCAAAACCACATGCAGTACCAACAGATAGAAAAATACAAGAACAAGATATAATAACAATTGATATGGGATGCAAAGTAAATGGATATTGTTCAGATATGACAAGAACATTCTTTGTTGGAAGTGTACCAGAGTATGTAAAACCTGTATATGACTTGGTTTTGAAAAATCAAGAACAAACAATAGAAGAAATGAAAGATGGAGCAAGTACTAGACTTTTAACTAAGATGGTTGATAATGACTTTAGATTAAATGGATATGACTTAATTCATGCATTAGGACATGGAGTTGGAATGGAAATACATGAAGCTCCATATATAAACTTTAGGTCAGATGTGCCTTTGAAGGAAAACATGGTTGTTACAGATGAACCTGGAATTTATGTGCCAGGAAGGTTTGGAGTAAGAATTGAGGATACAATTCAAATAACAAAATTTGGTTGTATAAGTTTAACTAAATCCGAGAAAAATTATATTATAATCTAAATTAGAATCTCTTAAATTTTTTAATAAACCGAGTAATGTAATGAAAAGTTTATATTAAAGAGAATCCAATAAAACTGTAAAAAAGAAAAAACTTGCTTTTTATAGCAAAATATAGTAAAATAGAAAAAGCTTATAATTAAAGAGAAAATAAATGAAAATTGAAAGGAGAAATAATTATGGCATCAGTATACTCAGCAGGAGATTTTAGAAATGGAACAACATTTGAAATGGAAGGAAATGTATATAGAATAGTAGAATTCCAACACGTAAAACCAGGAAAGGGATCAGCATTTGTTAGAACAAAACTAAAAAATGTTATAACAGGAGCAACACTAGAAAAAACATTCAACCCATCAGACAAATTCCCAGCAGCAGAAATAGAAAAGAAAACAATGCAATACCTATACAATGATGGTGGATTATATTACTTCATGGATAATGAAACATATGATCAAATGCCATTAAATGAAGAACAATTAGGAGATTGCTTAAAATACTTAAAAGAAAATATGGAAGTAACAATTCTTTCATACAAAGGTAATACATTTGCAGTAGAACCACCAACATTTGTTGAATTAGAAGTTACATATACAGAACCAGGATTTAGTGGAAATACAACAACAACATCTGGAAAACCAGCAAAACTAGAAACTGGATTAGAAATACAAGTACCATTATTCGTAAACATTGGAGATATATTAAAAATAGACACAAGAACTTGTGAATATATGGAAAGAGTTTAAGAAAGGTGATTTAAAATGGCAACTTTAAAAGATGAAATTGCAGAATTAAAAAACAATCAAAAAATTATGCAAGAGCAAATTGCTCAAATGCAACAAATAATAGACAATATGAAAAAAGACTTATATGTAGAAGATGAAGGATTTGACTTTGAAATAGTATGTCCATATTGTGCTAATGAATTTATAATAGACTTAAATCAGGAAGAAGGAGAAATCGAATGTCCAGAATGTCATAACAAAATAGAGCTAGATTGGTCTGGAGATACTGAAGAAGACTATGATGGTTGCAGCGGAAGTTGCCATGGATGCCATGGTTGCGGCAGCGAAGATGAAGATGATGATATGTAAAACTAATAAGGTTATTTACTAAAAAGTAAGTAACCTTATTTTTTTAGAAATAATCAACAGGATTAACATATTTATCATTTAACCTAATTCCTAAATGTAAATGTGGACCAGTTGTGGCACCATTTGTAAAACCAATACCATCATGATATTGATTTCCCTTAACACCAGTTACATATTTAGGACCAACATTTCCAATTACTTGACCTTGTTTTATTTTATCACCAACTTCAACTATAAAATTTGGTTCAGAATGACAATAGCTAACTTTATAATTATCAAAAGATAAAGTAATGGTATAACCACCAGCGCCTAGAAACTGTCTAAAAGTAATTTCTCCATCATGAACAGCAATAAATTTGCTACCTTGAGGTGCAGGAATGTCTATTCCAGAATGAGAAGAAGAAGCACCAGATGTTGGAGATGTTCTTTTTCCAAAAGGAGAGCTTATTTTAGTATAGCCAGGAATAGGCCAAACAAAACCATCAGGGTTGGTAGATATGATTTCAGAATCTAATGAGTCAGAATTTGAAAGAGAATCCTTATTTAAAAATGGAATAAAAAAGATACAAACAAAAAGAATAATTAAAATTAGAAAAGAACTTTGAATATTAAAAAATTTTTGAATATAAATCAACTCCTTTATATAAAATAGGGAATAAATAAAACACTACATTACTATAAAAGCAAAATGTAGTGTTTATTGTGGCAGGGGTAGAAGGATTCGAACCCTCACAGGCGGTTTTGGAGTTCTGCCTTCTACATAAAGTGATGTTTTGTAGTGTTTAGTAATTTATTGTAACAACTGCAAAGCATTACTTTTTCATTTTGTAGTATGTTGCCATTTTTAGTAACCTTGTGCAAAATTTGTCCCCCAAATGTCCCCGTAAATAATTTTTTATAATATTAGCATACACGAATTATAAAATCAAGAGATTTCACTTAATTTTTACAAATTAATTATAATTACTTTTTTGCTCCCCCCTTTTCTCAAAATTTAATTCATCCTAAAACGGTTTATAAGACGTTTATAAAAATTCCCCAAAGCCCTGTGCGGTTAAAATGATTATAAGTCCTATAAAGTGTTTTAGAGCTTTATATTCTCATAATCCTAAGTCATTTACACAAGTGCGGTTTGCTAATAGTGTTAGTAAACCGTAAATCTAATTATAAACCTTTGTAACCTAGTAATTGCAAGGAAAATAGAAAAATGAATTTTTTGACTTTTTTACACCAAACACTTGTTTTATTATGTAAACTATGGTAAAATAAGTTTGTGGAGAAAGGTGGCGTAATCAAGTAATGTCAACGAATTTAGCAACTTTAACTTTCAATAATTCAAGTAAAGTCTTTGAAGATTTATTTCCAGAAGTGAACAAGCACATACAGTTAAATATATTACTTAGAAAATGGGAAGATAAACAAAGAAGAACAAAAAAGTATAAGTATGAAAAGTTTAATCATGACGGTTTTCTTTCAAACTCTACTAGCAACAATGTTTTATATATAATTAATAATAAGAAAACATTTTTTAAATTAAGTTATGAAATGCAAAAATACATAATGAAAAATAGTTTAGATAAGTATAAACATATCAACGCAAGTTATATGTTCTTAAACAAAACAAATAATAAAAGTATTGATATAAATGAGTACAGTAGAAGATATAAAAGGCTAATATTAGCAGAAATTAATATTCTTCAACCTGTACTCATTGTCGTTTTAGATAAAAGTTGTAATGTAATTCGTGATATGCTTGAAGATAAAAGAAATGCAGAAATGACAAAACAAGTTCGATATACCCCCATATTGAACCTGTCGCCCCTTGATATGTCAGTTGCTACAAAAAGAGAAACATTACTTTTCTTCAAGTATTTATTTGATAAGAAATTTTTGGAAGGGAGGTAGAGAAATCACAATAATGAATTTGAAAAATAGAATATGCCCTAAATGTAAAAGTGTAATCATTGGTTATCCAGCAATTTCAAGAAAAGATAATAAAACTTTAATTTGCAGTAATTGTGGTGTATTAGAATCAATAGAAATATTTATAAAAAGGTATGGAAAGGAAGATTTTAGATATGGATCCAGTAGAAATCAAAGAAATATATAGAGAACGTGCAGGAGAAATTGAAATGACACAAAAGTACAATGAAGAACTAGAAAAAATAAAACTAATAAGAGAAAAGCTAGAAAATATGTTATTTACTGAAACAGAGAAAACAACCCTAAGAAAATTATGTGAAGAATACTTTAAACTTAGTGAAATAGATAGTGAACAGTGCTTTATATATGGATATGCATTAGCAACTAGAATTACCAGTGAAGCATTTTTGCAAGATAAAAAGAATACTAGCGATTAGTATTCTTTATGACTTTTTAAGTATATATTCAATAACACTTATCAAAAATTCCTTATCTCCTTTTGCTAGTGTAGATAAAGCATTTGTTATATATTCATCTTTGCTATCAGTATAGTTCAAAATGCCATTAAATACAGAGTTAGGTTCTATATCTAATACTTTGCAGATGTTTGTTAAATTAGTTATGCTAACTCCACTTACTCCTCTTTCTATCATAGAAAGAAACTTACATGAAACATTTAATTGTTCTGCCATTTGTTCTTGTGTATAGCCTTTTGATATTCTAGCATTTTTTAGATTATGTCCGATAGTAACTAAAATCTCTTTATTTTCTCTCATATCTGTAAACCCTCCAAGTATCAATATTAATTATTATACAAATTAGATTTTATTAGTAAAACAAAGTAATAATTAACAATGTAAAACAATACTTTACAAACTAAAATATTATTGGTATAATAAGAAAAAAGTCGAAAGATAAAGAAAGGAGGAGTCTATGTAATATATAAATAAGACATATTTTTCAAAATAAAAATAATTATAGGAGGTAAATATGGAAGAATTAAAAAATGAAAATAAATCTATACATAAGAAAAGAAATGTATTGATTATTGTTTTTGTAGTAATTATATTATTAAGTCTAGTTGGAGGAGGAATTTACTACATTTCTCAAAATGTTGATAAGACAAATAACAATGAAAATGGTTTTAAAGAGGCTAGTGCAAATATAGAAACAAATACTAAAGAAAGTATAAGTTTTGACAATATGAGTGCAAGTGATGAAAACTTAACAGATATACAAAAAGATGTTATTAGCTATTTTGACAATGATTATTTTTGGTTTTCAGCAAAAGAAGCACAAATGTATCCACAGGTATTTCAGAATGCAAATGTTGTAACATCAGTAGCAGTTGTAAAAGTTCTTGAATCAACTAATGATAGTTTTAAAGTAGTTGGTGTCGACTGTGGACCTTCAATGTATAATTATTATGAGAATACAGATTTAAAAGATATTCCAACAGAACAATTAATTGTTGTTTCTGGGAAACAATTAAATCAAAGACTAATAACAGGAGATCTATTCGCTGTATATGGTAAATATGAAGATGTAAAAAATACAGAAATAGATGGAAAAACTTATATGGTATCAAATATAAAAGCAAATAATATTGTTAGATATAATGGAGAAGATTATATAAAAAAGCATGATTATGATAAAATAAAAAATGTTGCTGAATTTATTTTTGGTAAAGACATAAAAATTTCTGAAGATAATAATAATTCAGATTATTATAAAATAGTATTAGATAATCAGTCAAATGCTAATTTTAAATCATTTAATATGAGTAAATCAACAGGTAGTATAACATATAATCAACAAGATAATAATTTAAACTCAAATATAGAAAAGCATTTATACATATCAGCGAATTTTGAGCATTATATAGTAACTACATATGATATAAATACAAAACATTTATATGTAGATTATTTCAGTAAAAATTTAGAAAAATTATGGGGAAGGGAATTTGATTATACCTCGACTGAAATAAAAATTTCTCCTATGGACTACACGAGTGATAAAATGGCAATAGTTATAGATAATGATTTATACTTAATTGATTTAGAAACAGGAGAAAACATCATAGAACCTGTTTTAGTAGGTGGAAAGATAAAAGTAAATATGATGGAAGATGGAATTATTTTAGTAGGAAGTGATACAAAAGATAGAATAATGAAAGTAGACTACAAAGGCAATATAATATTTAAAATTAATTCAAAAGAATATGATATGGAAGAACTTGGTGATATTTATGAAGTAGAATTACAAGTTATAGACGGAAAATTGGTTATTATTTTATCTACTGAATATGGAGAGGCTTACCAGTACATGGTTATAAACAGCAACGGGGAGGTTGAAATAGATTCTTAGAAAAATAGAAGCGGTTACATTGCTAATCGCTTTTTCTTTATGCCTAGTTAAGCCTAGGAGCAAAACACAGAGGTTTTATATATATCCCTTTGGCAGTTTCCGCTTATAATAGTAGTTTTGTTAGAGAAGAAAATAAGAGCCAACAAACCAAAAACTTGCATATATAAGAAATGCATTGTATAATACTAGTAGAAAGGGAGGAATCTAACATGAGTGATACAAGCAATAATAATATGCTATGGAAATTAACTAACATACAACAAATGATAGTAGATTATAAGGAAAAAATGAAAGAAAAAATCACACAAGAACAAATGAACAGTATAGAAGAAATACAAAGAAAGATAGAAAAACTAATAAATATACTACCAAAAGAAGTATATAATTTCAAGAAAGATGATTATATGATTTGTAGTAGTCAGTTGCAAGAAATACTTGATAGTATAAGAGATATAAAACAAGAATTAGAAGAAAGCTACTCAGGTTTAGAGAAAATGAAAATAACAAATGGAATAGAAAAACTAGGAAGAGAAGTAGAAATATGCAGAAACAAGGCAATGAACAAAGTGAATAAGTAACTAGATTATTATAGAAACATAAGACTAAAAGCAATGGTTTCAATAGGTACAACTACTACAACGATAATAAGTTGTCAGTGAGCTAATGAGGAAACAGAAAGAAAATATCTTCTTATCCTATTACCTCTTAAAAACTTCATAGACAGAAATTAGCTTCTTGGGGAAACAACCCTTTGCTCCAATGAAAGAAAATGAAACATGAGCAATTTAGGACAAAATAAGAACAAAAGAGATGAAATAGTGACTGCTTGGAGTAATAGTAAGTAGAAGTCTTTTGTTTCTATAATAATTAAATCACTACAACGCTAACAAAAAACTAAAAATAAAAAATTCCAAAAAAGTATTGACAAAGATAGGAAACCATGCTAAGATATAAACCACACTAAGGCAAACTTAGTAGAAAAATGAATATTAGAGATACTTATACGGAAATCTCTTTATATAGAAAGAGTTTCATGTTGGTGACTCATATGTGAATGCAGATTTTACATTATAAAATAATAACAATAATGATGCTAGTGCAAAGGTATGAGGTGTAAGTAGTATAAAACTGAAGGCAATATAAATGCTTTTAGATTTGTACTCTTGCACCTCATTTTTGTATGTGCAAGATAATCATCTAACTATTCAAGAATTTAGAATAGAAAGAAGGTGAGAAAAATGGCACATGAAGAAAGGAAAAAGAAAATTCGCGTAGAAAAATCAACATTTATGCGACCAGATAATCATTCTCAATGTTTTGTGTATAAATGTGGAAATGTAGTTGAATTGCTGACTTCTGCTAATAGAATGGATACTATAAAAAGGTATAGAAAGAGGAAAAATGGCGAATATATTGATTTAGAAACAGGAGAAATAAAAAAGTACTCAACTAAAAGAACAAAAAGAATAGAAAACACACAGTCCTTGCATTCAAGTTTCAAACAGCTAAGAAGAATTATAAATACAAACATTGAAGGCGGTGATTCGGAGAAATTTCTAACACTCACTTATGGATATCCAATGACAGATATAAAACAACTAGATGATGATTGGAGAAAATTGTGGAAAGGACTCAAATACAGATATAGCGATTTAGGTTATATAGCAGTAATAGAACCGCAAGAAAATGGAAATTGGCATTTGCACGTTTTTCTAAAAAATATGAACGGTGAAAAGTTGTATATACCTAATGAGTTGTTAGATAAATTATGGGATAAAGGTTTCTATAAAATCGAATCAATTAGTCCAGATAGTTCTGACAATATGCGGTGCATACTTTACAGCTAGGTTTACAGCAATTACTGATACTGAAAACAAAAATGGAGAACCTACTGGCGAAGAAATTACACCAAAAGCTATAAAGAAGCGGTGCAAGATTAAAATACTATCCAAAACGGTTGTCGTTTGTTTAGGTGTAGTGGAAATATAGCTAGACCTAAGGTAGAAAAAACAACATATCTATTAGCACTAAGAAAAAATGTCAAAGGGTGTAAACAAGTTTATGCGAGAACTACAAGAGTAGTAAAAGAAAATGAAGATAAAAGTCAGTCAATTATACAAGCATGGACTTATGAACAGTATAATTTAAGAAGGAAGGAGAATAAAAAAGATGAATAGGTTTGAAATATCAAAATTATTGCAGGAAAAATTAAAAGAATTACCAAAGTTGAAATATCAAACTAATATATTACGAGGTATATGGGACAGAAAAACAGAACAGATGAAAAAGACCAAAGAAATGAAAGAATATAAAGAAAAATGTTCTAGTGTCATAGGAAAAATGTTACAGCTAGTAAGATATCTGAGTGTAGAAAATATAACACCTAAGGCAGATAGAATAAATAAATTTCGAGTCTGTTATCTAGTGTACTGGTTGGATATAGATATAAAAGAACTAAGAGCAATTTTAGAAAATGCTAGGATAGAAGAAAACAAGTTGTATGATTTAGCACCTAGTAAGTTAGAAGATATTTACTTTGATTTAAGAACTGTTAAGAAAAGTATATTTGGAGGCGAACAAAATGAATAATGATTTTATGTTTAGGTTTGTCAAAGGACAATTTGTAGAAAGAGTAGAGTTAATGATAGAAATAACACAGGAAAGTCAAAAGATATTTCCAAAGTATATGTATGATAAGATACAGAAATTGATTGATAGTTTAATTAGTTTAGAAGATTATATATCAAATAAAGTAGATGACTGGGAAATGGTTACAAAAGATTTTTCTGAGATTAGCAGTATAATTGCTGATATAATTATATCAGTAAATGACTTAGACAAAGAAAAAGAACTTATAAGAATAAAATGTATAATTCCTGCTAGTATTATTGAAGCAACATATGAAACATATAATCACATAGCAGATACATTAAGAAAAATAAATTTAGAAATTAAGGGAGGTAATGTTCAGTGGAACAAAATTTTAATATAAATAATAAACAAAATAACATAAAAGAAATGTTTGAGGAGTTTAATGCACCACTTACTCAAGAAGAAGAACAAGCAGTGCAATATGAAAAAATAGCTAAAAGATTAGATGATATACAAAATGATGTATTTAAGAACCCTATTCTATCAGCTACACAAAAAGTATCATTTAGTCAAAAAATTAGACCAGTTATTGGTCATTGTACTGGAAAAGTGAGATTTCTTCGAGGAGAGATAGACATAGAAGAAATTAAAAAGAATAAAAAAGAAAGTTCAAAAATGAATAATAAATAAAATAAGGTTATATGGGAAGATTAGACTTCTTCCCTATACCTTTAAGAATGAAATAATAAATGAAGTAATAATCCCGATTATACGAACTATTAGACACAGCAATTATCCAAAAATATGTATAATAAGGAGGAAATAAAAAATGCAACAATGGAGAACACCAGCAAAATTAATAGAAGAAATAAAAAGAGAAGATCCAAATACTTGTCTTACATTATATTCTATTAGGCAAATGCTTTTAAATAAGGAGATACAATTTATCAAAAGAGGTAGAAAATATCTAATTGATAAAGATAGTTTATTAGAATATCTTTCAACAACAGCAAATGAAAATAAAAATAACTAATGATAAGCTACTACCTGAATTGGTGGTTAAGCGAGGTGGATAATATGGTAGAAGTGATAAATTCTAAACAAGAGCAAGAAGTAGATGGAATAGAAAAACTAACAGAAATGTGTATTTCTTTTAAAAATTTACTAAGTAATGTACTTGTAGCAGCTGAAGGTTGTAGTAATACAGAAGAACTAACAGAAAGATTACTTGACAGTTATGTTGCAGTACATAAATTACAAAATGCTATAAAGAATTTGAATAATGATAATTAGCATATTTCCGCTTCTAAAATCTAATATGATAAAGGAGCGGAAACACTGTAAATATCAACAATTTTATATGATAAAAACTTACAAAAAATAACACCAAACGCTTGTTTTATTATGTAAACTATGGTAAAATAAGTTCGTAAAAGTGTTGTAAGTCACTTGTACCAATGAAAAGGAGAGATAAGAGTTGAAAGGTATAAGCATAAAATATAATGAAGATTATACAAAGTGTCAAGTTGTTGTAAGTGTAACAACAAATGGTGTAAGAACAAGATATAAGCAGACATTTTATGTAGAAAATGAGAAAAATACAAAAGCTGATAGAATAATGGAATTAGAAAATAAAGCTATTGAGTTTAGAAACAAGCATAAAAAAGAAGATTTTATGAGGGGAGAAATAACAACATTTGAAGAATTTGTTGATATATTTATGAAGAAATATGCTAAAAAAGAATTGTCTCCAAGTACAGTTGAAAGATATAAACAACTATATTCAAGAGCAATAAAAAGTCCATTAGGAAAAATGTATTTAAGTGATATAAAACCAATAGACTTGATAAAGTTTTATGAAAGTCTAGAAGAAAAACAAGTAATAAAATACAAAAGTGGAAAAGTAAAAGAATACTATTTAAGCAGACAAACTATTCTTCATCATCAAAAAGCAATAGGAGTTCTGTTTTCGAAAGCTAAGTACTGGCAATATGTGAAAGAAAATATAACTCAAAGAGTGGAAAATATAAAAGTAAGACATAAAGAAATAAATGTATTAAGTTTGAAAGAAATAAAAAAGCTATTAGAGTTATTGGAAAATGAAAATATAATATATAAAACTATTATATATATTGCAGCAATGTGTGGAGCTAGAAGGGGGGAAATCTGTGCATTACGGCTGGGAAGATATAAATTTTGAAACAAAGATATTAACAATTAGAAGAAATGTATTATATATTCCAAAAGTAGGAATAGTAGAAAAAGCACCAAAGACAGAAACAAGTATAAGAACTCTAACAATGCCAGATAAGCTAATAAGTATATTAAAAGAATATAAAATATGGCAAGATAAAGAACGATTAAAGTATGGGTATAAAAACACAGGAAAGTTATTTACTAATTGGACTGGTGAAGATAAAAATATACTTATTCCAGACACAGTATCGAATTGGTTTAGTGCTTTTGTTAGTAGGAATGGTTTTAAGCAAGTACATTTTCATTCGTTGCGACATGCCAATATTTCCATTTTAGTTTCAAAGGGATTAGATCCGAAAGTTATTAGTAAGCGAGCTGGGCATTCTTCCTTTGATATTACCCTTGAAATTTATGCAAAAGAGGAAGAAGAACAAGATATTATAGCAGCTAAAAGACTTGATGAAGCATTAGCCTAAGAAAAAGGCGGTGCTAACATACATTAGTAAACAAAATAAATGATATAATGGACTCTATAAAAGAGTCCATTTTTGTTGATTTTTAGCCTTTTGTCCCCAGATTGTCCCCTTGACAAATTTTTATAATTTGGGTATAAAAAATAGAAACCCAAATACTTTTTAACAGTAAGGTTTCCATTGTGGCAGGGGTAGAAGGATTCGAACCCTCACAGGCGGTTTTGGAGACCGATGTGCTACCATTAACACTATACCCCTATTTCCAAAATGTAAGTACTTTTATATATTAGCACAAAAAATAAAAATTAGCAACAATTTTTAGTAAAAATATTGACTTTTTTTAAAGTAGGTAATACAATTTAAAAGATAAAAGAAAAGGAGAGCAAATTATGTTAAAATCAATGGAAACACTAGTAGCACTATGCAAAAATAGAGGAATAATATATCCAGGTTCAGAAATTTATGGTGGATTAGCAAACACATGGGATTATGGACCATTAGGAAATGAAATAAAAAATAATGTAAAAAATGCATGGAGAAAAAAATTCATACAAGAACAAAAAAATATAGTAGGATTAGATGCAGCAATATTAATGAATCCAGAAACATGGGTGGCATCAGGACATGTTGGTGGATTTTCAGACCCATTAATTGACTGTAAAGAATGTAAAACAAGACACAGAGCAGACAAATTAATAGAAGAATGGGCACATGAACAAGGAAAAGACATGATAGCAGATGGTATGAGTGATGAAGAACTAACAAACTTCATAACAGAAAACAAAATACCATGTCCAAGTTGTGGAAAAACAAACTTTACAGGAATAAGAAAATTCAACTTAATGTTTAAAACATTCCAAGGAGTAACAGAAGACACAACATCTGAAATATATTTAAGACCAGAAACAGCACAAGGAATATTTGTAGACTTTAAAAATGTTCTAAGAACATCTAGAAAGAAAATGCCAATGGGAATAGCTCAAATAGGAAAGGCATTTAGAAATGAAATAACACCAGGAAACTTCACATTTAGAACAAGAGAATTTGAACAAATGGAACTAGAATTTTTCTGTAAACCAGGAACAGACCTAGAATGGCATAAATATTGGAAAGAATATTGCAAAAAATGGTTATTAGACTTAGGAATGAAAAAAGAAAATATCAGATTAAGAGACCATTCAGAAGATGAGTTGGTATTCTATAGTAAAGCAACAACAGATATAGAATTTGCATTCCCATTTGGTTGGGGAGAATTATGGGGCATAGCAGATAGAACAGACTATGACTTAATGCAACATATGAATCATTCAAAACAAGACTTAAGATATCAAGACCCAGAAACAAACGAAAAATATATACCATATGTAATAGAGCCATCACTTGGAGCAGATAGAGTTGTACTTGCATTTTTATGTAACAGCTATGAAGAACAAGAAATAGCTGAAGGTGATACAAGAACAGTATTACATTTGCACCCGGCTTTAGCACCATACAAATTAGCAGTATTACCATTATCTAAAAAACTATCAGATAAGGCAAATGAAGTATATGAAAAATTATCAAAGAAATTTATGTGTGACTATGATGAAGCAGGAAGCATAGGAAAACGTTATAGAAGAGAAGATGAAATAGGAACACCATATTGTGTAACTGTTGATTTTGATACATTAGAAGATGAAAGTGTAACAATTAGAGATAGAGATACAATGGAACAAATTAGAATAAAAATAGATGACATAGAAAATTGGATTCAAGAAAAAATCGAATTTTAACCTAAAATACCTAATAAAATAGCAAAATCGCCGCTATTTTGTTAGGTGTTTTTGTGTAAAAAATAAAAGTTTTGTAAAGCAAAAAATGACATTTATAAAAATATGACCTTAAAAGGTTAATAAAATGATAAAATAGAGTTGAAAAAGTAATATAAGAAGGTGCAAAAGATAAAATAATATTAGAAAAATAAAATATAGAAAAAATGTAATAATAGAAGAAGAAACATACAAAAGAAAAAATTAGGAGAGAAAAATGAAATTATTAAAAAATCTAGAAGAAAATATAGATGACAATATTATAGAAAATCTATATTTAAACAATTTGTTTTTATCAGAGATAGTACCAGAAGGACAGGAGTATGAAAAAACCAAAAAAGAAATATCTAAATTAGAGAAAGGCATTATAAAAAATTCTAATTTAGAAACAAAAGAAAAATTTTTTGAATATCAGGAAAAAACAAATGAAAAAGAATCTATTGAAGCAAAAGAACAATTCAAATTAGGATTTAAAACAGCTGTAAAATTAATAATAGAAGGACTAAAATAATCCTTCTATTAAAATTTTATTTTTTTCTTTTATTCATAAATGAAATCAATTGTCTAACGATTTCTTTTTCATCTTCAGATAAATTATAAAAACCAATTAACCCACCATCTAATTCTAAATCATTAGAATTTAGATAATCTTTTAAAACGTAAGTTGGTGTAATATTATAAATGTTACAAAGTTTTACTAAAGTATCTATACTGCCTTTTGTTTTGTCTCGCTCTATATCTGAAATATAGCGTGGAGCAAGTCCTAAAACTTCGGAAACTTGTTCTTGAGTTAAGCCTAAAGAGCGACGTGTTTTTTGAAATACTTTTCCAACTAAGATCTTTGGACTTTGGGAATTGTTATTTTTTGATAAAGCTTTATTTTTCATTGAATCCTCCATATATTAATAGGTTAAATAAAATTCATTTTTTTATACTATAAACATACCAAAAACCTAAAAAAAATAACACGAATAAATTTCCACAAAAATGTGGAAAAAGACTTGAAAAGAAAAAATCGTTATGCTATACTTGAAATTGTAAAATACAAAAAAAGACAAAAGTAGCTAAAAAGCAAAAAGTTTAGCTATTGAAAGAAAGGGAGATTCAAATGAAAAAAAGCATGAGAGAAAATGGTATAACATTAATAGCTCTAGTAATTACAATTATTGTATTACTAATATTAGCAAGTGTATCAATAGCAATGCTAACAGGCAATAATGGAATACTAACACAAGCAAAAAATGCAAAACAAGCAACAGCGGAAGCAGCACAAAAAGAAAATGAAGATTTACTAGAATTAGAAATGACAGCTAATAATAGCAAAGTAAATATTCCAAATCTAAAAGAAGGAATGATACCAGTAAAATGGAATGCTTCTAGCAAAACATGGGAAGTAGCCGATAAAAATAATACAGGAAACGACTGGTATGATTACTCTGCAAGTAGTAAAAAATGGGCAAATGTAGTAACAGTAAAGGAAAATTGCAAGGACAATAAAACAAGAGCAGATTATTTAAGTGCAGGAGTAGGAACACCAATACCAGAAGATGATATAACAACAATGTTTGTATGGATACCAAGATATAGTTATTATGTAAAAAGTGGATATCACACAAATGCAAATGGAACAGGAGAATTTGCAATAAAATTCTTATTGGGAAAATCAGATAAAATAATAGATGCACCAGAAGGACAAGATACAGCAATAAGATCAAGCGAAACAAATAAAGAAAAATATGTAGTTCATCCAGCATTCACAGCAGATACAGACTTAGGTGGAACAGGTAGCGAACTATATGGAATATGGATAGGAAAATTCGAATCAAGTAATGTAGAGTCACCAAGAAATAATGAAGGAATAACACGGAAGTAGTGCAGAAAAATTACTATATGGATATGGAAACAAAGAAGATGTAACAATAAGACCAAATGTAACAAGCTGGAGAGTAGATACTGTAACCACTCTATTTAACGCAGCTAGAAATATGTCAAATGATTCTAAAAAGCTTTATGGATTTAATAGTTCAGAAATAACAACAACAATGATGCAAAATAGTCAATGGGGAGCAGTAGCATATTTAGCACAAAGTGAATATGGAAATATGCAAAAATCAACAGATGGAGAATCTGGAATCTGGAATAATCCATATAATGAGGGATTTACTAAGTCTTCAACTAATTCATATAAGATGGAAAACTACTCAACTAATATGACTGGTATGGCAGGAACTAGAAGTGATAATAGTATAAAAAGGGATACATACACAAATTATTACTCAAAATTAGAAGGAACAAAAGAAGATAATGGAGATACAATAAAAATAAGTTACAAAAATATAAATTCTGATTCATCTGAAGGAAGCGTATATACAAATACATATTATAGATATTACACAGAAAACGGACAAAAAGCAAGTACAACAAGAAATATATATGGAATATATGACATGTCAGGTGGAGCATGGGAATACATGGCAAATTATTTAGGAAGTGCTACAGGAAATACATATGTATCTAATCTATTAAAAGTTGAATCAAAATATCAAACACCATATGCCGGAACAGGTGCAACATCTAGTACAGAAGATAGAACAATAAACTATGAAGCAAACAAAGGAAAATATGGAGATGCTATATGGGAAACATCCAACGGCTGCAACGGTCAATCTAGCTGGAACTCAGATTACTCCTACTTTCCGTACACTGGCGGTCCGTTCTTCTTGCGCGGCGGCCATTGCGGCCACGGCTCGGGTGCGGGTCCGTTCTTTTTCCACTACTGTAGCGGTAGCGGCGTCGCCCACAGTTCGTTCCGTGTAGTTTTGTTCTAGTCGGGCGGCTCACTTTGAAACATTCCTTGAGCCTAATTCCCTTTAGTCGGCACAGAATATGAAAAGTAAATAAACTGAAATACGGGCAAAATGTATAAATTAAAGGGAAAGGGAAAAATAAGTGGATTGTGATATATATAAATTAGGGATTAAACTGTATTACTCCAACTTTCCGTACACTGGCAATCCGTTCTTCTTGCGCGGGGGCAATTACAACAACGGCTCTAATGCAGGTCCGTTCTATTTCAACAACAATAACGGTAGCGGCAACAACAACAATTCGTTCCGTGTAGTTTTGTTCTAGTCGGGCGGCTCACTTCGATGCACATAGGTTCATAAAGGAACCAATCCCGGTTGAATAATATTTATGGATATTATTGTGAGTTATAACTAATTCTTATTTTACTGCTATTGGGAATGAAAAAAGTGGTAAGAAAGAAGAAAGACATGTGACAGCTTGGATTTGTATCAAAGAAGTTTAATTCCTTTGGCATAAACTTGCTTTTATGCCATAAACACATTAACAGTATGCGATTGTTTTAGTAGCGAAAGTGAAAATCCAAGCATACGAAAAAGATTATAAAATTTTCACACAAAAATAAAACTTGAATTTTAAAATTTGAGTTTTATTTTTTTATAAAAGTTTATTCTGTTCGCTTGTTTTTTTAAATGAAATATTATATATTATGAATACAGAAAATGAGAATAAGCGGAGTGCGTTGCCACCTTTATTATAATTCCATAACTTTTGGTTATGAGACTGGACACATAGGGAGGTGGTTAATATGGTAGAATCAATATTGTTAAATATTACATATCTACTTTTCTTTGGAGTAGTAGGGATGACTAGCATAAATTTTGCCTTGTTAATCATCATTTGTTATTTTCTACATAGGCAATAAAAAATAAACCATTCTGCTTTTGACGGAGTGAATGGTTTATCAATTCAGTCGGCAACCACTTTCGTGATTCTCATTTTCTATTTATATTATACACATTTTATTAGATAAAGTCAATAATTTTGAAACACTAATAAATTATGAGAATTTTTTATATTGGATTAACATGAATTATAGATAAATAAACATTATCTAAAGTATTAATTTCCTTTTCAAGACTATCAGCAATATTATGGCTATCAAAAGTACTCATATTACCATCAACAAAAATAGAAATAGAAACAAGATATTTATATCCAACAGGAGTTGATGTCAAATGATTAGTCTTTTTGATATCAGGATAGTTACTAACAATATTTATAATTTCATTCTTAGTTTTTGAATCTATAGATTTATCCATCAAAATATTATAGCTTTCCACAAAAATCTTAATTCCAGTAACAGCAATAACAATTGCAATACCAATACCAACAACACCATCAAACCAAAAAATACCATAAATATTAAGAATAACTGAAATAAGAGTACATGAAGTTACACAAATATCATTTTTATGATCCTTTTGCAAAGATTTTATCAAAATACTATCAGTTCTTTTTCCTAAAATCTTAGTAAAAATAAACAATCCAGATTTTACTATAATAGTTGTTAAACATACAATTATAAGCCATAATGGGTATTCAACTTTACTTGGATTGAAAAGAGAAAGTGCAGAATCATATATAAGCTTTGCCGAAACGAATATCATAGACATACTTATAAACAAAGAAAATATATATTCAGCTTTACCATGACCAAAATTATGAGTTTCATCTTGTGGTACACTTGCAATTTTGCTACCAATGCTGCTCATTAGTGAAGAAAAAATATCACCTGCACTATTTGCTGCATCTGAAATCATAGCTTGGCTTTTACTTAAAAAACCAATAATAAATTTTATTATAAGTAAAAACACATTTCCTAAAATACCAGATATGTTAGCTTTACTTATATCTTTATATCTATTTTCTTCCATATTTATCACCTTTTATTAGTTTATTAATAATTTAGATATTATCATATAAAAATAGCTAAATCAAGGGAAAATTGGTGTAATTTTCAATATCTTCAAATAGAGAGATTTCATTTTTGGCATCAGCCGAAGAGGTATACAAAAAATCACAGCTTTTCAGAATTTTTTGTTGTAATTTAAATGAATTACAGTGTGAAGAATGACCAAGCCATGAATTGATAGATTGCAAAGCATAAGGAACATTTAAACAATTTTCATGATATTGTTTATTCCATTTTTTAACATTTCTTTTGATTTTCTTTTTAGAAGATAATCTAAGAAGACTGTGAGTTGTGAAAATTCTATATCCACAAAAATTAACTCCCATTTTGTAAGGATAATACCTAGATTTGTCATTTAGCTCTAGATGTAAATACTTATGCAAAAATTCTTCTATTAACTTTTTATAATAAATACATTCTTTTTTTGTTTTAAACAATAGTATAAAATCATCCATATATCTAGTATAATACTTTATTTTTAAGGTTCTTCTAACATATTGGTCTAATTCGTTCAAGTATATATTGGCAAAAAATTGGCTAGTATAGTTTCCAATAGGAATACCAATTTTAGAAGTACTAACAGGACCATTAAAAATTAAAATTTGTGTAAGCCAAAGTAAATCTGGATCACTGATATATTTTTTCATTATTTCAAATAAAACATAAGGATCTATACTATAGAAAAATCTTCTTATATCACATTTTAGAACCCAAAAATCTCCATAATTGCGTTTAAAAATTCTCATTTGTCTTTGAACTTCACTTGTTGCAGCATGTGTTCCACGATTTTCTATACATGCAAAAGTGGTATTTATAAATTTAGGAACAATATGTGGCTTTATGAATTCTTCCACATACCATTGATGAACAATTCTATCTTTGTAGGGAAGAGCTTGTATTAATCTTTCTTTTGGTTCATAAACCTTAAAAGTAAAATAAGTTCCCATAGTGTAAGTTCGATTCCCTAAATTTTTAATTAAATTAGTGATATTATTTTCTAAGTTAAATTCATATTTTATAACTTCATTTTTATAAGTTTTGTGTTTTCTAGCCCTCTGGTGAGCAGCCAGCATTTTTTCGAAGGTTAGTTTTTGATGGAATTCATTTTTTATCTTTTTTGGCATGATACAATCCAACCACCTAACATATTGCAAATATCAGTAATCAAATTAGACCAACTTTGATAGTTTTGCATTGAGATATATTTATATTTGTAGGAAAGTCTAGTTTGAACTTTTAATAGATTTAAATTTATATCTAATTCGTTTAAAAATCTTAATTTATCACTTTTATTATAAGATTTTATAGCATACATCAAGTTTCTTAAACCTACATATAAAGAATTTTTAATTTCTTTTACCAATGAAAAATTTTCGCATTTAGGATATTTTCTAACAATATCATTAGAATAATAAATAAGTTCTAAATACTTTTGGTATATTTTTAAGCTTTTATTATTAGTTTTTTCTTCTGTACTCAAGGTTTCATCTCCTTTACAATTTCTTTTGCCTTTGAATTGAAATTATCAATCAAAGCATATACTTCACTAATTGATAGGGAATTAGAATCTACCATTGCTAAATCATTTATAAGATTTTTAACATTGTTATTTAATAAATAGTTAGAACTACTCATAGGAGTATCAACTGGAGAATCTATAATAGCGATGGGAATTCCTAGATTTTTGATTTTTTCTAAATATTTGTTGAAATTATTTACAGGGAAACCACATTTGATAACGGTTTCGTTTAAATTAGTCAATTTTAGCTGTAGAAGCTGAGACATTTTAATAGCATCTTCTTGTAAAAAAATATAGAAAATACCACTTTTGAATAAATAAAATGTTGAGGAATCACTTCCTTTTAATTGTAAATATCTTTTGTATAATTTGCTCATAACAATAAAATCCTTTCCATATTTTAGGATATTATAAAACAAAAAAATCCAAAAAGCAACCCTTTTAGGTTAATAAAATGGAAATATAAGGTAATTAAAACATGACATTGGTTATTGTATAATATTCACAAATAATTTAGAAATTCTGATAGGAGAGAAGAACATGGAATGGTATCAAAGATTTTACACAAAAGAAAAATGGGTTAAAAAATCTGTAGAGATAGAAGGTAGACTTTATGATAAACTAAAAACAATATCTTCTAAGGAATTAGATGCATCTATAAATAAAATTATTGATGCTTGTATTGGAGACTTTGAATTGGGAGAGAAAGTTATTATTTATGGAAGACAGAAAGATGAAATAAATGTTGCTAGATCAATAATTATTAGAGAGTCAATATATAAGAAACTTGAGGATATGAGAGAAAAGTATGGAATTTCAATTTCAAAGTTGGTAAATATTGCAATAAGAATAGGTCTTGAAAAATATGAGAGTAGTAAATAAATTTAAGAAAAAAGTTGATTTACTAATAGAAATAATATTTTTTAGCCTAATTGTTTGACAAATAAGAAGATATATGATAAAATTGGTAACTGTAATCCGCTTAGTCAAGGCACCAAAACATTAGAAATATCTAATTGCCTGAATTTAAGGATTAGCGAGTATACAAATAAGGGAGGTGCATTTTAAATGTACGCAA
>OLNW01000461.1_pt1 | contig 48806 bp, 53 predicted proteins | sample 1672121 | NCBI WGS metagenome assembly OLNW01 (sample SAMEA3136648, study PRJEB25190) | human gut metagenome
TATACTGCTAGTGTATAAAAGCTTCCAAATAGTGTTCCTATTATGAATATTATTAGATAAAAGAATATTTCCATTTTGCTTTTTGCTCTCCTTATTTATAAGTTAAGCCATACACACTTAGTGTGCGTATGGCTTGTTATTTATTTAATTAAATTATTTTACTTCTGTTGCTACCCAGCTTTTAGTTGAATTATCATATGCTACTTTTCCATTTTTATTTGTAAATGTTGCATCTGATGGAGCTGTTACTGTAATTGTAAATTCTGTTGATGTACTATAAGTATCTGAGTTTGTAGTTGGTGCTACAACTACAGAGTATCCTGTTGGTAAACTCGCTAAATTATCTGTTGCCTCTTCTCCTTGGAAGCCTTTTCCAGCCATTGCATTTGCTAATTGTGCATTTAATTCCATGTTTACTTTTTCAACAACCTCTGCTTTAGCATTTGCTACTTTAGCATTTCCAGCTTGTGTTAATATACCATTATTTCCTGTTAACATAGCTATTGATACTCCTGCTAATATTAGTAATACTATGATTGTTATTACTAATGCAATTAATGTAATACCTTTATTATTTTTCATTTTTTCATTCTCCTTTAAATAAATTAATCAGCAACTTTGTCTGATGTTACAGCTTTAAATGATGTTCCAGCTGTAGTTCTTTCTAATGTTACAACATGTCCTTCTGCTGTTAATGTAAGTACATCAGCTCCAGCTGTTGCTGTTGCTGCTTTTCCTGAATTATCCTTAACATATTGAGATGCAACGTTTGCTGCTGTTACTCCTCCTGTATATGTTGGATTTGGACTTAATGAATCTGCATAAACAGCTTGAATTGCCATATTTACTTTTTCAGCTATTTCAGCTTTTGTTGTAGTTGTATCAGCGTTTTTAGCTTGTGTTAATATACCATTATTTCCTGTTAACATAGCTATTGATACACCTGCTAATATTAATAATACGATAATTGTTATTACTAATGCGATTAATGTAATACCTTTGCTATTTTTCATTTGTTTTTCCCCCCTTTGTCATTAGAATTTTATTTGTTTTATACCCTTAATTAGATATAACGTTAATAACTAAATTATTTTGTTCCTGTGTCTTGAAAGAACTTTCCTCCTGAAGTTGTTGTATTTTCTGGACTTGAACTTCCATTAGAACTGTTACTGTTTCCAGTTGTAGTGTTAGAGCTTGAACCTGAATTTGAGTTTCCAGAATCTGTACTTCCACTACTTCCATTTTCTGTTGTATTTGTTCCAGATGTAGACTGTTCATAAGATGAAAATGGATTTGCTTTTCCTGGTTTATATTTTTGAACTTTTTTGTAATTGTTTAAGTCTGCTGAATTTACTTCATAAGTCATAACAACTTTACTTTCATCCACTTCACTAGATTCTGCTAATTCTTCTTTTGCTTCTTGCGGCGTAGTATATGAAACTTGATTTGGAAGTGTCTTTGCCATTGGAACATATTCATATAATAATATTCCAAGTATAATTATTATGGCTAGACATAACAATAATACAATAATTAATTCTTTAATAATTGATTTTGCCATATTCTTCTCCTTTTTTATCTTGCTGTGTTTGTACTTGTTGCATTAGTTGAGTTTGTTGTATTTGCGTTATTAGTTGTACCATTTGTAGTATTTGCTGCACTATTTGTATCTGTGCTATTTGTGTTATTTTGATTTGTTCCATTAGCTGTTCCATCTGTTTGTGTATTACTATCTGTTGTAGTTGTTACTGCAGATTGTGATACATCTTTAATTGTTATGTCTTTACATACAAATGTTGCTTGTAAATCTGAGCCTGAACTACTTGGTACTAATTTGAATTCTTCTATTTTAAATCCTAAAGAACTATCATTTTCTATTGCTGATATAAAATCTGTTATAGAAATATAACTTCCTGTAGCTGTAAATTGTAAATCATAAACATCTTGTGCACTACCTTTTTTTACATCCATTTTTATTACAACTCCTTGAGTTGTTGCATGGTTTCCTAGTTTTACCCATAATGTTTCGATTTCATATTTTTCAATTTGATTTGCTGCTTGTACATCTCCGTCTTCGCTTATTTGTGTCATGTCTTCATAGTTCTTTTTTTCTTCTTGTAATTTTTTTGTATTTGTTTTTACATCATTTAAAGCTTGTTGGTAATCTTTTTCTGCTAGTTTACCTGCTTGTTGAATTTTTTCATCTAATTCACTACTTTTTTCTTGTATTCCTTTTACTCCAAGTATTTCTAAACTTCCTATGTGTACTCCTTGTATAACAATGAAAATAGAAAGTGTTAATAATAAAGCAATTAGAACTAATATTAATAATTTTTTCATGGTAAATCTCCTTCTATTTTTACTGTAACTACATTATTGTCTTTTTGTCCTGCTGTTGATATTACATTTGTTAATATAACATCTGATTTTATTTTTGCTTTTAAATATCCTAATTGTTCATATTTATTAGATTGTGCATTTATTACAACATGTGTTCCTGTTGAATTTTCTATTGATGTTATTTGAACACTTTCAGGCACTATAGACATTATTTGATTTAGTAAGTTTGGTATTGAGTTTCTTGTTTTATTTCTATCTGTTATTTTATCATTTGCTTCTTCAAGATTTTTTATCATTGTTGTATATTCATTTGTTCTTGATTTTATTTTCTCATTATCATTGTTTGCAAGTGATATTTGACTATTAGTTTGTGCTATAGATTCATCTGCTTCTTGTCCTTTTTTAATAATTTGATTATTTAAAAGAATTACAAATGCACTATATATAACAACTAATAATAATAATCCCACTGCTATTCTTACTAAACTCTTTTCTGTTTTATCTAGTTTTTGATTTAAATCCCATGTAAACCAACCACCGATATTTTTTTGTTCTTTTTTTGTTCTGTCTGGGTTTACTTCTATTTTTAGCCAACTAGGAATTTTATCTTCAAAAGATGGTTTCTTGAAGTTCATTCCTTGTATTCCTTCGTCTAATCCCATTAAAGCTAAAGAAATAGCTGAGTTCACTTCAATATAATCTTTTATGCTAACATCTTTTGTTCCTGATATAAAATAAGGTTTTAATATTTCACATGCTGTTTGTGTTAAATATTCTTGGAAGTATAAGTCCACATTGTTTATTAGGGCTCCTGTTCCTGTTAGATATACCTTATCAATTTTTTCAGTTGATGTTGCTAATATCTTTTGTACTTTTCCAGCTATTGAATATAATGTTGGCATTATATCTTCTAAATAACTTGTTTCTTCTGTTTGAAGTTCTCTTCCTTCTGATGTATATATTGTTGTGTTTTTACATATTTCATAAGCTTTTGAATATGAGTTTTCTTTTAAGTTTATTTTACCTAATATTTCTTGGCTTCCCTCTTCATATATGTCAACATTGAAAATTTTGCTTCCAATTATTGTTGTTACTGTTGTTTTATCTTCTATGTTTACAATTATGCAATTTTCATTGCTGTCTATTTCTACCAAGTTTGGTATTGCCATTGATATTGGAGATATATTTGTCAATTTATAGTCGCTTAGTTCTTGTACTCTTTTATTTAATTCTATTTTATTTTCTGCAATATGAATTACTTTTAGTTTTTCTTTGTCCAGTTTGTTATCTGCCACTGCATATCTAACTTCAAATACATTTGGATTGTATCCTTTGTCCGCACAAAAAGACTCGAATTCAGTTTTTATTGCTTTTTGTAAATCACTTTTTGTAAGTAATGCAAACATGTCGTAATAGTTGTATATTTCTTCTGATAAGTTTACACTTATTGGAGTTTTTTGACTGTATGTTTCTTCTATTACTTGTGGAATTGCTTCATTTAATTTCTCATAAAACTTTATTCCAAATGCTTCTACTTTTAAGTTGTCATGATCTTTTGAAACTTTTGCATATTTAATTAGATGTTCTTCTATATATAGTCCTAGGCAACTTGACATTTTTTTCTCCTTTTATTTTTATTTTTTGCAAAATTTATTAAATAATACTTAGTATTTTTTACATATTTCATCGTTTTCTTACATAATAATCAAATCTACTTATATTTTATATTTATTTGGCAAAAAGTCAATACATTTAATATAACCGTAATGAAGTTGTAACACAAATGTAATATTTTATTTTTTTAATAATTTGCATATAAAAAATCCATCTGTATTCTCATTTTGATACACCTGTAAGAATTGCTCATCTTTCAAATATTTTTTGAAGAAATTTTTATCTAAAATTTTTATTTTTTCTAATTCAAATTCTTTATTATTTTTCAAAAATCTTTTTACTAGATTTTCATTTTCTTCTTTTAAAATACTACATGTTGAATATACAAGTTCTCCATTAGGTTTTAAATATTTTGAACAACATTCTAATATTTTGTATTGGATTTCTGAAATTTCTTTAATATCTTCTTTTTTCTTTTGCCATTTTATATCTGGTTTTCTTCTAAGTACTCCTATTCCTAGGCATGGAACATCTAGCAAAATTTTATCAAATTTATTTTCATATTTTCCATCAAATTTGCTTGCATCTTGTACTTTGGTTTCAATTATATTTATCCCTAGTCTTTTTGCTGTTTGCTCTACTAATTTTGTTCTATGTTCATGAATATCAAAAGCCACTATTTGACCATCATTTTCCACAAGTTGTGCTATATATGTGGTTTTTCCACCAGGACTACTACATGCATCTAATATTTTTTCTCCTTTTTTCGGATTCAATATTAGGGCTGTTAACCCTGCCGCTTCATCTTGAACTGTAAATAGTCCATTTTTAAAAGATTCTAATTTTTCTATATTTTTCGCTTTGTCTAAAATCAAAAAATCTTCTAATATTCCATCTGTAGTTTTAATATTTTCCTTTTCTAAAATTTGTTTTAGTTCTTCTTTGTTAGTTTTTAATGTGTTAACTCTTATTGATACTTTAGGTCTTATATTAGAAGAACTACATATCTTTTCTATTTTTTCTATTTCAAGGCCTTCATCTGCTAGCTCATCTATAATCCATAAAGGCATAGAATATTGTTTTGACAGTCTTTCTTTATCATCTTTTATATTTTTAAAATCTTCATAGTCTTGTTTTTCAACTTTTCTTAATATTGCATTTGTAAAACCCGAGCTACTTCTATGCCCATATCTTTTAGCAAGGTTTACCCCTTCATTTACAGCTGCTGATTTTGGGATTTTATTTAAAAATACAATTTGATATATTGATAATCTTAAAATATCTAATATCCATGGTGATATTTTTTTTAGCCTAATTTTAGAATATTTTTTTATAATTTCATCAATTGTTAATTTCCATGTTATAACTCCATAAACAATTTCTGAAATTAATCCAATATCTTTTGCATTTAACTTTTGAGCACTTTTGTTTATTTCTTCATCTAATGCAATATTCGAATATGCTCCTTCGTTATTTATTCTATATAAAGTTTTTAAAGCTACTTCTCTTGCTTTATCTACCATTATTCATCTCTCCCATCTTTTTGCTTTTTCATTATATAATTTTTTCAATTTATTTTCTACTGTTTTTGTATATTTTTCTAAATTAAGGAAAAGCTATTATTACTAAATTTTTTAAGTATGTTCAAATTTTGTTTTACTTTATCTTATTTTAGTAAAATCAATTTTAAACAATTTGGAGGTATATTATGGATATAAAAAAACATTTAATTATAACTGGAAATTCAAATATTTCTTGGAAAGACGCTATTGTAAAGGCAATTGCTGAAGCTTCTAAAAGTATTGATTATTTATCAGATGTGAAAATTTTAGAGCAAAGAGCTTCTATTGATGGTGATAGAATTTCTGAATATTTTGTTGATTTAGATATAAGTTTTATTATCGATTTAAACAGAAAAACTAATTAATTTTAAGGAGGTTTTTAAATGAGTAATCCAATAGAAAGTAAACAAACTTATCAAGAATATGTAGATAAAAAATCACCTAATTCACCAATTATAAAGAATTGTTTTAATGCTTTCTGGGTTGGTGGACTTATTTGCAGTATTGGTCAGATTATATTTAATATATGCAAAGAAAGAGGTTTTAATACAGATACTTGTGGCACTATAGTTTCAATTTTATTAATAGGTATTGCAGCTTTTTTAACTGGTTTAAATCTATTTAATAAAATCGGAAAGTTTGCCGGTGCCGGTTCTTTAATTCCAATTACAGGTTTTGCTAATTCTATAGTTTCTCCTGCAATGGAATATAAATCTGAAGGATATGTTATGGGAGTTGGAGGAAAAATGTTTACAGTTGCAGGTCCTGTACTTGTTTTCGGTATTTCTGCTTCAATTTTAGTTGGAATTATATTTTTAATTTTCAACACTCAAAATATTACTTTAGTTTAGAAATTTATTATTAAAATAGGAGATGATTTTTTGGAAAAGATAGGAAAACAAACTATCAGGTTTGATAATCCACCAACTATTTCAGAGTGTGCAAGTATTGTTGGTCCTAAAGAAGCACAAGGGCCTCTAGCCAAATACTTTGATCAAACTTTAGATGATGAATTTTGGGGAGAAAAAACCTGGGAAAAAGCTGAAAGTAAAATAATAAAAGAAACTGTAAATACTGTTATTACTAAATCAGGTATTCCTGCAAGTGAAATTGACTGCATGTTTGCAGGAGATTTACTTAATCAATGTATTTCTTCTAGCTTTGGTTTAAGAGATGTTGGCATTCCTTTTTTCGGAGTGTTTGGAGCTTGTTCTACATTTGTAGAATCTATGAGTCTTGGTGCAATAGCAATTGAAAGTTTTGCTAAAAATGTACTTTGTGCTACATCTAGTCATTTTTGTAGTGCAGAAAAGCAATTTAGATTCCCATTGGAATTAGGAAATCAACGTCCACCTACTAGTCAATGGACTGTTACAGGTAGTGGCGCTGCTATTCTTTCAAAAGATGGTACAGGTCCTTATATAACACATATTACACCTGGAAAAATAATAGATATGGGCATCAAAGATGCTAATAACATGGGAGCTGCTATGGCGCCGGCATTTTGCGATACTCTTATAACTCACTTTATAGATACTGGTAGAAGTCCTAATTATTATGATGTAATTTTAAGTGGAGATTTAGGACATATTGGAAAAAGTATTGCAATTGATATTGCTAAATCTCAAGGATATAATATTAAATCTAATTATAATGATTGTGGAGTTTTAATATTTGATAAAAATGCTCAAGACACACATTCTGGTGGTAGTGGTTGCGCATGTTGTGGTACAGTTTTTTCAGGTTATTTTTTCAAGCAATTAAAAGAACGAAAAATCAAAAAAGTTTTATTAATTGCCACAGGAGCTTTAATGAATTCCACAAGTTCTCAACAGGGTGAAAGTATTCCTGGAATTGCTCATGCAATTAGTATTGAACTTTAATTAGAAATATTATTTATGATTCAACTTGCATTTTGATAAAAATATATTTAAAAAGGTTTATAGGTATCCTTGTAAAAACCTAAATATACTATTTTAGTTAAGGTGATTTTATGGATATTAACTGGGCACAAGTTTTTGACTGGTCAATGCTTCTTAGGTGTTTTGTAACAGGTGGCATTATTTGTATTATTGGTCAAATTTTAATAGATAAAACAAAGCTAACTCCTGCAAGGATTTTGGTAACATTTGTTACCACTGGAGCTATTCTTCGGTGGTCTTGGTCTTTATAAATATTTAGTTGATTTTGCAGGTTGTGGAGCTACTGTTCCACTTACTGGTTTTGGTTATAATCTTGCAAAAGGTGCTATAGAAGGTGTTAAAGAATCTGGTTTAGTTGGCGCTTTTACTGGTGGTGTGAAAGCTTCTGCTGGTGGAATTGCTGCTGCTGTATTTTTTGGATATCTAGCTTCTTTAATATCTAAACCTAAAATGAAGAAACAATAAAAAAAGTCCTTATTACTTTCTATATTGAAAATAGTAAGGATTTTTTTGTTTCATTTTTACTCGTCTATTGTAAATGATTCAATTACTACATCTGAAATATTTGCATTTATATAATAATTTCCATTCCAATTCTCAGTTCTACTTATTATTGATCCACCATCATTTACTATAGTTCTTTCACCATCTTTATTTTTTATAGTAGTTTTTCCTGTTGTATATCCATATCCAACATTTCCATTCCATCCTAGATAAATTTTATATGATATTACTAATGTCCAATTTTTTTCTAAGTTCAGATTACCACTAATTAAACTTCCATTGCTATATGCTACTTTTCCGTTTACAATATCATTTTCTGTTGCATTCGTTTGACTAAGCAAGCTTTTTAATGTATTTAATTCTGATACATCTTTTTTATTATTATATAATTCATCTAATGCTTGTGCAACACTCTTATCATTTGTATATTTTACATCATTTGCAAAGTATTTATATGTAGCATATACACTTATACAACTTGCCATTACCATTCCTATTATTAATCCAATAATTATTTTAAAGTTTTTCCTTATACATTTCATTTTTATTTTTTCCTTTCTTTTGTTTTAATTGCTAAATAAGTAATCCAAAGCTTGTTTTACATCGTCTACTTTCCAATCAATGTCTTGTGGTGTATATGAAACATCTTCAGCTAATATTATTTCAGAAACTTGACCTTTTCCTCTATATTCAGTTGTATCTTCAGTTATATAAAACACATATCCGTCTTTTGTATTTAGCCTTATTTTTTCCATTCCATTATCTGCTACTATTTCAACAGCACCTATCCAATATTTTTGCCTATCACTATCAAATTCATTCTTTAATTTTTCAAGTGTAATATCTACATTATTATACTTTAGTCTTGTTTCTGTTTTTATAATTTCTATTTTTTCTTTATATTGATAAATAATTGTCTGTTCTTTAGCTTGTTTTACTCTTTCAATTATTCCATTTTGGCCAATTAATGCATATACAGATATGCTAGCAAGAATAATTAAAACAACAATTGTAACAACAAGCGCAACTAATGTAATTCCCTTTTCTTTCATTTATTCATATTCTCCTTTGTACATTTTTTGCTTTTTCATTTTATCAATATATTTTTTTAAAAGCAATATATTTTTTAAATTTATTAATTATTCTATTAATAATCATAACCACCCATAAAACAGGTGATTTACTCTTAGCCTAGAAGACTTTTGTACTGGCACTTTGGTGCTTAAGTCCTACTGAATAGTTTTGCCAACCGAATTTATTATATCAAAAAGGAGAATTTTTTTCACTCATAGCTAGAAGCTTTTAGAACCCCATGTATAACATGGGGTTTTCATTAGCCAAAAAAATAATCTTTTCTAATATTGAAAAGATTATTTTTCTATAGTTTACGCTTTTTTTGATATTTCAGCGATTTCTGCAAATGCTTTTGCATCATTTACAGCTAAGTCTGCTAACATTTTTCTGTTTATTGTAACATTAGCTTTTTTTAGTCCAGCAATCATTTTGCTGTAAGTTGTTCCATTCATTCTTGCAGCTGCATTGATTCTTGCTATCCATAATTTTCTGAAATTACTTTTTTTATCTTTTCTTCCTACATAAGCATATGATAAAGATTTCATAACTGCTTGGTTTGCATTTCTGAATCTATAGCTTTTTGCTCCGTAGTAACCCTTAGCTTGTTTTAATATTTTTTTATGTCTTGCTCTTGTTGTTCTTGCTGTTTTTACTCTTGCCATTTATTTTCACCTTCCCTATTTTAATTCTTATTCTTAGTTACCATATGGTAATAATTTTTTAATTGTTTTTTCACAAGTTTTATCAGCATATCCGTTTTGGATTTTTCCTGATTTTTTTTGTCTTTTTGTTTTATTTGCTAATAAGTGTCTTCTGTTTGATTTTGTTCTTTTTACTTTACCTGTAGCTGTTAATGAATATCTTTTTTTAGCAGCTTTATTTGTTTTTAATTTTGGCATAACATATACTCCTTTCGCTTTTATTGCTTTATATTTTTAGCAGATTATTTTTCTGCTTTTTTAGCTAAAATTGTAAACATATTTCTACCTTCTAATTTAGGTTTCTTTTCAACAGTTGCTACATCTTCTAAATTTTCAATAAATTTATTTAGTACCACTTCTCCTGCTTTTGAGTTATTTACTTCTCTTCCCCTAAATCTAACAGTAATTTTTACTTTGTTTCCTGCAGTTAAAAATTTTCTTGCATTTTTTGATTTGAATTCAAAGTCGTGTTCCTCGATGTTTGGAGTAACTCTTAGTTCTTTCACTTCTAATGTTTTTTGTTTTTTCTTAGCTTCTTTTTCTTTTTTAGCTTGCTCAAATTTGTATTTTCCATAGTTCATTATTTTACAAACTACTGGATTTGCATTTGGTGCAACTAAAACTAAGTCTAAGTTTTTTTCTTCAGCTTTTGCTAAAGCTTCATTTAGTGATAAAACTCCTAGTTTTTCTCCTGTTTCTCCGATTAGTTGAACTTCTTTGGCTCTGATTTGTCTGTTAATTGGTAATTCTTGTTTTATAAAAAACACCTCCAATAATAAAAAAATTTGACTTTTGTTACAAGTCAAATTCAAAAATAAATCTAGCTTTTAAAGCTTGTATCTATTTAATTTCCAACCTTTTTCTTTATTTAGATAAGGTGAGAAGTTTTGACTTCTTCTTGTAACGAATATTATTATACTATAGTTTCCCATAGATTGTCAAGCTTTTTTCAGTTTTTTATATGCTGATTTTACTATTTCATATCTAGTTTTTATAATTTCTTTATAAAAACTTTTTCTAATATCACTTATATAGCTGATATTTTCTATAAAGTCATTTATCTTTTCTATATCCATGTTTGGAAAAATTCTGATTATTGCTTTATTACATTCTTCATTTTTCATTTGTTTTATATATGTCATATAGTTTATTTTCTTATTGTTTTCCTTTATGCATGAATAACAATTAATTGATACATTATGTATTTCTGTACTTCCTATTTTTTCAATTTCATTATCTTCCAGCATAGGATTTAAACATGAACCACAGTCATATATTGGAGCAAATTTTACTTTGCCACTTTCTAAGTCTAATAAAAATCCCCAGTTTCCATTGTGTCTATCTGTATTTCCAATTAGAGCATCTATAACAAACATATTCCAAAATTTTTCTTTTGTTTCTTCTGCATTAATCATTTTGTTTTCTTCTATAATTTCCATTATTTCGCTTAGCTCTGTTCCTATCTTTTTGTCTGGGTTTGTACTTAATGCCAAATTTTCGAATTCATATAAAACATTTTTACTATCTGTAAAGTCTTCACATGCACATACTATTTTTTCTTTTCCTTTATATTCATATTCACCTAAAATAGTATTTTGAGTTTCGAATCCTGTTAATTTAAGAATGTTACTTCCTACATATTCTGAAAAAGCATTGTTTATATATGATATATTTTTGTTCTTTCCTGAAACAGGGTCTGGAAATTTTACTAAATACTTTTTTTGATTATATATTAATGTTTTCTTTTTTTCTGAGCCTTTATATTTATTAAATTCTTCTTTTGCATTTGTAAAATTAATCATATTCTATCGCCTCAATTACTAGTATACCATAACTTTCTTATTTTTTACTAGTACTAACAACAGATATAAATTTTTTTATTTAATTTCGAATTAACTGAATTTATAAAAAGGAGTCAGCGACTCCTTTTTAGTGTATTACTATAAAAATATTTCTTCTATTTTTGGCATGATATCTTTTCCTCTAGACAAAATACCTTTATGCTCTGTTATAGTTACATTTTCTAATGTTATCCTATATTCTATTGTTTTGTTAGTTTTCATTTCAAATATGATAAAAACTTTCATTCTAGCATTAGATATTTTAATACTATCCTTTAAATAGCTTATCCAACTATTTATAGTATTTTCATCTGGCATTCCATATACCTGTACATATGCAGATTCAACTTCTGTTCCTGCGTAGTTATAATGTTTCTTTCCATTTTCAACAATATCTTTTATCTCCATATTTTTAATTGGAGTTAAACAAAAACAATATTTTAGTAACTTTTCATAGTCTAAGGAATATTCAAGAGCTATTTTTTTAGCTTCTTTCACCTCTTCTTGGATTGTTTTTGTACTTCTAAAAGCTGTTGTGTCAACCATCATTGCAACTATTACCATTTTAGCCTCTTCTTTAGTTAATTGGTAACCTTCTTGTTTCATAATCTCATAAATTAAATAAGCACTTGCACAAGAGTTTCTTCTATATTGATATTCATAATTAAGTTTTTGGGTAGTAGGATGATGATCTATACATCCCACTATTTTTCCTAAATGAATTGTTTCAAAATGGTCTTCTAAAAATAAATTTCTGTTACCATCTTCCGAAACTTTTTCCCATTTTTTCATATCAATATTAAAAAGTTCTTTTACAATTTTGTATGTTTCATTTTCCTTTACCTTTTCTAAAATAACAAATTCATTGTCTATTTTTAAAAAGTTTAGGAGTTTTGATAACAAAATTCCTGATAAAAATGCATCTACATCAATGTTGTCATGCCCTAGAATTGTGATTTTTTGCTTTGGGAGACTATTTTTCATTTTCTGAATTTGCATTTTCTTTCTCCTTAGCTTTTATAAGTTCTAGTGCTTTTTCAATTGCGCTGTTTGTTCCTATTACGTTGTAATATTTTGCATTGTTTTGTTGCAAGTATTTTTCTAATTTTTCGCCAAATTCTTGACTTTCTTTTTCGCTTTCAATTCTTCCATTTGCGTCATAACTTACTTGTTTGTCTCTTTCAATAAAGATTGTAATTTGTTCTGTTTTATTTCGTAAGTACCATGCTAAATCTTCAACTGTTTTGCTTTCTTTTGATGCATGTAGTGCTGATATTTCAATTCCAGCATCTGTTACAATATAATCTACTTGGTCTACTAAATCATAGATTTTTTTATATTGTTCTGCAATAATATAAGATTGATTTGGTATATATTTTTCTAGTAGATTGTTATATGTCAAATCTTTAGCAAATTCTTGAACGTATTCTACGTTTTTTGCCATTTTCTTTAATTCATAAGCTAAACCAAGTGCTGCTGTACTTTTTCCTGCTCCAGGTGCTCCAATAAATGAAATGACAATTGATTTTTTGCTTTCAGTTTTTGATTTGGATAAAATTGAAATTTGCTTAGTTAAGTCTGGATATGCATTAAACATAGTTATCGCTTTTTTCAACATGTCCTTTTGTTGATATGCAAGTGGTTCTGAGAGTGCTGTAGAGATGTCATAAAAAGCTACACTTTCTAAATCATTTCCTGCTTTTAAATATTCTTCATATTTAAAAATTTCATCTTCGATAAATATTCCAAAACATTGTGATGAGCCACCACGTGTTCCTGCAAATTTTTCATCTTCTGAACTATATAATCCAATATATCTCATTTGTTCTAGATTTGCATTTGGGATATTTTCTAATTTGATAATAGCAGGTTCTAAAGAATTATCAAGCATTTTTACTTTTAATCCTGCACATTCCATTAGGCCTCTAATTGCTGCTTTAGTAGGTGATTCAAAGTCTTCTTGGTTTATTGCTATTCCCATAAGTGATAAGTATCCTGGAAAGTCAACTTTTTTGTTTGAGCGTTTGCCTAACAAAACATATACTTTTCCATCTAATGTGTTTCTTATAAGAAATACAACATCTATAGTTTGTCTACCTGGTACAAATTTAATTCCATTGTTTTTGCTACATGCAATAATTTCTTTAAATGTGTTATGGAAGATTAATTGTTTTACTTCATTTGGAATCATTGTTTCGAGTTTTTTGTAATTTCCTTCCAATATAAGTTTTCTTATTTCTGTTGCATGATAGCTTACAGCACTTTGAAGTTCTGGATTGATTATTTCAAACCCTAGTTTTTCTTCTTTGCTTTCTAGAACATTCAATATATCTTCTTTGTTTCCTGTACAGAAATGTGTGATTTTGTATTTTTTGAATGCTCTTAGTATGTTGTCCATCCATTCTTCAAAAGTTTCTGTGTCTGGCACATGAATTATTTCATATTTTTCTTCTGGAATTTTTTCTGCTTTGAATATTGCTTCTAGCATTTTTTCTCTTTCTACCGCAGGTATGCAATATCTTTGCTCTCCATTTTCGTAGCAAGACCCAATCATAACTAATACTTTTTCTACTTGCTCATCTTTGGCAAACCGTATTAGGAATTCTTTGTGTCCTTTGTGAATTGGCATCCAACGCCCAATTGCTGCAACTCTTTTTTTTGTAATACTTTCTTGATTTATTACATTTGTCATAATATCAATTTCCTTTCTGCTTTTTTATGTTGCCTTGTTATTATATACTATAATTGTATTTTCTTCAACACTTAGCGGCAATTTTTCTATATATTGCAATTGGCATTTACTTTTTATGTAGAGTTGCTAACATTTTTTGGCATAATAAAATGTGCCACATTAGTGACACCATATTTTCATAGTATTCTATTATTCTAATATTAGTTTTCACAGAGCACAGTTCTACTCTACATAAAGTGCAGGGCGGAAAGTATAGTTGCTGGTGGCAAAGCCATTATCGCTAATGCGTAGACTAGCTGTGTTGAAGCTGTTGTTGTCGTAACGGCCCCCACGAAGGACAAAAGGAATGCTAGTGTTATTTTTTTCAGCTACATATTCTACGCAATTTCCTTCAAGATCATATATGTTTTGCACTTTATCTGATACATTTTTTCCTGTCTCTTTTTTACTTCCTGTATGTCTAGTTGAGCTATATGTTTTTACATCATAAGTATTTTCATTTCCATCTGTTTTTCCATCTACAAATTTCATTACCATGTCCCATTGTATTCCTGAACACATTGCACTTTTTACATATTGACTACTATCTCCATACATTGTTTTTCCTATAGATTTAAAACTTGTTTGAGTTTCATCTGTATATGCTGTTGCATTTTGCTTGCTTACTACATTTGAGCCATCTTTTCCAGCTTCGTATCTTGCTATATAGAATCCATTATACTTTAATACTGCTGTTCTTTCTGCTGTTTCATTATTTGTCGCATCATCTGTTGTTGGTTGGATATCTGTTGGTAAATATCCTGTATCTGTAAATGTATTTTCAGTATTACTACCAAAATCACTTGGATAAGTAAAGTCTCTTTGATATTCTCTTGCACTTGCTACTGGTATCCATACAAATTGGTTATATTTTGTTGCTGCAGTACTCCAATCAACACTTGATATTTCTGATTCTGGTATATCATATATTACTAATCCATTTGCTATTGTTTGTTCACTTTCTATTCCTGAAACTGTAAAGCCTTTTGGAACTGTTGCTGTATTTGTTCCATCTGAATAATTATTCTTTTCTGTCTTAGATACAATTGTTCCTGGTTGTACACTTGTAGATGGTGGTGGTGTTACATTCCCTTTACTTGGTTCTCCTACTTTTCCTGTTGTTCCATCTACTTTTACTTCATATCCATCTATTTTTACTGTTATTGTTCCATCTGCATTTTCTATTATGTCACTATCTTCTAATTTTAAGTTGTTCTTTAAATTGTTTTTAAAAATTTCTTTGTTAAATGCTCCTGTATTGTCAAAACTTCCTGCTGCTTCTAATTGTACTTTTTCCTTTGCTGTTGCACTATTATTATTTTCCTTGGCTGTATTTGCTTGTGTTAATATTCCATTATTTCCTGTTAATGTTGCTATACTTACTCCTGCAAGAATTAGCAACACAATTATTGTAATTACTAATGCTATTAATGTAATACCTGTTTGTTTTTTTGCTATATTTTTTACTACATTTTTTTCTTCGTTTTCTTTATTGTTTTTTATCATTTTTTGCATAAAAAACTCTCCCTTCCTTTGTTTGTTCTGCTTTTGTTTTAATTATTTCCATTTTTGTATAAAAGTATTCTGCTTAAACTTCAAACTTTTTACAGGTATTAAATTTTCAAAGTTCTACTACTACTTTTATAATAAAATTGTTATAATTCCATTATATTATATAAATAAGTATTTTCCTAGTCAACACATTTTTTGAATTTTTTCAGAGTAATTCATAAAATAACAAACTTTCATAAGAATTTATACTACACTATAAATTAAAATACCTATTGTTTGAATAACAAACAAATTCATTATATTCGAAGTAAACAAATTATTAGTAGCTTCAACAACTCCCAAAAGATTATCACTATCATCTTTCTTATAGTGTCTTTGCGACTCAAAGAAAGTAATAAGTTCAGGTATACTTGTAATAAAACCTAATAAAATTCCAATTATAGTTTGAGAAATTTCAAATCTATTACATAAACTCTCCAAAGTATTTCCAAGCAAATTACCCACTACAAAAAGCAAAATTCCTGTTATAATTAGCAATAAAATGTACAACGCTAACTTATTTCTATTTTTAAGTTCACTTTGTTCTTCTTTCTCTATTTCATATTCTATTTTTTCATCTTCCTTCTTCAAATATTTTTCATGCACTTTATTATTAATAATTAAAAACATAATATACAAAACAGCAAAAACTGGAACCAAATTTACACTCATTTCAACATTTTCCAATACTAAAATTAAAGGTATCAAAATTGTTATAACTACTAATATTATATCTGTAAAAATTGCCCTATTTTTCAATAGCTTATAATTCTTATTTAATAATATCGCCAATGCATATTGTAAAATATTTATCACATTTGAACTTAGTACATTCATAATACTTGTTGTTATAAGCCCATTAAAGCTTGAAAATACAATTGTTAATAATTCCGGCATTGATGTTGCAATCCCTGCAATATTACCTACAGTCTTTGGCTTTAAACTTAGTGTTTCTGCTAATTTTCTCAATGTTACTACTAATATATATTTTGATATTAAAACTATTGCTGCCGAATATATTATAAATTTTAAAAATTCAATTATCATTTTACTCTCCCAAAATTTCAATTCTTATGTTACTGGTTAATCGGTTATTATTAATAAAAAAAAATCCTTGATATATAAGCTTTGAATGAAATGACGAATGTGCATGGAAAAATTTTAGAAATTCTATGCAGTTTTATGGTAAGAGTTCACGATAGTGGAAAGGATCCATAAAACAATTTAGAATTTCTTAAATTTTATAATAAGCCGAGAAATGTAATGAAAAGCTTATATATCAAGGATTTTTTTTGAAAATTTTATTAAAACCATTAATCAGTAACATTCTTACAATCATTTTTCCCTATTTTGTTGATATTTATTAGAAAATACGATATAATGTTAAAAAATTTTAAAGGAGCAAAAAATTAATGAAAGAAGTCAAAACAAATGCCGTATATAGACATTTCAAAGGAAACTATTATTATGTTCAAGACATCGCATACGACTCGGAAACTCAGGAAAGAATGGTAGTATATAAACCATTATATAAAAGAACTGATGGTCGCTCCACTTGGGTAAGACCAGAAAAAATGTTTTTAGAAGAAATTGATGTAAAAAGACCTGACAATATAACAGGTCAAAAAATTCGTTTCGAACTTCAAGAAAACATGAAGGAAAATTATATGAAATAGTCGCAAATAGCGTAATGGAGGTAAATTATGATAGATATTAAATTTTTAAGAGAAAATCCTGACATAGTAAAGGAAAACATAAAGAAAAAATTTCAAGATAAAAAACTTGTTTTAGTTGATGAAGTTATAGAATTAGATATAAAAAACAGAAAAGCTCAATTAGATGGTGATAATTTAAGAGCAAGTAGAAAAAATCTAAGTAGCCAAATCGGTATGCTTATGAAAGATGGTAAAAAAGATGAAGCTCAAAAAATAAAAGAAGAAGTTTCAAAAATAAATGAGCAACTAGAAGAAAACGAAAAACTAGAGGCTGAATATTCAGAAGCTATAAAAGTTAGAATGATGAAAATTCCTAACATTATGCATGAATCTGTTCCAATTGGTAAAGATGACAGTGAAAATGTTGAAATCCAAAAATTCGGTGAGCCAGTTGTTCCTGATTATGAAATCCCATATCATGGAGAAATTATGGAAGCTCTTGGTGGACTTGATTTAGATAGTGCTAGGCGTGTTAGTGGTAATGGTTTTTACTATTTAATGGGTGATGTTGCAAGACTTCATTCAGCTGTTTTAACATATGCAAGAGATTTCATGATTAACAAAGGATTTACTTATTGTATTCCACCTTTCATGATTAGAAGTGATGTTGTAACAGGTGTTATGAGTTTTGATGAAATGGATGCTATGATGTATAAAATAGAAGGCGAAGATTTATATTTAATTGGTACTTCTGAGCACTCTATGATTGGTAAATTTAAAGGTCAAATTTTGAAAAAAGAAAACATGCCTTATACTATGACATCATATTCTCCATGTTTTAGAAAAGAAAAAGGTGCACATGGTATTGAAGAACGTGGCGTTTATAGAATTCACCAATTTGAAAAACAAGAAATGATTGTAGTTTGTGAACCAGAACAATCTTGGGAATGGTATGATAAAATGTGGTCATATACAGTTGAATTCTTTAGAAGCATGGGAATTCCAGTTAGAACTTTAGAATGTTGTTCAGGAGATTTGGCTGATTTAAAAGCTAAATCTTGTGATGTTGAAGCTTGGTCTCCACGTCAAAAGAAATATTTTGAAGTTGGTAGCTGCTCAAACTTAACAGATGCTCAAGCTAGAAGATTAGGAATTAGAATTAAAGGTGAAAAAGGAAACTATTATGCACATACTTTAAACAATACTGTTGTTGCCCCACCTAGAATGCTTATTTCTATTATGGAAAATAATTATAGACCTGATGGAAGTGTTATTATTCCAGAAGTTTTAAGACCATACATGGGTGGATTAGAAAAAATTCAAATAAAAAAATAGAAGGAGTTTATATTTATGTTAGTAAAAAATCCCAAATTTGAGATTTCTGCTGTTAGTCCAAAACAGTATCCTAAAGACGGGTTACCTGAAATTGTTCTTGTAGGTAAATCTAATGTTGGTAAATCTAGTTTTGTTAATACTATGATAAATAGAAAAAAATTGGCTCGTACTAGTAGTGAACCTGGTAAAACTCGCCAAATAAATTTTTATAATATTGATGAAACTTTCTATTTTGTTGATTTACCTGGCTATGGTTATAGCAAAATGTCTAAAAAAGAACAAGAACAAGTTGGCAAGTTTATTGAAGAATATCTTTTTCATAGAAAGGAAATTTCTTTGATTGTATTCTTAGTTGATATACGCCACACACCTACTGCTAATGATAGACTTATGTATAATTACATAATTTCATCTGGTTTGCCTTTTATAATTTTGGCAAATAAGGCTGATAAAATTGCAGTAACTAAAGTTTCAGATGCTGTTTCAACTTTGCAAAAGTCTCTTAATCCAATTGGAGATATTACAACTCTCCCTTTTTCTTCTGAAAGGAAGATTTATAAAGATGAAGTTTGGAATATTATTGATGAATTTATATAAAATATAAAAGACTTTCTAAAAATCAGAAAGTCTTTTATATTTTATTAACAACAGCATTTGTGATTGTGCTTTTCATCTTTTTTTCTATTACATAACAATAGTATTCCTGCTATTATAAATAATATTCCTAAAACTATTGCTAAAACTATCATTGCTGCCATATTCTCTAAAAATGCACCTGCAAGTGCTGCTCCGATTATTAATCCGATTGATACTGCAAATGCAGTTAAAAGTAATACTGTAACTATTCCTAGACATTTTACTTTTGGGCATTTTTCTTGTTTTCTATTTTCATAACATACATAGTTTTCTTGTGGCTCCATAAAAGTCACCTCCAGTATAATACTTTGTTTAGTATTATACTATATATTATGTCGTTTTTTGTATTTGGTTACTATTATAAATTGAGTAAAAAAAGAAAGAGCAGTTACAACTGCCCTTCGCTATTAATTAACCAACCATTGCGTATTTGTTATACTATTTCTTTTCTATATTTATTTTGCTCTTTTGAAGCAAAATAAGTATTTTTAAAGTTTTCAGCTTCTATTGCTTTTTTGAATTTCACCCAAAACACTCTGTACTGTTTTTCATTTTTAAAAGCTACTTCTCTTATTTCTACTTCTCCATTTGTATATTCAGCAATTTCATACAATTCTACTATTGCTTTATAAGAGTTAGCTTCCTCAACAGAAAGTTTTCCTAAGATTTGCTCATCTCTAGCATATCTTAGAAATTCTTTTGCTGAATCTCCATTAACACTATCTGAAATTCCTATTGCAAGAATTTTTACTTTCACAATGGTTGGAGCTTTAACAGCTTCCTCTAGGTCTATAATCATAGACATAAATCTTCGCTCCTTTCTTAAAGTCAATTTAGACTTTAAGTTATTATAACATATTAAGTGCTATAAAGTCTGCAATTTCACAAAACTTTCACAAACTTTCGTTTTCCTTTTTTTTACATTTTTGTCCATATTTTTACATTATTTAATTTAGTACAAAAAAATGCATTGCAAAAATACAATACATTTCTTCTTTTTATATTTTCTTTTCTATCTTTGTAATAGCCTTTTTTGCTTTTTCGCGTGGCAACACAATTACATGTTCACAGCCTTGGCATTTTAGTTTAAAATCTACACCAATTCTTGTTATCTCCCATAATTTACTACCACATGGATGAGCTTTTTTAGTTCTTACAATATCTCCTACATTATATTCCATAATTTTTATTAACCTTTTTCTTAGAATTTTACGCTGTTAAATCTTTTTGTCATTCTTTCTTTTCCTAAAATTTTCATTATTTCATACATATCTGGTGTGTTTGTTCTCGCTGTTAAAGCTACTCTTAGAGCTGTGCTTACATCTCCAACATGCGCTTTATATGCTTCTGGGTTTGCTTTAAATTCTTTAACTTCTTTTGCATATCCCATTTCGCCAGCTAGTTCTTTTATTTTGTTAAACCATGTTTGTTTATCATCATTTTCATCGTAATATTTTTCTATATATAGTTTTAGTATTTTTTCTATATCTTCTTTTTCATTTATTACTTGGAATGGATATTCATGTTCTACTCCATAGAAAATGTCATCATACATATAGCTTATGTTTTCTTTTACATCAGACCATTTTGATATATCTTTTCTTGGTTTTTTGTTGCCTCTTTCTATACCTAAAACTTGTAATGAATATTCTTTATTTTCTAACATTTTTGCTAGTTCTTCATCATGTCTTTTGGCCCATTTAAGTGATTCTTCATACACTTTTTCAGCTGTAAATTTTGATATTACTGTTTTTCCTACATCTAATAGTTTTACCATATCAAATAAGGCTCCACTAACACTCATTTTATTTAGACTCAATTCAAATTCTTCCATTGCTTTATCTGGATTTGCTCTTCTCCAATTTTCAAATGTTGAATTTGCAATATTTAATAAATATTCTTTTACAGCTTCTTCTGGTATTCCTTCTTCTTCATAATAACTAACTGCAGCTTCTGCATCTTTTCTTTTACTTAGTTTTCTTTTATTTCCATTGTCGTTTTTCATAATTGGTGCAATATGTGCATATTTTGGTGCTCTAAATCCTAGTTCGTGGAATAATTGCAAGTGTAATGGTACTGATGATAACCATTCATCTCCACGAATTACATGTGTTGTTCCCATTAAGTGGTCATCTACAGCATGTGCAAAGTGATATGTTGGTAATCCATCTGCTTTTATTATTACTACATCTTGGTCATTTTCTGGAAATTCTACATTTCCTTTTATAACATCTTTATGTTTTATTTTTCTGTCTTCTCTTCCTGGTGATTTGAAACGTATAATAAATTTTTCTCCAGATTTTATTTTTTCTATCATTTCTTCTACTGTGTTGTTTCTACATTTTGCCCAAACTCCATAATATCCTGGTCTTATTTTAGCTGCTTCTTGTTTTTTTCTTATTTCATCTCCTTCTTCTGGTGTACAGAAACATGGGTATGCTTTTCCTTGTTCTATTAAGTATTTTGCGTATGCTTGGTAAATTTCTTTTCTTAGAGATTGTTTGTATGGTCCATAGTTTCCTTTTTCTTCTATTTCAGAAGTCATTCCTTCATCTGGTTCAATTCCAAATTCTGATAATGCTGAAACTATTCCTTTTACTCCATTTTCTACTTCTCTTTTTTGATCTGTATCTTCAATTCTTAAGAAAAATACGCCTTCTGTTTGACTTGCTAGTTTTCTTGCAATTAAACTTTGATATAGTCCACCAATATGTACAAATCCTGTTGGACTTGGTGCAAATCTTGTTACTATTGCTCCTTCTTTTAAGTCTCTTCTTGGATATTTTTCTTCGTAGTAGCTTATTTCTTTTGCTTCTGGAAATATTAAATTTGCTAAATCTTTATAATCCATTTTTATTTCTCCTTTATAAATTTTTCTATACTTCCATTATAATTGGAATTATCATAGGGTTTCTTTTTGTTTTCGCAAAAATATAATCTCTTAAGTTTTCTCTTGTTGTTGATTTTATTGTAGACCAATCTCTAATGCCTTTTTCTTCACATTTCTTAATTTCATGTCTTACAACATTTTTTACATCATCCATCAAATTTTCAGATTCTCTTACATAAACGAACCCTCTAGATATAACATCTGGACCTGCAACAACCTCTCCTGTTTGAGAATCCATTGTTAAGACTATTACTATCAAACCATCTTGAGATAAATGTTGTCTGTCTCTTAATACTATGTTTCCAACATCTCCAACACCTAGTCCATCTACTAAAACTCTTCCACTTGGTACTGTTCCTGTGAAAGCTGCTCCATTTTCACCAATTTCTAGCACTCTACCATTTATAAGCATTATAATATTATCTTTATCTATTCCCATGCTTTGCGCTGTTTCGCTATGTGCTATTAATTGTCTATATTCACCATGAACTGGTATAAAGTATTTTGGCTTTGTTAATGCTAATATTAATTTTTGTTCTTCTTGGCATGCATGTCCTGAAACATGTATGTCTTCTAATGAACTGTATACAACTTCTGCTCCTATTTGCATTAAGTCATCTATTACTTTTGATACATATTTTTCGTTTCCTGGTATTGGTGTTGCTGATATTATTATTAAGTCATTTGGTGTTATTTTTACTTTTCTATGGTCTCCTGCTGCCATTCTTGTTAATGCTGACATAGGTTCACCTTGACTTCCTGTTGTTATTATTACTAGTTGCTCATCTGTGTAATTTTTTATCATATCTATATCAATAAATATGTTTTCTGGACATTCTATATATCCTAGCTCTCTTGCTGTTGTTATCATATTTATCATGCTTCTACCACATACAGCTATTTTTCTATTATATTTTACTGCTGAATTTACTATTTGTTGTACTCTGTGTACATTTGATGCAAATGTTGCTACAACTATTCTTTTAGTGCAATGTAAGAATAATTTGTCAAACACTTCTCCCACTGAGCTTTCTGACATTGTAAATCCTTTTCTTTCAGCATTTGTACTGTCTGACATTAATGCTAATATTCCTTGGTTTCCAAGTTCTGCTATTCTTCCAAAGTCCATTAATTTTCCATCTATTGGAGTATAATCTACTTTGAAGTCTCCAGTATGAAGTACTGTTCCTGCAGGTGTTGTTATTGCAAGCATTACTGAATCTGGAATACTGTGTGAACTTCTTATAAATTCTACTTTAAAGTTCTTTCCTAATTTTATAGTTTCTCCTTGCATTACTTCTATTAGTTTCGTACTTCTTAATAGTTTGTGTTCTTCTAACTTATTTCTAATTAGTCCTGCTGCTAATTTTGTTGCATAAATTGGTATGTTTATTTTCTTTAATAAATATGGTACTGAACCTATGTGGTCTTCGTGTCCATGTGTTATTACTAATCCTTTTATTTTTTTTACATTTTTTTCTAGATATGTTATATCTGGTATCACTAAGTCTACTCCTAACATATCATCTTCTGGAAATGATAAACCACAGTCTACTACTATTATCTCGTTTTCATATTCAAATACTGTGATATTTTTTCCTATTTCGTGTAATCCACCTAGTGGAATAATTTTTAGTTTTGGTTCTTTAAAGATTTTCTCACCTTTTTTTGTATTTTCTGTTTTCTTATTTTTTCTGTTGTATGGTCTTTTTGTTACTTTTTTCTCCCCTTCTTTTGTATTTTTTGTTGCAACTTTTTTCTCTTTTATTTCTGTTTTTTTGTTTTCTAATTTTTCTTTATTTGTTGCAACTCTTCTTGTTCTAGAAACTTTTGTATTTGTTTTTCTTACTTTTGTTTCTTTTTTGTTCTCATTTTTTTCGTTTTGTGTTTTTTTCTCTGTCATAAATTCTCCTTCCTTTTTTCTTTTTTAATTCTATTAATAATCATTTAAATTAACTAGTTCATTTCTATTTTCTTCTATTTTTTACTAGTTTTAAACCTATTTTAGTACGTAAATAAAAAGTTTATATTGTATACTTTTTGTATAGAATGATATAAACTACAATTATATTTAATTTTCCGTTCTCTTTTTCTTTTTTTGTTACGTTTAATCCCTCTTATAGGTTTTAAATTATAAATAAAATCTCATTTTTTAGCTCTTTAGCTAATCACTGTTTTGTATTATACTATATTTTCCATAAAAAGTCAAATACCGCTATTTCAAGTTTCCTTAAAATAGCGGTTATTAATTTTTATTGATTGTTTTCTCCTCTTCCTTCTGGAAGTGCATCTGAATAATCTAATACTATTCTTATTCTTGTAATAGCTTTAACTGCTCTTACTATTTTGCTGTTTTTAATTCTTTGCCATAGACTTGGTTTTGCTTCAAATGTTGTTTCATTAGCATATTGTTGTTCTGCAGCCATAACTTGTTCTACTTGTGGTTCTTCTACTATTTGTTCTTCTACTACTGCTTCTTCTACTGGTGTTGGAATTGATTTTAATGCATCTGCTATTTCAATTCCTATATAACTTAGAGCTTTTGATCTATCTTCGATTCTTTCCATATCTATTTCTATATGTAAGTTTGATTCTAAGTTATTTACTCTTGCATTTAATAGTTTCATAGCATCTTGATAATTTTGTGTTTTATCACTTTTTGCTTTTCCTACTATTGTTAATGTTTCAATTATATCTTCTGAAAAGTCTGCTTCTGCTTTTTTTACTTGGTCTTTCCAGTCTTTTTCTTTATTTGTAACAGCTTCTATTAATTCTTTTAAATCTCCTGCTAATGCTATGTTTTGTTCTCTTTGTCTTATTAGTTCTTCAATTTTTTTAGTGTTTTCTTCAAATTGATTTGTAGCATATTCAACTAGCCCATAAGAAGCTTTGTATACACTTGCTGGGAAGTTTTTCTTTTTTGGATATTCAATTAAATATGTTTTTATTGATTCTACTAAATCTTTAAAGTATGTATCATCCTCTAGTTGAACTATTTGTTTTTTACTTTTTGGATTTATTAATTTTTGAACTTTATCTATATTTGATAATATTTTTTCTTCTGTGATAACCATTCTCACATTTACTATGCCTGATTTTGACATTGTAAATTACCTCCTTTATCTTACGCGTGCTTGCTTTTTGCTCTTTTCTTTTTTATTATACATTAACTAACAAAAAACTACAAGATTATCCTTCTATTTTTTTATTAAGTTTTAATTACAAAAATGTTACAAAAATATTACAAATGGTGTTTTTATAAGAGTTTTAGCTCCCTAACCTTTGTAATATTAGTTTTTTAAATTAAAAAATAGAATGTTATAATATATTTTTACAATATCATATCATATCATTCTATCTTTTTTCTTATTTTACTACTGTTTTTATTTCTTCAAATCTTTTTATTTTTTGTGTTGTAGTTTTTATTAGTGGTTTTTGTGTAATTGTTATTTCCCTAATATATTTGTATGCTGGCATTGTTTTGTTTACTTTTTTTACCTCTTGCCATAATAGTTCTTTTAATTTTTCTTCATCAGAAGTGTTATATACCTTTTCTGCTGCATCTTTATCATATACTATTTTACAGCAAATTTTATAGTCACCATCATCTTCTGGTTTTCCATACACAAATGATTCTGTAACCCCTTCTATATTATTTACTAATATTTCAAGTTCTTCTGGATATATATTTTTTCCATTTTTTAGTACTATTACAAATTTCTTTCTTCCTGAAATAAATATGTAACCATCTTTATCTATTTTAGCTAAATCTCCTGTATGTAACCAACCATCTTCTGTTAGTGTTTCTTTTGTTGCTTCTTCATTATTATAATATCCAAGCATTATTGATGGTCCTTTTGCTAGTAATTCACCTATTCCATCTTCATTAGGATTTTCAATTTTTACATCTATACTTGGAAAAGCTTTTCCTATTGAGCCTAATCTTTGATATTTGTCATCTTCTGCTGCAATAACTGGTGAACTTTCTGTTAATCCATACCCTTGTAACATTTTAACTCCGAATTCATTAAATCCTTTTTCTGCTTCTGGGGCTAATGCTGCACCACCTGCAACAAATAATCTAGCTTTTCCACCTAAATTATCTAATACTTCTTTAAATAATTTTCTTCTTATATCAATACCAAATTTTAATAAGAAGTTGCTTATTTTTATACCTTTTTTTACAGTTTCTAATTTTCCCTTTTTCTCTATTCCTTTTATTATCTTTTTGTACATTGTTTCATATAATATTGGGACAGATATCATTGCTGTTACTTGATATTCTTTTGCATTTTCTGCAATATGTCTTATTCCTTCGCAAAATGCAATTGAACATCCTTTAGAAATTGGATATAAAAATCCAACTGTACATTCAAAAGTATGGTGTAATGGTAAAAATGATAGCATCCTATCTTCTGGTACTAGTTTTATTACAGATGCTATATCCATTAAGTTGCTACAAATATTTTTATGTGATAACATTACTGCTTTTGACATTGCTGTTGTTCCTGATGTAAATAACATTATTCCCATTTTCTCATTATCTATTTTGGCATCTAAAAATTTTCTATTACCATTTTCTATTAGTTTTTTTCCTTCTTCAATTAATTCTTTTTGAGAATATATTTCATTTTCTTTTTTATTTAAATCCATTGAGATAAAGTATTTTACTTTACTTCCCTCTTGAGCTTTTACTTCATTCATTACCTTGTCATATTTGTTTGAATAGAATATTGCTTCAACTTCTGAACGTTCTATTAAACTTTTTATTTCATTTTCTGGAAGTGCTTTATCTAGTGGAACTATAACTCCTGTTCCAGCTGCTACTGCTAAATATGCTAGTCCCCATTCATATCTGTTATCAGATATTACGGCTATTCTTTTATCTTTTAATCCCATTTCTATTAATTTTGTTCCTAAAGCATCAATGTCATCTCTAAATTCTTTATGAGTAATTTGATTGAATTCACCTGGCTTATCTGTTTTGAACACATATGCTGGTCTATTTCCATACATTTCGCCTGATTTTTTTAGCATATCTTTTAAGTCTGTAAATTCCATATATTTATGAATTGGTTTTCTCATTTATACTTCCCCTTTTCTATTTTACTCTTAGTCCTTCTACTACTGTATTTGCAAATTCTTTATATAATTTTGTTACATCTATTTCTTCTTCGTTTCTTGCTTTATATACTAAGCTTGAACATATTAGTCCATAGATTTCTGAAGCTATTGCTTTAGGATTTCCTTCTTTTATTTCTCCTTTTTCAATACCCTCTTTTACAATTTTTTCTATTTTATTTACATATGATAATATATTTTCTTTGCACATTTTGTTTCTTGCTTCATTTCCCCAAAATTGGCTAAGTAATATTGTTATTAAATCTTCGTATTTTACTACTATTTTTATTTGAATTAATACAATTGCTTTTAATTTATCTATATAATTTGGAAATTTTGCTGTTTTTATATCTACACTATTTTGTAGTAATTTTATTCCTTCTTCTACTAAAAAATTAAATATTTCTTCTTTACTAGAAAAATGATAATATAGTGTTCCTTTTGCTACACCAACTGTTGCAGTTATTTCTTCGATACTTGTTGCATCATAGCCTTTTTCTGCAAATAATTTCATTGATGTTTCAAATATTTTTCTTTTTGTTTTGTTCATATTTTACACCCTTTCATTTGGCATAATTTATCCCTATTATATATATTTTTATTAAATTTTGCAATAGATTTGTTAGCTTTTTGACCCATTCGTTCAAATTTTATTTTCTATTTTTGAAATATTGCTTTACTTTTTTTATTAAGTAATATAAAATAACTTTAAATTGGATATACTAAGAAAAATATTATTGGAGGAAACAAATGAAAAATAAAAATGAATTAAGTTTTAAAGATTTAAAAATGACATGTAACCCTGATATTTTCAACTTTGAAACAACCGCAGATTTAGAGTCTATACAAGGTGGAATTGGACAAGATCGTGGAATAAAAGCTTTGGAATTCGGATTACAAGTAAATGTAAAAGGATATAACCTTTATCTTGAAGGACCTAGTGGAGTTGGAAAAACCATGTACACAAAAAATTACTTAAATCAAATTGCAGCTAAGAAAAAAGTACCTTCTGATTGGTGTTATATCTATAATTTTGATAATCCTAATGAACCTATTGCAGTTGAACTTTCTGCTGGTCAAGGTAAAGAGTTCAAAGATTCTATGGATGGATTTATAAAAGAAATTAGAAAAGATATTAGAAAAACTTTTAATAATGATGATTTTGAAAAAGAAAAAGCTTTAATAAAACAAGAATTTGAAGCAAAACGTTCAGCATTATTAGATAAATTAAATGTTGATGCTTCTAAATATAATTTTCAAGTAAAGACTGCTCAAAATGGTATTTACATGATGCCAGTAGTTGATGGAAAAGCTATTGAAGAAGAAGAATTTGAAAAATTAGATGATTCTATAAAAGCTCAATATGAAGAAAAATCAGTTTTAGTTCAAGAACAAATAATGACTGTTATTGGACAAATAAAAGAAATTGAAAGACAATCAGATAAGAAAATCTCTGAATGGCAATCTAATGTTGCTTTACTTACAGTAAATGTTCACATTAATTATCTAAAATCAAAATATAAAAGAAATAAAAAAATCAATAAATTCTTAAATGATGTAAAACAAGATGTATTAAAAAATATACCAACATTTTTAGAAGACCCTAATAAACAAAATCCTAATCAAACAGCTCCATCACCTATGCAAAAGAAACCCGACCCATGTTTAAATTATAGAGTTAACTTATTTGTTGATAACTCTAACTGTGAAGGTGCACCTGTTATAATGGATTCAAACTATTCTTATAACAACATTTTTGGTTGCTTAGAATATGAAAATTATTATGGAGCTTTAAAAACTGACCATACAATGTTAAAATCAGGTTTACTTCAACAAGCAAATGGTGGATATATAATTTTCCAAGCAAAAGATTTACTTGCAAATCCTGCTTGTTATGAAGCTTTAAAAAAGGCTTTAAGAATAAAAGAAATTGGTATTGAAAACTCTGCTGAACAACGTTCTTCTATGGTTTTAGTTTCTTTAAAACCTGAGCCAATACCTCTTAATTTAAAAGTTATTTTAATTGGTAATAGTAATATTTATCAAACACTTTTAGCTATGGATTCAGATTTTAGAAAATTATTTAAAGTAAAAGTTGAATTTGAAGAATCAGCTAAAATTACTCCTGAAAACTTAAATAAGTTGTCACAAATTATTCACGGTTTCTGTGAACATGAAGGCTTACCTCCTTTAGATAAAGATGCTATGGCAAGATTAATAGAATATGCTTCAAAATTAGCTGGAAGCCATAGTAAAGTTTCAACTAGATTTGATGCTTTAATACAAGTTGTGGCTGAAGCTGCTACATGGGCACGACTTTCTAGATCAAAAATTATAACACCAAAATTTATTGACAAAGCTTTAGAAGAAAGAATTGAAAGAGTTAAGAAATATGATGAAAAATATTTAGAAATGATAAAAGAAAATACACTTTTAATTAATACATCTGGATATGAAGTAGGACAAATAAATGGCTTAACTGTTATGACTATTGGCGATTACACATTTGGAAAACCAGCAAAAATAACGGTTAACACATATACAGGAAAAAGTGGTATTGTTAATATTGAAAGAGAAGTTGAAATTTCTGGTCCTTCTCATTCAAAGGGTGTACTAATTTTAACTGGTTATTTAGGTGAAATGTTTGCACAAGATATTCCTTTGTGCTTAACTGCAAGTATTTGTTTTGAGCAACTATATAATGGTGTTGATGGTGATAGTGCTTCTAGTACAGAGCTGTATGGATTACTTTCTAGCTTATCTGGAATACCTATTAATCAATCAATTGCTGTTACAGGTTCTGTAAATCAAAAAGGACAAATTCAACCAATCGGTGGCGTAAACGAAAAAATAGAAGGTTATTTCCAAGTTTGCAAAGTTCGTGGTTTGGATGGTTCTCATGGTGTTATGATTCCTGTTCAAAATGTTGATAATTTACAATTGTCTGATGAAATTATCGAAGCTGTTAAAGAGAAGAAGTTTCATATTTATTCTATTTCTACTATTGAAGAAGGTATCGAAGTTTTAACTGGAGTTCCTGCTGGTAGAAAAGATAAGGATGGTCACTTCCCTGCTGGTACTGTAAATTATTTAGTTTATGAGAAATTGAAAAAATATGCAAAAGTTTCTCAAGACTAAAGAATAACTATATTAAATACAAAAATTAAATATATATTCTCAAAATATTTTCAGGTTCATTGCATAACTTAAGAAATTCTAAATCAATTTTTTGGCACCCTTTCATTTAGTCCGAAGACTTTGTCTTCGACATGAACATTTTCCAAAAAATTGATATAAGAATTTCTAATGTTATTTCAATCACATTCAAATATTTTTTGAATATATATTTTAATTTTTTATATTTAGAAGATATTTTTTGTATCTATTTTAATTTTTTTATTTAGAAGATATTTTCTAAGCTAAATGAATATTTATCTTCAATATGTTTTAACACAAATATTACTTTTTCAATTTCCGATGTTGCTTCACCATATTCTTTAGTTTCCAAATAGCTATTTATCCCTGTTAAATATGTTTCTACTTTTTCTAACTCATCATGTTCAATAAAATATGCTAGTTTATCATGTCTTTTATGCCAATTATCATTTGTCTCACCTATTTTTTCTTTTATTTCATTTTCATATTGAAGTTTAGTTTCATCTTCATCTAATTCTAATGCAAGTTCTTTTACTTTTCCAAGTTCATCTGACAAAGTTTCAACAGAATCTACTGTATAATTTTGTGTAATTATATTAGCTACAACTATTACTATAACAATAGCTACACATATAACCGTTTCTTTCCACATCTATTTTGCCCCCTTTTCTCTTTCCTGGCAAAATATTTGGCCCTTTCCATCTATTGTGACTACTAAAGCTTCTTCTGGTTTTATCCCAAATTTTTCTACTTGTTTTTTTAGCCAGTTATAGTTTTTTCCAATAAGTTTTAAATTTTTATTCATTACTTTTCCATCTACAACTAAGTCATATGGTATTCCTTCATATTCTGGTGTTATATTAAAATCCTCAGGAATTGTGTTTCTTTTTTCTGGTTTTTGAATTACTGTTACTTGTCCACTTGTTTCTAATATTGCATATTCAACATCACCTAAGTTTACCACATTATTTCCTCTTAATCTTTCTTCTAGTTCATTTATGGTAAATCTTTCTTTTTTTAGTACTTTTTCATCTATTTTTCCGCGATATATTAATATACTTGGTTTCCCACATATTATTTCTCTAGCTTTTAAGCTCTTTAAGTTTATTACAGATATTATTAAGTGCATTACTAAAAGACCCAATATTGGGATTATTCCATTAAATATTGGTATTCCTATTTCTGTCATTGGAATTGATGCTAAGTCTGCTATCATTATTGATATTGCAAGTTCAAATGGTTGAAGTTGGCCTATTTCCCTCTTTCCCATTAGTCTCATTACAATTAAAACTATTATATATAAAATTATTGATCTGAAAAAAGTTATTAGCATTATGCTTTCACCTACTCTTGTTTTTTATTATTTTTAACAAATTTTAACTTTAATATACTTATTTTTTATGTATAAATAAATTTTTTTAGTCAATAATAATTTTAGAACCTTTAAATACTTTACATTATAAATTCAAAACAAAAAGGGAGGTTAAAGTTATGCAAGATGCTGGAGAAAACCAAGCAAAAGGCTCTGCTTCTACTGTATGGCAAATAATTGGTAGATTAGTTGCCGCAGCGGTTGTACTTGCTATTACTGCATTTTTTACACCAGGCTTTACAATAAGCAATATTTGGACATTATCAATAGCTGCTATCGTTTTAACTGTAATAGATTATTTGGTTGTCAAATTCACTGGCTTACATGCTAGTCCATTTGGTAAAGGATTTGTTGGATTCGCATTAGCTGCTATTATTTTATATGTAACACAATTCTTTGTTGCTGGTTATTCTATTTCATGGATGGCCGCAATTATAGGTGCTCTAATTTATGGTGTAGTTGATTACTTTATACCTGGAAATCAATCAATGTAGTAAAAAGCGTACTTAATTAATTTTTTCAAATTAATTAGGTACGCTTTAATTTTATCTTTTTTCTACTATTTCATTTCTATTTTTGTATATACTGCTTTTAGGAATAACGCCTCTTACTGATGATAATGGATATATGTTTGTGTTGCTTCCAATTACTGTTCCTGGATTTAGAACACTACCACAGCCTACTTCTACATTATCTCCAAGCATCGCTCCAAATTTTTTCAATCCTGTTTCAATAGTTTCTTTTCCATTTTTCACAATTACTAATTTTTTGTCTGATTTTACATTTGATGTTATTGAGCCAGCTCCCATATGTGATTTGTATCCTAGTATTGAGTCTCCAACATAATTATAATGTGGTACTTGAACTTTATTAAATAATATTACATTTTTTAGTTCTGTTGAATTCCCTACAACTGCACCTTCCCCTACTATTGCTTTTCCACGGATAAATGCGCAATGTCTTACTTCTGCATTTTCTCCTATTATTGCAGGTCCATTTATATAGGCTGTTGGTGCAACTTTTGCACTTTTAGCAATCCATATATTTTCACCTTTTTGTTCATATTTTTCTTTGTCTAATTTTTCACCAATTTTTAAGATAAATTCTTCTATTTTTGGTAATGCTTCCCAAGGATATGTAACACTTTCTAATAGTTCTTTTGCAATTGTTTCTTCTAAATTATATAAATTTTTTATTTTACATTCTTCCATTTTACCACTTTACCTTATTTTTATATTTAGGTTTTTATTGGATTTACCCATAAACCAGTTTTACTAGTTTTTGTTTTGTCTTTCCCAATATTTTTCATATAATTCTTTTGCTGTTTTAGGGCTATCTACACCTTCTTTGTTTTTTACTGGTGCAAAATCATCCTCTCTTTTTCCTCTTAATATTGCTATGTCATCAAAAAATTCAAATGCATCAAATATAAAAGATTCAAATTTGTATGAATTTGGTTCTTCTGGTACTATTTCTTTTCCATTTTCATCTATGTATGAGTTTTTCTTAAATGCACTGTGATACATTAATGGTTCTTGACTTATTTTTTCTATTGCTTCTATTGAATATAGATTACACATTATATGTGATTCACCATATTTTAATTCTCCATTATTATCTACTTCTTCTGCCATTTTTTCTGGTAATTCAGTATATTCTATAACTTTTGGGTGACCATTCATTTTGCAGAACACTCCAACTCTTTCATGTGGGTTTGCCTTTACTACTGATTTTGAAGCTATTTGTACATTTTTTTCAATTGCCATTCCAAGTAATGTTAAATCAACCATTTTTAAAAGCGCATTATCTACACTTCCTATAAACACCCATTTTATGTTTCTTTCCTTCATGTCTGCTAATGCTCCACTTGCTCTTAGTGAAGAATATGTTCCACCATTTCCATCTGATGCTTCTTTTATTTTTGATTCTTTGTTTATTAAGAATTTACCTTCTGTGTTTACTAAAGGTAATTCACTTTGTGTAAATATCGTTACATATTTTTTGTCATATCCAAAATAGTTATTTTTCTCTAAAAATTCTACTGTTTGTGCATTATTTTCTTTGCTTGTCATTATATACCATGGAATTGTTGCTCCATATTTATTGTTTGCTTCTTTTAAGTTTTCTATTAATATTTCAAATAAATATTTTCCTTTACCATATACATCTAATTTAAATGTTCCTTTTGGTCCTGTGTGACCAAGTCTAGTTCCTTGACCACCTGCCATTGTTACTACTGCATATTGTCCTTTTTTTACTATTTCTTCTCCTAGTTTATCAAATTCTGATTTTTGTTCATTTGTTAGTTTTGCTTTATCCAAATATGGAATAGCTTCTATTTTATTTTCTTTTATTTCTATTTCTTTTTTTGTATTTTCATATAGTTCCATCATTTGATGAAAATCAATGTGTCCTATTTGTTCTATTAATTCTTGTTTTTTTTCTTCATCTAATTTTTCTAATAATCTTACAATATGTTCTTGACCATATTGTTTTAATGTTTCTATAGTTTCACTGATTTTATCCATTTTTTTCATCCCTTCAATTTTTTATACCATTATTGTATATTATGCTACAATTTTCGATATTGTCATTCTATCATATACATTTAGGTTTATCAAGTATATTTTCTTATACTTGTCATATTTTTAAAAATTCTCCAATATATATTAACTAAAGTAATTTGTACAAACATTTTGATTTTGATTATTAAGGAGGTATATAGATGGAAAATACAAGATTGTATCAAGACATCGCAAAAAGAACAGATGGTGATATTTATGTAGGAGTTGTTGGCCCTGTTAGAACTGGAAAATCTACATTTATCAAAAAGTTTATGGACTTACTGGTAATTCCAAATATTGATAATGAATACAAAAAAGAAAGAGCAAAAGATGAACTACCACAAAGTGCTGGTGGCAAGACTATTATGACTACTGAGCCAAAATTTGTTCCAAATGAGGCGATTGAAATTACTTTAGATAATAACCTAAAATTTAAAACTAGGTTAGTGGATTGTGTTGGTTACCTAGTAGACAATGCTATTGGTTATTTAGAAGATGATATGCCAAGAATGGTAAAAACTCCTTGGTCTGATGAAGAGATACCTTTTGAAACAGCTGCTGAAATAGGAACTAAAAAAGTTATTGAAGAGCATTCTACAATCGGAATTTTGGTTACTACAGATGGCTCTATTACAGACATTCCAAGAGAGGATTATATAAAAGCTGAAGAAAGAGTTGTTTCAGAATTAAAGGCTTTAAATAAACCTTTTGTTATAATTTTAAATTCTGCTGAACCTACTTCCAGCTACACAACAGAGCTTGCAAAAACTTTAAGTGATAAATATAAAACATCTGTTATTCCTACTAATTGTGAATACTTAAATTTAGAAGATATAAACAATATGTTTTCTAAAGTTTTATATGAATTTCCTGTTGACCAAATTAGAATTAAATTTCCTAGATGGATAGATGGTTTAAGTTTTTCACATCCTTTAAAAGCTGAATTATATAATGAAATTAAAGATGCTTTTTCAGATGTTGAAGTTTTAAAAGATGTTCAAACTTGTGCTTCTACAATAAGTCAAACTGAAATTATTCAAAGAACTAATGTAACAGATATTCAACTTGGAACAGGTAAAGTTAATGTTGAAATAACATTAAAAGATGAACTATTTTATAATGTTTTAACTGAAATTACTGGTGTTACTGTTTCTAATGAAGGTGATTTATTTAGTATAATTTCTACTTTATCTGCTACTAAGAAAAAATATGATAAGATTTCATATGCTTTAGATGAAGTTAATCGTAAAGGTTATGGAATTGTTACACCTTCAATTGATGAACTTGTTTTAGAAGAGCCTGAAATGGTTAAACAAGGTTCTAGATTTGGTGTAAAATTAAAAGCTACTGCCCCATCTTTGCACCTTATTCGAACAAACGTAACTACTGAAGTTTCTCCTATTGTAGGTTCTGAAAAACAATCTGAAGAACTTGTAAATTATTTATTGTCTGAATTTGAAAATGATCCTAAGAAAATTTGGGAATCTAATATTTTTGGAAAGAGCTTGCATGAGCTTGTAAATGAAGGTCTACAAACCAAACTTGCTAAAATGCCTGAAGATGCTCAAGTAAAATTACAAGAAACTTTAGAAAGAATTGTAAATGAAGGCAGTGGCGGATTAATTTGTATAATACTATAAAAAATAATAAAAGAGACTAAATATCATAAATGTACTGAACCCAAAAAATTGGACATTTTTGGGGTTCAGTACACAAATTTTAGCCTCTTTTAGAAATATTTTAATTATCTTGCACATTTAATTGTGGATAGGTAAATGTTTTTCCATTTGGTGTAAAATTGCCACTTGGTGTATGGTCTTTGTTAAATGTATTACTTCCCTTTAAGAAATATTTATATCTAGACTTTTGGCTAGCTGTTCCTACACCTGTAACAACAGGATCATCCCATGTTGTGTCAATTGCATACCAAGCACCTTTCAATTCGATGTAATTCCATGCATGATTTTCTGTTTCTCCTTTTGAATTTGTGCCTTTTCCAATTACTAAAACACAAGGAATTCCCATATTATCCATAATGTATTTAAAACTTCTTGCATATCCTTCACATACAGCCACATGATTTATAAGTGCTCCATATGTATTATATATATTCGGTTTTGATATACTTGTATCATATTCTACATTATCAACTAAATAATCATGCACTAGTTTTATATCATTATAAGTATTTCCTGTTTTTTTGCTTACTAGTTGGTTTTTAACTGATTCTATTTGGCTAATTGCACTTTCAACTTCTTGTTTTGATGAAAATTCATCTATCAAATAATTGCTTTTATCTCCATTATCTATATACACATAGTATGTAGTTTTGCTTCCTCTTGTAGTTGTTTCAATATTTAAATACATTTTGTTTGGACTTAAGTAAAAAACATCTGGATTATCATATGTATATGCTTCAATTGCAGATTGATAATAATCTCCAAGCTCATCTTGTCCATTTGCTGTATTTAATAGATTTGAAAAACTATCTCCTAATTCTATTTTATATGTTCCTGATTTCATGTTTTCCTTGTTACTTTCAAATGCTTTGTATATTATTTTTGATTCATTTTCTAGTTGATTATAAAAGTACTTATCTACATTTACATTGCTGTAATCCACATTTTGAGTTATGTTTGGATTGTCTTTTATATCTTCTAATGCACTTGTTTTTATGTTTGGTGTTTCTATTTCTTGAGTTATATTTGTATTTTTTGATACGGTTGTTTTGAAATTCTCTGGTTCTACTGTTACTTGCATTGCTTTTATTTCTTCCCACATTATCATTCCAAATACGCCAAACACTGCTAATATTAAGATAATTATTATACTCATTATTATTGTTCCTATTTTATCTTTCATACAAAAACTCCTTAATTAAAGCTATTTTTATTATATCATTTTTTTGTTTTTTAAACTAGTATATTTTAATTTTTTTTAGTCATAATAATATCAAAAGGAGAATTATGGATTTAATAACTTTATTTAAAAATACATTTAAATATAATAAAAAAGATGAATATTCCTTCAGACTTTCAGATAACTATACAAATAGTACCAATGTCAAAGAAAATCCACAAAAAATAGAATCTGTTTTCCCTAGTCTTGAAGTAAATTTAGAATATATGAAAACAAAATACAATCTTCTAATAAACAGTGATGTAATCTTAAGGCAATTTACAATAAACGCTCGTGGCAAACAATATAACGCATTTATCGTATATATAGATGGAATGGTAGACTCTGAAATAATGGACAACTTCATTTTAAAACCATTAATGTTAAGAAACCAAAACAATTTATATGATGGTTCACAAACAAAAATTATCTCTGAAGCTGTAACAAACAATATTACAGTTAGAAAGATTAAAAGATTTGATTTACCAAACTATTTAATGGGTTGCTTACTACCTCAAAATGCTGTACAAGAAGTTACTGATTTTAGTGATGTAACAAGTGGAATTAATGCGGGAAACTGTGTACTTTTTGTTGATACTTTAAATGTAGCATTCGACATTGAAGTAAAAGGCTTTAAGCAAAGAAGTATTGATACTCCAAACAATGAAATTGTAATAAAAGGTCCACATGAAGCCTTTGTTGAAAATATAAGAACAAATACTTCGCTAATTAGAAGAATTGCAAATAATGAAGATTTAATTATTGAAAATATTGAAGTCGGAAAAATAACCAAAACTAAATGTGCTCTTTGTTACATGCAAAATATTACAAATACTGATTTGATTGCAGAAGTAAAATATCGATTAAATAATTTGGAAATTGACTCTTTGTTATCTGCTGGAGAACTAGAACAGTTAATATCAGATTCTAATGTTTTAGGCATTCCTGAAATTTTGTCAACAGAAAGACCAGATAAAGCAACTAAATATTTACTTCGTGGCAGAGTTATTGTAATTGTAAATGGTACACCTTATGCTCTTATTATGCCTGCTGTTTTAGTAGATTTTCTTACATCTCCTGAAGACACTAATTTGAAAGTTAATTTTGCAAATTTTTTAAGAAGGCTTAGATTTTTAGCAGCTTTAATCACTTTACTACTTCCTGGAATTTATATGGCTATAACAAACTTTCACCAGGAAATTCTTCCAACAAGTTTGCTCTATTCTATCTTAGCATCTAGAGAAAATGTACCTTTTCCTATTATTGTTGAAATTTTGTTAATGGAAATATCTTTTGAACTAATACGTGAAGCTGGCTTACGTGTTCCCTCTCCTATTGGTCCTACAATTGGAATTGTTGGCGCATTAGTTTTAGGACAAGCTGCCGTTAGTGCTCGGAATTGTTAGCCCCATTTTAATTATTATTGTTGCAATTACAGGTATTGCATCTTTTGCAATTCCAGACTTTTCATTTGGTTTTCACTTAAGATATTTTAGGTTTGCTTTTATTTTATTTGGATTTATGGCTGGATTTTTAGGAATCAGTTTAGGATTGTTTATATATATTTCACTTCTTTGTAGCATTAAATCATTTGGAGTTTCATTTATGTCTCCTTTTGCACCTGCTAGCAACTCAAAAGGAAATGGATATTTACTAAAACCTATTTGGAAAAGAGAATTTAGGGCACCATATATGGCTCCAAAAAGTCCAAAAGATCAAGAAAAAATTTCTATGAAATGGAAATATAATAATAAAACAAATTAACTGAAAGGAGAATTTTTATGCTAAAATCAAAAATTGGAACAGTTGAAGCAATTATGCTTGTTTTAACAATTATTATTGTTCATACTATTCTTTCATTACCAAGAGATATTGTTTCAGCTCAAAAATCTGCTAGTTTATTAAACTTGTTTTATGTAAGCATTATTAGCATTATTATAACTCTAATTGTTTTTAAACTATTTAAAAATTTTCCTGGACTTGATATTTTAGATATATCCGAAATTGTTGGAGGAAAAATATTTAGAAATATTGTTGGTATAATATTTATAACTTATTTTATCTTTACTGCCAGCTTACTTTTACGTAATTTTTGCGATAGTATAAAAGTTATTTATTATCCTATGACAAATATTGTTTTTATAATCTTGCTTTTTATAATTGCTTTATGTGTTGCTAACAGATTAGATTTTAGTGCAACATTAAAAACAAATTTGCTTATAATACCTTTAGTTTTAGGAAGTATTTTATTCCTGTTCTTTTCAAATATGCAAAATTTTGTACCTCAAAGAATATTTCCTATTTTTGGTGAAGGTGTATTTAATACTTTTGTTTTAGGATTAACTAACTTAGCCTCTTTTGGCGGAATTGCATTTTTGTACTTTTTGCCACCACTTTTAAAAGAGCCTGAAAAATTCAAGAAAATTTCTTTAATTTCAACATTGGTTTCTGCTATTTATTTACTTTTGTGTGTTGCTACATTACTTTTCATATTTCCTTTTTTTATGAAAACTAATGAAATTACACCTTTATATAATGCTACTAGATATATTGAATTTGGAAGATTTTTTCAAAGACTAGATTCTATATTTCTACTTATTTGGATCTTAGTTTTTGCATGTTATTTAAGTATTGTTAGCAAATTTGCAATGAATCTGTTTAAAAAAATACTAAATATAAGTACTAAAAAACCACTTATTGATATTTTTGCTCTTCTTATTTTAGCACTAGCATTACTACCTAAAAACTTAGCTATATCACAAAACTTTGAATCAAATATCTATCCATATCTGGTAATTAGCATTGTATTTTGTTTAGGATTAGGAATTCTAATTTTTGCAAATCTTGCCAAAAGAAGGGAGCAAAAAATAAATGGTTAAATTATTAAAAACTCTATTTGTATTAGTTATTATTGTTATATTTGTACTAGCTTTTTCCAATTCTTACAATGCTCTTAGTATAGAAAACTTAGCATATGTTTTAGCTATTGGAATTGATACTTCATCTGATAATAAATTAAAAGTAAGTTTTCAATTTTCCTCCTCTTCTCTTGCCTCTGAATCCGGCTCATCTGAAAAGGCTTCAACTTTTATAAATACTGTTACAGCTTCTTCTTTAAGTAATGCAATAAACTTAGTTAATGGATATTTAGGAAAACAAATAAATCTTTCCCATTGTAAAGTTATAATTTTTTCTGAAAAATTTGCATTACAAGGCATTTCAGATGAAATATATACTTTAATAAATGACACACAAATAAGGCCATCTGCTAATATTGTAATTAGTAAATGTGATGCAAAATACTATATTGAACAAACAAAACCTGAATTAGAAAATCTCATTTCCAAATATTACGAAGTATTTACAAGCTCTAGCAAATACACTGGATATATGCCTGACACAACAATTGGAAAATTCTTTGACAGTTTAATTTGTACTAATTGCGAACCTTACGCAATTCTAGGTGGTGTAAATAAGGGAAAAACTAATAATAAAAAAATTGTGGGTTTGCAAAAAGATTACGAAATTAAAGCCAATCAATCTTCCATATCAGGTGAAAATGGTTCAGAAAATATAGGCGTAGCTGTTTTTAAGGAGGATAAATTAGTTGGAGAATTAAATGCTTTAGAAACAATATGCCTTTTAAATGTTACAAACAATTTGGCTCGATTTTTAGTCTCTGTTCCAGACCCTGAAAACAATAATCATTATATAGATATTTACCTTACTCCACTTTCGAATGCTAATATAAAAGTTAATACTAACTCTGGCTCTCCATATATAAAAGTTAAATGCAGATTTTCTGGTAGAATTTATTCTATGTCAAAAAACTCTAAATATCTTTCACCTGAGTCATTAGACGCTATATCAAATTCTTGTAGCAGTTATTTAGAGTCTATATTTACAGACTACTTATATAGAACCTCCAAAGACTTGCAATCTGACATTTCTGGATTTGGTAAATATGCTTTAAAGAATTTTTTTACAACTAAAGAGTCAACTAATTACGATTGGAGAAATAGTTATAAAGATGCATTTTTTGATGTAAAAATTGATACATCTATAAAATCTGGTATGCTTATTACTCAAACTTAAAAATATTTAGAAAGGATTTTTATATGACTACTATAGCTTATGATTTAATATTTTTCTTAACAAGTTTATATGTTTTATTTAAAGTTATTGGTTTTGCAATATATGAAATAAAGGAAATGAATAACAAAGTTTCTGGCATTGTTATTATTTCCTTTTCAATACTTGTTGTTATATTTGCAAATATTATGATAATTATTAATTAACTATCTCAAAATCCACTTGTCTTAAGAGTTTGCTAGCTTTAGCAACTCTTATTTTTACTTTGTCTCCAATTTTATAAGTTGTATTTGTTTTTTCTCCTATTAGTCTCTTTCTTTCTTCATCATAAATAAAATATTCATTACCTAGATTTTCAAATCTTATTAAACCTTCTACTGTGTTTGCTAATTCCACAAACATTCCAAAAGATGTTATTGAAGATATTATTCCATCATATTCATTTCCTATTTTATCTTCCATGTATTCTGCTTTTTTAATATCTTCCGCTTCTCTTTCTACTGTTGTTGCTACTTTTTCTCTATCTGATGATTGCTTAGCTCTTTCTTTTGCTTGCTCTTTATATTTCTCGATAAATTTTTCATCTACATCGTAACTATTTTCAAGATATTTTGATATTATTCTATGTATAAACAAATCTGGATATCTTCTTATTGGTGATGTAAAATGACAATAATATTTTCCTGCTATTCCAAAATGACCTTTGTTTTCTTCTTCATATCTTGCAACTTTTAATGTTCTTAATATTAGGTTTGAAATTACCTTTTCTTCTTCTTTACCTTTAATTTCATCTAAAACTTTTGCAAATTCTTTTGGATAAATGTGGTCTTTATTTGCTTTTATTTTTAAACCAAAGTTAAACAAAAATTTATTTAATTCTTGTACTTTTTCTAAATCTGGCTCTTCATGTACACGATAAATAAATGGTGCATCTAACCAATAAAATTTCTCGGCAATTGTTTCGTTTGCACTTAACATGAATTGTTCTATTATTTCGTTTGCAAATGATGTTTCATATTTTGATATGTTTGTTACTTTTCCATTTTCATCTAAATCTATTTGACTTTCTGGAATGTCTAAATTCAAATATCCTTCTTCTATTCTTCTAGCTTTTAATATTTTTGCTAGCTCTTCCATATCTTTAAAATTTTGAATATATGGTTCATATTTTTTTAATACTTTTTTATCTGTACCATCTATTATTTTTTGGACATCATGGTAATTCATTCTTTCTGTTACATTTATTATTCCCTTATAAACTTCAGAACTTACAACTTTTCCTTTTGGGTTTATTTCCATTGAACATGATAATGTAAATCTATCTTCACCAGCATTTAAGCTACAAATTCCATTAGATAATTCTCTTGGTAACATTGGAATTACTCTACCTAACATGTAAATACTAGTTCCTCTTATTAGCGCTTCTTTATCTAATAAGCTGTTTTCTCTTACATAATAGCTTACATCTGCTATATGCACATCTAATTTGTAATTTTCATTATCTAATTTTATAACTCTTACTGCATCATCTAAGTCTTTTGCATCTTCACCATCTATTGTAAAAATTATTTCGTTTCTCTTGTCTACTCTGTTTGGTATGTCTTTTTTATCTACTTTATTTCCACATCTTTTAGCTTCTTCTAATACTGGTTCTGGGAATTCGTCTGGGAGATTATGTTCTTTTATTAAAGATAACATATCAACTCCTGCTTCATCTATTCTTCCTAGTATTTCTACTATTTTTCCTTCTGCATTTTTTCCCTTTTTAGGATATTTAGTTATTTTTACTAAAACCTTTTGGTTGTTTCTTGCTTTTCCAAAGTTTTTCTTTGATATAAATATGTCTGTTCCAAAGTTTTTATCATCTGGTACTACAAATCCAAAGCTTCTACTGTATTGAAATGTTCCAACTACTGTGTCTTTTTCTCTTTCTAATACTTTTATTATTCTTCCTTCTGCTTTTTTTGAATCTGTTTTTTCTTCTATAATTTTTATTAAAACTTTATCTCCATTTAATGCATTTATTGAATTTTTCTTAGCTATATAGATTTCATCTTCTCTTTCTTCTATTTTTACAAATCCAAATCCTTTTTGATTTTTTCTGTATATTCCTTCTAGTTTCTTTTCTTCCATTAATCTTTCCTTTCTCTTTTATAAAACATAAAAAGGGCTAGTTTTTGTAAAACCGCCCATTTATTTTTCCTATGCCATATATACTATTCCTAATGCAATTGTTAATATTGCAAATACTACTGCTAATATTACTGTCCATCTTTTTTGTTTTCCTTCTTTTGTTCTACCTTTGTTTTTTTCGTAGAAGTTGTTTGTTGATGAACCTGTTATTGTTGATGATAGCCCTGCATCTTCTTTTGTTTGGATTAATGTTAATATTATTAATGCTAGTGCTACTACCACATAAATTGCTATTAATATTGTTTTTGCTATTTCCATTTATTTGTTCCTCCTAACGGTTTTCTCCTTATTACACTTAGCTATTGTAACATAGTTTTTCCCAAATTGCAACTGTTTTTTTATTTTAATATGCACCATGTTCCTATAGGTTCTGGTAAGTCTTTAAAAGTTAATTCTTCTTTAGTAACTGGGTGAATAATTGTAAGTTCATATGCCCAAAGAGCTATTTGTTTTCCCTTGCCTCTTGTTCCATATTTTTGGTCACCAAATATACTATGTCCAAAATTTGAAAGTTGCACTCTTATTTGATGATGTCTTCCAGTATGTAAGTTGATTTCTACTAAACTCAAATCTTTTACCTGATTATATTTTAAAACTTTATAATCTAATTTAGCCAGTTTTGAATTTTTCTTTTCTTTCTTTACCACTTTACTCATATTGTGTCTTTCATCTTTATATAAATAATCTTCTAATGTTCCTTGATTTTTTTCAAATTTTCCATCTACAACTGCTAAATATTTTTTCTTAAATATTTTTTCTCTTACTTGGTTGCTAAGCCTTGAAGCTGCTTTTGAAGTTTTAGCAAAAATCATTATTCCACCAACAGGTCTATCTAGTCTGTGTACTAAACCTAAGTATACATTTCCTGGTTTTTTATATTTTTCTTTTATATAGTCTTTCACAAGTGTTAGCATATCAACATCACCTGTTTTATCTGATTGTGATGGAATATTGGGCTTTTTTTCTACAACAATTATATGATTATCTTCATATAGAATTTTAAATTTTCCCATATTCTATTTCTCCCATCTGCCATAAATTCCACATGGTAAAACTAACTCTGATTTTTCCATTGGTATACCAATTTCTCCACAGTCTATTTTTCCTTTATGTTCTTTTCCTACTGTTAGACATAATATATTTTTTAACACTGTACTTGATATTCCTGTTGTATATGAATTTATTAAGAAAAATAATGGATTGTCAGATAATACTTTTGTACATAGTTCTACTAAATCATATATGTTATCTTCAAATTGCCATACTTCTCCTTTTGCACCTCTTCCATATGATGGTGGGTCCATTATTATTGCATCATATTTATTTCCACGCCTAATTTCTCTATTTACAAATTTTACAACATCATCTACTATAAATCTTACTGGTCTTTCACGTAATCCTGATGATTCTACATTTTCTTTTGCCCATGTTGTCATTCCTTTTGAACTATCTACATGACATACTGATGCTCCTGCTGATAAACATGCAACTGTTGCTCCACCTGTATATGCAAATAAATTTAACACTTTTATTTCTCTTTTCTCTGATTTTATTTTATTTATCATCCAGTCCCAGTTAACTGCTTGTTCTGGGAATAAACCTGTATGTTTAAATCCCATTGGTTTTATATTAAATGTTAAATTTTTATAATGAATTTGCCATCTACTTGGAACTTTTTTATTAAATTCCCATGAACCACCACCTGTTTTACTTCTATGGTATGTTGCATTTATTTCTTTCCATTTGTTTGGAAAGCTCTTATTTTTCCAAATTATTTGTGGATCTGGTCTAGATAAAACTACATCTCCCCATCTTTCTAATTTTTGGCCATTTGCCATGTCTAATATTTTATATTCTTTCCATTCATTTGCTAATATCATTTTTTATGTAGTAATATAAAAAATATTACTATCCTCCCTCTTCTTAGAATAGTAATATTTTACCATATTTTTATATATTTTGCAAAATTTTCATAAAATTGTATATCATTATAAAATTTACAATTGAAAATAGTATAAAACTACTTACTGTTATGCTTAGTAGTTTATGTTTTTTTATTTTTCTCCAAACTTTACTTCTCATCCTTTCCTTTTTTATTACTAGCCTATCTAGTTTTGTATTGTACCTAACTTCAAACATATCATCTTTTGCATATTCCATAAAAAATCCCCCTTTTTATTTTGCTTGTCCTTTTTGCTTTGTATATTATATTCATGCCATATGTCTTTTATTACTAAATTTTATATTTTTATTAAAAATTTCAAATTCAATTTTCTTTAAGCTTCGATTTTTATTTTATATATTAGGTGCAATTCCTAAATTATGTTGACTTCGGTGCCATATTAGTGTATAATAAGTAATGTAGTAGAAGAATAATCTTCTAAAATTTTATCAATTAACTTTTTACAGGAGGACATATAATATGAAAAAATTGATGAGATTTGTAGTTTTTACTTTATTGTTAGTAGTTGTTTTTTTAATTATTAATAATAAAGATGAAATAGTGAAAGTTATTACACGCATTCCTATTTCATGGATATACTGTTATTTTGCAGGAAGTGTTATTACTTATCTTGCATGTAATGGTGTTCATCTTCCAAAGAAGAAGAAAGATTCTGAATATTTCGAAGATGAAAAAAAATAAAAAATCAGGTATACTATTTTTAGTATACCTGATTTTTTACATATTTTTTAGTTTTTGTGCCAATTCCTTATTAATTCCTTTTACTTTCATTAAATCTTCTATTGAGGCTTCTTTTATTTTTTTCACACTTCCAAATTCTTTAAGTAATGCTTTTTTCTTAACTTCTCCTATTCCATCTATTTCATCTAACTGTGATTTTGTTATTTGCTTATCTCTTAATTTTCTATGATATGTTATAGCTGTGTCATGGACAGTATCTTGGAATCTCGTTATTAAATTCATCAAATTTTGAGATATTTCTAATTCATTTCTATTTTCATCCATCAAAGCTCTTGTTTGATGCTTATCATTTTTTACCATTCCAAATACAGGAATATCTAAATTATATTTGGCAATTGCATTTTTTGTAGCTCTTATTTGTGTTATTCCTCCATCTGCAAAAATAGCATCTGGTAATTTCCCAAACCCACCTTTTGGATTTTCTATTGAGTGTTTTAATCTTCTTGTTATAACTTCTTCCATGCATTTAGGGTCATCTTGCCCTACTACTGTTTTTATTTTAAACCTTCTTGATAAGTTTTTCTTTATTACTCCATCTTGCATTACACACATTCCTGCAACCACATATTCTCCAGAAATATTTGAAATATCATATGTTTCTATTTTTCTAGGCAATTTTTCTAAATTTAAAACTTCTTTTAGTTCTAATAAAATTTCACTTTTGTCTTTTTCTTTATTATCTAATGTTACTTTACTATTTAATTCTGCCATCTCTACAAAGCGTAGTTTTTCGCCTTTTTTAGGGCTTTTTATTTCCACTTTTTTGCCTAACATTGTGGATAACCAGTTTTCTACCGCTTCTTTATCATCTATTTCTTCTCTTACCATTATTTTATTTGGAATATTGGGATTGTCTAAATAGTATTGTTTTATAAATCCTGATGTTATTTCCTTATCGTCCATACCTTCTAAGTCTGTATAAAAGTAATGTTCTCTTCCAATCATCTTGCTGCCACGCACGAAAAATATTTCTATACAAACTTGCAATTCTGATTTTGCAATTCCTATCACATCTATATTATTTTCAGATATGTTAGACACTTTTTGTTTTGCTGATACTCTTTCTATTGCTTGAATTCTATCTCTTATGCTTGCAGCTTCCTCATAATTCATTTTGCTTGCTGCTTCTCCGCATTTTTATTTTTAATTCTTTTATTATTTTATCTGTTTTTCCTTCTAGTAAATCTATTATTTCATCTATTTGTTTTCTATATTCTTCTTTTGTCACATATCCCATACATGGTGCTAAGCATCTATTTATATGGTAATTCAAACATGGTCTTTCTCTTTTTTTCAATGTTCTACATTGTCTAATTTTATATTTTTGTTTTATAAAATCTACCATTTCTTTAGCACTTCCTGGGTTCGCATATGGTCCAAAATATTTTGAGCCATCATTTACTATTCTTCTTGTTATAAATACTCCTGGATAATCTGATTTTAAATCTATTTTTATGTATGGATATGTTTTATCATCTTTTAAAAGCACATTGAATTTAGGTCTGTTTTTCTTTATTAAATTACATTCTAATATAAGTGCTTCTGCTTCATTATCGACTACGATATATTCAAAATGGTCTATTAAACTTACCATTTTCTTTATTCTTTCTGTTTTGTCAGTTTTTCTAAAATATTGTCTTACTCTATTTTTTAATGATACTGCTTTTCCAACATATATAATTGTATCATTCTTATCTCTCATTACATAAACACCTGGTTTTCCAGGTAATTTTTTTAGCTCTTCTTCTATATTAAACATATTTTTCACCTTTTTTATTATAACATGTTTATCTCTCTTTTTCTACTATACCTAAATAAAAAAAGATAGCTAATTAGCTACCTTTTTCTGGACTTAAATTTTTTATGTGAATTATTCTTTCCTTTTTGTCCGCTATAGAAATTTTAAATTTTCCATTTGCTTTTTCATTAATTTCCACTAAGCATTCACATACTCTTTCAAACTTTGCTTTTGATAGTGGTAAGAATATTCCTTTTCTTCCCCTTACTCCTGTTTGTTCGAAGATTTCTTCTTCCGTAAATAGATAGTAATTTTCTACATCTGTCATAAAATCTTCAATAAACTTTTCTAGCATTGCTTTTGTTTCCTTCATGTTAAAGTCCTCCTGCATATAATATACTTTATTATAACTCTTTTTGTTTAATTATGTCAATTATATTTGCATAATAAAAGAAGCTATTTCTAGCTTCTTTTCTATGAATTCATATATTTATATATTTATACAAAACTCTTATTTTTTGTTTACTAAATCTTTTAATGCTTTACCAGCTTTGAAAACTGGAGCTTTTGATGCAGGTATTTTGATTTCTTCTTTAGTTTGTGGGTTTCTAC
>OLNW01000463.1_pt1 | contig 48750 bp, 38 predicted proteins | sample 1672121 | NCBI WGS metagenome assembly OLNW01 (sample SAMEA3136648, study PRJEB25190) | human gut metagenome
TGTAGTTGGTCAGGGCGTCAAGCCATACATATACAACATGCTTCGGATCGAAGTCTACCGGGATTCCCCATTTGAAGGAGGTTCTGGATACGCAGAGATCCTGCAGTCCCGGCAGAAGGAAGTTGTTCATCATCTCATTTTTACGGGAAACGGGCTGGATGAACTCCGGATGCTCGTTGATGTAGTCGATGAGTCTCTGGGCATATTTGCTCATTTTGAAGAAGTAAGCTTCCTCACGGGCAGGCTGTACCTCGCGGCCGCAGTCCGGGCATTTGCCGTCTACCAGCTGGGACTCGGTAAAGAAAGACTCACAGGGAGTACAGTACATTCCCTCGTAATAGCCCTTATAGATATCGCCTTTGGCGTACATTTTTTTGAAAATTTTCTGAACCTGTTTCTCATGATACTCATCGGTGGTACGGATGAATTTATCATAGGAAGTGTTCATAAGATCCCAGATCCGTTTAATCTCGGAAGACACGTTATCGACAAACTCTTTCGGAGTGATGCCGGCTTCCTCGGCCTTCAGCTCGATCTTCTGGCCGTGCTCGTCGGTTCCGGTCTGGAAAAACACATCATAGCCCTGCTCTCTCTTGAAACGGGCGATGCTGTCTGCGAGAACGATCTCGTAGGTGTTTCCGATATGCGGCTTGCCTGAGGTATAGGCAATGGCCGTGGTGATGTAATATTTTTCTTTTGACATGTGTAGATCCTCCTTCTTAATTCCGCAGAGACGATTCCGAACGGGCACAGTATACCACATCAGTGTATCTGTCCCGGCTGTCCTAACGTCCTGCATCCATTGCTTTCCGCGAAAAAAACCGCCTTCCCGGGATCTCCCAGAGAAGGCGGCATAAAACCGCGTTACCACTTCACTTCATCTCCTTCTCACAAAGGAGACCTCACTGAGTGCTTTTCACACTCTTCCGCTGTAACAGGCGGTCCTGTCACCGGCTTGCTGTCCCATCAAAGCTCACCCGTGCCGCTCAGAAGCCATCTTCACCCATCGTCCCTATGACCCCTCTCAGCAAACAGGCCTCTCTGTGATATTTCTTATGGGTTACTCTCTTCATCTCTGCGTTTTCCCTAGATTTTAGGCTATCACAGGCGGTTGGGGTTGTCAAGGGGAAAAGTCAAATGACTTCTCAGACCATCGGGGACATACAGCGTGCCAAAAACTCCGTCTCCAGTGGTTAGTGCTTCGTCATCCACACCCGCATTTCATTCAGCCCCCGGTTGCCCCAGCTGTAATAGGGAACCGCATAAGCCGTGCAGGGTGTTTCTTTGAGCTTTCTGGCGGAATACAGGCCCTCGGGGATCTCTTTTCGGAAAGCTTTCACTTTCAGTCTTGTGACACCGTTTAAGAGCTTCGGGTCAAAAGCTTCCGCTTCTGCCGGTTCCGAATCGTCGATGGCCAGAGACAGGATATCTCCGTTATTGTCCGCCCCCTCAAAGCAGTAGACCAGCGGACCTCTCTGGAGAGCCACACAGCCCTGGATATCCGGGATTTTCGGGGAAGCATAGAGAAATTCCGGGGCGTCATCCAGCTGGAGCTCAATGATCTCTCCCGTCTCAACGCTTCCCAGATAGAGGTAGCCCTTCTCGATTTTGTCAGATACCTCCGCCATAGAACCGGCGTCTGTCCCCCGCCGTACCGTCACGCTGCTGCTCCAGCCCGGAACACGGACTGCCAGCTCTTTTCCGCCCTTTCTGATCTCATAGCGGATCGTAAAAGCATAGGGATATTCGGTGACGCAGTTCAGTTCCAGGCCATTTTCAAACTTTGTGTCTCCCGCTACATAGAGGTGGCAGTAAGCGGTATTGCCATTTTCTCCGTAAGCATACTTTCCAATGGAAGTGATGAGCCGCGCCACATTTGGCGGGCAGCACGCGCAGGCGTACCAGGTGGGCCGCTGGGGAATCACATGCTTATGCGTCACCGCCTCGCCGGCAATGCCCGGAACCACTTCCAGGGGATTCACATAGAAAAAGCGTCTGCCGTCCAGCTGCATGCCTGCGAGAACCGTATTATAGAAGGCCCGCTCCATCACGTCCCCATAGGTTCCCTTTACCTCATTTTCCAGCATCCTGGAGGCGAAAAACATCAGGCCGATGGAAGCACAGGTCTCCGCATAAGCCGTATCATTGGGAAGATCATAATCCTTCGTGAAAGCCTCCCCAAGAAACGTGGAACCGATGCCACCAGTGACATACATCCGCCGTTCCGTAATGCTCTTCCAGAGCCGATCGCAGGCTTTTTTCAGCTCCTGATCATCGGTTTCGGAAGCCAGATCTGCCATGGCTGTATAGAGATACACGGCCCGGACACTGTGGCCAGTGGCTTCGTCCAGCTCCCGCACCGGGCACTGGCTCTGCTGGTAAGCGTGATCCGTCGGATCAGCTCCCCATACCTTCCAGGTTCTCTTAGCTACTTCTTTTTCGTAAAAAGCGGTGTCTGCACCGCGTATATTCAGAAAATGCTCCGCCAGCTCCAGGCAAAGCTTATCCCCAGTTGCGCGGTACATCCGAAGCAGCGCCAGCTCCACCTCCGGGTGCCCCGGGTAGCCCTCATGGCCTTCCGTCACAAAATGATGGTAAATGCACTCGGCATTTTTCAGCATCACCTTCAAAAGCCTGTCTTTTCCGGTCGCCTCATAGTAGGCCACCGCCGCCTCCATCATGTGACCCGCGCAGTAAAGCTCATGGCCTTCCAGCAGGTTGGTCCAGCGCTTGTCCCGATCCTTTATCGTGTAGTAGGTGTTCAGATAGCCGTCCGAGTCCTGGGCTCCGGCGATGATATCGATAACCCGGTCCGCCGTGGCCTCCAACTCCGTATCTGGGAAAAGAATCAGCGCATAAGCCACAGCCTCCAGCCATTTGGCCGCGTCGCTGTCCTGAAAGACCATGCCATAGAAGCCGTCTCCCACATCCTCTCCTCTGAGGGCCTTCCCTGCATTGATGAAGTTCCGGATCACATGGCTTTTTTCCACGCCCTCCATCTCATCGCAAAGTACCTTATACTGATACGGAATCACCACATCCTTGATGAGATGCTGATAACGGCCGACAAAACCCTCGGCGGTGGTGAAATCTTTCAGTGAAATCTGTTTTTGTACTTTCATTTTGAGTCTCCTTTCCAATGGGGACGGTGTTTTTGGCTCTTTTCCTGTCCCTGTTGACCTTCTCTAAAGCTAAAAGAACTGCTGTATTTCTCCAAGGTTGTTGTCACAACTTCCAGATTATCCAGATCCGAAGATGGATTCTTTGCTTACCCTTGTAATTCCCTTAAATGTGGAGAATAAAAGCCGTAAGCTCTCCCCAGTGACCGGATACATACGCTTCCTGCAGCTTTCGCAGCTTGTCATTTTTCCAGATATTCAGCCCTTCAAAATATGTTCCAAGCCCTGAATACTTCACGGAAAAAAAGTATTCTACCCTACTCATATTCAAAATTTTTCCAAACCGTCTCGGCCGGGTAATCAGCGTCACACTGTCCTGATTCTCCCATCATTCTCTGATAAAATCCGTCTTATCTATATAAAAACAATGGTTTTCTCTGATCGATATAAAATCCTGATTTCCTATGGAGATTACTGATTTCATGCTGCCGACCTTCTTTCCTGTTATAAAAAGAGTTTCATGCCACCCAATCTCTTCATTGAGATCATGATAGCATGAAACTCTTTTAGCGTAAAGTCAGATTTTCCTTGTTCTCTCTGATCTGGACATTCCTGCAGTCCTTCAGGGCGTATAATTCCTGATTTTTTTCAGAATAATGGATCTCATTTTCTTCAATCCGGATATTTTTATGTACCGTTCTTTCCTCCGATGCTTTTTCAATCACAGGATCTATAAAAATCACACCGTCACCCTGGCAGTTGTAAAATTTGTTATTTCGTATCAGAACATCTTCTACTCTGCCTGACTCATACCAGTTGTTTGCATCGCAGGAAATGTAAATGGGCGCCATACTCAATTTATAGAATGCATTATTTTCAATGACAATCGGTTTTCTGCTTGTAACCAGAACGCCTCTGGTGGGAATTTCGCGAAACTCGCAGTTTCTTACCTCAACCTCCGGAGTGAAGGTGATGTTTTCCACCACATAAGCATTTGCTTCCACTTCCTCCGGAACCGCTTCCCGGAAGCGGATAACGGTATCCGTAAGGCTTTCCACCTCACTGCCGTCTCCCGATGCATATAGCGTACGGTAAGCTCTCTTCTGTCCTCGCTCACCGCTACTACCTGCTGAAAAGTTCCATGAACGTTGATCGGCTCCTCGATCCCTGTGCAATTATCAAACAGATGATTCTCACGAACCGTAATCTTTGTCACGCGGTTACTGCTCTGATTATTTCACTGCGAATCGTGGCAAATACCGTCATTTTTCCATGAAAAATAAAGTGGGAATCATTTCCTTCTATAGTAATATGGCTGAGATCTTCCACCAGAATACCGATTTTCTTATTTTTATACTCCGGATCTGCTCCTACGGTATTGGAAACATACAGCTCCCTTTCTTCCGCCCGGTCCGGATAAAAGTGGTACACTCCTTTTGGAAAATCCAGAGTAATTCCCTTCTCCAGATCTTGCTGGCGTAACTTCTTCGCCTGCTCCAATGCTCTTATGACTGCTTCCGTACTGTCCGTCTTTCCACTGGGATCTGCCCCGAAATCAGTCACATAAATCACATGATTATTTTCTGTTTTTGCCACATAGCGCCCCTCGCTTTTCATTTTTCCTCCTATAGTTTAAAAGAATTTCTTCCAATCCACAAGGGGCAGTCTTTTATATTTCTTTGAATTTTTAAAGGTATATAAAAAAGCCTGAGCAGAGATTTCAATGATTCTGCTCAAGCTTTTTTTGGGGGATTCCCGGTGGTTTCCGGCTTCACGCCATCGCCCGATACAGCCGCTCTTTCGACAGCTCCGGTGTCTCGTTCAGGGCATAGGAAAACTCGTCTACCAGCAGGTGTTCCACCTGTTTTTTGTAGTTGAATTCCATTTCGCCGAACTTTTTTCCGCTCTCTTTTGTCTTCTTTTCCTTCTGGTACAGTTCTTTGAAGAGTTTCAGGTGGCCGGCTATATCGTGCCTTGCCATAAGTCCGTCATAATGGGCTTTCAGCTGGGCCGGTTTACTGACGTAAAAGGGAGCCGCTTCCATGGATTCGAGCTCTTTTAAATAGGTACAGGCTTCCTTTTTTGTAATGATATTCCGCATAAAGATATCAGAATCGACGGGAACATAGATCCGTGCGTTGCCCGTCGCATCCAGCGGACGCAGCGTATAATATTCTTTTTCTTTATCCGCAGAAAAACCTGGCTTTCCGATCTCTTCCACCACACAGATACCAATATTTTTGTACATGATATGTTCTCCGATCTGATACATTCTTTTTACCTCCTCTTTATCTGTTAGAAATATTTTATCACAAATTTACATAAATTTTCAAAGGCAGTTTTGTACAAATCTTACAGTTTCTACAGAGGTAAAAATGCCCAACGCCGCTCCTATTTCACCCCATACAAAACTCCCGCGCCTTTGATCATCCACGGGGTCTGGATGAATTTCGGGACGAGCTGGTTCTGGTTCTCGATATTGGCGATGTAGTGGACTTCGGCGAAACCTTTCGCTTTCAGCTCTTTCACCAAGTCTTCCATATCTCCGTACAGCGCTTTCTGGGCAAACATGTCCTGAAGGGAAAAAGCCCCGCCTTTTTTGAGGACGCGGAGGGCCTCTCTGACCACATCCCGCTTATCTTTGGCCGTGCGGACCTCGTGGAAGACAAAATTGCTCACCACAGCATCAAAAGTTTCATCCGGGAAAGCAAGCTTTGCGGCGTCTCCCTTTTCAAAACGGCCCCGGGCTGCCACACCCTCAAGCTTTGCATTCTGCTCGCACTGTTCTTTCGCATAGCTCCATTCCTTTCCCCAGTAGTCCATTCCCACAAAGGAGGCCTTCGGAAATGTCTTTGCACAGCGCATGGTCAGCGCTCCGGCGCCGCAGCCGATATCGAGAAAGGTGCCTTTTCCGTCCCATTTAAGGTGATCCACCAGAAACTGATGCACATCCCCCATGATATCGCCCTTTTTGAAATCAAAAGCTTCCCGGCAGCGCCACATATAAAAGGTATAAGCGCAGAAAATCAGGCAGAGAATGCCAGTGACCCAGGCTGCCGGTTTCAACTGGAAAACCCACTGAAAAAGAAACGTCAGAACGGCCAGCACCGAGTCTGCCGCTCCCAGCATTTTCATGATATTTGTCGGCACCCAGTTTCCATAATTTGCCTTCGTTGATAAAGTTAATTTCTTCCTTGCCATAAAGAACTCCTTTCCGCTTTTGCAGCATAACGTTTGTTACATTTTGTTATGTAAAAAGGTCCGGGGCAGCTGCCTCGGACCTTAGTTACCATTTTTCTGATATTCTGTTTTTGGAAGCTTTTCGCTGCCTTCCGTTTTCAGCAGCTTCACCAGCGCCTCAAACCCGGCGTCACAGTATTCGCCAATCTGCCTTGCCAATTTCTTCGTCTCCTCCAGACTGTAATCTTTCTGAATGACGGCCAGATAACTCTCAATCCGCATCCGCACCAGCACATCCAGAAGTTTCGGGTCAACTTTAACGATCCCGTATTTTTCAAAAAACATGCAAAAACCGTTGACCAAGCCCTCCCGAAGGGTCTCAAACACCTTTTCATAGGGAGTCCCGGCTGTCCCGGTCATCAAAATCTGAAATTCCGCCTTATGCAGCCAGATCATTTCCACCATCCACTCGTCTGCATCCGAGCTGGAAGCTTCTTCCTCAAACTCACTCTTGACGTTCTGGTTCATGAGCAGCAGAAACTGAGCAAGGATCGGATCTAGGATCTCTTTCAACACTGCTTCCTTATTTTCAAACTGAAAATAGAAAGCTCCGGTGGTGACGCCCGCCTTCTTACAGATGCTCCGAAGGCTCGCCCCCTTATATCCTTTCTCCAGAAATTCCTCCCTGGCGGCTTTTAAAATTTCTTTTCGTGAAGATTCCTTTTCTGTATTCATATCCAGATATTAGCACAGACTAACTAAAATGTCAATTTTCTTAAAATCACAGCTTCAACATTTTTTAAGTTCAGCGTTTTGAAAATCAAGTTGCTGATACATTGATATGCTGGGCGGAAAATGAGGCCTGGCGAGTCAAGGTATCTGTTACTTCGCTTTCGCTGTGCTGGATTGACCGCAAACCGCCAAAATCCTAAATGTGGTCAAACACACCAAATCGCAGATCCCAATTCTCAAAACTCCCCAATCCATGCTTTTACCAGAATTTCCTGTAAATTTCCCGAATATTTTGTACAATTTTTTTCAGAAAAATACTTGCAATTTCCTTTTTTTGTGTTATAGTAGTTATAGAACAAATACAAAATAGTTCTCAATGAATCCTACTATACCAAAAGGAGGCAGGACTTATGAATATCAATAAATTTACACAAAAATCCATTCAGGCCGTCAACGACCTGGAGAAAATCGCATATGAATATGGAAACCAGGAGATTGAGGAGGAACACCTTCTCTATTGTCTTCTGAATCAGGAAGACAGCCTGATCCTCAAGCTGATCGAGAAAATGGAGATCAACAAGGATGAGTTCCAGCGCTCCCTGATCGATGCGCTGAACAAACGGCCGAAGGTTTCCGGCGGACAGGTTTACATCGGCAAGGACCTGAACCGTGTGCTGGTGAGCGCCGAGGATGAAGCCAAGGCCATGGGCGACGAGTACGTTTCCGTGGAACACCTCTTCCTCTCCCTGCTCCGTTATCCCAACGCCGGTATCCGCGATCTGTTCAAAAATTATGGCATCACGAGAGACCGTTTCCTTCAGGCTCTCTCCACAGTCCGCGGCAATCAGCGCGTGACCAGCGACAACCCGGAGGTAACTTATGATACCCTGAACAAATACGGCGAGGATCTGGTGGAGAAAGCCAGAAACCAGAAACTGGATCCGGTCATCGGCCGTGATACGGAGATCCGTAACGTGATCCGTATCCTTTCCCGTAAGACGAAAAACAATCCGGTTCTCATCGGTGAACCCGGTGTTGGTAAAACCGCAGCCGTAGAAGGTCTGGCTCAGCGTATCGTCCGGGGCGATGTTCCGGATACCCTGAAAGACAAGACCATCTTTGCCCTGGATATGGGTGCTCTGGTGGCCGGCGCCAAATACAGAGGTGAATTTGAGGAACGACTGAAAGCCGTCCTCGAAGAAGTCAAGAAGAGCGAAGGTAAGATCATCCTCTTCATCGATGAGCTTCACCTGATCGTAGGCGCAGGAAAAACCGACGGCGCCATGGATGCAGGCAACATGTTGAAACCTATGCTGGCCCGTGGCGAACTTCACTGTATCGGTGCCACTACCCTGGATGAATACCGGGAGTACATCGAGAAGGATGCTGCTCTGGAACGTCGTTTCCAGCCTGTCATGGTCAATGAGCCCACGGTGGAAGATACTATTTCCATCTTAAGAGGACTGAAAGAGCGTTACGAAGTTTTCCATGGTGTCAAAATCACCGACAGCGCTCTGGTGGCAGCCGCTACCCTCTCCAACCGTTACATCTCTGACCGTTTCCTTCCGGATAAGGCCATCGACCTAGTGGATGAGGCCTGCGCTCTCATCAAGACCGAGCTGGATTCCATGCCCACCGAGCTGGACGAACTCCGCCGTCGTGTCATGCAGCTGGAGATCGAGGAGGCAGCCCTGAAAAAAGAGACCGACAGTTTAAGCCGCGAGCGTCTCTCCGACCTTCAGAAAGAGCTGGCAGAGCTCCGGGATGAATTCAATACAAAGAAAGCCCAGTGGGACAATGAAAAGCATTCTGTCGAAAATCTCTCCAAACTCCGTGAGCAGATCGAAGACATGAACAAACAGATCGAGAAGGCAAAACAGAACTACGACCTGAACAAGGCTGCAGAGCTCCAGTACGGCGAACTGCCCAAACTCCAGCAGCAGCTTTCCATCGAGGAAGAAAAGGTTAAAAATGAAGATCTCTCCCTGGTACACGAAAGCGTCACCGAGGATGAGATCGCCCGTATCGTCTCCCGCTGGACCGGCATTCCCATTGCCAAACTGACCGAAGGCGAGCGGACCAAGATCCTTCATCTGGACGAAGAACTCCACAAACGGGTTATCGGTCAGGACGATGGCGTGCAGAAAGTGACGGATGCCATCATCCGTTCCAAAGCAGGCATCAAAGATCCGACGAAGCCCATTGGTTCCTTCCTGTTCCTTGGACCTACCGGCGTTGGTAAGACCGAGCTGGCGAAAGCCCTGGCCCAGTGTCTGTTCGACGACGAGAACAACATGGTGCGTATCGATATGAGTGAGTACATGGAGAAATATTCCGTGTCCCGTCTGATCGGAGCTCCTCCCGGATATGTAGGCTACGAGGAAGGCGGTCAGCTGACCGAGGCTGTGCGCCGGAAACCTTATTCCGTTGTTCTTTTCGATGAGATCGAGAAGGCTCATCCGGATGTGTTCAACGTTCTTCTGCAGGTACTGGACGATGGCCGTATCACCGATTCCCAGGGCCGGACGGTAGACTTCAAGAACACGATTCTCATCATGACATCCAACATCGGCTCTTCCTACCTGCTGGACGGCATTTCCGAAGACGGCTCCATCAAAGAAGAGGCGGCCAACCTGGTCATGAATGACCTCCGCGGTCACTTCCGTCCGGAATTTCTGAACCGTCTGGATGAGATCATCATGTTCAAGCCTCTGACCAAGGACAACATCGGCCACATCGTTGACCTGATGATGAAAGATCTGAACGAGCGTCTTTCCGATCGGGAGATCTCTCTGGAGTTGACACCGGAAGCAAAAGACTATATCATAGATGGTGGCTATGACCCCGTCTATGGAGCACGGCCTTTAAAACGGTTCCTCCAGAAACATGTGGAGACTCTCGCAGCCCGGGAAATCTTAAGCGGCGAGATCCATGAGGGCGACACCATCCTCATCACACTTCAGGACGGAACTCTGAAAGCAGAAAGGAAAGCCGGATGATTCCAAAGGATCCCGTCATTCTGCTGAGCTATGTAAACACACAGCTCCGGGACTATTTTGATTCCCTGGATGCCTTATGTTCCCTTCGGGGAATCCGGAAAGATTCCCTGATCGCAACGCTCGACAGCATTGACTATCATTATGACGAAAAAACGAACCAGTTCATTTAAGAGCTGGTTCGTTTTTTTGTCTCAATATTTCGTGTACATGTAAGTAAAAGCTTTTCTCAATGCCTGTCTGCTCATGGTCTTGCCCCACTGGATCTGACAGTCGCCGGTGGAATTGCAGTCCGCATACTGAATGCTGCCGCTGTAAACCTTCGTGACAATGATCGTGTGGGAGTTGTTGTTGATTCGGATCACATCTCCCGCATGAATCGTCCGGTAACTCTCCACATACTTCCATTTTTTCAGGCTTCCATAGAGATCCTGGGCAACCTTCAGGGCGAAACCGTGGCACTGATAACCAGCCACCTGCATTCCTGCGATCATCCCAAGATAAAGATTGCTCTCACAGCCCACGGAATTATATGCACAGTAGCGATCGTCATCATGAATACAGGGTCTCTGTGTCACCTGATTGTTGTTTCCTCCGTCGTTCCAGTAGGTTCCTGTGGGAAATTTCTTCTGCTCCGCTGCCAGCCGGCTCACCACCTGAATATTGACCCGGTAACAGTACGCCCGCTTCTTCCAGGTGTATTTCGCTGTCAACACCGCAGTACCTGTATGTTTCGCTGTGACCTTTCCGGTATCATCCACCGTCACAATGGACGGCTTCGAGGAAGTCCAGCGGACCTCTGTCACGGTCTTCCCTTTCAGAGTGACCTTTCCGGTGTCGCCCTGACGGATCTGTCCGGCCGAAAGCCGAAATTCTTTTCGTCTGGTATATTGGAACTGGACCTGTATTTTCTTTGCCTGAGCCGCCCGAACCTGCAAAGGTTCCAGTAAGACTCCGCCCATCACACTTCCCAGTATCAACAGCCATGCTGCCAGGCACACTTTCCATAATCGCTTCATTGAATCCTGCGCCTCTCTTTTCTTTCATTCTCTGCGCCGGAAAATCTTCTCCTTTTTCGGCGTTCTTTTTTATCATAAGCCACCGTTTCCTGCTTGTCAACGCCGTAACTTTTAAGATTTTATGAACCCTTTGTTGATTTTGCTGTTTTCTGTCAATTCCCATAAAAAATGCCAATTATTTTTACCTGATTTTCTCACTCTTTTCCCCGTACGGACTCCTTCTTTGACAAAATGCACAACTTTTTCCCATTTTCTCCCAGGGAAACCCTCTTCAAAACATCCGTTCGATGAAAGTTATCCACATTTTCATTCTCGGGTTTTCGTGGGAAAAGTGGACTTATACACCAAGTTATCCACATTATCCACATTTTTTATCCCCAATTTGGTGGTTTACATAGGTTTCCACCGAAACAAATGTTTTGTCTATTTATCATAATTGCCTTTTTTCGTCGCTTTTTTGTGCAAAAATCATTGTTTCATTCATTATGAAAAATTCCACCATTATCTGACGATTCATTTTCCACACCCTGTACGCCCTGCGCCAAAAAAGGCAGAGAGCGAGATACGCTACACATATCTCGCTTTGATTAGCGGTCGTCAAATGCACTTGCACAAGTGCGTGCATTTTCCTCGTCGCCATAACAAAAAATACCGGCAAACGGAAGATGTTCCATTCGCCGGTATTTTATCATTTTTAATCGGAAATCGGATCCCAGTAAGTCATAAAGACGTTGCCTGCCTCCTCGAAAAGAGCGGTGCTGTCGTTGATTCCATAGTAGAAGGTCTCGGTCTCGCCGGGATTCATAAGGATTGTATTATACTCGTCGTAACCTGCGATGATGACGATGCCCTGAGGGGTCTGGTCTGTGATCGGGGTCTTAGCCAGCACCGGTGTTCCCTCGCTGACATAGTAGAGAACGGAATCCAGCGTGCAGCCGCTCAAATCAAGGGCTTTCCTGCCGGTTCCCTCCTCGATGGTTGCCACATCCATGGAGCCGTTCCGGATCACATCCGGGAAGGTGCTGGTGTCCAGCGTGAGCTTCGTCACTTTGTTTCCGCGTTCCCAGATGTTCTGGAGGTTGCCGTCCACCACCACGCCCAGGTTCTCATCCGCTGTCTTCACCGCCGTATTGATGGCTGTGCAGACGTCGTAGAGCTTGCCCTTCGCGTAGACATAATAGAGCTCTTCCCGCTCCCCGGAGGCCTCAAGCTTCACGCTCGCCGTGCCCTCCTGAATGGTCTCCCGGCTTCGGATGACCTTAGGTGCAGAACTCGTGGAAAGAACGCTTCCCACGGTGAGATAAGTTTCAGTCTCTTTCCGGCTCGTGGTCTTCGTGGTAAGGCCTGCCTGACCGCTCTCATCGGCGCTGCTGCTGACAATATGGTCCTCCAGGGCATCCACAAAGCTTCCGTCTGCCTGCCGTTCCACCCGGGTCATGGTCATCATTTTACTCTCGATGACCGTATCGGTCACATAATAATTTCCGACGCTGTATTCCTTCACCACCTCGCCGCTTCCGTTAACCAGCTCCACCTTTTTCATCGGGAAAAATTCCAGGCCCGCATGAGCAGTGTTGATATCTGCGGTATCGGCAATGCCATAAACGGCGGCCTCATCCAGGAAGCCTAAGTATCGGAGCCGCTCGGAATCCCCGCAGGAAATGGTCTGTTTCTGTCTCGTATCGAGATCCAGGATCGTAAGGACGGAAGCATCGTAGGTGCTCTCGGTCCAGGCAAAATACCGGCCGGTTCTAGAGGAACCATAGCAGCCCTCTTTCAGGCCGGAAACCAGAACCTCCGCCTGGTGGGTCGCAAAATCAATGCCGTAAACGCTGCCGTCCACACAGACATAGAAGTAATTCCGGTCTGTGGAAATATAATTGAGGTCCTCCACATCCCTTTTCAGAAGCTCATAGTTCTGCTTTGCCTCCACGAAAAGGCACTCGGTAATGCTGGAATCCGTGGCATTGAAATAGTAGACCGCCACACCGGATTCTCCCTCGTGCCGTCCCCGGTTCATGTAACCGGAAACCAGGAAATACATATTTCCCGCCTCGTCGATATTCACAATCTGAATATCGTTCTGCATGTAAGTGTCTCTGGCATCAGAATTGCTCTGTTGCGGGAAACTGAAGACCTCCATCATCTTGTTTCCGGAGGTCTGATACTCCCAGAGAGCGCCTTGGCGGACGAAAGCCACACAGTTGTTCTTCAGATCGCTTAAATATTCCACATCCCTGCCGGCGATACCAAGATCGATACCGGAGGAGGTGATAACGCCGGTGTTTTCCGGATTGAAGACCTCGTTCACAGTCCGCTCGAAATCCAGAAGACGGATACGCTCCTCGGTGTAGAGCATCCGGTAATATTCCGATACGGCGTAAAGCTCGGTCTCGTTGTTGTCATTTTTCGCGGAGATCATATAGTCCATGACGATCGTAGCCGTACTGTCGTTGATCTCCTTAAGGCTCGGCGTGGGCTTATAGTAGGCCTGGGGGCTTAAGGAGCCCCAGCTCAGCTGGTCCATGCTGCAATGGATATCCGAGAAAGCAAAGGTCGAATTGTCTCCCTCGTCGCTCGGCTCAATGTAGGCGGAAATGGATTCCAGATCGTTTTTGTTCAGGCATCTCTCATAGAAGCCCATCGCGAAATCCAGATAGCTCTCCGTATGGAGGCCGTCCTCGTTAATGATCCGCGTATAATAATACAGCACCTGACCGCCCGCCGTGATCTTTAATTTCAGCGCATACTCGGTATTGATGAGAAGGTTGTCCTGAAGGCTTAAAGTGACATTCAGATAACCGTCCTGCTCCTCCGTCTTGTTGACCTTGGTATTTTCCAGCGTCCGGGAACCGTCGGCGTTCAAGACCTCATAGCTGATATCGCTGATCTTTTTCTTATAGGGATCGATACGAAGATTCAGGGTCCTGTCATTTTCCAGAGGAGTCAGAGTGTCCCGCATGGCGGTGACGTCCATCTCCTGGGTATAGCCGTGGAGGCAGTTTAAGAGACTGTCCCCGTTTTTCATGTATACCAGCGGAAAGGTGGCTTCCGCCATGGTCTCGGTGGTGTCCGTGGTTCCCTGGTTCAAATACCAGTAAAAACCGACCACTGCCAGCACGAAAATCGCTGCCAGCGTCAGAATGCGTATTATGATTTTTTTCATGCCCCTTATCCTCTCTTGTCATCCAACAGCCGTTTCAGCGTCGGATCTACTCCTAAAAACTCCATGCAGGCCTTTAATTCCGGTGATTTTCCTTTCCGGGAGCCCTTCACTGCCCGGATCAGAATGTTTTTCGGCGTATGTTCCATATCGATAAATTCCAGGATCTGCACTTCATACCCCTGTTCCTCCAGCACTCCTGCACGGAGCGCATCGGTCACAAGTGCGGCCATCCGTTCCCGGATCAGACCGTATTTCAATACCGGCTCCAACACCTCCTGATGGATCTGCCGGTTCAGCTCATGCTGACAGCAGGGCACTGACAAAATAACCTTCGCTCCCCAGCGAACGGCCTTTTCCAGTGCAAAATCTGTCGCCGTATCGCAGGCGTGGAGCGTCACCACCATATCCACACGGTCCTCTCCCGTGTAGGAGGCGATATCGCCGGTCAGGAATTTCAGCTTGTCGTAGCCGTAATCCCGGGCCAGGGCATCGCAGTGCTCGATGACGTCCTCCTTCAGATCCAGACCGATGATCCGGATATCCAACCCGTGGAGAACCTTCAGATAATAATACAGCGCGAAGGTCAGGTAAGACTTGCCGCAGCCGAAGTCGAGGATCGTCACTTCCCGATCCTTCGGAAGCTCCTCCCGGATGTCCTCGACAAATTCCAGGAAACGGTTGATCTGCCGGAATTTGTCATATTTGGAATGAACAATTTTTCCCTCGGGGGTCATGACCCCTAAGTCCACCAGAAACGGCACTGGCGTGCCTTCCTCGAGAATGTAGCGTTTTTTCCGGTTGTGACTTAAGTCCGCCGGACGCATCTTGATGGGTTTTCGCTTTTCCTTAATTGTGACCTTGCCCTTCTTGCTGGTCAGAACGGAGACGGTCCGGTCTGTGAGATCCAGCTGGAGCTGGCCAAAATCATTCATGAGCCATTCCGTGACCTTCGAAATAGCCGCCTCTTTTTCCAGATTTTCATGAAACTGCTGCTTTTCCACCTGAGCAGCGGTCTGAAAAAGGAGGCTTCCTTTATGAAGCACCGGCCGGATTTTCACCCTCGAAGGGCCGTCTTTTTTCCGGGCCGCGCTTAAAACTGCCTGAATCAGCTGATCCGTCAGACAGGCAGTCAGTGTATCATATAAATTTCCCATTGAAATTCCTCGTTTTCTAAAGAATTATTCAAAACGTTCAAATCATCAGGCCCCAGACCCGCGCATTACATGCGCTATCGCTGCATTCGCAGCTTTTGTCTGAGGCTGATGGGCCTTCCGCCCATCACAAAATGACAATCCAGCCTATTGCAAACCAGTTTGCATAGCCTGTCTTTTCATTTTGCTTATGCTCTGAACTGTTATATACAAAAAGAGTCGCAGCTTTCGCCACGACTCTATTGTAAAGGCTTTTTTTAAAAACCTCAACCGTTTTTTCAAACTTCTGTATCAGCCCTTTACACCGCCGACCACGATACCTTTGACAAAGTATTTCTGGAAGAACGGATAGATGCAGAGAACCGGGAGAACACCGATAACTGCGATGGCCATACGGATACTTACGCTGGGAAGTTTGGAAACATCCACTGCGGAAGCTGCCGAGCTCTGGCCGCTGGTCAGGAACTGAATGTTGGTGATGATCGTATTCAGGATCGCCTGAATACTGAAGAGGCTCTCGTCGGTGATGTAGTACAGGCTGTTGGTCCAGTCATTCCAATAGCCTAAACCTACCATCAGGGAGATGGTTGCCATCATGGGTTTGGAAAGAGGGATAACCACTCTTGCCAGGATCTTGTACTCTCCTGCTCCGTCGATTCTGGCTGCCTCGATGAGGGCGTCCGGAATGCTGGAGGTGAAGAAGGAACGCATCATGATAACGTAGAACGCATTCAGAAGAAGGTTCGGCATGATCAGCGCCCAGATCGTATTTTTGATATGGAAGGTCTGGGTCCACATCATGTAGCTCGGAACCAGGCCGCCGTTGAACAGCATCGTGAAAAATACGAAGAAGGAAAAACCATAGCGGAACGGAAGCTCTTTTCTGGAAAGAGGATAAGCGAACAGGGTGGTGATGAGTACGCTCAAGGTGGTTCCCACCAGCGTAACGATCAGTGTGATGCCATATCCTTTTGCGATCTTCATACTGCTCTTGAAAAGATATGTATACGCATTCAGTGAAAACTCTTTCGGCCAGAAGCCGTAGCCATATTTTGCAAGCGCTGCCTCACTGGAAAGTGAGGAAGAGATCAGGAGCAGGAACGGTGCCACTGCCCAGACAGCTAAAATAATAAACACAATGTTCAGGACAACCTGTCCGGTTTTACTTTTTGTAACCATCTATATTTCCTCCTTTCCTAGAATAATGCATTGTCTTCATCGATCTTACGGACAATGAAGTTTGCGGTGAGTACCAGAACAAAACCAAGTACAGACTGCAGGAAACCTGCTGCGGAAGCACGTCCCACATCATTTAACTGGGTCAGTCCTTTGTAAACAAAGACGTCGATCGTATCGGTCACGGAAGAGATCAGACCGGAACGCATCGGAACCTGATAGAACAGACCGAAATCGGAATAGAACATACGGCCGATGCTTAAAAGCACCATGGTGATGATCGTTCCGCGAAGTCCAGGAAGAGTAACGTGCCAGACCTGTTTCCAGCGATTAGCACCGTCTACAGTAGCTGCCTCATAGAGGGAAGAGTCAATACCGATAACCGTTGCATAGTAGAGGATACTGCTGTATCCGAAGCCTTTCCAGAGGTTTACAAATACCAGGATGAAAGGCCAGTATTTGGAGGTGGTGTACCAGCTCACGGGATCTTTTCCCATAGCAACCAGGATTTTGTTTAAGAAACCATTTTCCTGGCTCAGGAAACCAAACACGATGTAGGAAACGACTACCATGGAGATCAGGTAAGGAACCAGAATCACGGTCTGATAGATTTTTTTGTTCAGTGTACCGCGCATGAAGTTCAGCATAACTGCCACGGCTACTGCCAGTACATTTCCAAGAAGGATAAAGGTCAGGTTGTAACCGATGGTATTCCGGATGATGTTCTTGGCATCCTGTGTTTTAAAAAGATAGGTAAAGTTGCTTAAGCCTGCCCAGTCACTGCCCCAGATGCCTTTTCCGTAGTTGAACCGTTTGAAAGCGATCACCAGACCGGCCATGGGAATGTAGTTGTTGATGATCAGATAGATCAGTCCCGGCAGCATCATGGAAAACAGTGCCAGCGTCATTTTCGTCTGTGCCCCTCTTTTCCGACGGCCAGCCGGTTTTACAGCTGTTTTTGCCATGTTTTTTTCCTCCTCGTTATAGCAAATCTCCTAAGAAAATTGCCGGCGGAGTTTTTCCGCCGGCAGATATTCATTTTTCCTCTCCCTGATTTACTGCTGTTCTGCCAGGTAAGCATCCAGCTGTGCCTGTTTCTCTGCAATGATATCAGCAAGACCGGCTGCTTCCAGTTCAGAATTTGCCTGTTCAATGGTGCTTTCAACATCAACGCTTCCGGAGAGCAGCGCTTTGTAGTATTTATCCATGATGTTAGAGCATGCGGTGTACTGATCAACTACATTGGTGGTATCAAATGCGAAACCAAAGCCTTTTGTTTTCAGAGTATCCTTATTGAACTGGATCAGATCTTCAAAGAAAGTCGGGCCGTTTACATCCAGCGGATAAGTGTTTCCGGAATAAGGAACGATCCAGTAACCTTCTGCCATGCCGTAGCCACAGTCAGCAGCGGTCTTTCCTTCGGGGAAGGAGATGGTTCCGTCTTCATTTACCACATAATGAGTTCCCTCAATACCGTCTGCAAGAAGGGTGCAGACATCTTTATCGGTATAAAGGATCTGCATCAGCTCCCAGGCTGCATCGGTATCTTTGGAGTTTACGTTGATTCCATAGCAGAGAGCCTGATAAGAGTTGGACTGTGCCCAGGCACTGACAACCTCGGTACGGATCATGCCGGCTACATTGTTTACAGAGTAGTTATCGAAGCAAGCGATGGCCTGATCATTTCCGATCAGCGTCTGGAACGGCTGCGTATTGCTTAAGACATCCTGCATGGTAAAGCCATCCTGATACCATTTGCGGGTCCAGGTACAGAAATCTACGAAATCATCGGTATCAAAGAGATTTTTTACCTCGGTGGACTGCCCCTGATCCTCCAGCACGCCGATGTATTTCTCATCACCGAGACCATCCCAGGTCCAACCATTTGTCATGGAATCAGATCCCTGCGGAACCAGTGCATAGCGATCCGGATACTTTTCATGTGCTTTAGTCAGAAATTCATCGATCTCTTCCATGGTCAGTTTCTGCCCGTTCTCGATACCGAACTCTGCCGCGATGTCTGCATCGATGTTCAGACCGATGATGTTACCGAAGTTTCTTAAGTTCGGAACCGCATAAATTTTTCCGTCCACAGTGGTTCCTTTCATTTCATCCTCGGACCATACACTCTTAAACTCATCAGAAGCATTTGCATAGTAATCCGTCAGATCAACAAGCTGTCCATTCTTTACATAGGTACTGAGCGGAGTCATGAAGACTGCGATCACATCTGCCTCATCGCCGGTAAACAGAAGGTTGGACTGCTGCAGCCAGTTACCGGTGGTGATGTAGGTCAGATTCAGATGGATTCCGTACTTCTCCTCGGTGATCTGATTGATGGCATCCTCTACCATAGGAGCATCCGGCAGATCATAAACGGTCGGCAAATGCAGGGAAACCTCTTTGACATCTCCGTCTGCAAATGCACTGATCTGAGCTGCAGAAAGCATCATGGCTGCTGCGCCACATGCAGTAAGAGCTTTTTTTACTGATTTGTTCATAGATTTGTTCCTCCTTTTTTGTTTCGTTTCCGTGTTTTTCTGATGTCATAATTGTAACAGAAAATAAAATATGCTTCTGCCACTTTCATGATTTTGATTGGTTATTTTGTGATTATTTTATGGTTTTTTCATGGTTTTTTTATGCAATCTGTCATTTTCATGACATTGATTATCACTTTTATGACTTTACGAGAAACCTTTTCAACATTTTGCCGGTAAGCCCGATGTTTTTTCCGTCATGTTTACTTAACAGGATTATCTCATGCTAATCATCCCGTCCATAGTACCCAAGTCCATGACTTTTCGGCTGTTCTCTACATAAGGCTCCCATTTCTTCAGTCCATCGCCATTCGGATCACCTGTTTTTATAAAGTTTGCAAAATAATCCGCCATTTTTGTCTGCAGTTCATAATCGTATCCTGTCATACGTCTCCAGGTACGTTGAATTGTTTCAAAAAGATAAAACAGTTCTGATGTATGCCAGGCTCCGCCATCTTCTCCGGGAAGCGGCCTCGAAAATCGAAAAGCATAGGCTGGTTTTTTTCCAAGAGAAAGCTGATTTTCACAGAAAAGTTCCATATCTCTGGTGGCAGTCTGACGCCTGGCGTTTTCTGGAATGGAGTTACCCATTTGTTCATCAGCCGTGCAACAACAGATATAAGGAATATCATCCAATTCTCCTGCAAAAGCAGCTTCTGCAAAAGATTTTGAAAGAGAAACGCCATCCTGGATCTGTCGAAAGGCAAGCATATTCTTTTTCTCAAAATCTGTTTCTCGGATCAATTCTTCTGGAGAGAGTAGTTTCAGTTCCGCAAGAGATGTACAGTTATGTGATTTCATATAGGAAATTCCTTCTTCTTCTGCTGTTTTCAATGTCTTTTTTGAAAAAAACCCAGTTCCCTTTGTTTCCATACTGACACCACTAAAAAAGGTTGCACCTGCTATTTTCCCTTTCATCAACGGAGAAGCGCAGAGGCACATGGTCATCATACAGCCCGCAGACTGGCCTCCCAGCGTGATCCGGTCGGGATCCCCTCCGAAAGCAGCGATATTTTCACGAACCCAGTGAAAAGCAGCGATGGCATCGTAGAGTGCATAGTTTCCGGACACACCGTCCTCGCTCTCTGCAGACAGCTCCGGATGAGCCAGAAAGCCCAGGGAATTGAGACGGTAGTTGTAGGTAACAAGGATCACATCTCTTTTTGCAAGGCCTTCGCCGTCATTTTCCAGCTCGGAACCAAAACCGCCGAAGTTTCCGCCTCCGTGGGTCCAGAAATAGACGGGAAGTCTGTCTTCCGTGCTCTGGGCCGGCGTCCAGATGTTGAGATACAGACAGTCCTCGCTCACTTCATAAGAAGACGGATAGAGATTTTTCGCCCTAACTTCATAAGAACGATCCAGCTGATAAGACGCAGGACCAAATTTGTAGCACTCCCGGACACCATCCCAGTGAGGCGCTTCCTGAGGCTTTTTCCAACGGAGTTCCCCCACTGGTGCCGCCGCATAAGGAATCCCTTTAAAGACAGAACAGATCCTGTTGCCTCCGGGAAGTCCCCGGACAGTGCCACTCTCCGTCTTTGCCTCCAAAATCAATTTATGATAGTTTTCTTCGGTTCTCGGTATCCATGCCATAATAAAATCCTCCTATAAAAAAACTGCCGACAGAGTTTTCCACCGACAGTCGCTTTTTATTCTTATTTTTTAGTTACTGTGCCAGGAAAGCATCCAGCTGTGCCTGTTTCTCAGCGATGATGTCATTCAGACCTGCTGCTTCCATCTCTGCATTTGCCTGCTCGATGGTGCTCTCAACATCAACGCTTCCGGAAAGGAGTGCTTTGTAATATTTGTCCATGATATTGGAGCAGGCAGTATACTGATCGACTACATTGGTAATATCAAAGTCGAAACCAAATGCCGGACCTCTCAGAGAATCTTTATTGAACTGGATCAGATCCTCGAAGAAAGTCGGACCGTTTACATCCAACGGATAGGTATTTCCTGAATAGGGAACGATCCAGTAACCTTCTGCCATACCGTAGCCACAGTCTGATGCTGTTTTCCCTTCGGGGAAGGAGATGGTTCCGTCATCATTTACTACATAATGAGTTCCCTCGATACCATCTGCAAGAAGTGTGCAGACATCTTTGTCGGTATAAAGAATCTCCATCAGCTCCCAGGCTGCATCTTTATCTTTGGAGTTGACATTGATGCCGTAGCAAAGAGAGGTATAGTTACTGGTCGGGATCCATGAGCTTACGATCTCTGTACGGATCATGCCGGGTACATTATTTACAGCGTAGTTATCAAAGCAGGCGATTGCCTGGTCGTTGCCGATCAGAGTCTGGAAAGGCTGGGTGTTGCTTAAGACATCCTGCATGGTAAAACCTTCCTGATACCATTTCCGGGTCCAGGTGCAGAAATCTACGAAATCATCCGTCTCAAAAAGATTCTTTACCTCTGTAGACTGACCACAGTCTTCCAGGACACCGAGATTCTTTCCGTCGCCCATGCCATCCCAGGTCCAGCCATTTACCATAGAATCGGAGCCCTGCGGAACCAGTGCGTAGCGATCCGGATATTTTTCATGAGCCTTGGTCAGGAACTCATCAACTTCTTCCATCGTCAGCTTCTGACCATTCTCAATACCGAACTCCGCCGCAATATCCTCGTCGATATTCAGTCCCATAATGTTACCGAAATTTCTGAGGTTCGGAATCGCGTAGATCTTTCCATCCACACTGGTTCCTTTCATCTCGTCCTCGGACCAGATCTGTTTAAATTCATCAGAAGCGTTTGCATAATAGTCAGTCAGATCTTCCAGCTGACCGTTCTTTACATAAGTACTGAGCGGAGTCATGAAGACTGCGATCACATCTGCCTCATCACTGGTAAAGAGAAGGTTGGACTGCTGCTGCCAGTTACCCATAGTAACATAGGTCAGATTCAGATGAATCCCGTATTTTTCCTCGGTGATCTGGTTAATAGCATCCTCTACCATCGGAGCATCCGGCAGATCATAAACGGTGGGCATATGCAGAGCGACCTCTTTTACATCTCCATCTGCAAATGCAATGATCTGCGCTGCGGAGAGCATCATTGCTGCCGCACCGCATACGGTAAGCATTCTTCTGATTGTTTTTTTCATAAAACGTTTCCTCCTTTTGTATTACATTCCGTGTTTTTGTGATGTCATCATTGTAACAAGAAGCAGGAAACGTTTCTGCTATTTTTGTGATTTTGATTAGTTATTTTGTGATGGTTTTATGCTTTTTATACTTTTTACACAAATTACAGTTTTTTCTTCAATCAGTGTTATCAGATCCCTGTCATGATTTTCCCGTAAAATGGTCTGATCTCCATAGATCATGCAGGCTTTCTTTTCTTCTGTGTACGGTTTCCAGCAAGGAAGTTGCTCTCCATTCGGTGATCCTGTCTTTGCAAAGCTGGCCCAGGCTCCCGCCATCTCATCCTGCAGACGGGCGGTGATGTCTTTTTTATACATGGCTTCCATATACAATGCATTATGGAACATAAAATGAAGGTCTCCATTATGCCCCGTCAGCTGCCCTCCAAGAAGCGGGCTTTCAAAGGCAAAGACATAGTTATAAACCGGCGCTTCCGCCTCCTTCGTTCTGCGGCTGGAAAAATCCAGAACAGCCGGCCGGATCTCATGATCCACAGCTGCCGCATAGGAGGGATCCAGTTCCGGATAAGCTTCCGCAAACGCTTTCGTCACCGCTTCTGTTTCCTCTCCAAAGCGCTCCTTTACCACCGCTTTCTTCTGTTCCTCCGTCCAGTTTTCTTTTCTGCCCACCGGCGAAGGAAGAAATTCGCATACGCAGGAGCCAATGAGCACCGGAATATGTTTTGTTTCTTTCCGAAAGCCTGTATGCAAGGGATTTCCTACAAAATATTCTCCGTCTGCCACCGGCGACCACACGGTAAAGAGATGGTTTTTTTCTTCCTCACAGGCCTTTGCCACAGCCGCCGCCAGTGTCTCATATTCCATCGTCTCAATCTCTTTTCTGTTATCCCGGTTCAGATTCAGATTTTTTACCGTCTTCTGTCCGATTTTTCTGGAAAGCTCCCGGTCTCCTCCAAGAAGCCCGGAGCGCATCACACCGCTCTGAATGATTGCCCGATGGTAAAGTCCGTCTGCGGAAGGCATCTGCATCAGAGTGCTCACTTTTCCACCGCCGCCGGACTGTCCATAAATTGTCACATTGTCCGGATCTCCGCCGAAAGCTGTAATATTCCGCTTTACCCAGCGTAAGGCCTCCACCAGATCTGCCATGCCAAGATTGCCGGAATTTCTGTACTCTTCACCCAGTTCAGAGAGATCCAGAAAGCCCAGCATATTCAGTCTGTGGTTTACGGTCACGATCACCACATCATAATTGTGGCTCATCTCCCAGCCCTCATAGGAATAAAGCTGTGTGGAACAACCGCCGAAAAAACCTCCTCCGTGAAACCATACCATAACCGGCTTCTTTGCCTCCGGATCGATGGAAGGGGTCCAGATGTTCAGATTCTGACAATGCTCACTGATGCTCCAGAATCTCTGAGGCACCATAAACTGGCCCTTCTGGCTTTTTCCTTTTAAGGAATAGCTCATCTCCGGGCAGCCATAGCCATAGTCCAGCGCATCCTGGATTCCTTCCCAGCTTTTCGGCGGTTCCGGCATCTGAAAACGCTCTGCCCAGGCATAGTCCACCCCCCGGAAACAGAATACATCTCCGTCCACATAACCTCTCAATTTTCCTTCCGTCGTCTGTACCACAGGATAATCTTCCTCACATACAAATCCCTTTTTTTCTCTGATGTTCATAAAATCCCCCCTCTTCCTGCATAACCGCTTAAAATTCCCGGATTGCCTTTCTCCCTTCCTCTTCCGCAATCATATTATTGACGAGCAGATTCCAGCACTGAAAGCCAGGATTATTGACACCCTCTCCTGTGTCCGGATCATAATATTCGTGAAGTTCACCGCAGGCTTCCAGATCTTTTCCGAATAAGGTAATTGTTTTTTCTGCCAGCTCCGCTGCCTCCTTGTCATATCCATAGTTTTTCAGACCGCGGTAACACATATAATTGGAAATCCCCCAGACCGGCCCCAGCCAGCAGCAACCTTGTATTTCTGCCGCCTGTGAAACCGAAGGCAGAAATGCAAGGTTGCTGCTGGCGTCTGGAAACGCACAACAAGTATCTTAATCAAACTCTCGTCAAGAAATTTTGAAGTTTATTTCTCATGTACCTTCCGGTACTCCTGCGGCGTCTGGTCGGTGATCTTTTTGAACATCTTGGAGAAATGGGAGAAGTTATCATACCCCACCTTGGAGGCGATGATGCTGACAGAAAGGCGGGAATTTTTCAGAAGCTTCTGAGCCTCCCGCATCTTTTCCATCATGACATAATCCTTGAAGGTCTCTCCGGTCTGCTGCTTAAAGAGCCTGGAGAAATATTCCTCATTCAGGTGAACATAACTTGCCACATTTGTTCTGGAAATGTTCTTGCTGAGATTCTTCTTGATATAGGAAACTGCCAGTGTCACCGCATCCTGGTCTCCCGCTTCCTCCTGATTCTCTGCATTTTCCCAGAAAACGCCTTTCTTTCCTTCCGCATTGCAGGCGGCCCGCTTTAAAAGCCCTTCAAAAACCTGCCGTACCTCGCCCCTTTGAGGAGCTTCCCCCGGATAAAAGGCAATGCTGAAATCCATATTTGTCTCGATAAAATCGTAAAACTGCTGCACATGCTGGGAACAGAGCCCCTCATGGAACTCCGAACGCGTCGTCTGGATGAAGCACCAGTAACGGTCTTCCCGAAAGCCTGTGACCCAGACATTTGCTTTCTCCTGATAAAAGAGTTCTTCCAGAACGTTTTTCAGCACCAGACTCACCAGTTTTTTCTCCCAGTCGTTCCGAAGCTTCTTCCAGCGCACAACCTGGACTAGGGCCGGATAGATCTGACACTCTTCTGCATCCATCCCGTAGAGCTCCGGCAGATGACCATAAAGCTGCTCCGCCTCTGCCCAGTTTTCTGCCATAATATTTGCCGTCAGAACGTCAAACATATGATTCTTCTGTTCCATAAAAAGCCGCTGGCTGTTTATCATATTCTGCATTTTCTGCTTTTCACAGACACGCTCCCAGACCCGGAGAAGTGCTTTCTCGACATCCTCATAACGGACCGGCTGCAGAATGTAATCAAAGCTTCCCATCCGGATGGCCTCTCTGGCATACTCGAAATCCGCATGAGAAGTCAGGAAAATGCACTCAATATCCGCAATTTCCTTTTTTGCCCAGAGACACAGCGAGATCCCGTCCTCCTCCGGCATTTCGATGTCACTTAACAGCACATCTACCGGAAAATTTTTCAGAATCAGTTTGGCCTCTCTGGCACTGCAGGCCGTGTATACCTTGTCCACCGGAAGCTTTTCCCAGCGGATCCCGTTCTTCAGACTGTCAACCACTGCCCGCTGATCATCTACCAGACAGACATTCATCATGTTGTTTTTCCCCCCCTTGGAAGGATCAGTTCACTCACTGCCCCTTCATTGTTCTCAAACAGATACTCCGCCTTGTCTCCATAGAGAAATCCGCAGCGCCGTTTGATGTTGTTAATACCGACACAAAACGTACCAGAAGCCGAATCTCCGTTGATTTCCTCCAGTATGGCATCACTGTAGCCCTGACCATTGTCCTGCACCACCAGGTCCAGATAATCGCCCTCCTCTGTCTTCAGGTAACTGGCCGTGATCTGGATCTCCAGCGGACATCTGGCATCTCCCAGTCTGGCATATTTGATGCTGTTTTCCACAAAGGTCTGTACGGAAAGGATTGGAACCTGCCAGTCCTCCACCTCGGGATCTACCGTGATCTCACTGGTCACAGGCCGTCCAGTCACATGCTTCTGAAGACCGATATAGTTCTCCACAAAAGCCAGTTCCCGGGAAAGCGGTACCGTTTCCTGCTCTGCCCGGAGAAGATAGCGGAGATGCTCCGAAAGGTTCAGCACCAGCTCCTGGATCTTCTCATCCTCATGCGCCATGGCAAGGGCATTGACAGTCTTCAGCCCGTTCAGGTAAAAGTGAGGCTTCAGCTGAAGCTGCAGATATTGCATCTGAGCCTTCTGTTTTTCTATGATCTCTTCATAGGTGAGATTCTTCTGTTCCTCCAGCTCCCGTACCATCTTTTCCAGTGTCTGACGCACCTCGGTAAATTCCTGGAAACTGCCTCCGATCTCCGGCACCTCCCTTGTCTCACCATTCCGGATGCGGTTCATGGCATCCGTCAGCTGTCGAAGCGGCTGTACCACCTGCCTTCTCATAAACTGGAAAAGCAGGAACACTGCCACGACAGAAAACAGCGTGAGCAAAAGAAGCAAAAGCTGCTGGATCGTGGCGGTCTGCCACCATTTTATGGAATAAATGGTACAGATCCAGAAATCCATATTGGTGATTTTTCTGCCAAACACCTGATAATCCGGCTTTATCTCTTCCAGCATCGTTTCTTCTGCCATGATCTTACTCAAAAGCCGGATCTGCTCTGCCTGTTTTTTCCCGTTTAAAACGTCCCCGTTCTGCACCATGCAGACCTGTGCCTTGATCCCGGTGCTTCTCTCTATCTGTCCTCCAAGCTCCGGCAGGGTATAAACTCCGATAACAGCCACCCCGCCTTTTTTATAACAGACAAAAAGCGAGATTGTTTCTCCGGATCGCACAGTTGACCAGCTTTTTCCCTGGGAAGCATTTGCCTGATATTGTGCCAACATATTCTTTACTTCCTGTGAATAAACAAAATCCGAATACTTATCCTGTGTCCCATACCAGCACTTTTCACCGTTTCCATAGAAAATATAGAAGCTGCTGAGGTAATCCTGGATGATCAGCCGCGTATGCAGTTTTTCCCGGAGATCATAAACGGTACTGTACTCCTTCGCTGAGCTCTGTTCCTTCTGCAGGGCCTGGAAATTCTTGTCATTCGCATAAATATCATACATCAGCTGATCCACTTTATCGATGGAATTTTTCACCTGCTCCGTATAATCGTTCAGAAGCTCCCATTTGGCAGCTTTCAGTTTTTCCTGATGCGCCTGAATCATATAGCAGTCCAGCAGGAAAAGGATCACCAGAACTGTACTATAGCCGAGCATGGTGATCTTCACGATCGTCCTGTTTAAACGTCGGATTTTCTTCTCACGCGACATTCCTTCTTCGCCTCCAGCGTATAAGCTTTCCCATCCACATAGAGCGTTCCGCCCGGAATCTCAGAATAAACCCTGATTTCCTCCTGATCCACGGAGACAGAAACTGTCCCGCCGGGTACAGGCACTTTGCCATGGAAACCCTTGAGGTCTCCCGGATTCGGCCGCACATCGAAGGTATCATACGCAATGCCTGTATTTTCCACACCCAGACGGAAATTGCCCAGAAGATAAATGGGGCTTGCGCTCCAGGCATGGCAGAGCGATTTCTCGAAGGGATTTCCGTACATCGCATAGTGCTCCACGCCGGTCATGGTCGGATCATACTCCTCGTAAAGAGTCGTCGCTCCCGTTGCCAGCATGCTGCCGTAGTATTCCCGGATGGATTTTTCCAGGAGGTTCGTATTTCCGGCCTTGCAGTGTACCTGATTTTCGTAAAATTTAAAGTAAGGCGTGGTGATCTGCGGCACTTCGTCATTGAGGACCACCCGCTCGTAAATGTCTTTTTTCACGGTGTCATCGCAGCTCAGGAAAAGGTAAGCCAGAATGTTGCTCTGTCTGGTCACGTTTCGTTTACCAGACTCGTAACTGTCGATAAATACCTTTTTCTCTGTATCGTAAAATTTCTCAAAGATCTGCTTCCGGAGTTTTTCTGCCTCCCCGCCCAGACCTCTGTCATCTCTTCCGATCACCGCACAGATGGCCGCATAACACTCCATGGCTTTGGCAAAAAGGATCTGTTCTCCACAGAGCGCTCCTGTCTTGTCCAGGGGAGCCCAGTCGATAAACACCCAGTCACCGGGCTTTCCTCTCATGAAACCGTCCTCATCCCGTCTTTCTAGGCAGAAATCCATAACCGCCTTCATCTGGTCTTGGATCTGCTCCAGGAAGTCCTTATCCCCGTAGGTCTTATAATACTCGTAAAGACTGATGATCCAGAAAAAACTGTAATCCATGATCGTGTTGATATGTACCTTGAAGGGCTGTTTTCCGCCCAAAGCGATCAGCGTCCGCTTCTCGATCTCTTTATCAAAAAAGAGATATCGGTTCACGAAAAGGCTCTGGTAGGCATCTGCTGACCAGACCCACCGGTCTCTTTTGATGCCGTCCAGGAAAAATTCCCGGCTGTTCAGATGGAAGGTATATGCCGCCACATCCCATACTTTGTTGATGATCTCCTCGCTGCAGTGGAAAGAGCCTTTGTATTCCAACGGCAGATACTCATACTCTGCCTTCACCTCCACCTTCTCATCGCTGACAAAAAGATAACGGAAAGCATAAGGAATATAGCTTAAAACACCTTTCTCCGGCTTGTCCTCAAAACGGATGACACACCACTCAGGATCCATGGCCTCTTCTCTGGATTCCCCAAAACGCACTTTCACCGGTCCTTCGCCCAGTCCGGAAAAGCGTGTCCTTGCAAAGGTCTCTTTTCCAAAATCAAACAGGACACCACCCTCAACCTTTTCCTTTTTCACCCAGGAAACGGGCAGATAGGAAAATGGAAAATGATCCGGTGTCTGATCCAGAGAAACAAACATTTCACTGGTTCCGACTTTCTTCCAGTCCTGACTCATGTCATCACAAAGCCAGGTGTCGTCACTCTCGATGACACCATCCACATAGATACAGGGGAAAGTTTCGGTATTTGCCACCCGGATGAGAACCGTGGTGGTTCCCGGCTCCAGTTTGATCTCTCTCTGTCCGCCGTATTTCTTCTGATTCCATGGCTCTGTTCCTACAATGACCGAAATATTTCCCAACGCATGGATCCGGAAGGTTCCTCCTTCTGTCGTCACTTCTTTTTTGAAGCAGACCACCGGTTCCGGGGCATAAAGCTTCCAGACTACCGGTTCCGGGTAGCCATACTGCTGTCTTCTTGTATGAAGGATCATATTGTGGTAACATTCAAATTCTCCGTATCTCCAAATCCACTGGCTCATATGTGTACCTCTCCTTTTCTCGTTTCAGGCAGACTTCCCGCCTTTTTTCTGCACCCCAAAACACTGCTTCAGACCGCGGCCTGCGGCCTGCGAAGGATAAACTTTCTTCCGCAGGTCTTTGTCACAGGCGCAGTCTCTCATTGTCTGATAATAAGGATATGATACCACAAAAATTCTGGATCGCTCAATTACTTTTTGTGACGAAGATTATCCTTTTTATGACCATTGCCGGCTGTTTCGTCTGCGGCTGCGCCGCCGGAACATCTCATCCACGAGGAGCGTCTGGATCAGGTCGCTGAGCCAGTTCTGGTCCGGCGGATAGCGCCGCCAGGTCTCCTGATTCATGGCCAGCATCTCATCTTTGTCCTCCCCTTCCGGGGGCTGATACTGTTCCTTCACCTGCCCGTAGATCCGGGAAGTCAGGCGGCGGACCTGGTTCTGGTCCGGAGATTCATCATACATGAGGCTTCCCTCGTATTCCATCTGGTCGCAGACATCCTCAATCCACGGAAAGAGCTCCTTTGAGATCTCCGGATAAAGGTTCTTCATCCGCTCCAGATCCCGCTCGGTCTCATAATCGTCCTCGTAGTAGCGGGTAAGTGGCGTGGAGGGCTCATCTTCCTGGAAGAGGGAGTCCTGCGACTGAGGTGCAGGCGACTGCTCGGGTGACGGAGCCTGCCAGACTTCCTCCGCCTCAAAGGGACGGATGCAGCGCGTGCAGGGGCGGGGCCTGTTTGGACCACCTGGGCCCGGGCCGGGCGGCGCGGGAGGTGGCGGCGGGCCGAAACCTGGACGCGGCGGCGGACCAGACGAACCTCCCGGACCGGGGCCGTAACCCGGACGTGGTGGGGACGGCGGCGGGGGACCAAACCCAGGGCGCGGCGGTCCACCGAAACCAGGACGGGAAGGACGACGGCACCAGGGGCATTTCATTTCCATGGGATCATAATATTCCATAGGGTTCTCCTGAAAACCTCATCCCTACAGGATATGCAGATTTTGCGGATCTGACCCGCATTTTTCTCGGCACAAAAAAAGGGCCCGCCGAATCGGGCCCTGGATCTCACTACTCCGCATCAAGCCACAGGTCTACGCTCTGCTCCGGTCGGTGCAAAACGAGTCCCACTGGAACTCAGCACCCCGCGTACTTCGTACGCTCTCGCTGCTTCGCAGCTTCTGTCTGAGGTTAGCGGGCATCATGCCCGCCTCAAAAGAAAAAAACAGCCACTTGTGGGCAAGCCCGCAGTGGCTGTTTCTTTTCTCTTCTCACTACTCCGCATCCACGCCACATACCCGCGTGCTTTGCACGCTCTCGCTGCTTTGCAGCTTCTGTCTGTGGCTGGCGGGCATCCTGCCCGCCTTGAAATGAAGTCCCAGCCCCTTGCGGGCAAGCCCGCAGGTTCTGCTCCTTTATTTCAGGATGCTCAGAATTTTAATCATATAAGTTCTGTGCGATCTCTGCATCGTCCATATTGTCAGCAGTGTACCACTGGCATCCGGTATCCACATCTGCTACTTCCTCACCGTTTGCTGCCATGGTCAGAAGGTCGATAACTGCTGCACCCATTGCTACAGGAGCCTGGGTTACTGCGCCGTAGAGAGTACCGTTCTTGACAGCCTCTTTGATAACAGTACCGGAGTCGAAGGTCACGCCTAATACCTGATCTTCGCCGCTGCCCAGTTTCTGCAGGTTCTCGTTACCGGTTACCATTGCCTCACCGGAGTGCTGGTTAGAACCGTAGATGCAGATGGTATCATCTTTGTTCAGCAGGGTCTGGCAGTCTGTTGCGGACAGCTCTGCGGTTACCTGTGACGGTACTGCTACATCGAGAATCACTTTTGCATCGTCAGTCGGCTCTACTTTGGAGTCCTGAACGTATTTGTCGTTTCCTTCTACGGTTACGGTATAGCCGTCAGCCTCTGCCAGCTCAGCGATCTTGTCGATGAAGCCAAGGCCACGGTTGATGATGGACTCACTGGTTGCATCCTGGCCCATAACGCCGATACGAACGGAACCTTCTGCTGCTGCGATTCTGTCTTTCAGAACCTCATAGGTTTTCTCTGCTGCCAGCTCACCAGCTGCGTAGTTGTCAGTTGCTGCGTTTGCTACTACAGAACCTTCCGGAGCTCCCGGTACGCCGGAGTCAAATCCTACGATGGGGATTCCTGCATCTTTTGCCTGCTGCAGAGCGTCGTTACAAGCATCGGTACTCAGAGCTGCCAGACCGATTGCTGCCGGTTTTGCGTTGATTGCACTGTTCAGCATCTGTACCTGGTCTGCGATATCGGACTCGGAGTTCGGTCCTACGAAGTTCATGGTAACGCCGAGACGCTCAGCCTCCTCCTGTGCTCCCTTTAATACTGCCTGCCAGTACTGATGCTGGAAGCCTTTGGATACGATCTCAAAGTGATAAGCTTCTTTTGCTTCTACATTGCTCAGATCTACAGTTGCTGCTGCCTCGGTTTCGCCCTCGCTTGCAAGTGCGGGAACGGTCATCATGGATGCTACCATAGCGGTTGCCAGTAAAGCGCTGATCATTTTGTTTTTCATTGTAAAATCCTCCTTTTTTACATTACATAGTTTTTTCCCCTGATGCCTATAGGCATCTTATCTAACAGTTCAGGCCCCCAGGCTTTCGCCTCTCCTGAACGGCTATTCTTTTTTAGTCAACCACTACGCCCTTCTGGAGCATAATGTTTGCATAGAGTGCGCTCTCGCCGGTAGCGATGATCGCATATACTTTTTTCGCCTCATCGTAGAAAGCAAATCTCTCGATGTGACCGATGGCGTCTCCGCCTCTCTTATCATGTTTTTCAACGATTTCTTTATAAGTATCCCAAATCGGTGTCTCAACATCATCACCGGGCATTACTTCCATCAGATTTACCGGATGCTCTACATAAGTATCCAGCGGGAACACCTCAAGGATGGCGTCCAGAAGTTCCGGCACGCCGTGGCCGTCACAACGGATCACGATCGCGTCTTTTCCCATGGACTCTGCCGGGAAATTTCCGTCGGAAATAACCAGACGGTCGCTGTGTCCCATTTCACAGAGCACTTTTAAGAGCTCCGGAGATAAAATCTTTGGAATTCCTTTTAACATTTCTTGCTTCCTCCCAGTTGTCATTTTTTCGGACCGGGCTGCCGCCCCCGACAGCCCGTCCATACACACCAAACACACTTTTTATGAAGTGAAAGCCTTAACAGGCCTGCTTCCAATTATTAGTCGTAAAGGTTTTGTGCAATCTCAGGATCGTCCATGTTGTCAGCGGTATACCACTGGCATCCGGTATCCACGTCTGCTACTTCCTCACCGTTTGCTGCCATAGTCAGAAGGTCGATAACTGCTGCGCCCATTGCTACAGGAGCCTGGGTTACTGCGCCGTAGAGAGTACCATTCTTGACAGCCTCTTTGATAACAGTACCGGAGTCAAAGGTCACGCCTAATACCTGATCTTCGCCGCTGCCCAGTTTCTGCAGGTTCTCGTTACCGGTTACCATTGCCTCACCGGAGTGCTGGTTAGAACCGTAGATGCAGATGGTATCATCTTTGTTCAGCAGGGTCTGGCAGTCTGTTGCGGACAGCTCTGCGGTTACCTGTGACGGTACTGCTACATCGAGAATCACTTTTGCATCGTCAGTCGGCTCTACTTTGGAGTCCTGAACGTATTTGTCGTTTCCTTCTACGGTTACGGTATAGCCGTCAGCCTCTGCCAGCTCAGCGATCTTGTCGATGAAGCCAAGGCCACGGTTGATGATGGACTCACTGGTTGCATCCTGGCCCATAACGCCGATACGAACGGAACCTTCTGCTGCTGCGATTCTGTCTTTCAGAACCTCATAGGTTTTCTCTGCTGCCAGCTCACCAGCTGCGTAGTTGTCAGTTGCTGCGTTTGCTACTACAGAACCTTCCGGAGCTCCCGGTACGCCGGAGTCAAATCCTACGATGGGGATTCCTGCATCTTTTGCCTGCTGCAGAGCGTCGTTACAAGCATCGGTACTCAGAGCTGCCAGACCGATTGCTGCCGGTTTTGCGTTGATTGCACTGTTCAGCATCTGTACCTGGTCTGCGATATCGGACTCGGAGTTCGGTCCTACGAAGTTCATGGTAACGCCGAGACGCTCAGCCTCCTCCTGTGCTCCCTTTAATACTGCCTGCCAGTACTGATGCTGGAAGCCTTTGGATACGATCTCAAAGTGATAAGCTTCTTTTGCTTCTACCTTGCTGAGGTCGATGGTGCCTTTTACGGTTTCGGTCTCAGATTCGCTCTCGGACTCGGTCTCAGTCTCTTTTGCGTCAGTTGCTTTCTTGGTTTCTTTCTCGGTTTCGGACTCAGATTCTGTCTCAGTTTCTTTCTCGGTAGCCTTCTCGGTTTCCTTCTTGGTCTCTTTCTCGGTTACCTTTTCAGTCTCAGATTCAGACTCGGTCTCTTTCTCGGTAGCTTTCTCAGTTTCCTTCTTGGTCTCTTTCTCAGTAGCCTTCTCAGTTTCCTTCTCGGTCTCCTTCTCGGTTACTTTCTCAGTTTCCTTCTTGGTCTCTTTCTCAGTAGCCTTCTCGGTCTCTTTCTCGGTAGCCTTCTCAGTTTCCTTCTCGGTCTCTTTCTCGGTTACTTTCTCAGTTTCCTTCTCGGTCTCTTTCTCAGTAGCCTTCTCAGTTTCCTTCTCGGTCTCTTTCTCGGTTACTTTCTCAGTTTCCTTCTCGGTCTCTTTCTCGGTTACTTTCTCAGTTTCCTTCTCGGTCTCTTTCTCAGTAGCCTTCTCGGTCTCCTTGGAAGCAGACTCGGTCTCAGTCTCTACTTTTTTCTTGGTTTCTTTTTCAGTAGCCTTTTCCGTTTCTTTCTCGGTGGCTTTCTCGGTAGTTTCTTCTTCCGTCGTTGCAGCTTCTGTGGTAGCTGCCTCGGTAGCTTTTTCTGTAGCCTTCTCAGTGGCTTTCTCAGTCTCAGTAGCTTTTTCCGTTGCTTTTTCAGTTGCCTTCTCGGTTGCTTTCTCGGTGGCAGCTTCTGTTGCTTTCTCAGTGGCTTTCTCGGTTGTCTTATTTGAGCCGCTTCCGCAGCCGCCAACCATTGTTGCTACCATGGATGCACATAAGAGTGCGCTGATTACTTTGCGTTTCATCCTTCGAAATCCTCCTTTTGAAGGGCAGCGGAACCTCTCATTCCGCTGTCGAAAAAATAAAAAGTGTGTGTGTGCTGCTGTGTTAGGCTAATTTTCTATTCTTGATCACGTCGATGAATACGGCGAGAATCAGAATCAGACCGGTGATGATCTGCTGCCAGTTTGCCTGCAGACCGATATACGGAAGGCCGGATTTCAGCATGGACATAACGAATACGCCGAGCAGGGTACCGAAAATGGAACCGCAGCCTCCTGTCATGGAAGTTCCGCCGATGATGGCACCGGCGATAGCGTCAAGCTCAAGGCCTGCGCCGCTTCCGGGGGCGATAGATGAAGAGAATACAGCCGCGTAAGCAACTCCTGCGATTCCTGCGAACACACCGGAAAGGATATATGCTAACGCCTGATATTTTACCACATTTACGCCAGAAAGTCTTGTAGCTTCTTTATTACTTCCGATTGCAATGATGTAACGTCCCGGTCTCGTTTTGTTGAGGAAGAGGGACATGAGGATGACGAAAAAAATCACCCACAAAAAGCCTACCGGAAGAAGAAGTCCGGGTTTGTTGATCTTAAATAACATACGGAACCAGCCCTGCTCACTGGAAGCTGCCGGCCAGGTCACGCTCATACCGCCTGTGATGATGGAACCGAAACCTCTGGCTACCATCATGGTTCCCAGAGTAGCGATGAACGGTGGAAGCTCCAGAACTGCCACCAGCACACCGTTGATGCAGCCCATGATAACACCCATGAGAATCGTTCCCAGGATACCTACGAGCACCGGCATGCCCTGACGGGTAATGAGATAACCGCCGAACAGTGCGTAGCAGATCATTCCGGTACCAATGGACAGATCCACACCGCCTGTGATCAGACAGAAGGTAACGCCGATGGCCATGAAGCTGATATAATAGGAATAATCAAAAATACTTACCAGTGTAGGATATTTACGAAAGCCCGGGCTCATGATGCTGAAAAATGCAAACAGAACAATGATTACGAGCAATACTACGATTTTCTGTGTACCCACAGCTTTTACAAGGGGATTGTTTGTAAAAGCATTTCCTTTTTTCTTATCTGCCATCTCTATCTCCTCCTACTTCCGAAGCGTTGCCGCGTGCATGATACGTTCCTGAGTTGCTTCCTCAATTCCGATCTCACCGGTTACCCGGCCTTCGCACATAACTATGATACGGTCGCTCATTCTCAAAATCTCTGTCATCTCAGAGGAAATCATGATGATCGATTTTCCAGCTGCTACCAGCTCGTTCATCAGATGGTAAATTTCACTCTTTGCTCCTACGTCGATGCCTCGAGTAGGCTCATCGAAGATCAGAATATCACAGTTTCTCACCAGCCATTTGGCGATAACAACTTTCTGCTGGTTTCCTCCGGAAAGGTTTACCACCAGCTGATCCACGTTGGGAGTCTTTGTCTTCAGGGAATCCACATATTTCTGGGCGATAGCTCTCTCTTTCTTCTTATTGATGAAAGCGCCGCTCATGAACTGGTCCATGGTAGCCATCGTGGAGTTCTCCGCCACGCTCTTTCCTACGACGATACCGTAACGTTTCCGGTCCTCAGAAAGATAACCGATACCATGTTTTACCGCATCCATGGGATTCTTGATATCCACTTCTTTTCCGTTTATGTAGATCTTTCCGCTCTCCTTGGGGTCTGCTCCGAAAAGAGCTCTGGCCGTCTCGGTACGTCCTGCGCCCATCAGGCCAGAGAAACCGAGGATCTCGCCTTTGTGAAGCTCGAAGCTTACATTCTGTACCATTTTTCCTGCGTTGAGGTTTTCCACCTTGAGTACTACCGGAGCGTTCTTCGGAACGTTGCTCTCGGTCTTCGGATCCTCGTAAATGACACGGCCAACCATCATGTTGATGATGTCGTCCTTGGTACATTCCTTGGTGATGAGGGTGCCTACATAGCAGCCGTCACGCATGACGGTCACGCGGTCCGTGATGACCTTGATCTCATCCATACGATGAGAGATATAAACGATTCCCATGCCCTTATCACGAAGGTCACGGATGATTTTAAACAGCTCTTCGATCTCGGCCTCGGTCAGCGCTGCTGACGGCTCGTCGAAAATAATAACCTTTGCGTCATGGGAGATGGCTTTTGCGATCTCGCACATCTGCTGACGGCCTACGGTCAGATTTCCCATTTTTTCTGTGGGATCAATCTTGATATTCAGACGATCAAAAAGCTTTGCTGCTTCCTGATTCATCTTCGCATCGTTGATGAGTTTTCCATTCATGATCTCACGGCCGATGAAAATGTTCTGGGCCACGGTCAGATGGTTCATCATATTTAACTCCTGATGCACGATGACAACGCCTGCTGCCTGTGCGTCACGGGGATTTGCAAATTCTACTTCTTTTCCCTCGTAGGTGATGGTTCCGGAGTCTTTTTTATAAATACCGGTCAGCACCTTCATAAGAGTGGATTTTCCGGCTCCGTTTTCTCCCATGAGGGCGAGCACTTCACCTTTTCTGATTTCAAGATCTACATGATCAAGGGCATGTACACCCGGGAACGATTTGTCGATCCCTTTCATAGTCAAAATAACTTCGCCCATGTCTTCACCTTCTACCTTTCTTTCTATGGATCAATCAGTTTTTCTTTCTTCTGCTTCGTACATCGGCAAATACTGCCACCAGAACGATGATACCGGTAATTACATACTGATAATCCTTCTGGAAGCCCATAGCCAGGATTCCTTCCTGAAGAAGAGAAATAATCATAACGCCGATGATACTTCCGCCGATGGAGGCGACGCCTCCGGACATGGACGTTCCGCCCATAACACAGCTTGCAATGGCATCATTGTTGAAGGTATCTCCAAGACCCGGGGAAACGATGGTGTAAGATCCCACATAGGCGATGGCTGCGAAGCCTGCCAGCGTACCGCAGATCACGAAAGCCAGCAGTTTCCATTTCTTTACGTCAACACCGGAAAGCCTTACTGCTTCCTGGTTGCTTCCAAGACAAAGGATATAACGTCCTGCTTTGGTGTTATTGAGGATGATACCGCAGATAACAGCCACGATCAGGAGAATGATAAGACCTGTGGGGATATCCGTTCCGCCCACATTCATTTTGATCAGGTTTTTGTACCAGCCGCCTTCGCCACTGGACTGGGGCCAGCTCATGGCCTGTGTCTTCGTGAAGACAGAACCGATACCTTTGGAAAGCATCATGACGGCCATGGAGGAAATGAAGGACGGCAGTCCCATATAAGCCACCAGAAAGCCGCTGAAAAGTCCGAATACAAGGCCCACCAGAATGGTGATGATAAGACATGCTCCCATGGGAACACCGTCCACAAAGAGTTTTCCACCGATCAGAGCCGCACAGAACATCACGGGTCCGATGGAGAAATCAATCTCACCTGTCGCAATAACGAAAGTAACGCCCAGAGCCAGAAAGCCCAGGAAGTACGCATAGTTTAATGCACTGATGATACGCGAGTAGCTCACAAAGCTGGGCTCGACGATACTGAACAGTATGTACATCAGCACCAGTACACCACAAAGGATGATCCGGTTGAAACCGAGTTTTTTCACAATCGGACTGTTTTTAAAATTTTCCATTTCTCTTCCTCCATTCTCCAAGTGTTGCCGTATACATGACGATACCCTCCGTTTCCTTTGGTGAAAGGATCATCCTGCCCTTTTCCGTACATTTCTTTTCGCCCCCGAAAAGCCCCCAATACATTTTTAGGCAGGTTGATCATTTCTTCATTACTATGACAATATTATATGGTTATTTTTGAAGAAAAAGAATGGGATATCTTCTGATGAAAGGGGAATATTTTACTTTTTCATGGAATTTTTTACACCTGGCATAATAAACTGCACAAAAAAGCCCTGCTTTCGCAGAGCCTTTTGTCTCTTAATCCAAGAACGGAAAGAGGAATTTCTGATTCTCATCCGTATACATATTCTCTTTTGTGATGAGCTCGGAGCCGGAATCCACCATTTCCGGAAGGATCTCGCCCTGAAGGAGAAGCACTGTATTTTCCACACCAAGATACCCCATGTTAAAGGGCTTCTGGACTATAATGGCATTGAACACCCCTTCTTCCAGCATCTGGACTTCTTCAATGGAACTGTCAAAGCCAACCATGAGGATCGAATCGGAAAGTCCCAGATCCCGGACCGCTTTCCCGGCTCCTATGGCACTGTATTCATTGAGACCCACCAGGATATTGATGTCCGGATGCTCTTCCAGAAGGGCTTTTGTCCGGTTGTATGCTTTTTCATAATTGGAATCGCAGTAAACGGTTCCCACGATATGTTCTTTCTCATCCCCCAGTCCTTCACAGAGACCCTGGTAACGCTCCTGCGCGGTAGAAGAACTTTTCACATGGGATACCACTCCGATCACCGGATTTTCCGGAAGATGTGTCAGGATAAATTCCCCCATTTTCCGTCCGGCAGCCACATTGTCCGTCTCTACCACGATCGACTGAAGATTCTGATCCAGTTCAGAATCAATGAGTACCAGCCGGATCCCCGCGACAACGATCCGGTTCGCCGCCTCCGTGATCTCACTTTTACTGGAAGGCGAAAGGATGATCGCATTCGGATTCATGGCGATAGCTTCATCAATGTAACGCACCTGGGCTTCAAAATCCTGCTCTGAATCCGGAGCGAGAATCGTCAGATCCACGTCATACTCGTTAGCTGCCATCTGCGCCCCTTTCAAAAGCGAGGTCCAGAAATCATTGGCATCATCCCGTGCTTTGGGAATATAGACTACCTGGATACGTCTGGCTGTGCTGGAACGGTTTACGATTATGATCCCCGCTCCAAAAACAAGGACAAGGATCAGGATAATGAGCCCAACTATATATTTTCCGTTATTTTTCATGACTCTTCCCCTCCCTCTGCGGGAATGATCACAGAAACGCCGGTTCCCATGCCCGGCATACTCTCATAAACCAGCCCGTATTCCTTTCCATAATAAAGCTGCAGACGGTTCTGTACATTATAGACTCCCACATGGCTTGTTTTTTTCCTCTGCTTTTCCTTCGGTTCCGGTTTCTTTTCCAGGATATGCTTCAGTGTTTCTTCGTCCATGCCAACGCCGTTGTCCCGTATGGTGATGACCACCTTTCCGTCCTGGATCTCTCCCAGGATAAGGAGCATCCCCTTTCCGTCCAGATATTTGATGCCATGATAAATGGCATTTTCCACCAGTGGCTGGATCACCAGCTTGACGATCTTCCGGTGAAGGACCTCTTCGTCTATATCAATGATATATTCCAGCTGATCCCGGTAGCGAAGCTTCTGGATCGCCAAATAATTACGGGTATACTCGATCTCCCGCTCTACCGTGACGATCTCATCCTCATTGCTGATGCTCTGGCGGAGAAGCTTTGCCAGCGCCGAAGTCATCTGCACCACTTCTTCATTTTTTCCACTCTCTGCCATCCAGATGATGGAATCCAGCGTATTATAAAGGAAATGCGGATTGATCTGTGCCTGAAGCGCCTGAAGCTCACTTTTTCTCTTCTGTTTCTGTTCACGGACATTTTCCGCCATCAGATTCTGGATCTTCTCTGTCATGATATTGAAGGAATGGGTCAGACTGGTGATCTCATTGCAGCCCTCAGGACTTATCAGAGCCTTGTCAAACTCTCCCTTCTGCACATTTTTCATAGACTGTTCCAGTTCCTTTACCGGTTTTGTGATCTCACCAGAAAGCCACAACGCCAGAAGCAGAGAAAGGACTCCCAGACAAAGTGCGATCAGCAGATAAAAAAACTGGATTTCGGAACGATTCTTCATAAACTCCGAGACATCGGAAACGCCGACTACAGACCAGCCTGTCTTATCCGATTTAAATACGGAATACAGCTGACGCCGCCCGTTTTGAGAGGTCAGAAAGTTCCCTGTCCCGTTTTCCAGCACCTCATCGATGAGCTCCGTTTTCATGCCGCTGTAAAGCAGCTGCTGCTTGGGATGATAAATGATCTTTCCTTTTTTCCCCACGATAAACAGGTAGCTTTTGCTCCCCAGGTTCACATTGGTACAAAGCTCCTGTATGGAACTGTAGTTCATGTCTACAAAAAAAATCCCCTCTACCTCATGCGTTTCCGGATTGATCAGTCCTTTGCTCAGCGTGATCACCCACTGATATTTTCCCTCAATGGCATTCTGGACATGTGAAGCGGAGATCACCGCTTTTCCTTCCGCCTCCATCGTATCCTGATACCAGGGCATGCTGGCGAGATCCACATACGGATTGCGTGTGTCCGTTCCTCTGTTGATGAGCGTCCGCCCGTTCTTTGCAAAAACAGCAATGTTGCAGATATCAGACCGGGCATCCAGCAGCGTGACAAACTGCTCCTGGATCCGTTCCCGCATCATGATATGCTCCATCCGGTCAAAAAGATAATCGGAGAGTTCCGGATTGTTCGTAACAATCTCCATGATGTTTTCCATATAACTGATGTAGGAATCGATATCCCCGTTCACCTGCTCCACCAGCTGGATCGTATAGGATTCTGAATTTTCCAGAATCGTCCTCTCCGTGTAATTCAGAGAGAACAGCAGGAAGATCAGAAGTGCCAGCAAGGTGATCGCCATATAAGAAAAAATCATAGCCCCCCGTATGGTCCGGAATCTGGAAAGCATCCGTAAGGGAGACTTTTTTTCCCCGCCCATTACTTCCGCACCTTTCTGGCATACTCTGTCGGCGTCATACCCGTAGCTTTTTTAAAGATATTGGAAAAATAATGGGGATCGCTGTAGCCCACGTCACAGGCGATCTCGTAGTTTTTCCGGGAGGTGTTTTCCAGGAGGAATTTCGCCTTTTCCACGCGCTTCCTCGTCAGTGCCTCGATAAAAGTCTCCCCGGTGTAATTCTTGAAAATTGAGCTGAAATAGCTCGTGCTCATGGCCAGATAGGAGCAGACGGAATTTAAGGTCACGTCGGAATCCTTATAATGTTCCTCAATGTAATCCAGCGCCCGAAGGGCCTGCCGCTTACAGTAGCTGTCCTTCTCGTCCCGGAAATGCTCCGCCAGCCGGGTGCTGAAAGCCACCAGCACCTCCTCCACCTCGGAAAGATGATTCCGGGCGTAGACCGTATTGAGAAGCTCCCGCTCCTCTTTTAAAATCTTTTCATCGTTCAGAGCCGCAAGATCCAGCTCGTTCATGACCGAGAGGATCAGATTCTGCACATGAAAAATGCTCCTGTTCCGGTTCAGACAGGATTGCCGGAGGGCACTGGTGAAAGCGCCGATTTCCTCCCGTACGTCCTCTTCCTTTCCGCTTCGGATCGCCAGGCAGATCCGGCTCACATATTTCGGCAGCTCACCGCTGACCAGATCCTGATTTTCCGGAAGCTCCCTGGCATAGATCACCTGATTTCCGCCCAGAACAAACTTGTATTCCAGCGTCCGTTTCGCCTCCTGGAAGGATCGCGGCAGCTCCTGAAGCCGTCCGACCCTGCCGCCGAGTCCGATAGTGCTCTGAACCTTCAGAAAATGGAAAATGCTGTCGTGAATCTCCTCCGTCACTTTTAACGCCAGCTCCTCGATCCCCTCGTTTCCCGAAAAAATCAGCACGGTCCGCTCGTCCACATCCTGAAAGCTCACGCCCGCCTGGTAAAAATCCATGATCTCCGCGGAAATATTGTAGATTGCAAAGCAGGCCAGATCGCTCTTATACTCGTCCGACTGTCTCAGAAACGGCGTCAGATCCTCCCCGGTCACAAGGGCCGTCATGAAATATTTTCCATCCAGCCGGATCTTATAATCCTTTAATTTTTCCTGGATTTCCTGCGCTCCCACGTTTCCCATGAGAAGGCTGTTCAGGAAACGGCCGCGGAGAATCGGCAAATTGCTCATATACGCGCCGCGGATTCTCTTCATATCCGACCTCTGAAAACGCTCCTCGTCCAGTTTTTCTTTTACCCGCGTCAGAGTCTGGGCCAGCTCTTTCGCCGTGATGGGTTTTAAAATATAGTCCATCACCTGATATTTTACCGCTGTCTTGGCATACTCAAAGTCATCATAACCGCTGATAATGATAACCTTGACCCCTTTGTGCTTCTCATAGAGATAGCGGGTCAGTTCCATGCCGTCCACATAGGGCATGCAGATATCTGTCAGGACCAGATCTGCTTCTTCCTGATCCAGCCGTTCGATTGCTTCCCTGCCGTTCTTGCAGGTCCCCATAAGCTCGTACCCCAGTTCCTTCCAGCGGGTGTTCTCGCTGATCGCCTCACGGATCAGCGCCTCGTCATCCACCAGCAATACTTTATACAAAAATAACCCTCCCTTGTCTTCGTAAATCCCCAAAACAGTGCCATAACAAATTTATTCTGAATGTTCTGAATAATTACATTTTACCTTATAATCCTTCAAAATACAATGGCCGGACAGACCGCAGATTTACATTTTAGGGCTGGCATGATACGATGGAGACAATTGATTTTCAGGAGGATTGGATATGAATATTTTATATGAAGATAAAGACATTCTTGTGGTGGAAAAGCCCGCCGGGATTCCGGTGGAGACCAGCCGCATCGGCAGTAAAGACATGGTAAGTTTACTTAAAAATCATCTGGCGGAAACGGGTGGAAAGCCCGGCGGCATTCCCTATCTCGGTATGATTCACCGGCTGGACCAGCCCGTACAGGGCGTCATGGTATTCGCCAAAAATCAGAAGGCCGCCGCTTCCCTGAGCAAAGAAATCGCTCAGAACGAGATGAAAAAGACCTACCTCGCCGTCGTGGAAGGAACCGCGAAAGAAGAGGAATCGCTCACAGATTATCTCTTAAAGGATGGCCGCACCAACACTTCCAAAAAGGTTCCCAAAGGAACCAAAGGCGCGAAGGAGTCCCGGCTCTCCTACGAATGCCTGAAAACACTGGAAGATCCGGCTCTCGCCGCCCTCCCCCTCTCCCTCGTCCGGATTCATCTTTTCACCGGCCGCCATCACCAGATCCGCGTCCAGATGGCAGACGTCGGCCTCCCCCTCTACGGCGACCGAAAATACAATCCCGCTTCCAAAGGGTCCACTCTGGCCCTCTGTGCCTTCGAGCTCACCTTTCGACATCCGGCAACTGGAAAAAGCATGACCTTTTCCTGTAAGCCCACAGGGGAGATTTTCGGGAAGTTTTGACCCTGGTATTATGTATAAAAGGAGCCCATTTCCGGGTGATAGGGAAATGGACTCCTGGGGGGTGCTTATACTATATTAGAAGAAACTTCTTGCACAGCAAGGTGTACGGTAGTCGATGCTGGATACCGTAATTCCTGTGCTCGGATTGCTGGCATGTACGACCTGTCCGTTACCGATGTACATGGTTACATGACCGATTCCGCCGCTGCCCTGATAGAACAGAAGGTCGCCGGGCTGGATGGAATCCAGGCTTACCGGAGTACCTACGGTAGACTGTGCTGCTGCGGTACGCGGAAGGCTGATACCGAAGTTTGCCATTACGGAAAGTACAAAACCGGAACAGTCTGCTCCGTTGGTCAGGCTGGTGCCGCCGTATACATACGGATTACCTACAAACTGAAGTGCGTAGCTTACAACACTCTGACGAATGCTGGAAGAGCTGGAGCTTGAGCTGCTATCGGAAGAACTGCTATCTGAGGAGCTGCTGGAGCTGCCATCGTAGGAGGAACCATCGTCGTAGTTGCCATCCTGCTGATTCTGCTGTGCTTCCTGCTCTGCCTTGGCTGCTGCCTCGGCCTCTGCCTGCTGACGGGCTGCCTCTGCTGCCGCTGCTTCAGCCTCTGCCTGCTGGCGGGCTGCTTCTGCTGCTGCCGCTGCTTCGATGGCTGCCTGGGCTGCCGCATCGGCTTCTGCCTGGGCTTCCTCAGACCAGTTCTGGTCTGCCTGATTCTGTGCGTCTACAGCTGCCTGCCATGCATCGGCTGCTGCCTGCTCTTTCTGCTGTGCTTCCTGCTCCTGGCTGTCTGCACTTGCCTGGGAAGCTGCTGCTGTCTGAGCTGCCGCATCAGCCGCTGCCTGAGCTTCTGCTGCCGCCTGAGCCTCGGCTGCCTCCTGGGCTGCCTTCTCAGCTGCGATACGCTCCTCCTCTGCCTGAGCTTCCTGTGCCCATACAGATGCAACGGAGGTATCCTGTGCTACATATGCGATCTGATCTGTCAGATCCTGAATCTCGTAATCATATTCCTGCTCGCTGGCCAGCATCTTGGCTTCTGCCAGTGCTGCGTTGGCCTGATCTGCTGCGTAAGCTGCCTCGTTTCCGTCAGCGGCGTTCATAGCCGCGTAAGCTGCTTCCTGCATCTGGGTTGCTTTGTCAAGAGCTTCCTGGACTGCTGCTTTTCTCGCCTCTGCCTGCTCTACGGACTCTGCTTCCACGAACTCGGTATCGCAGTCTACATACTCTTTGGAAACATAACCTTCCACATCATCATCCACTGCAACCTTTACCCAGTCGCCGTCGTCCTCGAGGACTCTCAGCTTCTCGGAATCGCCGACCATGGAAATCGCCTCGGAATTGCTGTCTGCGGAGGAACGAACCATCAGAGTCTCGGTCCCGTCTTTTACCGTAGCCATGTCCGTGCCGACTTCCTGAGCCAGGGCCTCAGCCTGAGATCCAGTCACAAAATAATCGGAGCTCACATATCCGGTCACCTCTCCGGACTGAATGAGGTACCAGCCGTCATCGGTCTTGCCAAGGATCTCTGCCTTGCAGTTATTATAAAGTTTTCCGACAACGTTGCCCTCTGTGCTGGCTGCGTCACGGATATTTACATACTCATCTACCTGTGCGATGGCCACGGTATCATAACCGGTCGGAGCCACCTTCACAACTTCCTTCTGCTGCTGACTATCTGCGATCTCTGCGCCCATACCTGCCAGTGCGGAATCCAGTCCGGAAGCCATAGTCACCACCCCAGTGCTTCCAAGAACCATTGCACCGGTCATACAGCAGGCCGTAAGTTTCATTAACACGCTTCTTTTCATTATAGATATCACCCTCCGTATCGGTTTTCAACGAAGTTTTCCAAAAGGATTTCCGTGTTTTAACCGATTTGTTACATAATTGTTAATTTTACATAGGGCTATCATAACAAATTCAGCTTAATTTGTCAACAGAGATTCACATATTTTTCATTTCTTACTCTTTTTTCGTAAGATAATTCCGGGCGGAATTTATGGCATTTGCCCCGTCTGCCACGGCGGTGACGATCTGTTTCATGGGCTTTGTGCGAAGGTCTCCCGCCGCGAAAACGCCAGGAATATTTGTTACACAATCCTCCCTCGCCTTAACATATCCGAAATCATCCAGCGCCACCTGTCCTTTGATCAGAGTTGTGCAGGGAACGACGCCCACCGCCACAAAGAGGCCTTCCACCGGTAGATTTCTCTTTTCACCGTTCTCTGTATTTTTCAGATGGACGCTTTCCACCTGGTCCTCTCCTAAGATCCGCGTCACCTCGGAGTCCCAGATCACTTCGATATTGGGTCTCGCGAAAAGTTTTCTCTGCAAACTCTCCGCTCCCCGGAGTTGATTTCTTCTGTGGATCAGATAAACCTTCTCACAGCCTCTGGAGAGAAAGATCGCATCCTCAATGGCCACGTCTCCACCACCTACCACGGCAACAGTTTTTCCCTTGAAAAAGGCCCCGTCGCAGGTCGCGCAGTAGGAAACGCCCATGCCAGAAAAATCCTCTTCTCCCCGGACCTCCAGCTTTCTGTGGGAAGCGCCCATAGCCAGAATCACGGTCCGGCCGTGATATTCACTCTGGTCGGTATAGATTATTTTCTCTTCCTTTTCCAGATCCACCCGTTCCACTGCTTCCATTACAAACTCCACGTCCAGTTTTTCCGCATGCTCCCGAAACTTCATCCCTAAGTCAAAGCCGCTGATCCCCCGATAACCCGGATAGTTGTCCACCTCGTAGGTATTTACCACCTGGCCACCGCTTACAAACTCCTTTTCCAGCACCAGAACAGACAGGCAGGCCCGGGCCGCATAGATCGCCGCCGTAAGTCCTGCCGGGCCGGAACCGATGATGATGCAATCGTATAATTTTCCCATTTTTTATCCTCCTTAAAATCCGGGCGCAAAAGTCCCGGACAAGTCTACCTTTCTGCTGTCAGTATAGCAGATTTTCACTGAATAATACATGGGATGTTTTTTCTCTGCTGCAAACAAAAAAGCGTTGACAAAAAGCTTTTCTTGCGCTACTCTATTTATATCAGTAACTGTTATTATTATTGTATATGACCTCCCGCCAGAGCGCAAAAGTTTTTCTTCTATATTATATAGAAGCTTCTGCGTTGGGCAGGTGCATTTGCGGAAGGAGAAAAAATATATGGCAAATCTAAAAAGAAGCAAACAGAGAGAATGTATCAAGGCTTTCCTCGCCACCCGGACGGACCATCCCACCGCCGATACCATCTATATGAATATCCGGCAGGAATTTCCGAACATCAGCCTGGGAACCGTTTACCGGAACCTGGCTCTTCTCTCCGATCTGGGCGAGATCATGAAAATCACCACTGACGGAGGAGCTGACCGTTTCGACGGCAACGCCACCCGGCATCATCATTTTATCTGTACCAAATGCCATCGGGTTATGGACCTGGATATGCCGAGTATCGACGGCATCATGGAGACGGCCCAACAGTGCTGTACGGGCAAGATCCAGAATTATGTGACGCATTTCTACGGAATCTGCGGGGACTGTATTGATAAGAATTAACTGAAAAAGTTTTTCAACTTTTTTCAAAAAACTATTGACGAACCACAAAAATTGTGCTATTTTAATATCAGTAATCATTACTGATTTGATTACAAAGAAACACACAAAAGAATTTTAAAAAATATCATATAAAAGAAAAGGAGATAACGATTATGGCTAAATGGGTATGTAGTGTATGTGGATATGTTTATGAAGGAGAAGCTGCTCCGGCTGTCTGTCCGGTATGTAAAGCACCGGCCGAAAAATTCATCAAACAGGAAGAGACCATGAGCTGGGCTGCAGAGCATGTAGTTGGCGTTGCTAAAGGCGTTTCCGAAGATATCCTCGAGGATCTTCGTGCAAACTTCCAGGGCGAGTGCTCTGAGGTTGGTATGTATCTGGCAATGGCAAGAGTTGCTCACAGAGAGGGTTATCCGGAAGTTGGCCTGTACTACGAGAAAGCCGCTTACGAAGAGGCTGAGCACGCTGCTAAATTCGCAGAGCTCCTGGGCGAAGTCGTAACCGACAGCACCAAGAAGAACCTTCAGATGCGTGTAGAGGCCGAGAACGGTGCTACCGCTGGCAAAGTAGATCTGGCTAAACGTGCAAAAGCAGCTAACCTGGATGCAATCCACGACACCGTGCATGAAATGGCAAGAGACGAAGCTAGACACGGAAAAGCATTCGCTGGTCTGCTTAAGAGATATTTCGGAGAATAATTGACACTTCCAGGAGGGTAGGACGAAAGTCCTGCCCTCTTTTTTCCATTGGGGATGGTGTTTTTGGCTTTTTCTCCGTCCCCTTTGGCTTACCGATTCATTTCATCAACAATCGTTACAGGTTTTGCGGTCATTTCTACCCATGCAGGAACAAAGCCACTCTTAATGGCGTTTCTGACTGACCTGACATTGGACCATGCTGTACAGTAAAATGGCACCTTATTCCTGTTTATGATTTCTTTTGCGAGTGCGCTTGTCAGTGCAGAAGCAATCCCCTGCCGTCTGTATTCTGGCAGTACATCCACACCAATCTGCCACATATCTTTGCAATCTGCGGAACAGGCGGCCAATCCAACCAGCGTATTTCCATCGTATGCGCCGATCCCGAGGATATCCAGCTGCTTGCGGTCTTCACAAAGCGCATTGCTCCATTCTGGCCGATACAATTCCCCAAAATCTTCCTGTTTCAGTATACGCGTTTTATAAGCACAGGAAAGAATCGGTATCCTGTTTATATCCGGCAGATAGTATTCTGCCATAAAGCATATTTTATGGCCTCTCTCAATCAGTCGTTCGTTCAGCCAGTGCATATTTGGCGTTTCAAAACAATGGTAAAATTCAAATTTCTCTACATACTCGGATACGATATCCAAGGTTTCATTTATTGAAGCCACCATGATATTATTTCCATAGGAAACGAGATTACAGGTAATCGGCTCCTTCAGATATTTGCGGGCGTTCTTTCCTAATTTTAAGGTAACAATCACATTTTTATTTATCTTAAAGTCATTCTCGCAGCATCCCATATCCTCTGCGGATTGCCTCATGGCAATTTCCATCATTTCACGGTTTGTCATAAATTTCTCTCCATATTACAAAACTGTTCCGGCGTGAGACTGTTCAAGACAATCTGCTTATTATTTCCCTAAATGAAAATTACACAAATCTCAAAATTCTTTTTATATCTTCGAGATTGTGACCCTCACATGACTAAAGTCACATGCTTCCAGACGCTTTAGGCGTCAGACTA
>OLNW01000464.1_pt1 | contig 48686 bp, 23 predicted proteins | sample 1672121 | NCBI WGS metagenome assembly OLNW01 (sample SAMEA3136648, study PRJEB25190) | human gut metagenome
AACGCGTGAACCGTTGGAAATCCAACGTTCCATCGGCGTGTCGAAACTTGACAAACCAGGCCCGACCAACCCCGCAACCACCGAAACCATCCCCGCAATCGCCCATTCCATCCCCGCAAATCCGCAATCGCATCCGCATTTTGTAACCGCAAAACGGCGTTACGGGTAACAAAAGCCGGAAGGGAAAGCCAAAACGGGACGGTCACGGGAAGAAGAACCAGGAAACTGCGACACGAATCGCAAATGCTACCAGCGGCGCCCGCAATGCTTGCCACCGATGCCAGACTTGCCATTCGCACCCCACGGACCGCGGCCTTCGCCATGCAATACACCCAAGTGATGTTTCATGGCAACCAGCATGATATGCGTATCTTCCAAACCGAGGTGGCGCTCCGACTTGCTTTCATCGAGCGCGCCCTGACGCTTGGCGTATGCGTCCAACGTGTTATTGCCGTACGGATGCTCGCCGTCCGGAATTGACCCTTCATCCCAACGGCGGCTCATCGGCAACGTGTCGATAATCGTAATCTTGCCCGCACGGTAGCTTTCTGCATATCCAGCCACATTCAACATGAAGAAGCTATGTTCGAAACGAGCGTTGTGCGCTACGTACGGTTGCTGCTCCAATCGCTGCAGCAAACCGATTTGAGCCTCCGGCCACTCATCGAACAGGCGGAAGCCGGACGCACGATCACGTACATCGATACCGGTCAAATCGAGAATCAGCGGATTACCGAGCGTCGCGTTCTCGGCAGGAACGCCGAACGACAGACGCGACTGACCATACGCATCGCCCGTTTCGTAATAACTCTGCTCGTATTGGTATCCAGTAGGTGCGGCAGCAGGGCGAGGGGAAATCATGTTCATATATTCAAAGCCGACGTCGATGATGTACACACGCGCCGGGTCAGTACCGGTGGTTTCGATGTCGATTCCCATGACATTGTCCACATCGCGTCCAGGAAGATAAGCGTCACGCCAATCCGATTTGCGGTATTCAGCCATCCGACGCAACTGCGCCGATTCAGCGGATTTCGTTTCCGAACCGTAATCAAACAACGTGGAGCCGCCCGGATTGGTTACTCCACTCAGGTTCGCGCGCGACATGGCATAGTCACTGGCTCGCTTCTGACTTTTCTCTGCGGCACGACGGGCGGCGCGGCCGTTAACGATGTCAGCGGTTCGATCCTGAATATCATCCAACGACACTCCCCCGGAAGCCAAAGCCGAACCGGGCAGCAGCACCGGAACCGTCACGCGCTCACGTCGTTCCTCGGTGACCGTCCACAATCCCATCGCCACGCCAATCTGTCGCAGAACAGCGATTTCGTCGCACAACCGACGGTTCGCGTAAGCAAGCGCGCGCGGCAGCCGATAGGAAGCGATAAGTCGGTCGTAATCCATCATGAACGTGCTGTTGCACTGCGCGATGGTCGGTTCGAGCCGATCTCGAATCGCAAGATCATCTTTCAACAGGGCGTGCAGCTGCGGGGCGGAAAGTTGCGGCGACGAGGACCGCAGCATTGCCAACAAATCAACGTGCTGTCTTGTGGCGGCACCAATGCCGTTACGCAGGTCAAGGGAAGACACCCATCGCCAGTCGATCGGCTGGTTGTCGGCGTCATTCGGCATCGATGCCGACCATTGTTCGATGTCCTGCTTCGCGTCATCCAGCCAGGAAAGATTCATCGTCGATTCGTTCATACCTGCCCATCGTAGCCGATACCCACCTTCAGCGTGTAAGAATGTGCAACAAACCAACGTGCGCATTCCTCTTTGTGAGAACACAACCATGCGAGTTCGAATGACGGTGTTCATTACGAAACCGCGCGCGGATACCTCCGTGCGAAGCGGTTGCCATACGAATTTTCACATAGCGCAAATGTGACCATTTCCCAGCAAAAATCCAGAATCGACTTTCATTTTTGAATCCCGGAACGCAATAAACGTTCCAAATCAACGAAAGGAACTGCAATGTCAGAAACACATTCCACCACTGAAAACAACAATTCGCATTGCTGCGACAACACCTGCGGCAATGCCGACGACCGCGTTGTTCCTGACAGCGTGGAAATCAATCCGCTGTTCGCCCGTCCGAAGGAAGCCCAGGCGTTCTCGAAATTTACCATTCCACAGAAGGGTAGTCTGCCGGAAACCGCCTACCAAGTGGTGCATGACGAGGCCATGCTGGATGGCAACGCGCGACTCAATCTTGCAACTTTTGTGAGCACGTGGATGGACGATCATGCGAACCGCCTGTACATGGAGGCGGCCGACAAGAACATGATCGACAAAGACGAGTACCCGAAAACCGCCGAAGTCGAATCGCGCTGCTGGCACATGCTCGCCGATCTATGGCATGCGCCCGATCCAATGAATGCCATCGGAACCTCCACCATCGGCTCGTCGGAAGCTTGCATGCTGGGCGGACTCGCGTTGAAGCGCCGTTGGAAGGAAGCCCGCGAAAAGGCCGACCTGCCGACCGATCGTCCGAATCTGGTGATGAGCAGCGCCGTGCAGGTGTGCTGGGAGAAGTTCTGCAACTATTTCGACGTGGAACCACGCTATGTGCCGATTTCCGAGGACCACAAAGTGCTCGACGGCCATGATCTCGACAAGTATGTCGATGAGAACACCATCGGCGTGGTGGCCATCATGGGCGTGACCTATACGGGTATGTATGAGCCGGTCGAACAGATCAGCGAAGCACTGGACCGCATCGAGGAGCGCACCGGACTTGATGTGCGCATCCATGTGGACGGCGCTTCGGGAGGTATGATCGCACCATTCATCCAGCCGGACCTCGCATGGGACTTCCGCGTCAAGCGCGTTTACTCCATCAGCACCTCCGGTCACAAGTACGGTCTGGTCTACCCCGGTTTGGGATGGGTCGTATGGCGCGAAACCGCTGACCTGCCGGAAAGCCTTATTTTCAAGGTGAGTTATCTCGGCGGCGAAATGCCGACTTTCGCACTGAACTTCTCCCGTCCAGGCGCACAGGTACTGCTGCAGTACTACATGTTCCTGCGTTTGGGATTCGACGGGTATCGAAGGGTGCAGCAGACTTCGCATGATGTGGCGAAATATCTGTCGGGCGAGATCGAGCAGATGGATGATTTTACGCTGTGGAACGACGGTTCCGACATTCCGGTGTTCGCATGGATGCTCAACGACAAGCCGGATCGCAAGTGGAATCTGTACGATCTGCAGGATCGGCTGCGCATGAAGGGATGGCTGGTGCCGGCTTATCCGATGCCGGTGGATCTGACGCAGGTGACCGTGCAGCGCATTGTGGTGCGTAACGGTTTCAGCCACGATATGGCCGAAGCGTTCATCAAGGATCTGAAGTCGTGTGTGAAATATCTGGACGGACTGCGCTCACCAATGCCAAGCGAGGCTCGTGCATCCGGATTCCACCACTGATATTTCGCGGTCATTTCACGAATTCCATCGTTTCCCGCATTAAGGAAATTCATGTTCATTCCCACAACGATTATGTTTACGAAAGCTGGCTGCAATGACAGTTCATATGAAAAAGCCGCTTGCTGTGGTAGCGCACGATGCAAGCGCAGCTGCACATCCCGGGTCCGCACGTTCCACGACGAACGCTGCGACGGCACCGACAACAACGCCACGCAATCCGTCTGCCGTCGCAGGAAACCGCAATCGTACGGGCATACCTGCGCATGCCGGGGCGAATAGAGGGAACGGCGCTGACGGGCACGGCGCAATCGCAAGCACGGCAACCGTTGCCAATAAAACCGGCAAAACCATGATGACAGTCAGCCAACTGGCGATGTTGACCGTGGTGGCGGTGGCCTCGCTACGCTCTCTGCCGGCCATGGCCGATTATGGTCTCGCTTCCATTCTGCTGTATCTCATTCCGGCGGTCGTTTTCCTGGTGCCGACCGCGCTGGTGGCTGCCGAACTGGCCACCGGCTGGAAAGGTGGCGTGTACGTGTGGGTGCGTGAGGCGTTCGGCAATCGCATCGGATTTCTCGCCATTTGGCTGCAGTGGATTCAGAATGTGGTGTGGTATCCGATACAGATTGCGTTCATCGCCGTCAGCCTGTCGTATGTGTTCGGCATGGGTGGCTTGGGCAATAATGGCGTATATGTGGCCGCGGTGATCATCGTGTTGTATTGGGCAAGCACGATGGTGGCGTTGCGCGGCGGCAATCTGTTCGCCAAGGTCGGGGCGATTTCGGGACTTATCGGCACGCTGTTTCCTGCGTTGCTGCTTATCGTCTTCGGCATTATCTGGCTGGCGATCGGTAAGCCAGTGCAGACCTCCCTGCACGCATCCGCGCTGCTTCCGCCGTGGACGGGCATCGCGTCGATTGTGCTAATCGTATCCAATGTGCTCGCCTACGCGGGTATGGAGGTCAATGCCGTGCATGCCAACGACTTGGAGCATCCGGGACGTCAATTCCCACGCGCCATTGCACTAGCGACCGCGCTGATTCTGCTGGTACTTGTGCTGCCGACTTTGGCAATCGCCTTTGCTGTGCCGCATCGTGAGCTGGGGCTCATCGACGGCATCAATCTGGCGTTCAGGGAGTTCTTCGACCATTTTGGCATGGGTTGGGGCACTCCGGTGATTTCGCTGCTCATCGCGCTAGGCGCGTTCGCTTCCGTGGTGGCTTGGATAGCTGGTCCTTCTCGCGGTTTGCTAGCGGCCGCCCGCACGGGACTGATGCCTCCCGCGCTGCAGAAGCGCAATGCCCACGACGTGCAGGAAGGCATTCTGATTCCGCAAGGCATTATCGTGACCGTGCTGGCGTTGCTGTTCGTGTTGATCCCCAATGGCAACACGGCTTTCGCGACGCTGGTGGATATGGCGACCGCGCTGTATCTGGTGATGTACATGTTGATGTTTGCCGCCGCGATTCGTCTGCGCGACACCCATCCAGAAGTCCGCCGCACGTATCGAGTTCCTGCGATTCGGTTGGTCGCGGGCGTCGGTTTCGTCGCTTCCGCCGCGGCATTCGTGTTGACTTTCGTGAGACCGGCTGGTTTCACCGGTTTGGATAGCGTTTCATATGCGATTCTTGTGGCTGTAGTCGTGCTTGTGCTCGGTTTACCGCCGCTGGTGTTGTATGGAATGCGCAAGCCTGGCTGGGATCTGCGTTCGGATGCCGAGCGGAACACGGATACGTACGATGTGCTAGTGAATCCGGAATACTGAAATATTGGAATATTTGGAATACTCATGTTTCGAACATTCCAATAATCCCGAATATGATGAATGCCTCCCAAGTGTTCGCCTGGGAGGCATTCATCGTTCTTGTCTCGTTCGTTTACGCGGTTACAGTTCGAAGCCGAGTTCGGCCGCCGCTTCGGTCGGTACCGGATCCTCGCACCAGAAATCCTCAAGGTTCTCATTGGTGGTCAGGCTTCGGATTTCGGCCTGGTCGATGTACAGTTCACCGCTCAAATGGTCGGTTTCATGCTGGAAGATGCGGGCCGGCCAGCCGTGCAGATGTTCCTCATGCTTGTTGCCGTCCTCATCCTGCCAACGGGCGGTGATGTCAAGCCAACGCTTGCGTACGGCCTGGTAACCGTCGAAGCTCAGGCAGCCTTCGTAGAAGCTGCGGGTTTCGGTGCCGATCGGCTCGTAGCTGGGGTTGATGATGGCGTGGAAGGGGAATTCCGCGGCTTCGCGCGGATCGCCATCGTCGCCTTCGCATACGTGGTCTTCGACGACGGCCAAAGCCAGACCGAGACCGATCTGGGTGGCTGCGAGGCCCACGCCCGGCGCTTCCAGCATGGTGGTGCGCATGGTGTCGATGAGCTTGTCAAGCGTTTTGCGGCTCAACTGGCCGTCGTAGGCGATGGTCTGCTGGCGTAATACCGGTTCGCCGGCCTGCACGATCGGCATGATTTTCTCTTTGCCGCCGGTTTTGATGAGCTTTTCGACCTCGCGGTTGAGTTCGAGGTCCACTTTCGAGTTGTGTCCGAACATGGGGCATATCTCCTTGCGGGCTCTTACAGGGTGAGTTCGTCGGCGACGACCTTGGCGAGGCGATCGCACACTTCGTCTGCCTGCTGCTGGGTTTCGGCTTCGGCCATGACGCGCACGAGCGGCTCGGTGCCGGACGGACGCAGCAGCACGCGGCCGGTGTCGCCCAGCAGCTTCTCTTCGCGTTCCACCGCGGCCTGCACCTTGGCGTTGGTCTTGGCGGCCATCTTGTCGACGTTCGGCACGTTGATGAGCGTCTGCGGCAGCTGCGGGAAGTCGGCGGCCAGTTCCTTCAGGCTCTTACCGGATTTGACGACCTCGTTGCACAGGGTGAGCGCGGTCAGGGTGCCGTCGCCGGTGGTGGCGAATTCGCGGTTGATCACGTGGCCGGACTGCTCGCCGCCGAGCGAATAATCGCCTCGCAGCATCTCTTCGAGCACGTAACGGTCGCCCACGTTGGTCTGCACGGTCTTGATGCCCATGGAACGCAGGGCCAACTTCAGACCGAGGTTGCTCATCACCGTCACGACGAGGGTGTCATGGTTGAGCTTGCCCGCGTTCTTCTTGGCGCGCGCCAGAATGCCCATGATCTGATCGCCGTTGACCATGTTGCCGTCCTCATCCACGGCAAGGCAACGGTCGGCATCGCCATCGAAGGCAACGCCCATGACGGCGCCGGAGGCCTTGACCATGGCCTGCAGCTGCTCAGGATGGGTGGAGCCGGCGTTCTTGTTGATGTTGTAGCCGTCCGGCGACGCGTTGATGACGGTCACGTCGGCGCCGGCGCGGCGCAAGGCTTCCGGAGCGACCACGGACGTGGCGCCGTTCGCGCAGTCGGCCACGATCTTCAGGCCCTTCAGCGGCGTCGGCTGCGACTTGTCCGGACCGACCGGCGCGATGGCGGAAACCAGATGGTCGATGTACAGGTTGGTTGCGGTGGCGGTGTCATGGCTGACACGACCCACGCCGGCGCCGGTAGGACGATCCCAATCCTGGCCGAGCACCGCTTCGATCTCGTCTTCCTTGGTGTCGGGCAGCTTGAAGCCGCCGCGGGCGAAGAACTTGATGCCGTTGTCGGGCATCGGATTGTGGGATGCGGAGATCACCGCGCCCATTTCCACGTTGAGCACGGACGTCAGGTATGCGACGCCCGGCGTCGGGATGATGCCGGCGTCGATCACGTCGAAGCCGCCGGCGGACATGCCAGCGGACAATGCGGCGGCAAGGAAATCGCCGGAAACTCGTGTATCACGACCGACCAGCGCACGGCGACGGCTTTCGAATTCGCTCCGCTCGTCATCGCCCAGCACACGCACCGCGGCGTCACCCAAATCGAGCGCCAGCTGTGCCGTCAAATCCCTATTCGCCAATCCTCGAACGCCGTCGGTTCCGAACATACGTGGCATGAGTCTCAAATCCTCGCTATCTGCAAACGATATTTCCGTGACCTATCGTACTCAACCGTGCCGCCGAAACCAGCAGGTGACGACGCAATCGCATAACACTTCACAATTCAAAGCATTTCACGGCGCGCAATGCCCTTTTCGTGTCGCACGACTTTGATTTCAAGGCGGAAAATCAAGTCGTGCGGCAACACTTGATAAAGAAATACCCCCTAACTATCATTTTCCGTTGAAAACCAGCAAAAAATAAGAGTTAGAGGGTATGAAAGCCAGCACGCTTGTCGCACAACTTTGAAAAATGCCTCCAAAATCAAAGTCGTGCGACAGCCTTCGACGCAAAATGCCCCCTAATCCTTATTTTCAAGCGGAAAACGAGGATTAGGGGACATAAATGCCGATATGCCCGTCGCATGACTTTGAAAATCGCACCCAAAATCAAAGTCGTGCGACGACATGACGGCTCTTAAGCGGGAACGTTCCTGTCGCCCCTGCTATCAGAGCGCGGCGTTGAAGTCGCGCACTTTCAGCGTGCGGTGAGAAGCCTCGACGTTGCCACGCACAATACGCTGCAAGGCGTTGTCCGCGTCCTTATGGGAGGCGAGCCAGGCGTCACCCAGCTCCACGAGCTTCGCCGGATCGGCATAGCCCGGATACAGGCCTTCGAGCAGCGCTTCCGCCATGTGGAAGGTCTTGTGCTCCCAAATCCAGTCGGCGACCTCGAAATACTTCTCGGCGTACGGTTCGGCCAAGTCGGCGCGCGGGGTGGCTGCGAAGCCACCGGCCACAGCCTCAAGCTGCATGTTGGTCAGCTCGTCGTTGTGCAGGGCCTCGTTCCAAGCCCATGCCTTCGCTTCGGCGGTACCGGCCACGGCGCGTGCACCATAGGCGAACTCACGGTTCTCGGTGGTTTCGCGCTTGGCCAGTTCGGCGTCGATTCCCGCCTGGTCGATCGCGTTGACGGTGCTCAGCGCGTTGATGATGGTCCAGCGGAAGTTGTTGTCGATTTCCAGACCGTCGAATGCCACGGAACCGTCGAGCAGGCCCTTCGCGTTGGCGACGAACGCCTCGTCGCCCGGCTCGCCGTAGCCCAGGTAGGCGGTGACGAGCTGGAACTGTTCGTCGGAGCCGGCCTTGGCCTGACCCGCCAGCTTGAACAGTTCGGCGGCCACATGCTTCACGGTCTCGGCACGCTCTGCCGGAGCGGTGTAATGCCATGCGGTGGTGCTGACCTGTGCCAGCGCGTAACGGAAGGTGGTGGACTCGTGTTCGGTGGCGAGCGCGGCCAGCGAGGTGTCGATGAACTGGCGTGCCGGCAGTTCGCCGTCGCGGGTCATGTCCCACAGGGCGAGCCAGATCACGGAACGGGCGAGCGCATCGTCGAAGCGGTACAGGTTGCTTGTCGCGAATGCGAGGCTCTTGTCGTCGAAACGCAGCTTCGTGTAGGTCAGGTCGTCGTCGTTCACCAGAATCAGCGACGGACGTGCCTTGCCGGCGGCAGCGTCGACGACCGTCAGTTCGCCGTCGACGTCCAGTTCGAAACGGTCGGTGCGCACGATCTTGCCGGTTTCCGGATCCTCGTTGTAGAAGCCGACGGCGAGACGGTGGGCGCGCAGCACGGGATGCTCGGCCGGAGCGGTCTGGCGCAGGGCGAGACGCTTGATGGTGCCGTCCTCGTTCTCTTCGACTTCGGTGGCGATGGTGTTGATGCCGGATTCCTCAAGCCACTGGGCGCTCCACGCCTTCAGGTCGCGGCCGGAAGTGAGTTCCAGTTCGGCGAGCAGGTCGGCGAGGGTGGCGTTGGAGTAGGCGTGCTTGTTGAGGTAGTTGTTGATGCCCTTGAAGAACTTCTCACGGCCCACGTAGTACACGAGCTGCTTCAGCACGGAGGCGCCCTTGGCGTAGGTGATGCCGTCGAAGTTGACGTAGGTGTCGTTGAGGTCGTTGATCGGGGCGACGATCGGGTGGGTGGTGCTCAGCTGGTCCTGACGCAGCGCCCAGCTCTTTTCGCCGGAGCTGAAGGTTGCCCAGGCGTCCTTCCATTCGGTGGCTTCGGCGGTGGCGAGGGTGGACGTGAACTCGGCGAAGGATTCGTTGAGCCACAGGTCGTTCCACCACTTCATGGTCACGTAGTCGCCGAACCACATGTGGGCGAGCTCGTGCAGCACGGTGACCACACGGCGTTCCGCGTAGGCGTCGGTGACCTTGGATTCGAACACGTACTGGTCGCGGATGGTGACCATGCCGATGTTCTCCATGGCGCCGGCGTTGTACTCCGGCACGTAGATCTGGTCGAACTTGGCGTACGGGTACGGCACGCCCCAGGTCTTGGCGTAGAAGGCGAAGCCTTTCTTGGTGATGTCGAACAGGTAGTCGACGTCCTTTTCGAAGGCTTTGGCGAGCGCCTGGCGGCAGTACATAGCCATCGGCACGGTGCGGCCGTCCTCATTGGCGTATTCGGTGTGCCATTCGGCGTACGGTCCGGCGCAGATGGCGGTGAGGTAGGAGCTCATGGTTGGGGTCGGCTCGAACACCCACAGCTTGGTGGTTTCGGCGGCGTGATCGCCGAGCGTGCCTTCCTCGGTGACGGTTTCGTTGTCGGTCACGGAGGAGGTGGGCATGTTGGACGTGACGATCCAGGATTTGGCGGCGAGCACGGAGAAGTCGAACACGGCCTTCAGATCGGGCTGGTCGAACACGGCGTAGACGCGACGGGCGTCCGGCACCTCGAACTGGGTGTACAGGTAGACGTTGCCGTCGGACGGGTCGACGCTGCGGTGCAGGCCTTCGCCGGTGTTGGAGTACTGGCACATCGCCTTGACGGTGACCTCGTTGTGCTCCTTGAGGTTCTTCAGTTCGATGCGGCTGTCGACGTACGCTTCAGCCGGGTCGAGGGTTTCGCCGTTGAGGGTGATTTCGCTGACTTCGTTGGCGATGAGGTCAAGGAAGCTTGACTCCCCCGGCTTCGCGTCGAAGGTGATGGTGGTTTCGGAGCCGAAATCCTTGGCTCCGCGGGTCAGGTCAAGCTTGACCGTGTAATGGATTGGCGCGGCGATGATGCTTTTGCGTTCTTCCGCTTCGATTCGGGTGAGGTTTGCTCCTGGCATGTCACTCCTTCTTTCTGGTAACAGAAGGCGGCGCGATCAGTTGTGCCGATCACGTCGCCTTGATTCAATTTATGGTAAATTTACGGCTTATTTCGCGGCGTTCAGTCCCATCGCGTCGTCCACGTCCTGCGCGATGTCGGCGACGACGGGGACGATCATCGGCTTGCGGTGCAGCTGTCGTGCCACCCAGCCGCCGAGCGTGCGTCGCATGATCTGCTGCAGCTTGTAGGTGTCGCGCGTGCCCTGCATCATCGCGTCCTGCAGCTGCTCGACAATCTGGTGACGGACCTTGTCGAACTCGCTTTCGTCTTCCGCGACCGCGTTGAGGTAGATCTTCGGGCCGGTGATGACATCCGCGGTTTCGGTGTCGACGACCACGAAGCTGGACACGAAGCCTTCGGTGCCGAGGATGCGGCGCTTCTCGAGTTCTTCGTCGGTCAGTTCGCCGACGGAATCGCCATCGACGTAGACGTAGCCGCACGGCACGGAGCCGACGACCGCGGCCTGGCCGTGGTACAGGTCGACGACGTCGCCGTCTTCGGCCAGCACGACGTTCTGCGGATCGACGCCGGTCTTGACGGCGATCATGCCGTTGGCCACCAAGTGGCGGTTTTCGCCGTGGATAGGCATGGCGCACTTCGGCTTGACGATGTTGTACATGTACAGCAGCTCGCCTTCGTTGCAGTGGCCGGAGACGTGCACGGCGGCGTTGTCTCGGTTGACCACGCGGGCTCCGAGCTGCACGAGCTTGTTGATGACCTTGTAGACGCCATGCTCGTTACCTGGGATCAGGGAGCTGGCGAGAATCACCGTGTCGAACTCGTTGATGGTGATGTCGCGGTGGTTGCCGTCGGCGATGCGGCCGAGCGCGGCCATCGGCTCGCCCTGGGAGCCGGTGCACATGTAGACGAGCTTGTCGTCCTGCACGTCATGGGCCTGCTTCAGGTCGATGACGGTGTCCTCGGGCAGACGCAGGTAGCCCAGATCTGCTGCGATGGACATGTTGCGGACCATGGAACGTCCGACGAACACGACCTTGCGGCCGTACTTGTGGGCGGCGTCCACGACCTGCTGCACGCGGTGCACGTGGCTGGAGAAGCTGGCCACGATGATCTTGCGAGTGGCCTGTGCGAACGCCTGGTCGAGCGCCGGACCGATGGAGGTCTCCGGCTTGACGAAGCCCGGGACCTCGGCGTTGGTGGAGTCCATCATCAGCAGATCCACACCCTTTTCGCCAAGCTTGCCGAATTCCACCAGATCGGTGATGCGGTGGTCGAGCGGCAGCTGGTCGAGCTTGATGTCGCCGGTGTCGATAAGCGAGCCGGCGGGGGTCTGCACGAACACGGCGAGCGCGTCCGGAATGGAGTGCGTGACGTTCACGAATTCCAGGTTGAACGGGCCGACCTTGAGCTTGTCGCGTCCCTTGACCTCGACGAGCGTCGGGTTGATGCGGTGTTCCTTGCACTTGGCCTCAACGAAGGCGAGGGTGAGCTTGGAACCGATCAGCGGAATGTCCGGGCGGAGCTTGAGCAGGTACGGCACGCCACCGATATGGTCCTCGTGGCCGTGGGTGAGCACAAGCGCCTCGACCTTGTCGAGACGGTCCTTGATGTAGTGGAAGTCAGGCAGGATGAGGTCCACGCCCGGCTGCTCCTCTTCCGGGAAGAGCACGCCGCAGTCGATGAGCAGGATATGCCCGTTGTATTCGACCACGTTCATGTTGCGGCCGATCTCACCCAGACCGCCGAGCGGCACGATGCGCATGGAGCCCTTGCGGTACTTCGGCGGGGCGATCAGCACCTCGTCCTGCTGCGGCGCGGTGGATTGCGGCGCGGAATGCGACGGACGACGGTTCGAACCGTTGCCGCCACGGGATCCACGGGAGCCGCCGTTGCGCGAGCCACCGTTGCCACGGCTGCGGGTGGAGGACTTGGCCTTCTTGATGGCGGTCTTCTCGGACTTCGCGGCCTTAGTGGTCTTGGATGCCTTGACTGCGGTTTCAGTGCGCTTGGCAGCTTTGCTGCCGCGCTTGTGTGTTGTTGTCTTTGTGGTTTCTTCTGTAGCCATTTCCTAGTTGGATTTCTATTACTAATTGTCTCCGCCTATGCGGAAACGAGGAATTTGGGTGCCTGCCGGCGTTCATGCGCGACAGGCCAGTCGCATCATGCGATTCGGTTCACAGCAGTCCCGCGGCGCGCATGCCCTTTTCCGCGCGCACGAGTTCCGCTTCGCCCGGACCGACGTTCGGCAGGCGCATTTCGGTGGAGTCGAGGATTCCACGCACCTTCAGCGAGGCCTTGGCCATCACGGCCTGGAAGCCATTGCCGTTCATCGCTTCGACGAGCGGCGCCAGCTGCACGGAGATGCGCTGCGCTTCGTGGATATCGCCACGATCGAACGCGTTGGCGAGGTCACGCATCGGGCCGGCGGCGGCGTGCGCGATCACGGAGATGATGCCGACTGCGCCGACGGACAGGAACGGCAGGAACAGGCCGTCATCGCCCGAATACCAGGTCAGGCCGGTTTCCATACGCTTGCGTACCGCGCCGGCGATGTCTCCGGTGGCGTCCTTGACGGCCTTGACGTGGTCGAGCTCGGCCAGACGGCGGTAGGTCTCCAGCTGGATGTGCAGTCCGGTACGGCCCGGCACATCGTAGATGATGATCGGCTTGTCCGCGGAATCGTTGACCGCCTTGTAGTGGCGGAACACGCCTTTCTGCGACGGACGGGAGTAATACGGGGCGACCACGAGCACCGCGTCGGCGCCCGCCTCCTGGGTCTGCTCCACCATGCGCACGGTGTGCGCGGTGTCGTTGGAACCGGCGCCGGAAATGACCGGCACGTCCACGACTTCCTTGACGGCCTGAACCAGCTCGACCTTCTCCTCCATGTGGGTGGTCGGAGATTCGCCGGTGGTGCCGTTGACCACAAGACCGTCGGCACCATCCGCCACGAGCTGCCTCGCCAGCTGTTGCGCGGCTTCGAAATCTACGGCTCCGTCGGCCTTCATGGGGGTGACCATGGCCGGAAGGATACGTCCGAAGGGAGCAGGATCGAGCAGATGCATTGTACCGTCGTCAGTCTTAGGGCTTGTCATACGGCTAACGGTACTTCCCTCTGCGGACGCTTTCGATTTCGCGAGATGCGAAAAGTCACATTTTGGAAGGCCTGCCGACGATGACCGCGACGACGCACTGCAGGAAAGCGACGAACGTGAACACCATCAGCGGCACATGGTGGCCGCCGGTGGCCTGGACCAGCACGCCGAACATAAGCGGGCCGAGCGACGCGATCAGATAGCCGAACGACTGCGCAACGCCCGACAGCACCACGGTTTCGGCGCTGTCACGGCCGCGCAACGCGATCAATGCGAGCGCCACCACCAGGGACGCGCCTTGCGCGCAGCCGCCGACGAACGCCCATACCGGCATGAGATGCGGCAGCAGCAGCATGCCGAGGCCGGCGATGAACATGGGGGCGCTTGCGGTAAGCGCCGCGCAGACCTGGTTGCCGCGCACGTTCATGAGTTTCGGAATGAGCAGGCCGGAGAAAATGCCGATGCCTTGGAAGATGAACAGATGCACGCCGGCGGTGGAGGCGTCGTAGCCGATGGACGCCGAGATGGACGGCATCCAGTTGGACATGGTGTAGAAGGCGGACGATTGCAGTCCCATGAAGGCCGTCACGTACCACGTCATCGGACGGCGCAGAACACGGGCGAACACGCCACGCGACGATTGGGAACGTGCGGATTGGGCGGAAGGCGAGTTCCGTACGGCGGCCGACGCGACGACGATCTTGCGATTGTGCAGGATACGCAACGCCCACAGCACGGCGACGACCAGCGGCGGCACGCTCCAGAAGGCGAGCGACGCGCGCCATCCGCCCCACATCTGCGCGAGCGGCGCGGACAGCAATCCGGCTGTGGCGCTGCCGGCAGTGATGCAACCGGAGTAGACGCCGGTCGCCATCGCGACATGGCCGGCATAGTCGCGTTTCGCGATCACCGGCACAAGAACGTTGCCGACGGCGATGGCGGAGGCGAACACCACCGTGCCCAGCCAGATGCCGACGCCACCGCCGAACGAGCGGGCGAAATCGCCCGCCGCGATGCACAGCAGTGCCAGCAGAATCGATATGTCGATGCCGATGCGGCGCGCAAGGAACGTGACGAGCGGGCTGACCACGGCGAAGGCGATCAGCGGAATCGCCGTCAGCACGCCTTGCACGCCCTCGCCCCACGCAAGGTCGGTTCCCATTTGGGCGAGGACCGGCCCGACGGCGGCGATGGCGGGCCGCAGATTCAGCGATACGAGGAAGATCAAAGCCACCCACAATCCGGTGGAGGACCGGTCGTACGCCAGCATGTTTCGTTTTGAATTCATTCCGTTCCCATTCCCGCTTCCACTTCCGTTTACCGCCGTTCCAACGGGACGTGCCGCGCCTAGATTTTCCCTATCAATCTTCAAGCTCATTGAGCGCATCGAAGCAATCGTTGATGCCTTCGATACGCGCGTGCACCTCGTCTTCGGTATCGACGAGGCATTTTCCGACTTCGTCCATCATCAGGGCGATCAGGGCGAACGCCGCGGTGAAGCTCGTCAGCACGTGGGAGTTCAGCACCACTTTGAAGAAGGCGACGTTACGGCCGATGACGGCGTTGCGCGCCGAAATGTCGCCAATCACCACCACGGTCAGGCCGCGCTCAAGCATCACGTCGATGAGCCGCGAGAAGAAGGGAAGACGCCGGCCCACGCCGATGATGACGATTACGTCGCCTGCCGCATAATCAACCAGATCTTCGCCTATGGACTGGCCTGGATTCGGCAGAATATCAACGTTTCCGCGTAGCCGCATCAGCTGTTCGCGCATGTGCAGCGCCACGGGATAGCTGCTGCGGTACCCGACCACCGCCACATGCGGGGCCGTGGCCATGGCTTGGCATGCGGATGACAGTTGCGCGCGGTCGATGCCTTCAAACGTGCGTTTCAGGCTTTCCTCGTCACGGCGCAGATGGTCGGCGACCAAATCGTCGCACTGGGTGTGCCGTGAAAGCTCCGGAGAGCCAGGACGATGGACGCGACGCACGTCACGTCTGAATTCGCCCGCGTTCGCATAGCCGAGCTTGCGGTACAGGCGGCTGAGCGTCGGCTGCGAGATGCCGCTCAACTGCGACAATTCCACGGAATTGCAGACCAGCACGTCGGTCAGATGACCCAGAATGAACTGCGCAGCCTCACGTTCCGTCGCAGTCAGCGAATCGAAGGATTCCCGGATGCGCGCCACCAAGCCGAGGTCCGCGGCAGCATTGCCTTCCTCGTCCATGGCGTCCTTCGAAGCCCCCATATTGTCTGAAAGCATAATTCCAGAAGTCACGCTCATCGCCCTTCCCTGCAGTACATTCTCACGCGGCGCATCCGCTCTCCTGACGATGCTACCCCTTGCTTTCCGGGTTTCACCAGGTTTGGCCGCCGACAACCGTCACGACGAATGAAGAATTTCAGATGCCGTAAGCACTGAAATGCATCCATCACAGGCAGTGGCGGCGCCTCTTGGCAACGCGACCCACCATCAGGAGATGACCGACCATGGCAAAAACAGCTTACCCCACACAATCAACATCGCATATCGGGCGGATTCGGCATAGAAGAAACGGTGCCAAACCAGCGAAATGGGCGACTAACGCGGCAACAAAATCCCCGACTGTTGCGAACACTGTTGAACCGGCATCGCGCCCGGCCGAATGCGAGGCGAACGCGGTGCGCAAGATCGTACGGCTGGTGGCACGCACCGGCTGCCGCACGCATATTCTGCACGTGTCCAGCGGTCTGAGCGTGGACGTGCTGCGGCGGGCGAAGGCCGAAGGACTGCCGGTCAGCGCGGAGACCTGTCCGCATTACCTCACGTTGGATTGCGACCATATTCCCGACAACGCCACCGCGGTCAAATACTGTCCGCCGATTCGTGATCTGCATGAGCAGGACGCGCTATGGGCGGGGCTTGCCGACGGCACGTTGGATGGTGTCGTCACCGATCATTCCCCGGCCAGCGCGGATATGAAAGCCGGCACACTCGCCACCGCGTGGGGTGGCGTTTCCAGTCTGCAGGTCGGATTCCGCGCGGTGTTGACGGGTGCGATGCGGCGCGGCTTGAGTTTGGCCGACGTCGTGCGGTGGATGTCGTGCAACACCGCACGGCTTGTGGGACTTGACGATCGTGGCGATATAACGCCGGTATTGCGGGCCGATTTGGCGATTATTCGCCCGTACGAACGGTTTGTTGTGGATGCTACCGCTTTGGAAAGCCGCAATCCGATCTGCGCCTGCGATGGCATGACGCTTAACGGCGTCGTCACGCGCACGTTTGTAGCGGGGCGGGACGCGCTCTCCGGAGTGCGGGAGGGGAATCTTATCGTTCGTCCGTGAATCGGAATCCGTAAATCAACCATTCAACAAAAATCCCCAACCCGCCAACGGCCGGATGTCATTCGATGTCGGCAGATTGGGGACGGACGAGAATCAGGTCTCAGCCCAGATAGGCGGCCGGGTTCTGGGCGAACTTGTCGGCGCAACCGGGGTTGCAGAAGTAGTAGGTGACGCCGCCGTATTCGCGGGTCGCGGCCGCGGTGGCCGGATCGACGCTCATGCCGCAAACCGGGTCCTTCGCAACGTTCGCCGCGGAATCGCCCATATTCGAAGCCATGCCGTGGCCGTCATGACCGCCGCAGCAGTGTCCGGCGCCCATCGCGCCCATGTTCTCGGCTTCCTTCTTGGCCTTGTGATCGCTGAACAGTCCCATGATCGTTCCTTTCCGACTGTGCTGGTTGCCATTATTTTTGCTCGGATCGGGCTTGCGTACCCGATACGTCTTGTTTTTCGCCGCCTCCGCGTCCGGATCGAACAGGCGCAGCCGGCTTGCGTTCGTCACCACGCACAACGACGAGAACGCCATCGCGGCGCCGGCGATCATCGGATTCAGCAGCGTTCCGGTGAACGGATACAGCACGCCGGCCGCGATCGCGATGCCGATGCTGTTGTAGCCGAGTGCGAAGCCGAGGTTTTGCGCGATGTTGCGCATGGCGGCGTGCGTCAGGTCGAGCGCATGCACGAGCCCCATGAGCGAGCCGCGCATCAGTGTCACATCCGCGGATTGGATGGCCACGTCGGTGCCGGTGCCGATGGCGAAACCGACGTCGGCTCGGGCGAGGGCGGGCGCGTCGTTGATGCCGTCGCCGACCATCGCCACCGTATAGCCTTGCGATTGGAGTTTTGCGATTTCGTCGGCCTTGCGTTCCGGCCGCACGCCGGCGATCACATGACGTTCGTCGATACCGACCTGGCTTGCGATGGCGCGTGCGGTGGTCGGATTGTCTCCCGTGAGCATGACGGCTTCGACGCCACGTTTGCGGAGCAGTTCGATGGCTTGGCGCGAGTCGGCTTTCGGCACGTCGGCGACGGCGACGATGCCGGCGAGATGGCCGTCGATGGCCGCTAGGATCGGCGTTTTGCCTTGCTGCGACAGGAGTTCCATGTCGGCGATGATGGCGTCGAGGTTCGTATCGTGGATGGTCTCGGAGGCAATTTCGGAGGTATCGGACGTAACGTCGGGCATGTTGACGTCAAGGTCGTCGATCAGGTCGGTGTTGCCGACGGCGACGGTGTGCGGCAGACCGCGGAAGGTGACACGCGCGGTGACGCCACGGCCGGCAATCGCCTGAAAATCGGTGGTTTGCGCGAGTTCCGCAACGTCCGCGACGTCGGCTTTTTCCGCAGCTGCGGCAACGATCGCAGCAGCGAGCGGGTGTTCGGAATCGCGTTCGGCGGCGGCGACAATCGTCAGCAAATCATCGGGACGCCGATGCCACACGCCCAACGGCAGCACATCGGTAAGGGTGGGTTTGCCGGCGGTGATCGTGCCGGTCTTATCCAATACGACGGCATTGACTTTGCCGCATGTTTCCAACGCTTCGGCGGAACGGACCAGCACCCCCATGCGAGCCGCGCGGCCAGTCGAGACCGTCACCGACAACGGAGTCGCCAGTCCGAGCGCGCACGGGCAGGCGATCAGCAGCACCGATACCGCGGCGACCAGCGCGTGCGTGACACGCGGTTCGGGGCCGAACGCGAACCACAATGCGCACGACCATACGGCGACGAGCACCACGATCGGCACGAAAACGCCGGAGATACGGTCCGCCAATCGTTGCACGGGGGCTTTCGAGCTTTGTGCGGCGGCCACCATGCCGATGATCTGCGCGAGCACGGTGTCCTTGCCGACTTTCGTGGCGCGGTACCGCAGCGAGCCACCACCGTTGATGGTGACGCCCGTCACTTCGCTGCCCTCGGTTTTGGCGACCGGCATGGCTTCGCCGGTGATCATCGATTCGTCCACGGTGGAGCTGCCGGATATGACGATGCCGTCGACCGGCAGCTGCTCGCCGGGGCGGATGGCGATGATGTCGCCGACGCGCACGTCATCGATGGCGATGCTGGTTTCCTTGCCGTCTCGCACCACGCGGGCGGTTTTCGGTTGCAGACCCGCCAATGCGCGCATGGCTTCACCGGTGCCTTTGCGGGCGCGCGCTTCGAGCAGCTGGCCGACAAGCATAAGCGTGACGACCACACCGACCGCTTCGAAATACGGTTCGCGCGCGTTCTCGGGCAGGACGTTCGGTGCGAAGGTGACCACGCAGGAGTAGGCGAATGCGGCCAGCGCGCCGAGGCTGACGAGCGCGTTCATCTCCGGCGAGCGGTGGGCGATCGCGGCGAAACCGCTGCGGAAAATCGGCAATGCCGCATAGCCGACGATTGGCAGCATCAGCAGGAACTGCAGCCAGTTCGGCATCGGATACAGCATGAGCATGGTGGAGCCGAATACCGGAATCGTGCAGACGGCCGCCACGATAAGACGGGTGATGAGGGCGCGAATTCCCGATTCCGATCCGCGCGATTTGCCCGAATCACCCGAACCGGACGTTTGGACGGCGCCTTTTTGCGCGCATTGCACGCCTGTTTCCGCGGAACCGGCGGCGGCACCGACACTTGCATGCTTTCCCGGCAGTATGCGCAACGTGCCGTGCAGCATGTTCATACCGCATGCGAAGGGATACTCGCCCGGCTGGTCGGGATGAAGCGTCAGCGTGGTCGTGCGGAAGGCGGGCAACGCAAGATCGACCCCGAAATCGGAGAACACGACATGCGACGAGCATTCGCCGTCTTCCTTGCGATCGAAGATCAGCCGCAACGGCATGCCCGCTTCGGCTTCGATGACGGCTGGGTTATACCCGCCTTTGACTTCGACGACCGCTTCCTGCACGTCGTCGCGCAACGGCGCACGATATGCTTTGCGCGGTGCGAAGAAGAACCACAGCACGCCCGCCGTGACGAGCAGCGCCATAATAAGCGCGATTGCGATGTGCATATTCCAGCCGCCTTCCGTCCGTAATTGGCTTTCGATTTCGGCAAACACCATCACAATATACCCCTATAGGGTATATTGGCAAGAGGGACGAGCAAACTTCAGCCGTAGATAAAATTTTCAGCGCAGCGAGGAGGACGATATGAACGCCACACAACATGGGTACGCAAGCGACCAGAAGAGGATCATCGCACGATTGAATCGCATCGAAGGGCAGGTGCGCGGCATTCGGCAGATGACGGAAAACGGCGAATACTGCATCGACATTCTGACACAGATTTCCGCAGCGGACAGCGCGCTGAAGTCGGTGGCGCTACTGTTACTTGACGACCATCTGCACCATTGCGTCGCCAAAGCCGCGGCGGAGGGCGGTACCGTCGCCGACGAAAAGCTGGCGGAAGTCAGCGCCGCCATCGCACGCCTTGCCAAATAATCGGAACAGATCCGCCATAAAAAAACTGCCGACGGGAGACACATGCACCCGTCGGCAGTTTGAAAAAATACGATTACAGGTCGAGGAAGTGGTCGAGGCCGACGGTCAGACCCGGGTAGGTTCCGGTGGAGACCTTGCGCACGGCCAGCAGCACGCCCGGCATGAAGGAGATGCGGTCGAAGCTGTCGGCGCGGATGGTCAGCTGTTCGCCGGAGTTGCCGAACAGCACCTCCTCATGGGCGTTGAGGCCACGCAGACGCACGGCGTGCACGTGGATGCCGTCCACCACCTGGCCGCGGGAGCCGCCATCGGTTTCGGTGGCGTCCGGAACCGGACCCAAGCCGGCCGCCTTGCGCGCTTCGGCGATGCCCTGCGCAGTGTGGAAAGCGGTGCCGGACGGAGCGTCCACCTTGGTCGGGTGGTGCAGTTCGATGACTTCCGCGGATTCGAAATACGGCGCCGCGACCTTTGCGAAATGGTCGGCGAGCACCGCGGAAATGGCGAAGTTCGGCGCGATGAACACGCTCTGGCTCTCACGCAGGGCCGCGGCGAGCGCGGCGCGCACCTGGTCGAGCTTCTCTTCGGTCCAGCCGGTGGTGCCCACCACCACGTCGACGCCCTGCTTGACGAGCGCGAGCACATTGCCCAGCGACACGCTCGGCACGGTGAATTCCACCACGACGTCGGTGTTTTCGGGGGTGATGGCGGTCAGGTCGTCACCTGCGTCGAGCGCGAGCGCGAGTTCGGTGTCGGCGGCGGCATTGACGGCGTCGACCACGTGCGAACCCATGCGGCCTTTGGCACCGACTACGGAAACCTTGATCATTGCAGCTCCTTGCTGTTTTCGCGGACGCGCATGTTGCGCATGTCGTACGTTTGCCGTGCGCATGTGTTCGAAATCGCGTGTCCGCGTCCATAACGTGTTCCACTTATGAATCTAAAGAGACGCTTCGACGCGGAGGCAGGCGGCTATGACGCTTGACGATCGAACGTCGGTCAGCCGCGGCGGCGCACCAGCAGCCAGCCAATCAGCGCGAACGGAATCGAACAGCCCACGAACACGGCGGGCAGGCTCAATCCCACGCCCGGATCGAAATGGTCGAGCACGATGCCGGTGATCATGGAGCCGAACGACGCGCCCATCGTGCCGGCGGTGCTCACCCAGGACAGGCCTTCGGTGAGCGATTCCTCGGGCACGGTCTCCTTGACGAGGAGGTTGCCGGAGGCGAATACCGGCGAAATGGTCAGGCCGGTGAGGATCTCCACCAGTCCCATCACGATCAGGTTGCCCTGGCACAGGTGGATCACCACGAAGCCGACGGTCATCAAGGCGAGGAACATGATCATGTGACGCCAGCGGGAGCCTTTGAGCTCGCGCGAGCCGAAGACCAGCGCGCCCATGCAAGAGCCGACGGCCAGCATGGCCAGCTGCACGCCGAGCACGGAGTCGAGGTGCAGCGATTTCATGACGGCGGTCATGGACGTGTCGAACGCGGTGAACGCCATGTTGAACACGATGAACACGGCGAGGAGCGGCAGCACACCCGCATAGGTGAGCACGTTGCGTTTCCTGCGGTCGCGATCGCCCGTCTTGAGCCGATCCAAATCGAAACGGTCCGCGGAAACCGCGGCACCAGCGGCACCGCCGGCCGCCAATCGCACGTCAGCATCGTCCGTATCGGCCGCGACGACCGTGATTTCGCGCAATACCGGCGGTTGAGTGTCACGCAATGCGAAGAACACGGCACCGCCGAACGCGCAGGCGAGGGTCGGCACGAACAGCTGTGATACGGGATGCACGGACGCGGCCAGGAAAGCCGCCAGAATCGGCCCGAAGATGAACACGATCTCGTCGATGGCGGATTCGAGCGCATACGCGGTGTTGAGCAGGTCCTCCTTGTCGGCGCGGTCGAGCACGTACGCCCAACGGGTGCGCACAAGCGCGCCGAACGAGAACTGCGTCATGCCCATGACCACGGCAAGCACGAACAGCAGCGGAATCGGCACGCGCATCAGCGCGGCGAACGCGAAGCCCAGCATGACGATGATCTGCACCGTCAGGATCACCGGACCGACCTTGCGCTGGCCGAACCGGTCGAACAGGCGCGCGTACAGCGGCGTGACCGCGGCGGTGGCGAGCACGTACGCGGCGCTCATCACGCCGGCGATCGTCCAATTGTCGTACATGTGGTTGAGCGCGAGCACGATACCGAGGCCCATCATGGACATCGGCAGTCGCGCGATGGCTCCGGACACGCAGAACGCCTTCGTGCCGGGAATGCGGAAAAGCTGCGCGTATGGCGATTGCGTTTTCTGCGATTCGTGCGGTTCGTGCGATTGCGATTGCGGTTTCGCGCCCGTCACGCCGTCACCTTTCCCCGGTAGATGAACATGTCGTCGAACAGTGGCGGCACTTCGCCGTCGGCACTGCCGCCGAGCCGGGCGACCGTCTCGCTTGCCGTGCGGTGCGCGATGCAGTCCAACCCCTTGTGGTCGTAGAAGCTCACGTCGCAGTCGGAATCGGTGTGCAGGTAGAACGCGGGCACGTCCCATGCGGCGAAATGCTCCTGCATGCGTCTCCAAAGCCGCCCGCCCACACCGTGGCCGCGCACGTCGGGGTTGACGATGAACAGTTCCAGCTCGCCCATGGTGGTTTCGTTGGCGCGCCCTTCGCGTTCCAGATCGAGTTCCACCGAGAAGCCGGATTTCAGCGCCGCCATATGCTTGGCGGCCTCCGGATCGGCGTCGATGCGGCGTTCCAAGGCCTTCATTTCCTCGCCGACTTCGATTTCGTCGAGCTGCGGCGCCTCGCCGGCGACGCGGATGAACGTGACGCCCGCGAGTGTGCCGTCGGCGGCGAACGCGCCGTTGGCGAACGTGGTCGGCAGCAGGTAGTGCAGCACGAAATATCGGGAGATCAGCCGCGACATGTCCGCGCCGACCTTGTCCACATCCTGCGGCCAGGTACGGTCGAACAGGTCGACCACCGCGTCCAGATCGCCCCAGCCGATGGGACGGAAGACGATTGCCGATGCGTTGTTTGTTCCGGCACCCATGCCGGCGTTCGGGATTGCGGTTGCGCTGTTCGCAGCCATATCAAACACTCCTTAACTGTCGTTGCGTCCGGCATGTGCGCCCGCCCACACATGCTGCACGAGGGTAGCGGCGTTCCTCCACAACGCTGCCTGCATAGCGGTTTCTCCCGCAGGCAGGCCGGAAAGCGCCGCTCCCCCGCTTTCTTCGGTCAAGGAGCCATTGCGCACCGGCACTAGTCGTTGTCGGATTGCTGCGGAATTCCGTAGCTCAACTCGGCAAGGATCTCTTCTTCTGTTTTGTCGAGGGCGTCAAGCTCCCGATCGGCCTCGTGAGGCTCACTCACATAGTAGAGACAGGCGTCGATTGCATCCAACGGCACCCCTTCCATCGCCGCGAGCAGCAGGCGGTACAGGTCGAGCTGTGCGAGCTTCTCCTTGATTTCGTCCGGTTTGCGTGGTTTTACGCCGGTTTTCCAATCGACCACGGTGTAGCGTTTCATCTCGTCCGTTTCGTCGAGACCGCCGAAGAACACCGCGTCGAGTTTGCCGTTGACGATGGTGCCGAGCTGGGACATGTCGACGACGAGCTGGCGTTCCGCCCATGCTGGACGTCGTTTTGCCCACGGCGAAGCGACGAGACGACGCTGCCAAGCGGCCAGTTTCCGTTCGTCTCGCAATTGGGCGTCCTGCGATGGTGCGTCCTGCGATTGCACGCCGCCGTTGTCCGCGTCGACTTGCGTATCACCTATCAATGCGATCAGTTCCGCACGCGACTGCGCGGCCATACCGGCAGCACCTTCCGTACCACCGATGCCGTCGACGTCCGCATCCGCCATGATGAAACGCTCAGCCCATGCGTGGAACCGCGTGCCGAGCTGTGCCGCCGGCGAGGCGACGTGCGGAATCGGACGGACCAGACCACGCCAGTAGGCGCGGGAGTCACGCTCGCCCATGGAGCCGGCGCGCGCTTGCAGCGAGGTGACGTTTTGGCGGCCGGCAGCAAGGATACGTTCGCCTTTGGCACGCACGGCCTCGTCGAAGGCGTCCTGCGATTCGCCTGCGTCAGCCGCGTCCGGTTCCGGCATGAGATGTTCGTCGGCGACGAGCAGTTTGGCGAGACGCAGCAGTGAGTTTCCGGTTTCCGGCGATGGCGTGGCGGATTCATCGGCAACGTCGCCCTGCGTTCCCGTGGATTCAGCGATATTCGGTTCGTCGGATTCGACGGCACGTACCTGTTCGGCCGCGGCACGCAGCTTGTCGGCGACATCGGCGCTCAGATCGCACGGCCAAGGCAAAGTATGGTCGTCCGAGACCGGTTCGAGCGGCGTGTTCCACGCATCGCCCACCACGGCATTCTCGAAATCGCGGGCGTGTTCGCCTACGAAATAGCCGTCGGGCAGGTCAAGTCCCAGCGTGTGCGGGGAGCCGTCCACATCGTCGGACAGGTTGTCCGGTTCGCGTACCGCGGTGACGATTCCGTTCATCGAATCGCGCGTCTCCAGCCAGAAATTCGACGGCGCGGCGCTTTTCTTTCCCTCCGCCAGACGGGAGTCGCGGCTCGTCTCGTTGCATCCGCTGTATACGAGCAGCGCCTCGTAGCGGGCGCGCGTCAACGCCACGTAGGCGAGACGGCGTTCGTCGGCGTGCAGTCGGCGGCCGTATTCCTCCTGTTGCGTCAGGTACAGGCTTGCCGGATCCATTCCTTCCATATCGTCGACGGCCATGGTTCGCAAGGTGCCGAACACCTCGTCGTCGATCACTTCCGCATCGTCCAATCCGTCGAGCGATTCCACGGGATTGCCCCCGATGGGCGCGTCGTGCGGGAATCGTGGCAGGATATCCGCGTCGGCGCGCACCGGAACCGGCACCGCGGACGGGTCTTCCAGCCAAGTGTGGGCTTTTTCGAAGTATTCCGGCGGCTCCCATACGCCGTCGCGCCGACCGCCCGGATGGTCTTCGTCCGTTTTGACGCTCAGGTGGTCGCCTTGACTGGACGGGAAGGTGCCGTCGCGCATGCCGACCACGGCCACGGCGTCCCATTCCAGGCCTTTCGACTGGTGCACGGTCATGAGCACCACATCGACGGGGGTATCTGGTGCGGTGGCGTTGTCATCGGACGCGTCACGCAGCGAATCCACCCACGAGATGAACGCGCGCAGGCTTGGCGTGCCCTGCGCGGCGATTTCCTGCAAGTAGGTGTCCACCAGAGACAGCATCGCGTCGAGTGACGAAGCGGCATGCGATGTGGCACGATTGCCGGCATCCGGATGCCGCATCCGTTCGGCGAGCAGCAGGTCGATGTCCAGTCCGAGCGCGGTGATGGCCGTGCGTACCACTTCCGGCAACGGATGGCCGACCATGCGCTGCACCTGTTGGATGACGCGACCGGCGTGGATGACGCTCGCGGCTCCCGTACGGCTCAATACGCCGTCGACGAGGTGCCGCAGATCGCCGCGCAGCAGCACGTCGATCAGGAAGACGGCGTTGGGCACTTGGTCGCGGTAGGCGCGCACGGTGGCGCGGATGTCGGCGTCGGACGGATTCGCATCCGCCTCCACAATGCCGGCCGACACGAGCGCGCGGTAGCGTTGCGCGGTGTTGAGCCGTTCGGCGATGCCGGCGAGCGCCTGCAGATCGTCGGCGGACAGACCGAATCGTGGTGTGGCGAGCAGCCGCATGAGCGCGGCGCTGTCGGTGTGGTCGCATACGACGTGCAGCAGGGCGAGGATGTCTTTGATTTCGGGACGTTCCAGGAGTGCGGCCTGGCCGACGACGAGTGTGGTGAGGCCGGCTTGTTCCAGTGCGTCCTCGTAGGCTGGCATCTGCGTTTTGGAGCGGAACAGGAGCGCCACGTGCGGACGGTTGTCTTTGGCTCCGTCGGCGAGCTCGTTTTCGGTTGGCGTGTGCAGCGCGATCGCTTGTTTGGCGAAGCGTACGATGGCGTCGATTTCCTGGCCGAATGTGGCGTAGCCGAGCACGCCGAGCGTACCTTCGGGGGCATTGTCGATGTTGGCGAGCGGGGGCACGTCCACTTCGCGCATAAGCGAGCTGCCGCGACGTCTGGCGGGCAGGCGCAATGGTTTCGTCAGATTGTTGGCCGCTTCGAGCACCATGCGCGAGTTACGTCGGGTGACGGTCAGCGTGTAGGGCTTGTCGGTGGCGTCGTGGCCGAAGTCGTGTTGCAGCATGCGGAATGCGCCTGGACTGGCTCCTCGCCACGCGTAGATCGATTGGAAGGGGTCGCCGACGGCGTTCACCGCGCTGCGATGGGTGGAATCGGCGTGGAACAGTGCGGTCAGGAGGGCCGCCTGCGTGGTGGAGGTATCTTGGTATTCGTCGAGCAGCACGTGCGTGTAGCGTTTGCGGTAGGTGGCTCCGATGGAGGGGAATCGGGTGACGAGTTGGAATGCGGCGATGGTGAAGTCGCTGAATTCGGCCATGTTGAGGGCGCGTTTTTCGGCGTGGTAGTCGGCCACGAGGTCGAGTAGCAGGTCGCGTTTGCGGGCCGTGCCGGCCAATTGCGCGGTCTTGTAGACGCAGAGTTGGTGGCATTGGGCGCGGTATTCGCGCATGCGGGTTTCGAAGGCGGTGTCGGATTCCTTTTTCTTCTGTTTCGGAGCCTTGCCCACTTTCGGCTCGTCATCGGGAACGTCCTCGTCTTCAAGCGCTTTGGCCACTTGCGCCACGAACGCCTTATCCCATGCGCGCACGCGTTCCACGGCTTCGTCGAAGCTGGTGCAGTCGCTGCCGATCATGGCTCCTGCGATGGCGTTGGATAGGGTGAACACGTTGCCGGCGATGGTGGAGAATTTGCCGAGTTCGTCGCCGCCTTGGTCGAAGGCCATGAGCTGGTCCATGTGCTTGTCGAGCACGGTGTGGATGAGCTGCAGCGCTCCGGCTTCGCTCAATGGCTGCGTGTTTTGGTCGAAGCCGACGAGCAGGCCGTATTGGCGCACGATGGTTTGGAAGAACGCGTCATAGGTGGAGACTTCCGGTTTGAGGAAGGCGACGCGTGTACCGCGTCCGGCTTGGTTGCGTGTCACGGCAGCGGAGACGCGCGAAAGCAGTTCGGAGGCGGCTTTGCGTGTGAAGGTCAGGCCCAGAATCTTCTCGGGACTGATGCCCTGGTCGATGAGGGTGATGATGCGGCGGGTCATGGTGTAGGTTTTGCCGGAGCCGGCGCCCGCCACCACGACCACGTCCTCGTATGAGGGGGCTTGGATGACGGCGGCCTGTTCCGGACTGTCGGTGAATTTCGGCGTGGCGGCCGGCACAGTGCCCATCGCATCGCCCTTTGCTGTGGCCCCGTTCGTTGACATGCTTCCGTTCATACCGTTACTCCCGTTCATGCCACGGTCCTTTCGAATACGGTGTTCTGCTCGCCTTGGCAGGCCGGGCAGACCCCACTGCCGTACGTTCTGCAGTATCCGACGTGTTCCACGGTCGGACGCGCGGTGATGCGGGTGGCCCGGCTCGCCGCGGCCGCATAGAAGACGCGGGAGATCATGGTCAGCGACCATACCGTCATCTTCGACCGCGATTCCAGAAGTTGCTTCCAATGTTCTTCGCTGACCTGCGCCGGCCGTTCGACGTCGTCGAGGCCGCTGGTGAAGACGCTGGCCATTTTGGGCACGTATTTGCGGGGTATGAAATCGCCCGCGTTGATGCTTCCGCCGGCGAACAGCGCCTGCTGGTGGTACGCTTCGTCGCCTTGCCCTTTGCGTGGCGCGGGTGCCGCGTATTCCATGACGTGGAACAGGGCGCTTTGGGTGATGTCCGGCATGGCTGCGATCGCCTGCGCGCCGCGTTTTCCGCCGTGTTCCGGGAATGCGAGGCCCAGCTGGTAGCAGACGAGCTGCAGGTCGCTGAACAGGGAGCGTCCGTTTGGCACTTTGCCGGTTTTGTAGTCGATCAGCCGTACCTGTTCGCGGCCGTCTGCGGTACGGCGGTGTTCAAGACGGTCGATTCTGCCCGACAGGCGTACGGTGAGCCGGTCGCTCATGCCGGTTTCCGGCCAGCCGTCGACGAGCGCGCCCATGATGGCGATGAGTTCGTCGCGGGAGATCGGAGCGTTGCCGTCGATGGCGTTGTAGGCGTCGAGGATGTCGTCGAAGTCGAATCGCGCGGCGAACTGCCGTTCCGCTTCGGCATGGTCCAATGTTCCCACGGTGATGTTTTCGGTGTTGTTCGACGGGTATCCCGTACGGTTCGACTTGACGAAATATGTGGCGATGTTGCGCAATGCGACCGACGCCTTCGCGTCCTTGCCGAGCGCCTTGTACCGTTCCTCGGGGTCGTCGATGGCGTTGAGGTCGCCACGTAGGGTCTTGTATCGGCTGATCATCCATTGGGCGATTTCGTCGATGTTGTCCTCGTCGCTTACCGCGGTGTGGTTTTGGGGCAGGTCGAGGCCGGCTTCGGTGGCCTGTTGCGCGACGGCGTGGATGAGCGAGCCGAAGCTGGTGGCCGCGCTGCCCATGCGTGGGCCGGCGAAACGGTTCTCCAGCATCCAGCACACCGGGCACGCCCACAAACTGTCCACGGCGGATGGAGAAAGGGTGACCACGTCGGATTGGCCGTCCGTTTTTTCGATGGATTCCGGTTGTTCGATAAGCTTCGCCTTGTCGGCATGCTCCGTTTTTCCGTCAGATTCCATCTTGCCGTCGATTCCCGTCATATCGTCGGCTCCCGCATGTTCCGTAAGGAACGCCCAATTGTCGGGATTCGCGGCGGCGATGCCATGCGATGCCAACAACGCCAAGGCTTGCGCGGCATCGCGCGCTTGGGGGGAATCGGCCGGCGCATGGGCCAGCACGCTTCGCGCGGCGGCGACCAGGCCACGCGGGTCGGCCTCCAGTCCCGCGTATTCGCCGGCCTCGCCGACCGCCGTGTACACGCGTGTTTCCGCATCGGCATCCCGGTCGCGGTCGAACCATTCCGGCAGGTAGCCGTAGAGGAAGTCGGACGGCACATGGTCTTCGTTGAGGACCGCGCTTACCGTCACGCGCTCATCGGCGCGGGTGAGCGCCACAAGGAGGCTTTTCTGTTCGGAGGCGAGCACCGCGGCGAGCTGCGCGTTTTCGCGGCCTGCGGAAGTGACGATGTCGTCGGACAGTCGTCCATGCAGCATGATGTCGGCGAGCTCCTCCCCGCCAAACAGGGTGTTGCGCGGTGAGAGGTTCGGCCATTGGCCTTGTTGGAACGCAGGCATGAATACTAGTTTCCAATGTTTTCCGGCAGCTCCGGCGGGCGTGGTGAGCGTCACGGCCTGATCGATCGGCGCGGTGTGCGCCAGGGAGTCGGCTTCGATGGCGAGCGCGCGGACCTGTTCGATGAACGCGTCGATGGTGTGCGCTGCCGTCACGCCGTTCGATTCGCCGCCGGACGCGTAGCTGAACAGGCGCATCGCGGTGTCGAGCCGGTCGTTGGCCGCGCGGCCTTCGGCGTTGTTGCGCAACGCCGTTTTCTGCCAGATTTCGGCTTTGCCGAACGCCTGCCATGCACAGTCGAGCATGTATTGCGGTTCGTGGGATGTCAGGCGTGCCTCCGACCGCAGGGTATCGTCGAGCGCTTTCCACAGGCGTGCGAAGGCTTGCGCTTGGGGGTCTTTGCGGCCCAGTACGGAGGCGATCGCGTCGAGCACGCGGTCGGTGTCGCCTTCCAATAGCAGGATGTACAGCGCGTTCATGCCGAAGGATGGTTCGTCCGCGTCCTCAGCGGCACGCTCTCCCGTCATCAGCCGGTCGTCGGTGTCGATTGCCGGCAGGCCCATGTCGGCAGCGTTTTCCGCGTCCGACGCCGATGCCGCCGCGCGTGCGGTGTGGAAGGCTTCGACGTAATCGTTCCAATCGTCGATCAGCTGTGGCAGCAGCGCGCGTCCGGACGTGTCGGACGTGGTCGGATCGGCTGTATCGTCATGCAAAACCGTGGCCAGCGAGCCGAGCGCGTTCATCGCCGATTCGACCACGCACAGCCGAGCCGGACGTTCGCCGGGGGTGGTGATCAGCGGCGAGTTCATGATTGATGCGACGCGTGAGCGCACGTATGCGCCGGCCGTGTCGAGGTTCATGGACGAGGTGGCGATGCCTTGCCGTTTCAGTTCGGCCAGTTCGATCATGGAGAACAGGCCCTGCACGAACGGTTCGTCCTTGAGGGGGCGGGTCACGCTCGAATAGCGTACGGGCACGCCGTCGGCGCGTAGCCGTTCGCCGAACGTGCGCACGGTGGCGTTGTCGTGGGCGATCACGGCCATGTCGTTCCAGTCGCGGCCGTGTTCGAGATGTTCGGTTTTGATTTTCCACACCACGTCGTCGAGTTCTTCGACGGTGGAACGGTACATCGCGGCTTCAAGACTGCCGTCGTGCGTCTCCGGTATGGCGATGGCCGGCATTTTGCCGGGGCGGTTCGCCAGCGCGTCGTCGGTCGATTCCGTGCTGGCGATGGTCAGGCTCACGCGGCTCGTCACCGCGGCCAGGTCCGTGCCTTCGGCCATATGGGACGGTTCCAGCCGTACCAGTCGCGCGCCCAATCGCGATTGCGCCATGTTGAACAAATATTCAGGGTACGATCCGCGGAACGTCTGCACCGCCTCGTCGGGGTTGCCGACGAGCAACAGTCGCACGCCACGGTTGCGCAATGCGGTGAGAAAGTCGAAGCCGGCGAGTGTGGCGTCCTGGAAATCGTCGACGATGACGAGTTTCGGCAGGTCGGACGTTTTGGCTTCGTTCACGGCGGCCGCGGCGTCGATCATGAGCTGCGAGGCGTCGAGACGGTATTGGTCCGGATATGCCTCGTTGATGGCCTGGTTGTATTCGGCGCGCAGCGCGAAGGCGAGCCGCCATTGCACGCGCAGTCGTTCGCGTCGTTCGTCGAGCGTGCCGTGCTCGTCGGCAGCGCGGGCGATCAGCATGTCTTCGAGTTCCGGTTTCGCGCCGATCTCGTTCATGCGGGCAAGCATGTCGCGCAGCTGGTTGGCGAAGGCGTCGGTGGCGTCGTCCACCACCATGCCCGACCAGTCGGCGACCACGAAGTAGGTGCGCAATAGCGCGCAGGTGGAGCATTCGTCGCCGTGCTCGGCATGTTCGGCATGCCTGGCGAGCACACGGCGGATGACCACGTCCTGTTCGGCCCCGTTGAGCAGTTTCGGCAGGGGTTGTCCGGCATGCGATCGCACGGCGGTCATGATGCGGAACGCGACGGCTGGCAGGGTGGTGACGGGGCGCGCCTGCGAAATCGCGGACAGTTCGCGGATCACGGTGTCGCCGAGCCGGTCGGCCACCTGTCTGCCGGAGACCGTCATCACGGCGTACGCGTCGCCATGCCGCTTCATCGCGGCGACCAGCATGTCAAGCGCGAACCGGGTCTTGCCGCTGCGGGGTGCCCCCGCAACCAATGTCGCGTCATCGAGATCGTCCACATCCATCATGTCTCCCCAGCTTAGCCGAACGGTCCGGCCACGAATCGCATATCATCGTCCGAAGCCGTCCTGAAAACGTCATCGTGGACACCGCCATCTTTATATATGGACATCGATACCCTCTACAAAGTTTTTCGGACACCGCCACCAATAAGATTGACTAGCGGCGCAGCCCGGGAAGGTTCAACAGCGAACAGACGGCCTGCCCATGACGACGAGTACGGTCGAAGCATAGACGCAACGCACGGAACCGGGCAGGAACTACAGGAAAGAGGAAGCATGGAAGCCTCAAGGAGCATTCCCCCTCAGATTCCCGGCTACACACTGATCAAACGGCTGGGCTCCGGTTCCGAAGCCGACGTGTACCTGTACCAGCAGCTTTCCCCGGCCCGTCAGGTGGCCATCAAAATCAGCAAGAACACGCTCGACCCACGTGCCGCGGTCCACTTCCGTTCCGAAGCGAATTTCATGGGGCAGATCTCCACACACCCCTACATTCTTTCCGTCTATGAGAACGGCGTGACCGTCAACGGGCGCGGCTACACCGTGTTCGAATACGCTCCGGGCGGCAATTACAAGACGTTCCTCGAGCATGGCCGTCTCACCGCCGACCAGATGCTCACCGTCGGTATCGATCTGGCGAGCGCGCTGTTCACCGCGCATCGCAAAGGCATCATCCATCGAGACATCAAGCCCAGCAATATTCTCATCAACGCGCACAATATGCCCATGCTCGCCGATTTCGGCATCGCCGGGTCCGTCTATGGGCGTCCCGGTGTCGGCTTCACCATCGCGTGGGCCGCGCCGGAGGTGCTTGCCCAAGGCGGTGGCGGTAATGAATCGTCCGATATCTATTCGCTTGGCGCCACGCTGTTCGCCATGCTGATCGGCCAATCGCCGTACGAGTATTTCTACGCCGATGTGCTGGGCGATTCCCAACGGCAGGTGCGGGCCGAACGGCTCAAGTCCGTCATTCTCAACAATCCGCTGCCCAAGCTCAACCGTCCCGACGTGCCGGCCGAAGTGGAACGGGTGTTGCGTAAGGCCTTGAGCCGTACGCCCGAGGATCGTTACTATTCCGCGTTGGAGTTCGCGCGCGACATGCAGCGCGTGCAACAGGCCTTGTATGGCCGTGCCGTGCAGACCACCGTCGAGGGTGTGCCGGATTATCCGCAGAACATGTACGCGCAGACTTCCACATTCGACCAGTCCGCCCCGGTTGCGAAACAGCATGCCCGGTGGGCGAAGCCGTTGGCCGTCACGGTTGCTGCGGCGGCCGCCGTGGTCGTGATGGCGTTGGCGTTCGTCACCGTCGTCATGCCGAATATGGATGCGGCTTCCGACAACAGCAAGGTGCAGGTGCAGAACCATGGCACCCAGAACCATGCCGAGGACGATCCCGATTCGGCGATCACGTCGGGCAGTGTGCCGAGCGTGCAGGATCTTACGGGCGAATACACCGCCGACGGCAAAGTGCGGTTCACGTGGGTCAATCCTTCTCCGAAGGATGGCGATTCGTACGCGTGGTCGCTGGTCGGCGATTCGGGAACCGACCCGAACGCGCAGGGCACCACCACGGAGTCGACGCGTATCGAAATCGATCCGGCCGACGGCGCGCAGACGTGCGTGCAGGTGAGTCTGGTTCGCGCGGACCGGCAGATGTCCGAGAATCCCATGATCGCGTGCGCGGCCAAGCCGTGAGTTTGCGGCCGGATGCGGGTGACATGAACCGATACGAACCAATACAGCCCGGCATGCATGCGGGCAAACAGGTAGGCGCATGCGGTTGGATGCGCGGTCAAACAAAGTTTGGGCACAATCAGGGAAGAGCCAGTCGATGAGCAAGCATAGGAACGCCGAGAACCAGTCGGCGCAATCGTACGAACGGCAGTTGCGATTCGGGTCGATGCTGCGCAAGCTGCTGCCTTCCGGCAGTCGCCGGTGGATCACGCCGATCGTCATGCTGCTGCTGTTGCTGGGCATCGTCGCCGGAGCCGTCATCGTCAGTTCGGTGACGCAACGTCACGTGCAGCTCGACGATGGCACCGTGTGGGTCACTTCGCTCAAAGACCGCAAGGCCGCCCGTTTCAACGTGCGCAACCGGGACGCCGACGCGGGCGTCGCCTCCACTGCGGCCCGGTTCGACGTGGCCCAGCATGATGGCTCCACCGTGATCTCCGAAGGTACGAAGGCCAGCAGCATCGAGGCCTCCACCGTCAGCGAAAACGGCAACACCACCATCAAATCGGATACGCGGACCGTCGTCGGAGGCAACACCGCGGCGTTCATCAACGTCAAGACGGGCAATGTGTGGGTCGGGTCCGCCGATGATGTGAAATCCATGAATCCGACCACCGATTCGCCGAAGATGAAGCTGGGGTCGGGTGGCCGTATCGCGGTGACGCATGACGGTGTCGTCTACGGCTACCGCACGTCCGACGGCGCGGTGCTCAGTGTCGACGGACCTCAGGGAACGCCCGGCAAGGATGCGACGATCAAGGGCGCCACGAATGTCGAATCGTTCACCGTGGTCGGCAAGACGCCGGTCGTAGCCGGTGCCGGCAAGGTGTTCTGGCCGAAGGGCAGCGCGGATATCGGCCTGCAGGGTCAGGCGACGTTGCAGGCGCCATCCACGGATGGCAGGCAGACTGGCTGGGTGGCGGTTTCCACGCCGCGGGGCATCGCCATGGTCGATTTGGGCAGCAAAAAGGTCACGCAGCTGCCGAACGCCGGCAAGGGCGATGCCGCGCAGCCGGTGTCCACCAATGGCTGCGTGTTCGCCGCGTGGGCGCAGAAGGCCAACAATTACATCAGGGTGTGCGCGGCGAACGACAAGGACGCACAGTTTTCCTCGTTGGAAGATGTCAATCCCACCTCGCAGCTCGTGTTCCGCACCAACCATCGTCTGGTGGTGCTCAACGACGTGGTCAACGGCAATGTGTGGAATCCGCAGGAGTCCACCAAGGTCATCAAAATCCAGTGGAACAAGGTGGAGACCAAGCAGTCGAAGCAACAGCAGCAAAACAACGACAGCGCCAACAACCAGCACAATTTCAGCAAGAACTGTTCGGCGCAGTCGGGGCAGATCAAGGCCGTGGACGATTCGTTCGGCGCGCGCGTGGGATCGCAGCAGATTCTCGACGTGTTGCGCAACGACGAGCAGACCGACTGTTCCGTGCTGCGCATCACGTCGGTGAGCGCTCCGGATGGCGCGAACATCACCGTCTCCCCCGTGTATGACGGCCGGTATCTGCAGCTCGACGCCTCCGGTGCCGCCGCGGGCAACGTGTCCTTCAGCTATGAGATTTCCGACGGACGCGGGCAGACGTCCAGCGCCACCGTGTCGCTCACGCTGGCCGGCGGCGACGACCATGCGCCGCTGCAGAGCGACACTCCGCCGGAAATCGACGTGGAGCAGGGTGCTTCGTACACCGCGAACGCGTTGGGCAGCTTCTCCGACCCCGACGGCGATCCGCTGACCTTGGTGTCGGCATCGCCGCAGAACACCGATCAGGTGACGGTGTCCACGCGAGCCGACGGACAATTGGTCTTCAACGCCGGTTCGATGTCGTCCGGCAGGGCGGGCATCGAGGTCACGGTGTCCGACGGCCAGCAGACCGGCACCGGCATGATCTACTTCTCCGTGAAACCGGCGAACACGCTGGGCGCGGTCATCGACCCCGTGGTCAAACAGACCACGCCCGACACCCGCACCACCATCGCGCTCAAACCGTACGTGCACGGCACGTCCGTCGAACCGGCCGAATTGACCGCGGTGGAGACGCCGTCCGGCGCGGCCACCACCATGAACGCCACCGACATGTCGATCACGTTCACCGCCTCCAATCCCGGCACCTACTATGTGCCGTACACCATCACGCAGGGTTCCATTCCGTCGACCGGTCTGGCTCGTGTGGAGGTGCAGGCGGTGGCCGGAGACGCCGCCAAGCCGATCGCGGCGAACGATGTGGCGCTGCTCGGTGCGGACAATACCGCGATCGTGGAGCCGCTTGCCAACGACGTCGACCCGATGGGCGGCGTGCTGTCGGTGACCAGCGTCACCGCGGACGCGCAAAGCGGCATCAAAACCGGTGTGGTGAGCAACAAGCGCGTCTATATCACCGCGCGTCAGGTGCCTACCGAGCCGGTGCGGATCTCCTACACCGTGGCCAACGCGGCCGGATCGTCGACCGGCGTCATCGTCCTGCAGCCGCCGGCGCTGACCACGTCGAATTCCGTGCCGAAGGCCGAGAACATCACCACACAGGTGCGCACCGAAGGCATCGTGTCCGTGGACGTGCTCGACCATGTCACGTATTCCGACGGCACCACGGTGAGCCTGCAGAACGACTTGCAGTATGACAAGAACACGTTCAAGGGTCTGGTGTTCGTGTCCGGCGACACCGTGCGCTATCAGGCCACCAGACAAACCGGCTCCTTCCCCGTCACCTACACGGTGAAGGACAATCTCGGCAACGCGGCCTCGGCCACCATCACCATCAACGTGCATCAGAAGGACGCGTCCAACAAGGCGGCTCCGACACCGTCCGACGTCGAGGCGCAGGTGGCGGCCGGTCAGAAGGTGCAGATTCCGATCACGCTCACCGGCATCGACGCTGACGGCGATGACGTGCAGCTGCTCGGCTTGGGCAACAAAGCGCCGGAACTGGGCCGTATCAGCGAGGTGGGCGCCACGTATCTGGTGTATGAGGCGTATGCCGATTCGTCCGGAACGGACACCTTCTCCTACGCCGTGGAGGATTGGACCGGTCAGAGGGCCACCGCGCAGGTGCGTGTGGGCGTGTTCAAATCCGGAGCCGATTCGGGTGTGTACGCGCGCGACGACGAGATCACGCTGCGTCCGAACACCGCGGCCACCGTGCCGGTGGCGCAGAACGACATTTCCGGGGACAATACTGATCTGACCGTGTCCAAGGACGTGGAATCGCAAGGCATCGGCGGCATTCAGGTCGTCGACAACATGCTGTCGTTCACCACGCCGAAGCAGGCGGGCACGTATTACGTGGTCTACACCGTCAAGGACAAGGCTGGCCTGTCCGATTCGGCGACGTTGACGGTGAATGTCGACGAGAACGCCGCCATCGACCCGCCGACCGCGTACGATTACCGTGTTCCGGCCGCCGCCACGATCGACAAGAAATCCGTGGACGTGGACGTTTCGCAGTGGATCGCCAATCCGTCCGGCACCGCCGACGAGCTTCAGGTGGGCGTGGATCCTTCCGCGACCGACCATGCGCATGTCAAGGGCGGCAAGGATTCCACCATCATCACCGTTGATCTGACCGATGAGGCGCGCGCGGTGCCGTACACCGTCACGAACACGACGTACGGCATCACGTCCACCGCGTTCATCCAAGTGCCCGCATATGGCGTGTTTCCGCCGGTTCTGCGTCCGAAGGCGCCGGCGTTGAAGGTCAATGCGCGTGAGACCATCACCATCAACATCGCCGACTACGTGCGTGTGGGCGCGGGCAAGACCGCGTATGTGGACGGCGCCGATTCGGTGAGCGCCACGAAGGCCGCGGACGGCGACCTGTACGTCAACGACCAGACGTTGAGGTTCACCGCGCCGAAGGATTACGCGGGTCCCGCGTCCATCACCTTCACCGCGGTGGACGGCAAGCGAGACAAGAACGACAAGGTGAAGATCGTCAATTCGGCGGTGCTCACGCTTCCGATCACGGTGATCGGACGTGAGGTTCCGCCGCCGACGTTCTCATCCTCCACCGTCGATGTGGTGGCCGGCGAGAAGGCCACTACCATCGATCTGACGGCGCTGACCCATTCGGCGTCGGGCCTGTACGAGGATGAGAAGCAGTACTCGTATTCCGGCGGCGTGAATTCCGGCAGTGTGGATGCCAGAGTGTCTCCCTCCGGCACGTTGACCGTGTCCGCGGACAAGACGGCCACGCCGGGCACCACAGTGAGCGTGCCCGTCTCGATCAAATATGCGAAGGGTACGGTGAGCGCCGGTATGACCGTGCGCGTCACCGCGTCCAACAGGCCACTCGCCCGTGTCACCGAGAAGACCGTGAAAATCAAGGCCGGTTCCAGCGAGCAGGTGAATCTGCTGTCCGACGCGTACAATCCGTTCCCCGACACTCCGCTGACGGTGACCGGATGCACGTCCGATGGCACGTCGAAGCTGACGGTGGATTGCCCATCCAACGGCGTGGTGTCCATCAGGGCGGCTTCCGACATCGGCGCGAACACCAACAAGGTGGTCGTCACCGTGCGCGACGCCACCAAAACAAAAGAACGTGAGGTGACCGGCACCATCAGCGTTTCGGTGATGGACAAACCTGATGCGCCGCTGCTTTCCGCGGTGTCCGGCGACCCGCAGGATGGCGCCGTGAATCTGAGCTGGACGGCCGGTTCGGCCAACGGCAGCCCGATCACCGAATACAAGGTGATGTGGGGCGGAGACGCGTCCGGCGAGCGCTCGTGCGGGCAGAAAACCTCCTGTCTCATCGACGGGTTGAAGAACGGCAAGACCTACTCGTTCAAGGTGCAGGCTAGGAACGAGGTCGGCTGGTCCAAGGATTCCAACGCCGTCGAGGGCACGCCAGACAAGCTGCCTGATGCGCCGACGGATGTGACGGCCAGTGTGAAGGGCAACACGGTGAGCGTCACGTGGAAGGCTCCGGACGGCAATTTCTCGTCGGTGGACAATTACGAGGTGACTTTGTCCGGCAGGAACGCGCCGTCCAAGCAGACGACAAATTCCACCGGAATCGATTTTGTTTTCGATAACAACGCGATTTCCGACGGCGACTCGTACACGGCGACGGTACGCGCCCACAACAAGGTGAATTGGAGCCAACCGTCCAAGGCGTCCGACGCGGTCAAGCCGTGGGGCAAGCCCGATGCGCCGAAGATCTCCGTGACGAACGACGACACCACGGGAACCGTCACCGTCGAATCCGTGGGCAACACCCGCAACGCGGGATGCAAGGCCGTCGAGATTTCCGGAGATGTCAGCGCAAGCATCGACGGATGTTCCGGATCCTACGATTTCAAGATTCCGGACCATGATCTCAACACCAGGGAATACACCATCAAGGCGGCGGTGGTCGGCAAGGAGAAAACGACCAGCGACGATTCGACCGTGCGTTTCACACCGAAATACGCGGTGAAGGCGCCCGAATCGGTCAGCGTCAAGGGGCATGACGACGTGTGCGTAGTCAATTGGAAGGAGAACGGCCACGCCGACGGGTTCACGGTGAGCGCGGACGGACTCGGCTCCTACCATGCCGGTGCTTCCGAACGATCGCACGATTTCCCGCTCAAGGAATGGCAGTCCTGTTCCTCGGGCTCCGTCACGCAGCATTTCAATGGCGCGGCAAGCACCTCCAAGTCCGGCAGGGCCGATCCGGCATACGTCCGCAAGGTGAAGGCCGCCGTCAAGGCGCCGATGCTGACGTGGGACGCCAATGATCCGAACATCATCAAGGTCAGCGGCGGATCGGTGAACATGTACGGCCAGCCCGGCAGAACCGTGATCACCTTCACCGCGGACGGCAAATCCTATGACGTCGCCTGGGTATTGGGCTCCGACAAACTGAACGTCAAGGATGTGCTGCCGACCGGAGTCGATTACGCGTGGAAGGCGAAGGTGGTGGGCACCGACACCGCGCTCAACAACGAGGACAATGGCGGCACACTGCTGGACCATGACAGGTACAAGGCTCCCACGCCGAAACCCGAACCATCGGAACCTTCAGAACCATCAAAACCGTCGGAGCCATCGGATTCTGACGCGTCCACGGAAGGCGAAGCGGCCACGCGGAATGACCGGCCTGTGGCATCCTCCGTCGCCCTGTCCACCGTCGACGGCGCATCCAAGCCTTGGATCCGCGGCCTGGCCTACTACGCCAGATGGTGAAACGGACGATCACAGCAATCGCAAACACAACGAACCATCCACACGAGCAACACAACAAGCAAGGAGCAACCCATGAGCAACGATTTCGATGATGCCACCCAGCTGGGTTCCATCGGCCATAATCCAAGCGTTCCCAGCCAACCCGGCCAGCAGCAGCCGGCGTTCCACACGCCGAATCTGCCGGAGCAGCCGCAAGCCGATGAGGATCCGGAGGGCACGCTGCTGAGCGCGCACGGCACCGCCCAACCGGCGTTGCCGCAACAGTCCGCCCCGGCAACGCCGAACCAGCCGCGGTTCCGTCAGCCGATGCCGCAGAACCTTCGCCAACCGGCCGCCAATCCGGCAGTCGCAATGCCCGCGCAGCAGCCCGTCCAGCCAACCCAACCCGTCCAGCCCAGCCAGCCTGTACAGCCCAGCCAGCCTGTACAGCCCGTCAAACAATCCCAGCCGGTCGTCGACACGTCCATGATGACCGCACCCAGCAAAGACATCACCGAATTCCATGAGAAGTTCGCCAAGCTCGTAGACAACGTCTCCCAGGTCGTGGTCGGCAAGGAAGCACCCATCCGCCAATGCGCCACAGCCATGGTGGTCGGCGGGCACATCCTGCTCGAAGACAACCCGGGCACCGGCAAAACCCAGCTGGCGCGAGGCCTTGCCAACTCCATCGACATGTCGTTCAAACGTATCCAGTTCACCCCGGACCTGCTGCCGTCCGACGTGGTCGGCGTCACCTACTACGACCAGAAGCGCGGCGAATTCGAATACCGCGAAGGCCCGATCTTCGCGTCCATCGTGCTCGCCGACGAAATCAACCGCGCCTCACCGAAAACACAGTCCGCACTACTCGAAGTCATGGAAGAGCAGAAGGTCACCGTCGACGGCGTCACCCACCCGGTGCCGCAGCCGTTCATGGTCATCGCCACCCAGAACCCGATCGAACAGCTCGGCACCTACAAGCTGCCGGAAGCGCAGATGGACCGTTTCCTCATCAAAACCACCATCGGCTATCCAAGCCACGACGTGAGCGTCAACATCCTGAAACAGGTCAACGTCACCGACCGCGCCGCCACCGTGCATCCGGTGCTCACCGGCGAAGACGTGCTGCGCATGCGCAACATCAGCGAAACCGTGCATCTCGACGACGCGATCCTCGAATACATCGTGCGACTGGTGGAAGCCACCCGCCACAACGAACGCATCCAAGTCGGCTCCTCCATGCGAGGCGCGCTCGCCTTGACCCGCTGCGCGCGCGTATGGGCCGCCTCCGACAACCGCGGCTACGTAGTGCCCGACGACGTCAAAAACCTCGCCGTACCCGTGCTCGCGCACCGCATCACCCTCACCGCCGAAGCCACCTTCGCCGGAAACACCCCCGAACAGATGATCGGCCAGATCCTCGAAGACGTGCCGGCCCCAACCCTGGGCGCCAACGCCTGAAACACAATCCACCCCGGCATACGCACCACACAATCCGAAAGGTCAAGGAATGCGGCATTCGCACACAGTGCAGCGCAGACGGACCATCCAACGATCCCTACGCCGCCTCAAACATCGCATCAAGCGACTGGCCACCTCATACGTGTCACCGCTTGGCTGGGCGGTGGCGGCGCTCGCCGTCGCCTCGCTGGTGGCGTTCGTCCTGCTGGGGTGGCATGAGCTGCTGGCCATGGCGGTGGTGTTCGCGGTCATGCTGGCCGCGGCGGTCATGCTTTCCCTTGGCAACACCTCGTTCCAAGCCACCATCGACGTGTCCAGCAGACGCGTCACGGTGTCAGACACGGTGAAAGTCGACGTCTGCGTGGACAATCCGGGCCGCACCCCCACCACGTCGGCGCGCGGCGACCTGCCCATCGGAGACAACCACGAACGGTTCGCCATTCCCATGCTCGCCGCAGGCCAGTCACGCCAGACGACCGTGGAATTCACCGCCGTCAGCCGTGCGGTGCTGCCCATCGGCCCGCTATCCATCCGCAAAGGCGACCCGTTCGGTCTGATCCGCCACGAAAAGAAACTCGTGGACCAGATCAACGTGTTCATTCATCCGCAGACCGTGCTGCTCAGCACCCTGAACGCCGGCATTCCACGCGATTTGGAAGGTCAGCCAAGCGGCGAAATCGTCGACGACGACCTCGACTTCTACGGCCTGCGCGAATACGAGCCCGGCGATGACGTGCGCAACGTGCATTGGCTCAGCTCCGCGAAAACCGGATCGCTTATGATCCGCCAATACGAAGCCACCCGCCGTACCGACACCGCTCTGACCATCAGCGTGAACCCGGATGATTACATCGATTCCCAGGAATTCGAACTGGCCGTATCCGTCCACGCCTCCATCGGCGTGCAATGCCTGCAGCAGAACCGGCCAGTCACCGCGCATGCCGGTTCCACGCACGCCATTCCGCGCAACGCCACGGAATTTCTCGATGGCTGCAGCGGCATCGACCCTGACATCGACGACAATCCCAACCTCGCGCAAACCACTCTCGAACATGCCCCCGACGCATCCTTCTACTTCTTCACCGTCGGCAGGCTCAAAACCATCGACGACATCAAACACATGGTCCTCGCACTCCCCCGCTCCGCAACCTGCGTGGTGCTTCAAGCCGCAACCGGCCAACCGCGCGCCATCAAACGCTACTCCGACTTCACCTTGGCAACCGTGGGAGACCTCAACGACCTCCCCATGATCATGGGGGTGCTGGCATGAGCACCACATTCACCAACACCGGCAATTTCACCGGCAACCTCACCGGCACAGGCACCAACTCCGCCAACACCAACACTGGCATGGCGACCGGCACAGGCACCGGCTCATGGGCGGACTCCACCCACTCCGTCATCTGGATGTCCCGCAGCGGCAAGTCCCCAGCCATGCCCAACACCAACCAGCCACACGCCGCGCAATACGCAAGCCTCACGGTCGCCGCCCTGCTGACCATCGCCGCAGCCAGCAACCTCATCGACGTATACGGCTCCGCCCTGTCTTGGACGAGCGCCGCAATCCCCGCCACCATCATCGGCTCGCTCGTGGCGCTTGCCGGTCTCGTTCCCGCGTTGCGCCTGTGGTGGCAGATGCTGTTCATGGCGTGTGCGCAGCTGGTGGTCGGCCCGGTCATCTTCCTGAATGGCACCACCATCGCCCATGTCATTCCCACACTGCGCACGTTGACGCAAGGGTGGATGCGGATGCTCGGCTCGTTCAAATACCTGCTGGCCATCGACCCGCCGACCGGCACCGGCGACGGCTCGCTGCTCGCCGTGTGGACGATCTGCCTGTGGGCCGCGCTGCTGGCCGGTATCTTCGCGGTTGCGGAGGATGGCCGGCTTACGATGGTCGCGGTCGTTCCCGTCGTGGCGAATCTCGCGATCTGCGCGCTGCTTGGCACGTCGAGCGGCTTCTACCGTATGGCGATCGGCACGATTATGGCGGTCGTGCTGGTGGTTTGGGTCAGCGCGCGTTGGAAACTGTTGGAATTGGGCCGTTGGCTCAGTTCCGTAGTCATCGTGCTGCTGGCTTCGGCTGTGGCGATCGGCGGATGCTTGGTGGTCGGGCAAAACCGCACCATTCTGCGCGACCATTATGATCCGCCGCTGAGCCCGTACGATTACACCAGCCCGTTGAGCGGCATGCGTTCGTATATCAAGAACCATAAGGACGATGTGCTGCTGACCGTCGACGATCTGCCGGCCGGTTCCACGGTGCGTTTGGCGGTTATGGACCGTTTCGACGGCAATGTGTGGAACCTGTCCGATTCCACCATGGCTTCGGATTCCTCCAACTACCATCGTGTGGGCGATTCCATCGCAAACAACGCCGCCGGCAAGCGGTTCACCGCGAAATTCACGGTCGATGACGGTTTGAGCGACTATTGGCTGCCGATGGCCGGCGCGGCTTCCAGCGTGAAGTTCGCCACATCGTCGGACGCCGATTCGTTCTACTACAACACCGACACCATGTCGGCGATCTACCCTTCGCGCACCTCTCCGGGATTGTCCTATACGGAAACCGGCGTCATTCCACGGACGCCGACGGATAAGGAGATCGCCAAGGCGAATGCTTCCTCCATCAGCCAGCCCAAGGCGGAGGATGTGCCCGATTGCGTGGATAAGCTGGCCACCGCGATTGCGGGCGGCCAGTCCAAGGGCGGCGAGGCCGCGCAGTCTCTTGCCGACAAGCTCAGGGAATCCGGCTGGTTCTCCCATGGTTTGAATGGCGATTACCCATCCAGAGCCGGTCACGGCAACTATCGTATCGACCAGCTGCTCGCCGGCAGTGCGATGGTTGGAGACAGCGAGCAATACGCTTCCGCGATGGCGCTTATGGCCCGCAGTCTCGGCTTGCCGAGCCGCGTGGTGCTGGGCTTCCTGCCGAAGAACGACGAGGGCGAGATCAGTGACAGCCGCACCGAGAAGCATGGCAAAACCACCACCACGAAATTCACCGGCAACGATGTGACCGCTTGGGTGGAGATCAAGCTGGACGGTTACGGATGGGTGGCGTTCTACCCGACACCGAAGGAAACGAAGGTTCCCGACGAGAACCAGAATCTCACTCCGCCCAATCCGCAGACCTTGATGCGTCAGCCTCCGGTGCCGCTTACCGATCCGCTGCGTGACGACAACCAAGCCAAGGGCAAAACGTCGCTTGGCGGCAGCATGGCCGACGAGACGCCGACGAGCCTGTTCTGGCAGCGTTTCGGCAGAATCGTCAGAAAAGTCGCCATCTACGGCAGCCCTCTGTGGACGGTGCTCATCGTCTGCGGCCTGCTGCTCGCCATCAAGGCGATCGCCCTGGCTCGGGCTCGCAGGCATGGCAGCGCATCGCAACGCGTCGCTGCCGGATGGCAGGCGGTCGCGGCGCTTGCCCGGCAAAGCGGCCTTGACGTCCAAGGCACCAGAAACGAGCAGGCGCAGGCCATCGCCGAACAGATGGGCTTCGATGCCAATACACTGCTCGAGCTGGGCAGGGAGGCTGATTACGCGGCCTTCTCCGGAGGCGATGTCACGCAGGAGCATGCGGAACGCTACTGGCATGACATCGCCGAAGAACGAAAGTTCATGCTCGGCTCGCTGCCGACGTTCCGCAGGTGGCGGGCGAAACTATCGCTTGCGGACGTGTTCCACTTCCGGAAAATCCGCTTGCGGAAAATCGGTGTGAAAGGGCGGGACTCATGAACGTCAAACATATTGAGGTCGGTCTGAACAGCAATATCGGCTTGCGTAGGAAAGACAACCAGGACAGCGCCTGCGCAGGCAACGGCGTGTATGTGGTGTGCGACGGCATGGGTGGCGGCAAGGGCGGCAAGCAGGCCAGTTCCGATGTTGCGGAACGGTTCGCGCGTTTGGCCGAACTGCCGACGCGCGATCTTGACGCGATTGACGAAACGCTGATCCTTGCCCAGCAGGAGGTGCTCCGTCTGGGTGAGCAGCTCGGCGGCGTTGCGGGCACTACCATCAGCGGCGTGCTGCTGCCGACGCGTGTCGGCGATGACGCGATATGTTCCGACGAACGGTGTTACATCGTCAATGTGGGCGATTCCCGCACGTACCATATGCGCGCCGACGGCAATGGCGCGTGGCTGGCGGATTCGCTGACGTGCATCACCCGCGACCATTCGGAACGGCAGAACGCCATCGATTCGGGGCAGATGCTGCCCGATGAGGCGAGCCGTTGCATTCCGCGCAACATCATCACGCAATGTGTCGGCGCGCCTGCCGGCATCCAGCCTGACTGGTACGCCGCGCGTGCGGACGGACGGTTCATCATCTGTTCCGATGGGCTGCATGCGCAGATCGGCCGTGAGCAGCTTGCCGAGATCGCGGCGGCGTACGCCGACCCGCAGATGGCCGCGGACATGCTGGTACGCGCCGCGCTGAACGCCGGTGGCCGCGACAACATCACCGTCATCGTGGTGGATATGCGTTCCGATATGCCGTGCGACGAGGATTGGAACGTCAGCAAGATCGGCGATGACGAGGATATCGACGATGTGCTGGACGGTACGTTGCAAACGTTACGAGTCATTCAATAAGATGGTTACAGACCACGAGACAAGGAGATCATGATGGTCGATTTCGATGCCGCGGTGGCGGCCGTGCAGGATCCGAACGCCGATCCCGTGTTCCTGGCGAAAATCGCGTACGAGAATCCGGAATTCGGTGCGAATGTCGTTGCCAATCCGCGAGCGTACCCGGGTCTGAAGCGTTGGGTCGCCGAATTCGGCGATGAGCGCGCCCGCCAGCAGCTGGTGGCGATGGGCTGGCCGGTTCCGCAAAATGGCGTGCAGCCGCATCTGATTGCCGAGCCGACGGCCCAGCCAATGGCCGAACCGGTTGCCGAACAGGTCCAGCCGGAGCAGCAGTATCAGCCGGCAGTGGCGGAACAGTTCCAGCAGGAGCAGCAGTATCAGCCGGAACAGCCGGTGAACCAGCAATACGGTCAGGACGCTGCCTATGCGGCGTCCAACGAGGCTTCGACCGAGTATGTCGACCCATACATGAATCCCGCCGATTTGTCCGAAGTGGCCGATTATTCATCGAGCCAGCCGCAGAACGAACCGGAACAGCAGTATGCCGAACAGCAGTATGCCGCGGCCCAGGAATCGCCGGCAGACGCGGGGTTCACCGCGGAACTGGCCATGACCACCACCGATCAGATGTTGATGGCCCGTATCGCCAGCGAAGCGCCGGAGCTTCGTCCGTGTCTTGCGCGCAATCCGTACATCTATCCGGAATTGCTTGCCTGGCTTGGCCAGTTGAACGATTCGGCCATCAACGCGGCCATTCGTCTGCGCCAGCAGTGAGCTAACGCCGATTATCAGACCATTTGAAACATAAGGGGTTGTCGCGGGAATCTCCGTGACAACCCCTTATCGTCTTACCGCTAACCGTCCGCGCCGACGCTGTCAACACAAATCGTCAACGCAGTCCGTCAGCGTAATCGTGTCTTCACTGACAAACGCCCTCACTGTTTGCGGAATTGGAAGAACTGGTCGCCGATACGCACCGTGCATGGCGCCTCCAGCTGCATCGGCTTGTGTTCCACTTTGGTTTCGACATCGTCTTGGATGATGTACGTGCCGTTGAGCGAACCGTAATCCTCTATCCACAGCGTGCCATCCTGGTCGAAGCTGATCGCCGCATGGTTGCGTGAGATTGTGCGCGTCGGATCCTCCAGCTTGACCGATTTGGCGCCGGCGGGCACTTCGGCCGAAGGCTTGCGGCCAAGGAGCACGCCCATATCCACGATCACCTGCTGTCCGGTCTGCTCGTTGTCCAGCACGTACGTGTGCTTCGGCTGCTTCATGGTGAAGGCTTCGGAAAGCACGGTGCCGTCCCAGTCGATATCGTCCTCGTCCGAAACGGCAGCGTCGCCCTTCGCAACGGAAACATCCTGCATATCGTGGTCGCCCGACTCGTTCTGTGCGGCGAGCCGTTCGCGTGTTTCCAAGGAATCGGCGGCATTGTCGACGGGTTCGGCTGTGGGTTGCGCCATCACCGTGACGTCATCGTCATACCACCCTGGTTCGGGCGGCGGCGGGTAAGGTAGAAAACTCATATTCCCATTGTAGGAAGGTGACGTCCATGCCGTCTGACGATACTCATTCTGCAATACGATGCTCGCATATTCCGTCTCAAAATATTATGCTGTAACTCGTCAAAAGAGACGGACACGTCGATGTTTCCCTCCGTGTTCACGGATTCGACATTCAAAAAAAGGAAAAAGGATAAGAAGGACTTTTCACATGGCGAACACTCCTCCGTATGGTCAACCGCAGAATGGGCAACCGCAGTATAACCAGCCTCCGCAGCCGCAGGCGCCAAACTACAGTCAGCCACAGCCGGGCGGGCCTCAATACGGACAGCCGCAACCCATGCCGTACGGCCAGCCGCAGCAATACGGACAACCGCAACCTTATGGACAGCCTCAGCCGCCGATGCCGCAGTATGGTCAGCCGCGGCCGATGCCGTACGGTCAGCCCGCCATGCCCCAGCCCACCGCGTCTCAACCGGCGGTTCCACAGCCTGCGATGCCACAATATGCCCAATCGCAACAATACGGTCAGCCGCAACCGCCAATGCCCGGCAACTTTCCTTCCCAGCAAGCCGGCGCCGCGGCCAAAAATAAGCCGCCGGTCGCCATTATCATCGGCGCGGTGGCCGCAGTCGTCGTCATCGCGCTGGCAGCGGTGTTCTTCCTTACGAATCGCGTCAGCCGTTCCGATTACGAGGAAGCGCTGGTCCAAACGCAGGCGTTGGAAAGCAGCTATACAGCCATCAATGAGGAATTCAGCTCGGCGGCGAGCGCAACGGACAACGATTCATCCTCCGCTTATGACGAGGGCAAGAAGAAGTTGAAGACCTTCAAGCAGGACAGCGACAAGCTGGCTGCCATGAAGGCCGTGAAAAAAGACAAGGACGTCAAGGAGAAGTACGAGACGTTCGAGCGGGACCGTGCGAAATACGAGAGGTACATGAACGATCTGGCCCAGACCATGCCCGCGCTCATGAAGATGACGCATACCTGCACGAAGCTGCCGAAATTCGACTCCGCCGACATGTCTTCGTACTATCGCGATCTTTCCAAGGCGCTCGAAAGCTGTGCCGCCGACGCCGGCGATCTGGCCAAGGTTCCCATCAAGTCCTATGCCGAGTATGGCGCGGATATGCAGGAAAGCGTCAGCAAGAAGAAGGACATTGTGGATCAGATGGCCGATCTGAATCTCAACGATATCGAGTATGGGTCCGCCGATTACGAAAAGCTTCAGGATCTTCATGCGAAGATGTCCGACATCGATTCGCCGACCCTGGATCAGTCCGATTTGCAAAAGGCCGCGAAGGAGGCCGATCTCAGCGGTTCGTTGAAGGATCTGGAAACCACGCTTTCGGAGAAGATCAAGTAACGTCAAAAGACGACTGCGAAACCCTCCCCCGCGATTAATCCACAACCTCGCAATCCCACGACATATAGATATAGCGAAAGGCGGAACCGACCGGTATTGGTCGG